>Ga0105239_10000564_pt1 | contig 53130 bp, 41 predicted proteins | sample KBSC44metaG_FD_92761 | JGI IMG/M metagenome (GOLD analysis project Ga0105239, IMG submission 92761) | Corn rhizosphere microbial communities from Kellogg Biological Station, Michigan, USA - KBS C4-4 metaG | ecosystem: Host-associated > Plants > Roots > Rhizosphere > Soil | place: Michigan, USA...
AGAAAATTGGGACTATAGTGAATTATTTGTAGATGACATAAAGATTGATCGTTCAGAAAGATATATCTCTATGACTTTTTAGCATTTCCTTTGCAATTTTCGGCGATTTTTGCCGTTATTTGCTCGTCCCCTCTTCAACTCCAACAAATTAGCATGTACCGAATTATGCCCCGTAAGGGCAGGGCGGCGCATGCGCGGTACTCAGCGCCCGGAAAGACCGGGGGGCCGACCACGGCGTCGTGCACCGATTTTATTGACCCAAGAACAAGCAAAACATGGCAGCGACAAGCAGCGAGAACGGTAGGGCGGAGAGCCCTTATGCCTATGATCATTTTACGGGGGTAGGGGCGAAAGCCCGGCAGCCGCGGGAGCGGCATTTTTTGTGGTGGTGCGCCGGCGCCTACCAGGACTTATTAAAGGAATGCCCTTCAGAACAGACCAAGTACGCCGGACTGGGCGGCGTCCTGCTGGCGACATTCGTGCTGGCGGCGCTGTCGGCAGGGTATGCGATCTATAGCGTGTTCAATGACGCCCTCTGGGCGGTGGTATTCGCCATCGTATGGGGCCTGATCATCTTCAATTTCGACCGTTTCCTGGTGTCGACGATGCGCAAGTACGGGGTCAGCCAGCGCAAGCAGCTGTGGATGGCGGCCCCGCGGGTGGCGCTGGCCCTGCTGATCGGGTTTACCATTGCCCGGCCGCTCGAGCTCAAGATATTCGAGAAAGAGATCGACGTGCAGCTGACCGAGAACCGGCACCGGAAGATGCTGGCCAATGACAGCCTGCTCCAGGCGGAGAACAGGAGCGTGCTGGACGCGGCGCAGGCGGAGAGGAGCCGCCTGACACAACGACAAGCCCTTATCGAGGACACGCTGCACCGCCTGCAACGGGCTTATGTCGAGGAGGCGGACGGGACGGGCGGGTCGCAGCGTCGGGGTATCGACAAGCTGACGAAACTAAAGCAGGCTGCCTATGAATCTGCACTTCAGCAGTACGGCCCCGAGCTGCAGCAATTGACGCAGCAGGAACGTTACCAGGACAGCCTGATCCGCGATGCCAATGCCGGCAGGGCAGTACGCAATCGGCAGTATGAGACGCAGGTGACCGGAGACGTCGGCTTTCTCGAACGAAACAAGGCCTTGTCGGACCTCTCCGCCCGCGAAGGCAGCGTTTTCTGGACCAGCCTGCTGATCTCCCTGCTGATCATCCTGATCGAGACAGGGCCAATATTGTCCAAGCTGATCATGAGTACCGGTCCATATGACCTGGCCCTGGCGGGAATGGAGCTAAAGCAGATGGCCGCGGCGGAAGAGGACATGCGCCGGGATAAGGAGCTCGTTAAGGAGAAAAAGACCGCGGTATATACCCAAAAGAAGGAGATGACGACCGAGCTGCTAGGGAAGCTGGCCGCTCTGCAGAAGAAGCATGTACAGGAAGAGCTGGACCAGTGGGAGAGGGGGGAGGACAAGATCCCGCAGCGGATGCCGCTCGAAGAGGTGACGCGGCGGATCCGGGATCGCTATGATTTCCGGGAGGAGGATGTATTATAAGGTGAACCGCTGAAGAGCGATGGTCGTGTGAACCGCGGAACGGTTCCCGGAGGGATATGTGAACCATGGAATCCCGCGGAGACCCGGCTATTCTTTGCGGGCCTCGGTGTTGATATAGTTCTTGGCCAGGGCGGTAAGGAGGTCGTCCGCCTCTTTTTCTTCGAACAGGGACAGCTCAAGGACCTCTTCCACCTCATCATATTCGAGGGTCCGGGCGTGCTGCGCCAGGCTACCGTAGCCGGCGATCTCATAGTGCTCCAGCTGCTGGGTGGCTACTATGATCCCGGCGTCGCGGGTGGCGGTGGATTTTTCCGTGCCGGCGATGACGTCCTCAGCCGCACGGGTAATGCCGAGTACGGCTTCCGATAGGCGGGCCTCCGCGGGGTATCCCATCTTCTCAAAAACGGTCTCCAGACGGCTGATGTGCTCACGGGTTTCGTCGAGGTGGCTGGCGAGCACATTTTGCAGCTTCAGCGAGGAGGCCGCTTTTTTCAGGAGCAAAAGAAGGTTCAGCTGGTGTTGTTCGGCCCCATACAATTCTCTTAGCTCATCCAGGAAAAGCTCTTCCAGCCGGGAGTCGGGTTTGTTTTGCGACGTCGTTTTCATACAGCGTATTTCCAGAAATAATAAAAGAATTGTACCATTTTCGGGGGAGGCTTCCCGTCCCGTGGGGGCAGCGGGTATGCTGGCCCGTCTTTTTCTATTATGACAATAAAGGGCTATATGGAAAATTTAATGACCGAATCCGTAATGATCAATATGAATGAGGGTGCCGAAGAGTATATCCTGCAGGAAAAAGATCATGGGGACCTCGTGGTCTATGACGTCTATCACAACGACCACTATCTCCTTACGCTCGCAAAGGATGGCAGCATCTTATTCATGAACTTCAATGCGGACGAAAAAGATAAGGAAATTTTTAAACTATCTCATTTAAACCACTTTGTGGAGAGGATGCAGGCCGTTGAATAGCGGTTACAGCCCGGCTTTTGTGGAATTCCCCTCCCCATTCTGAGGGAATTTTTTCCACAAAAAGATCACAGTGGATCGTGTTTCTTTACTCTGTGTAAGGAGCAGAAGGGATGCTTTGCGGCCAGGTCATTGAGCTTTTTGATCGTCGCTTCGTCCGGAGGGGCCGGCAGTGTAATGCGCTTGACCAACGCTGACTTGTTCCGCATTGATTTTCCGGGATATACTGTCATGCTGGATTCGGATAAAAGGGATGGCCAGGTGGTGGGGGAATCTGTCGTCGTCATTAGAATAAGTTTGCAGGTGGTATAACTCTTAATAAGATTGATGAATTCGCTACTATTATACTCAAAAAGAGTACCATCGCTTCAGCCGTTGGGAGACCCGGAGACGGGGCAAGGTGATTTATAACATTCCGCTAACCAGAAAAAAACAAAAATTACGTTTATATTAGTCCTTTGATAGTCAAAAGGAAGCCCTGGGAGGGGCTTCGTCCAAAGGACAATCATTAGCGCTTTGCCGGAGATACGCTAGTTTTTGTTATTGCGTATCTCCGGCACATTCCATTCAAACCATTCGACCCAATAAGTGCTTGAGGAAGGGTACCATGATAAGGCTTGTGGCATTAATCAGCTGTTGTTGGCTGTGTCTGGGTGTTCGCGGGCAGGTCAAAGACAGCACTGTCCACCGGGCCCGGGGCTTAAAGAACAATAATATCTTCCAGTTCTTCCGGAATTCCATCACCAAGGGACGGCCCGATTCCCTGACCAATACCGCCGTGCTGAATACCAAGAGCGAAAGCCCTTTCCAGCCCTACGAAGGGAAGGTGATCCGCCATATTTTTATCCGGGGGTATGGGTTTGAACAGACCTTTACGGATACTTCCAGGCGACTGCAATATTTTGGTACCCGCCTGCTCAATCAGCTGCACCGGAAAACAAGGGACTGGGTCATTCGTAATAACCTGTTCATCAGGGAGAATACACCCGTGAACGCCTATAAGCTGGCGGATAACGAGCGGGTGATCCGTAACCTGAACTTCATCCAGGACGCGCGCATCCTGGTGTCGCCCCTCTCCACCAACGATTCGGTGGACGTGGTGGTCGTCGTAAAGGACGTGTTCAGCATTGGCGGCGAGATTGGCAGTCTTGGCTACCCGCCGTTCAGCATACGGGGGAATGTCAGCGAAGCCAATTTTCTTGGGATGGGGCAGCGCGTGCAGCTGGGTATCAACGCAGAACAGAACCGTGACCCGAATATCGGTCCGCAGTTCCTGTACAGCAAGACCAATATCGGCGGCTCCTTTGTCAACGTGACGGCTTCCTATACCGAGATCAACAGCGATCTTTACCCCGGCACGCCGGATGAACGGGCCTGGTTCATACGGCTGGACCGTCCATTGTATGCGCCTTACGCACACCTGGCAGGAGGCTTCACTCTCGGGAAGTTTCAAAACTTCAACGTCTACCACAACGTCGACAGCCTTTTCTATAAATACGACTACCATACGCAGGATGGGTGGATCGGATGGAACCTTGGCTCGGAGCGTTTCCTCAGCAACACGGCCGTCCGCGACCGCAAATTTCTGGCGGTCCGCTATTTCCGGAACGATTTCGATAGCATTCCCAAACAGGTCGGGAAGAATTTCAACTTCCGGTTCAACGACCGGGCGGCGGCGCTGACCTCCTTTACCTTTTTCCGCCAGGACTTTTATAAGACCAACTATATCTACGGCTTTGGCGCCACGGAGGATATTCCGATCGGCTATAATGTGGCGTTTACCGGCGGGTGGTATAAACAGCTGTATCTGAGCAGGCCGTATACAGGGGTGGACGCGAACGGGTTCGTTGTCACCAAAAAGGGGGCTTTTACGCAGTTCTTTCTGCGCAGCGGCACCTTCCTGAGAAAAGGCCGGTTCGAGGACGCCAGCGTGCTGGTGGGGGCGAGCTATTATAGCCCCCTGTTTACTTTTAGTTCGCTAAAGCTTAGACAATACGTCAATTTCAGCTATACCCGGCAGTTCAACCGGCTGGGTATCGACCCGCTGACGATCAACAACGTCTTCGGGCTTCGCTATTTCAGCGGGGATTCCACCTTCGGGGTCCAGCGCTTCACCCTGCACTCGGAAACGACCTTATACCTCAGGTACCGGCTCCTCGGCTTTAAGTTCGCACCTTTCGCATTCGGCGATCTGTCGCTGCTGACGCCGGAGACGGGTACTTTTCAAAAGTCCTCGCTTTACCACGGCATCGGCGCCGGCGTGCGGACGCGTAACGAGAACCTGGTATTTAATACCATTGAATTACGGATGGTCTATTTTCCCCGAAAGACCATGCAGAATAATTCCTTTAAGATCATGCTGAACACGGGTATCCAGTTCCGTTACAACAACACCTATGTGCGACAGCCGGACGTGGTCTACCTGAATACCGATGGCCTGAACAGCATCTATTGACAATGCACCCGACGCGCGCCGGCCGTTCATGCGTTGAATGTTGGCGGTTCACGCGTTTCCCTGTATGGCCTGTGCCAGCTGAGCGGCCCACCAGGCGTACTGCCCGGCGCCGGGATGCAGACCGTCTGCGGCAAAGCTGTCGAATACAGCGCCTTCGCCACGGCTGTGGCCCGTGATGTCGATAAAGGGAATGGCTTTGTCGCCGGTGATATGCCGGGCCAGCCTGTTGAAGGAGTCGATCTGCGCGGTGATCGCCGCCTGGTCCCGTCCCTGCGCTGCCGCGAAAGGACTAACGCCCCAGTCGGGGATGGAAAGGACAAAGACGCGACCCCCTTGCCCCAGCTCGATGGCCTGCAGCAGCAGCTCTTCGAACTGTTCGCCGTATTCCCACAGGTCGCGCCCGCGATACTGGTTGTTGACGCCGATCAGCAGCGTGACGAGGTCATAGCGGGGGAGAAGGGAGGTATGTGCGATCGCATCGGCCAGCTCATCGGTCGTCCAGCCGGTGCGTGCAATGATCTCCGGGGCAGTGAAGGAATGTCCTGCTTCGCGAAGCAGCTGTACGGTCTGATAGGGATAGTTCTCGTAGAGCGGGAGTCCTTCGCCAATGGTGTAGGAGTCGCCGAGCGCAAGATAGGTTTGCATAGGGCATAAATATAGCAAAAAGGGCCGACCAGTGTGGACGACCCTTTTTTGGCCTTAAACAGGACAAATGCCATTGACTATTTACCCGATTAGTTGGAGCTGCTTGGACCGCCGCCCTGACCTTGTATGCCTTCCATGCTATCCCTTTCTCCCTTTATATTCTTTCGCTTGAAGAGGGCCATGTCGAACTTGCCAAAGCGCCAGTTGAACTGAAGACGGAAGAACTGGGGATCCCTCCTGCGGTTGTATTCCTGCTGAAAGCTGGGCCCCGTCGTAGTATAGACATCGCTGACGCGGGTGCGGAAGATATCGCTTGCGCTGAGGGTCAGCGAAGCCGTCCTGTTCTTCAGGAACTCATAGCGGAGGGCTGCGTCTACGCCGCCGGTGGGTTTGGAATAACCCTGGGCATTGCCGCTGCTGTTGTTGCCGAAGCCACGGCCTCCGCCGCCTCCACCACCGCCGTTGCTGGCGCTTCCACCGGGAGGCAGCACCGTCTTGGAAGTAAAGTCACCGGACAGCTGCAGGGTCAGGGCCTTGGTCAGCTTGAAGCTGTTGTTGATCTTGCCGAACCAGGACCAGGTCGCGGGCTGTGTGGGTATCGCGTTCTTCCCCGTATCGATGGTATTGATATGGGAAGTGAAGATATTGATGTTGCTCGTCAGGTCCCACCATTTGGTGATAGAGTTGCGTCCGATCAGCTCGATGCCGCCGACATAGCTGGACCTGGCGTTGATATAGGTATTGATGAACACCGGATTTTTGGTCACCGGGTTGAAGCCGGTCTGCTGGTAGCGGGTGATCAGGTCGGTCGTGTATTTATAGTACACCGAAGCGAGGAAGCTGTTGTTGCCCGCGTAGGTCTTAGAATAGCCGGCTTCGAAGGAGTTGGTGAACTGTGGCTGCAGATTGGGATTGCCCCTGCTCAGGTTCAGCGAGTCGGAATAGTCGGTGAAAGGGAAGAGCTGGAAGAAATTGGGCCGGTCGATCCTTCTGGTATAGTTGAACGACAGGTCCTGATCATCGCTCAGTTTCTCCGTCAGGAACACGCTCGGGAAAAGGCTGATCGGGAATTTATTGGAGAAGTTCCCGATGGCGGGAGTCTGCTGGCCATTGTCGTCGATATTCGTAAAATGCTCTGTGCCCCTGTAGTCGGAGCTCTCGCCGCGCAATCCCAGCTGATAAGTGAAGTTGCCGATCGCATTGGAGTAAGTGACATAGCCGGCGAAGACCCTGTCCCGGAAAGTATAGTTCGAGGATAGCAGCTGGTTAGGAACGAACTCGTTGGCAGAGTTCAGCGTGTCGATGGTATTGACGCTGGTATTGTTGCGGATGGCGATCCGGCCGCCGGCTTCGAACTTGGATTTTTCACCGAGCGGCAGCGTGTAGTCTGCCTGTGCGGTAAAGTATTTGTTGTCTCCGTTGCCGATCTGCTGCTGTTGCCAGGTGCCGGGAGTTAATTTGACAAGGTTGTAGTTGTCGTTGTCACCCTGGCTGTAGTTGATATCAGCCGAGATCTCTTCTCCCGCTCTGGGGAAGGTGTGCTTAAAGCTCAGCATGCCGCCGTGGTTGTTGAAATGGGACGAGGAGGTCGAATACCGCTGGGTAAATATCGTTGGGTCAGGAGCCTGTCCCAATGAGTCTGCGGTCGACGAGAGGTTGCTGGTCAGCGTCGGCTCGAACGTGCCGTGCACGATATTGCCGGACAGAGAGATCGTGTTGCGGTTGTCGATGAGATAGTCGAATCCGCCTCTGGCGAATGCGAAATAACCCTTATTGACATTCCTGTCGCCCTGGCTGAGGACGCTGCTATAGGCAGATTTGTTGAGCGCCGGAAATGCATCAAAGCTGCTGGTACGGTCGGTCTGGCCCGTGGCGATACTCTTACGCTGGTTGAAATTCCCGTTGAGGAAGAAGTTGACCTTTCCCTGCTTGATGTTGAAGTCGCCGCCTAAGTTGACCCGGCCTCGCTGGTCGACGCCGGCCCTGACGTTCCCATTATAGCCCGCCTTGCGGTTCTTTTTGAGGACGATATTGAGGATGCCCGAAGTGCCACCCGAGGCGTCATATTTAGCGCCCGGGTTGGTGATGATCTCCACGCTCTGGATAGCGTCTGCCGGTATCTGGTCGAGGGTCAGCGTAGTAGGCCGTCCATCTACAAAAATAGTAGGCGGGCTATTGCGGAGGGTGACGTTGCCGTCTATGTCTACCTGGACGGAGGGAACATTTCGCATGACGTCCGTTCCCGTACCACCCTGTGCAGAGATATCCTTTTCGACATTGTATATCTTACGGTCGACGCCCATGGTGACCAACGGCTTGCTGGCGGTCACCGTCACCTGTTCCAGGCTCTGCGCGTCCTGCTGCAGCTTGATATTCCCCAGATCTTTATCGGTCGCATTGGCTGCTGCTGCGGCCCTGTCCATATTGGGCTGTCCGTCGTTGCCGCCTCCGGCAGCACCGCCGCCTGCTCCTCTCAGCCCTTTCAGATCGAAAGCTACTTTCTGATCGTATGTAGTATAGCCGATAGCGGAAATGGTCAGACGGAAATTCCCGAAAATGGGAAGGTTCTCCAGGCTGAACTCCCCGTTGCGGTGGGTGATCATCCCGGCGATCACGGTATCCTTGCGTGCGTTGGTTGCCGGATTGAATTTGGTCTGGATCAACTGAACCGAAGCCCCATCCATGCCTTTACCGGTCTTGCCGTCTACGACCTTGCCATAGAAATGGCCGATGGCGGGGACCTGTCCGCCCGCACCTCTTCTACCGCCGCCCCCGCCGGGCATCTGCGCAAATCCCGCCTGTGACACAGCCAAAACCAGTAACAATAGCCAAGTGTTTCTCATGAGTTAATATTTCCATTTTGCCTGCAAAATTCAGGTTAAAAATTTTAGCACGGTCTTCCATTCTATACAAACGGTAAATATTAGATACGGTAGGGTTAATAAAAACCGACGGGATAAAATCAGGGAAAATGTGGGACAAAAAATCCCAATCAAAATTAAGAACTTCAGTTCCAACACCGTTGGAGAACTTCGTCAAGGGTTCGTCCCTCGCCTTGCCTCGTTCGTTCCCTTCGCGGCGCTCGTGAACGTTCGCAACCTTCGCCATTGGCTCGTTGTGTCCCAAACCATAATGTCTGCACACTCGGCCAAGGGGCCTCGTGTGCGAACCGGACAATGTCCGGTCCACCCCGTTAATTTCCGGTAAATGAACGTTTGCGGGTGTCGGCGAAAACCTATTTCAGCAGAAGCGTCAGCATGATCTGCAGCAGGCCGATAAGGAAGCCGAGCGCCGCGCCGATGACCTCTACAAAACGAAACTCTTTGGTCAGGAACTGATTTAGCATCGCCTCCAGCCGGTCGGTAGAAAATCCAGCGATCTTGTCGACTACGATGCGTTCGAGATCGAGGTCATGGCGCAGGTTGGCGACATAGTTCTTCATGATGACCGGGAAGAGCTCTTCCAGCTCGGTCATGAAAACGCCCTTCAGCTGGTTGATCGTCTTGTCGCCGATGAACATCGCGATCATGGGCATGCTCTCTTTGAGCTTGTTGCGCAGGAAGTTGTCGATATGCTCTTCCGCCAGGGGAAGTATCTTACGAACGTTCTCCGGGTTGGTGATGGTCTGTTCGATCTCCCCAAAGGAGAGCAGCTCCTGACCTACGATCTTTCCCAGGCTTTCGGCTATCTGGCGCTGGCGTTTGGGAAAAACGCCGTGCAGGGTAAAGCCGAGTATCTTTTTAGGTTGACGGGGATGGAAGAGCAGCTTGAGCGCCATCCAGATCGTGAGCCAGTGAATAAAAGCGGAAATGAAGGGGATGGTGTAGAACCAGAAAGGTAATTTGGTCATAACGTGTTGATATGAGAACGCCCCGACTTTGTCGGGGCGTTCGGCGTTTTGGGTGGATGATGGGGTTCGAACCCACGACCCTCAGAACCACAATCTGATGCTCTAACCAACTGAGCTACAACCACCATCTGAAGCGCGAAATTAAGATAATTTGCATTTCCTTCAAAAACATTGTCGAAAAAAATTTGTTGAGTGGATGGATAAGGGGTTGCAAAGATTCTTCATGGAAGGCTTCGCCGTCCATCAAAATAATGCGTAATAGCCTGTTAATATTGAAGCTTTCCGACAACATACCATTATATTTATCGTTATTTTTGAATAGATATGCTAAAAGTGCTTAAGATTATGATCAATAAACGAAATCTGCCCATCCTCCTGCTGATCCTGGGCGGGGGGGTGTTTGTCGCATTCCGTACGCTGGGATTTGGTGGTAACCCGCCGACCAAATATGAAAGGATCCTGCTGAATGTAGGGACCATGCTGGAACAGATACACTACAGTCCCAAGGCGATCGACGACAAGTTCTCGAAGGAAGTGTTTGACAAGTACATGGGGGAAGTTGACGCTGAAAAGGACGTTTTTCTACAGTCTGACGTAGACGCCCTGAACGCGCGCTTCGGGACGACCATCGACGACGAGATACTGGGGACGGCCCACGTGCAGTTCGTCCCTGCGGTAACAGAAGTATACAAGAAAAGGCTGGCCGAAACGGAAGCCATCTATAAGGACATTCTTTCCAGGCCGTTCGAGTTCACCAGGGACGAGGATTTTAACCAGAACTTCGACCAGATGAAGTTCCCCCGTTCCGAAGCTGACCGGAAGGAAGCCTGGCGCAAGCGCCTGAAGTTCCTGACGCTCGAACGCTATTCCGAGCTCCTGGATCAGCAGGAAGCCAACAAGGGAAAAAAAGATTTTGTAGCCCGCAGCAACGAGGACCTCGAGAAGGACGCCAGGGCGCGCTCGCTGAAGATCATGGACCGCATCTACGAGCGGCTCAAGCTGAAGATGAGTGACGATGACCGGTTCAACGTATTCGTGCAGAGCATCGTCCAGTCCATGGACCCGCACACCGACTATTTCCCTCCGGTGGAGAAACGATATTTTGACGAGCAGATGAGCGGCCATTTCTTTGGCATCGGCGCCTCTCTCAAAGACGAGGACGGCAATATCAAGATCACCTCGCTGGTGACGGGCAGCCCCGCCTGGAAATCCGGGAAGGTAGCCGTTGGGGACGTCATCATGAAGGTTGCGCAGGGTAGCCAGGAGCCCGTGGAGCTGACCGGCTATTTTGTCGAGGACGCGATCAAGATCATCCGCGGCAGCAAGGGTACGGAGGTTCGTCTCTGGCTGAAGAAGTCGGACGGGTCGATCCAGATGATCCCGCTGATCCGCGATGAGATCGTTCAGGACGAGCTGACCTTTGCGCGCAGCGCCATCGTCAATTCGAGCAAGGGTAAGATCGGCTATATCTATCTGCCCGAGTTCTATGCCGACTTTGACAACCCCAAGGGCAGCCGTTGCAGCATCGACGTAGCAAAAGAAATAATCAAGCTGAAAGAGCAGAAGGTGGACGGCATCGTGCTCGACCTCCGCAACAATGGCGGCGGGTCTTTGTATGACGTAGTGCAGATGGCCGGGTTCTTTGTCGAACAGGGTCCGATCGTACAGGTAAGGGATCGCGACGGCAAGTCGCAGGTATTACCTGACCACGACAAATCGGTGCTGTATGACGGACCTTTCGCCGTAATGGTGAACGAGCTCAGCGCCTCTGCATCTGAGATATTTGCAGCCGCCATCCAGGACTATCACCGCGGGGTGATCATCGGCAGCACTTCCACCTATGGTAAGGGTACCGTACAGCGCAATATCGGTCTCGATAAGTCGATGAACTTTATGGTAGATCCCAACAGCGAGCTGGGCACGATCAAGCTGACCCTGCAGAAATTCTATCGTATCAGCGGCGGTTCCACACAGCTGCGCGGCGTGGCTTCGGACATAGCTCTCCCCGATATCTATCCCGACATCTACGAATATGCCAAGTTCAGGGAAAAGGACAACCCCGACGCGTTGCCCTGGGACGAGATCGCAAAGGTCGACTACACCCCCTGGAAATATGCTTACGATGTCAACAACATAAAGGCAATGAGCGCCGAAAGGTTGAAGAACAACTCCGCGCTGCAGCTGATCCGTCAGGACGAAGACTGGCTGAACAAGGAAAAGGACAAGGTCTATCCGCTGAACGTGCAGAAATACCGGCTGGAACAAAAGCAGCTGAAGGATACCTACAAGCAGATCGAGACCCTGAGCAAGCTGAAGGACGGCAACGAGCTGAACGTACAGTCCCTGCCACAGGACGCGCACAAATATGACGACGACAAGCTCAAGGGAGACCGTTTTCAGGCCTGGCTGAAAGAGAGGAAAAGCGACGTGTGGTTAGGCGAGGCAGTGAATGTCCTCGACGATATGATCGTCCAGAAGAACCTGGTCTATAACAAATAACCGATATTCACCTTAGTTGTAAATGGGCGCCAACCTAATGATGTGGGCGCCCATTTATTTTTTCGGGAACCGCTGGATGTGGCTCGTCGACATTTATTATGCGGGCCAGTCCAATAATAGCCAGCGCCAGCAGTGCGATAAACCCCAGAGAGACGCGCAGATTATATAGCTGGGCGATAAAGCCAATGAATACGGGGCCGAACAGGAAGCCGGTATAGCCGAAGGTCGAGACGGCGGCGATGGCGACCCCCGGCGACAATATCTTCGATCTGCCGGCGGCGCTATAGACGAGGGGGACAATGGAAGACACGCCGGCGCCCACCAGCATAAATCCTATCGTGGCGGTCGCAGTAGACGGAAACAAAACGGCCGTCAGCAATCCCACGGCGGTAAATAAGCCGCTGAACTGCAGAATGGCCTTCATCCCCCAGCGCGTAGTCAGCGCGTCTCCGAGGAAACGGCCGGACGCCATGGTGGACATAAAGGCCGTCAGTCCCAGCCCCAGCAACGCCTTTGGCGGGTGGACGACCTTGGCGAAATAAACATTGCTCCAGTCGAACATCGAACCTTCGCACATCATCGAGCAAAAGGCGATTGTCCCCAGCGTGATCAGCGATCGGTCGGGTCGGGCGAAGATAGGCTGATCGCTGGTGGCGAAATCGTCTTTGGGAACAAGGCGTGGCGCCGAGACAATGACCCCAAAAAGCGCCAGGGTCATGATCACGAGGAAATGTTGCCAGGGCAGCCAGGACAGGCCGATAAACACCCCGCCCAGGAAAGAGCCGGAGAATCCGCCCAGGCTCCACAGTCCGTGATAGGAGGCCATGATGGTCCGTCCATACAGCGTTTCTGTGCCGATGGCCTGGGTGTTGATGGAAATGTTCAGCAGGTTGCCGCCCATGCCAAAGAAGAACAGGCAGACCACCAGCATCCAGACCTCGGGGACTCCGCCTATTACGGGCAGCGTACAGGCATAACAGACAGCGGCGATGATCGATATGGGACGGCTTCCCATTCTTGCCACCAGCCAGCCCGCCAGGGGCAGGGATGCGATAAGCCCCGACGGCAGGGCCAGCAGGATGAAGCCCAGGTCACGGCTGTTGAGGTGAAACTTTTGCTGAATAGAGGGAATGCGGGAACTCCAGCTCGAGAAGCAAAGTCCGGCCAGGAAGAAAAAGGAGCTGACTGCGATCCGATGGACCCGCCGCAGCGGTAAGGACTCAAAGAAATTCATTTCTACGATTTGTCGGAGTGGCCTATAGATACCTTTCCTGGAGTATACGCATGTGGTGAGCAACGTGACCGGGAATTATGAAACCCAGCGTATAACCATTGAGGGGGCGACCATTGGCCTGACCCGGAAAGGTCAGCTGTTCGTCAGAAAGGGAATCATACAGGTATTGCGTGGATCGCCGGACGGCGGCAAACTCCTCCAGCAGCTCTTTCCAGCGACGGTTGCTGCCTCCGGCCTGGGCGGCCCAGGTGTTTTCATCAAAGCCCGGGAGGGGAGAGGCATCTTTACGGGAGAAGGTGAGGGCGCGATAGCTGAAGACCCTTTCTGCGTCGATAATATGCTGCAGCATTTCCCGGATGGTCCATTTACCCTCGGCGTAGGCGTAGTCAAATTTCTTGCGGGGTATGTTCTCCGTAAGCTTGCGAAACTGTTTGGTGTTCTTCCGGATGGCTTCCCGGAAGTCTTCGTCTTTGACCAGATCGATATAGCCCTGGTAGAACTCGGCCGGGATGATTGCTGTTTTAGGGATCATAAGCATTAATCCTTTGTCTTTTTCAAAGACGATTTCGTCGGTTTCGGCGCCGCCGTGTTCAGCGTGGAAGCCAGCTTCAATGCCGCATAGGCGTTGATGATGCCGCCGGAGGTGGAAAGGTCCGTCATATTGACCAGGTGGTCTTCGGAGCCGGGTCTTTTTACCCTGGCGGTCAGGTGGATGGCAGATTTTTCGATACAATATTTTACCTGTTGCGGGGTAAGGTTGGGATAGTATTCGAGGATCAGTGCGGCTACGCCGGTGACAACAGGTGCGGCCATGCTGGTCCCCTGGAGATTGCCGTATTTGTTGCCGCCCGGGAGGGAGGAGTAGATCCTTGTCCCCGGAGCAAAGACGTCCACTTCTTTCCTGCCGTAGTTGGAAAAGGATGCTGTATAGCTTTCAAAACCCGGCTCGGCCAGGGGGTCGCTGCTGGCGCCTACGGTGATCCAGTTGGAGGCGATATAGCTGGAATGGCGGAAGTCGGGATTGGGGAAATTATCGGTCGTGTCGACATCGGCGGCGTCGTTGCCCGCGGCGTGGATAAGCAGGACGCCCTTGCTTTCTGCGTATTTAACGGCCGAGTCAACCCAGGATTTCTCGGGAGACAGGTTCTTTCCAAAGCTCATGTTGATGACCTTTGCGCCATTGTCGACCGCATAGCGGATGGCGTTGGCGATGTCTTTGTCGTGCTCGTCCCCATTGGGTACGGCGCGGATCATCATGATCCTGACATTGTCGGCCACACCATCCATGCCGATGCCATTGCCCCTTTCGGCGCCGATGATGCCGGTGACGTGTGTTCCGTGCATGGGATCGCCGGCCATGACGTCGTTGTTCCCATAATAACGGTCATTAATATCCTCCTCATTATCCTGGACGATATCTTTCCGGTTGTCCTTCGGAGCGGTCGTCTTTACCGCAGCCTTTTTCTCTTCCCGGTCAACCTCTTCGGTCAGGTCGGAAATGAAATCCTTATTGGTCATGTCCATGATCTTGTTGACCTTGAACATATAGAGCAGCCAGGCCTTGGCTCTTTTGCTTTCCGTTGTACGGGTCTGGAAGGTATCCAGGTCATTGCCGGTATATTCGGTCTTACCCATGGCCTGACCAAGGATGCTGTCGCTTTTGATAGAGGCTTCCAGCGCATTGTGCAGCATGACCATATCGATCGCGGGTTCGGAGCCTTCGCCCATGATGGACTTGCGGGCCTTGATCCACATGCGGTAGTCGTCCTTGTCTTCGGGGCTGAGGCTTGCGGTGTCAACAGCCGAGCTGTCAAATCTTTGCTTGAACATATAGTAGACACGGGCCTCTTCCTGCGAGTCGTCCTTGACGTTGCGGCCGTCTTTACCGCCGATGAAGTTCCAGCCGTGGATATCGTCTACATATCCGTTGTGGTCGTCGTCGATGCCGTTGCCCGGTATCTCTTTGGGGTTGGTCCAGATAACGTCCTTCAGGTCTTCATGTAACGTATCGACACCGGAGTCGATAACGGCGACAAGCACTGTCTTACTTTTTAGTTTTTTGCTTTTGGCGAATTCGTAGGCTTTATTGACGCTGATACCATAAAACCCGTCTTTTTCCTTATCCAGCAAATGCCATCCTTTCGGCAGTTCTGATTTAACGGAGGTACCCTGGGAGAAAATCGTTAGAGGCAAACATCCAATGAGCAGCACACTGAGTAATCCTTTCAAGCGACAAGTCATTTGTTTTTAGTTTTAAATTTCACGAACTGGACTCCTCCAGTCCGGTGTAGCGTTGTTTAAACCTGTAAAATAGGAAAAAACTGTTCCACGACCGCGTATAAATTACAGGAATGGGCCTATTAAGATGTTAAAATTCCCGATCGGTCACGCTTTTTTCAGGGTTCAGCCAGAATTACTGGTTGGCCAGGCTAAGCCTGAGCTCTACCCGCCGGTTGACCGCCCTGCCTTTCGGCGTGCGATTATCTGCAATGGGTTTTTCCTGACCGAATCCGGTAGCCGACAGTCTGGACCCGGCAATTCCGTTGCGCATGAGGAAATCCCTGACCGCGTCCGCGCGCTTTTGTGATAGTTCCCGGTTTTTCGCTGGATTACCGGAGTTATCGGTATACCCCTCGATAGCCATGTGCCAGTCAGGATGATCATGCAGGATGTCGACCAACTTTTTAAGTGCGGCAAATGAGCTGTCCGCCAGTCGGTCGCTGGCCGAGTTGAACTGGAGGTTGTGTGCGATATAGTTGACCTCTTCGGTCGCTTCTTTTTTGATCTCCTTCACGACGGGGCAGCCATGATTTTCTGCCGTGCCGGCACTGTCGGGGCATTTGTCCTCTTCGTCGTTGACGCCGTCGCCGTCCCTGTCGGGTATGGGGCAGCCGTTATAGCGGGCGACGCCGGCGACCTTCCTGCAGGAGTCGTGTTCATCGTCGATGCCGTCATGGTCGCTGTCCGGTACGGGGCAGCCATTATAGCGGGCGACGCCGGCGATGTTCTTACAGGAATCGTGTTCGTCGTCTACGCCGTCGTGGTCGCTGTCGGGGACGGGACAGCCGTGCCAGGCCGCCTTGCCGGGGACCAGCGGACACAGGTCCTGGTCGTCTGTGACGCCGTCCTTGTCCGTATCCTTCTTTTTGACGGGGGGCTTGACGCCGGACGAGGCCAGCCAGATGCCAAGCGAGGCTCCGATGACCTGGTGGTGAAAAGTACCCGAATAGGGGGCCGTATAAAAATTTGTCAGCCCCTGGCTGAAATAGGCGCTGAGCACGACATTGCCAAGCTCGAAGCCTGCGCGTCCGTTGAGGCCGAAGTCAAAGGTCTGATAGCTGTTCGTCCCTTTGCCGACGGTGACCGGGTCGGACTCGCTGCTGTATTTGTGTGTGCTGGCGCTGAGGCTTTCCCTTTTGATATTGCTGCCGGAATAGATGAAGCTGACGTAAGGGCCGGCGCTGAGAATAAAGCTGTTCCTGCGGTTGGCGCTGAGTGGGAACTTATAGGTCAGGTTCAGCGGTATCTCGACATAATTGAGGTTGAGCGTCTGTTTGCTGTAGATCGTGTCGGTGGCAAGGCTGGTGAGAGAATCGTAGGTCTTGTTGTATTTTCTGCCCTTGGTGATGTAATAAAGGCTGGGTTGGAAGAAAAGACCCGATTGCCCGATGGGCACTTCCAGCATGATCCCGAGCTGAAAGCCAGTGCGGTTGGTCATAAAGGGCTTCGTGGTGGTATCCCATCCAGGTATGTTGTTGGATTCCAAAACTTTAGAAGAATGCACTCCGCCCATCACGCCCAGCCTCACCTGCGCCTGCAGGTGCGCGCCGCAGCCGATGGCGAACAACAATAGCAATACCCTTCTTTTGAGGACAGCAGAAAGTAGATGGAAGCCGGCGTTCATGGTATATCGGGATCTATCGCGCTATAACGCCTAATCCAAGGTATTATTTTGTGCTGCCCGGCTTCGTCCCGAGGTTAAATAGTAAATTTTATTCCTTGAGCCAGAGGCAATTGGGTAGAATAGTTGATAGTATTGGTCTGACGGCGCATATAGGCCTTCCAGGCGTCGCTGCCGCTCTCCCGACCGCCACCCGTCTCTTTCTCCCCGCCGAAGGCGCCGCCGATCTCGGCTCCCGAGGTACCGATGTTGACGTTGGCGATACCGCAGTCGCTGCCGGCCACGGAAAGAAATCGCTCGGCTTCCCGGAGGTTGAGGGTCATGATGGCCGAGGACAGCCCCTGGGGGACGCCGTTCTGGATATCGATCGCTTCTTCGAGTGTTTTGTATCGCAGCAGATAAAGGATGGGCGCGAAGGTTTCCTGGCTGACGATAGGATAGGAGGGGTCCGCCTCGGCGATGCAGGGGCGGACATAGCAGCCGCTTTCATATCCGTCGCCGCCGAGGACCTCGCCTTCCACGAGGAAACGGCAGCCCTGCTGTTTGCCTGCAGCGATGGCCTGCTCATAGCTGTTGACCGCGTCTTTGTCGATCAGCGGCCCTACGTGATTACTCTCGTCGAGCGGGTCACCGATGCGCAGCTGCCGGTAGACCGTGCTCAGCTTGTCCTTTACCTTGTCATAGATATCGTCGTGGATGATGAGCCGGCGGGTGGTGGTGCAGCGTTGACCGGCCGTGCCTACGGCTCCGAATACTGCTCCCGGTATGGCGATCTCGAGATCGGCGTCACGGGAGACAATAATGGCGTTATTCCCACCCAGCTCGAGCAGGGCCTTGCCCAGACGGGAGGCCACGGCCGTGCCGACGGCTTTGCCCATGCGGGTGGAACCCGTAGCAGATACCAGCGGGATCCGCGTATCGGCCGCGAGCCATTCTCCGATATCGCGTCCGCCGGTGACCAGGCCGCTGACGCCTTCAGGTACCTTATTGGCGGCGAAGACGGAGGCCACGATGGACTGGCAGGCGAGGGCGCAGAGCGGGGTCTTTTCAGAAGGCTTCCAGACGCAGGTGTTGCCGCATACCCAGGCGAGCATACTATTCCAGCTCCATACCGCGACGGGGAAATTGAAGGCCGAGATGATGCCCACGACGCCCAGCGGGTGCCACTGTTCGTACATGCGGTGCGCGGGTCGTTCGCTGTGCATCGTCAGCCCGTGCAGCTGCCGGGAGAGACCGACGGCGAAATCGCAGATGTCGATCATTTCCTGTACCTCTCCATATCCTTCCTGCAGGCTTTTCCCCATCTCATAGGAAACAAGGCGGCCGAGGGCGGGCTTGTGATAGCGGAGCGCCTCGCCGATCTGCCGGACCACTTCGCCTCGACGCGGGGCGGGCCAGAGCCGCCACTGCGTAAAGGCGGCCTGCGCCGCTGTGACGACTGCATCATAGCCCTCTTTGTCGGTGGAAGTGACGGTGGCTATGCGTTTGCCGTCGACGGGGGAGAACGATTCAATAATGGCGCCGCGGGAGGGCAGCCATGTCCCACCGGTGGAAGTACCGGTATTCTCGGGGAGGATATTCAACTGGTGAAGGAATTCCATAAAATTTGCCTGCGATTTTGTAATCGCAGGCAATTTAGGAAAAACTAACCACTAACCAGTGGCCTCAACCTTAACTTAAAATCTACTATGAAAAAACTGGTCCTATTCCGGTATCTACCCTACCGGTATTAAGTAATACGCAGGAGTGGAGGGGTGGGTTGCCTCCCCACCGGCTTGCCCGGGGCATGGCCACTAGTTCAGCTTGTTCTCCATTGCCGCGAAGAAGCTCTCGCTGTAACTAACGCCAATGGGTATTTCTTTATCTCCGATCTTTATCTTGCTCTTGCTGATGTGCTCGATCTTGCTGATGGGAACGATATAGCTGCGATGCGCCCGGATGAACTCGCGGGCCGGCAGTTTCTGTGCGATCGTTTTGAGGGTCATCAGCGTGAGGATGGCTTTGCCCGGAAGATAGATCTTGATATAGTCGTCGAGGCCTTCGATATAGAGTATCTCTTTCAGGTTGACCTTGACCATCTGGTAGTCCGATTTGACGAAGATATATCCGTCCTGCAGCTCCTGGCTGGTGAGGTAGTCGACGTATTCTTTTGCTTTATAGACGGCCTTGAGGAAGCGGTCGTACTCGATGGGTTTGAGGAGGTAGTCGATGGCGTCGACGTTGAAGCCTTCCACCGCGTATTCGCTGAAGGCAGTGGTGAAGACGATGGCCGTGTTTCGCTTGTTTACGATCCGGGAGAATTCGATGCCGTTGATATCCGGCATCTGGATGTCGAGAAAGAGGATGTCTACGGGGGCCGTTTCCATCAGCCGCTGGGCTTCGAAGGGGTCTGTAAAGACGCCTTTCAGGTCGAGGAAATAGATCTTGGCAATGTATTTCTTCAGGACTTCGAGCGCCAGGGGCTCGTCATCGATGGCTATACAGGTTAACATTATACCGGGATTTTTAGGTGAACGGTGAATTCTCCAGCCTTGTCGTCAATATTCAATTTATATCGGTCTTCATAGAAAAGGTCGAGACGGCGCCGGGTATTGTTGATGCCGATGCCTGTCGTGTCGCTTGCTTTCAGCGCTGTATTGATGTGTTTCTGATTGCAGATACGAAAGTACAACCATTCAGGGCTTATTTCCAATTCGATTCGGATAGGTGATCGTTCGCGGGTGCTGATGCCGTATTTGAAGGCGTTCTCCACGAAGGGTAGCAGCAGCAGAGGCGCGATCTGTTTGCCTTCGGGTGTCCCTTTCAGCTCGAAGTCGACGATGGTCCTGTCGGTCAGCCGCATCTTCTGCAGCTCGAGATAGTGCCGGATAAAAAGGATCTCTTTTTCCAGCGGGACCAGGTCATTGCGGGCTTCTGTCAGCACATAGCGCATAATGCTGGACAGCTTCAGCACGGCGGTGGCGGTGTGCTCCGACTGGGTCGAAGCGAGCGCGTAGATATTGTTCAGCGTATTGAAAAGGAAGTGCGGGTTGATCTGGGCCTTCAGGAACGACAGCTCCGTCTTCAGCTTCTCGTTGGCGATCTCTTTGGCGCGTTGTTCCGAGCGGAGCCACTGGCTGATGACCTTGATGCCGGTGCTGAAGACGAAGACCAGCAGGAATACCGCCAGATTGCCGGCCGAGATCAGCGGTCTCACCCTGGGCGGCCCCGGGCGAGGAGGCTGGTTGGGAAAGATGGGTCCGAACAGCGCGTGATAGATGCGGGGCATGCTGCTGTAGACAACCAGCAGGCCGAAGATCAGCAGGCTATAGGCCAGGAACTTCTTCTCATTGAGCAGCCGGGGGATGATCAGGTAGATGTTCAGATAATAGAAGGCGATGATGAACAGGGTGTTCACGACGAAATAGGGTGTAATGCTCCTTATCTCGAAAAAAGAGTCGCCCTGGGGACGCGGATAAAATGCGAACGGCAGCATCAGGAAACACATCCAGGCTGCGATATGTATGATTATCTGTACGGTTAATTTCTTCACAGCCCCTAAAATTATTCTTTATTATCATATTTGAAGGGGAGAAGAAGGATAAATAGATGAATCAAACGGTTATATCGGTGAATAAAAGGCCGGAGTTCCGCCTCCGGCCTTTTGGTGTACTTAGAAATTAAACGCCAGCTTCGTAAAGAGACGCATGCCGTCGAATCCCATTTGCACGGAATCCCAGGCTCCGCCCGTCTGGCTGTCATTCCAGGAGTTATAGCGGGCACCGGGTGTGACGGCAAAATCCGGGTGGACATTGAATAGATTGTCGGCGCCGGCGAACAGCGTGGTGGTGCGGGATAATTTAATGGTAACATACGCGTCGGTGGTGGCCTTCCCGCTATAGGTATAGGCTTCGCGGATAACAGACTTGCCATCGTCGGTCTGGACGTAGGGATCCCAGCCCTGGCCCTGGTCGGAAATGCCTGGAGAGCCGGGGCCACCGGGTACTGCTCCGGGAAGGCTGGCAGAGCCCGAGCCAAGGGTGGTAAGTTTGCCGTACCAGGTAAGGCGGCCGCCGATGCCGACTTTACCGACGGTGTATTCCAGCAGGAAGGAGGCCTTGTTCTTCGGAGCGCTGGCGATCAGGAAGGCCTGTTCCTGACTACTGTAAAAGCGCTGCTGGTTGAGATACCCGGTGTTGAGGGCTGCCGGGATATTGACCTGGTCGATATGTATGCTCTGGATATTGCCGGAGAAAATTGCTTTCATACCCTGCTTGCCCCATTTGACATTGTAGTCCAGGACAAGGTCGATCCCTTTGTTGGTCGTATTGACCGCATTGGCAAAGAATTGTACCGCGTTGAGGGTAATGCCGTTGTTATACGAGGGTCCCAGGTAGGGCGCGATCGCGGGGATAGAGGCGTCGAAGTTGCCGGTAAAGATGATGCGATTCCTTGTCTTGGTCCAATAGCCATCTGCAGTGATGGTAAGGCTATGTACCGGCTGCCAGCTAAAGCCCAGGCTGTAGTTGGTGGAATTTTCTTCTTTCAGCTTTGGGATGCCTGCCTGGCGGGCGATATCGCTGTAATTGGGGATCAGCTTGGTATACTGCAGCTGTCCATTGACGATGGTGGTATTCGTGTTGCTGAAGTTGATCTGCTGCAGCGATGGAGCCCGAAAGCCGGTGCTGACAGAGCCGCGGATGTTAAAATTGTCCATAAGCTTATAGCGGGTAGCGATTTTGAACGTGCCGACCGACCCGAAGTCCGAGTAGTGTTCGAAACGGCCTGCTCCGTCTATCAGCCATTGTTTGGTCAGGTCGATGGCCAGGTCCGCATAGACGGCTTCGTTGGTGCGGTGAGACCTGACCTCATCACCGGGCTGATAGCCCGGATATCCTTCGGAGCCGGAGGCCAGGTATCTGTAGTCGCCCGTATTGGGGAAATAGCGCATCGCTGTATCGATGAAGCCGTAAGAATTATACTCTCCCTTGTAGATAGAATACCGTTCGTAGCGGAATTCGGCGCCGAGTGAGAGGGTCATTCCCTGGGCTACCGTTTCAAAACGGCGGGAAATGTCCAGGTTCGAGGTATTCTGGAGGAAGTTGAAACCGCCGTCGTCGAACCGGTTGGTGGTGGCGGCAAGTGTAGAAGGCAGCGAAGCATTGAATGTCTTGTTGCCAAAGAAATGAAAGTCATTGCGTCCGATGACATTGCTGAGGTCCCAGTCCCAGCCGCCGCCCAGCGATCCTTTGAGGCCGGCAGCCAGGGAGAGGTCCTTAATATACACGTCTTCCTGCGGATTGTAATAGACGTTATCGGGACCGATGCTACCGTCGGTCGCGAAGGTGCGCATAATACCCGGGACGAAGATGATGGAACCGTCGGGGTTGGTAGGATACTTCTGCGGGGCGCTGCTGAATTTACGTGTCCAGGCGTAGACGTTGGAGTGTTTGTAATTGTAGCCACCGAAAGAATAAAAAGTCGTTTTCGTCCCGACCAGGGGAATTTCCATGTTGAACATGCCGCCGTAAGACGTGACGGAACCGTCGCCGAAGGCGCGGCGGGTCTGGATGCCGAGGGCTTCTTTGTTATTTGGGGCGGATATCCAGTTGGTGTCCCTGGGGGCGCGGAAAGTCTTGCCCTGGGATAGGAAATTGCCGCTGATGTTGATAAAGCCATCGTGCTTTCCGATCGGAAGTCCATAGCTGATCCCGGTGGTGGCGGAATTCCCGTCGATCTTTGATCCGGTATAGTACTGGCTGGGGTCGGCGGAGTTGAGGGTATTGTATTTGTGGTCATAGAACCCGCTCCACCCGGTAGTGAGGTGTAAGTGGTGAACGTCCTTTTTGAGGATGATATTGATCACTCCTGCTATAGCGTCCGAACCGTACTGGGCCGAAGCTCCGTCGCGAAGGATCTCGATGCGGTCAATGGCGGCTTCGGGGATGGCGTTGAGGTCTGTGCCGGAATTACCGCGGCCGCGCGTGCCGGCCTGGTTGACGAAGGCGGTCATATGCCGGCGTTTGCCGTTGATCAGGACAAGGGTCTGGTCGTATCCGAGACCGCGGAGGGCGGCAAGGTCCATGGCGTCGGAGCCATCGCCGCCACTGACCTTATTATAGTTAAAGGAGGGGACGAGCATGTTCAGCTGTGAGCTGAGGTCGGGTTTTCCGGAAGAGATGCCCGCCTGTGAGGCATTAATGACGTCGATCGGGACCGGCGACTCGATCCTGGTGCGGGGCGTGCCCCTCGAGCCGACAAAGACCATCTCTTTTAATTCTGTCGAGCTGGGGTTAAGCGATATGGCAAGGTATACCCTGTCGCCGATTGAGATGATCTGGGACTCGAAGCCGATGCTGGAGATCTCGAGAGTGCCCCCAGGCATGGCCTGAAGAGTAAAAATGCCTTCGTTGTTGGTGGCGGTACCCTTTCCGCCTTTTACGTGGATGGAGGCCCCGGAAAGGGCGACTCCTGACTTGCCGTCAATTACCTTACCGGTGAGTGTCCTTGGTGTCTGGGCGTGAACGAGCGCAGAAAAGAGACAAAGACACGCGAAGAGCATAGATTTTCTCATATGTGATAGTTTTGGTATGTAATGAATTTACCAAAAAAATCGCATAAAATCTGAGTTGTTGTCTTAAAGATTTATATTATTAAATATTACAATATTTGTTTATCGCGATTAGGTTTTTTGTAAAATGTTGATTATTAATAAATACATTTTTTCCTCTCTTAATTTGGATAAGAGAAGATATGCATTATAATAAATTTAATGTTTAGTACTGCTCCTGTTCGTTGGGGAAATCGTTGGATTTGACGTCTTTTATATACTGCTGGATGGCGCCAGTGATCTCCTCGTGGAGGCGAAGATAGCGTCGGAGGAACCGGGGCTGGAATTCGGTATTGATGCCCAGCAGGTCGTGCATGACCAGGACCTGGCCGTCGCAATATTTGCCGGCGCCGATGCCGATGGTGGGAATATTGAGGGACTGGGAGACGGCTGCTCCCAGCACGGCGGGTATCTTTTCCAGGACGAGGCCAAAAGCTCCAGCTTCTTCAAGTAACCTGGCGTCCTTCTTGAGCTTTTCGGCTTCTGCCTCTTCGCGTGCGCGGACGGTATAGGTGCCGAATTTATAGATGGACTGGGGGGTGAGACCGAGGTGGCCCATGACGGGAATGCCGGCGGCGAGTATCCGTTTGACCGACTCCAGTATCTCTTCCCCGCCTTCTACCTTTATCCCGTGGGCGCCGGTCTCCTTCATGATCCGAATGGCCGAGGCCAGGGCCTCCTTGGAGTTGGACTGGTAAGAGCCAAAGGGAAGGTCGACCACGACGAAGGCCCGGTTGACGCCCCGCATGACGGAAGAGGCATGGTAGATCATCTGGTCGAGGGTAATGGGGAGGGTGGTCTCATGGCCGGCCATGACGTTGGAGGCGGAATCGCCGACCAGGATGATATCGATGCCTGCTGCGTCGAAGATACGGGCAAAGGAATAGTCATAGGCGGTGATCATGGAGATCTTCTCGCCGTGCTGTTTCATCCGTTGCAAAGCATGGGTCGTTACTTTTTTTACTTCCGTATGTACTGACATCGTCGAAAATTTCGCAGCAAGGTAACATTTGGCGCCGAGAACTCCCCGGAAAAATTGTTCCCGGCGCCCAATACCTCTTATGATTGGCCTTCGGCCGGCAGACCTGTGGTCCGCCCGGATTTTGTTAAGCTTCCACTCCCTTTTTTTTCAGGTCGGCGTACAGGTGCTGGATGAGTCCGTCGGCGAGCCCGATCTTGGGCACGTATATCTCATGTGCATTGGCCCAGCGCATGGTATTGACATAGATCTGCAGGGCGGGGACAATGACGTCGGCGCGGTCTTCGCGAAGCTTGTACAGCCGCATCCTGTCCTCCAGCGTGAAGCTGGCAAACTCCTTATAATAGTCCTTCAGCAGCTCGATGTGCAGGGACTTGCCCTCCTTCCGCTTCGAGATGGAGAATATCTTGTTGATATTGCCGCCCGAGCCAATGGCGATGATATTGTTGAAATAGCCGCGCGTCTCTCTTTTGATAAAGTCCTTCATGCTGTCCCACTGCCCGTCGGATACCTGGTGTTTCAGCAGGCGGATAGTTCCGATATTAAAGGAAGAGGAGAAGACTAATTTGCTGCCGGCGAAAAAGGTGAGCTCGGTGCTACCGCCGCCCACGTCGATATAGAGATAGGCGTGCTCCTTGTCGAGGTTTTCGGCGATATGGTTCTCGTAGATCAGGGAGGCCTCGCTGCCACCGCTGATGACCTCGATCGTGATACCGGTCTCCTCTTTGACCTTGTCAATGATGTCACGGGCGTTGACCGCATCCCGCATAGCCGATGTCGCGGCCGCTTTCACATGGTCGACGTTATAGGCTTCGATCAGGTGCTTGTAGGCCTTGATCGTATGGATGATCATGTCGGTCTTTTCGGGAGAGATCGTTTTTGTTTCAAACACGTCAAATCCAAGGCGCAAGGGTACGCGTACGAGGTTGATCTTATTGAACTCTGTCTTTCCTTCATTGTTAACCGAGACGTCGGAGATCAGCAGTCTTGCCGCGTTGCTTCCGATGTCGATGGCTGCCAGTCGCATTTTCATTTCATGATTTCAGGTAGGCCAGCGCTACGCTTTATACAACCGCTCTTGACGGGGAGCCTACTGCGGCTCCTTCCTCTGCGGGCATGGCTTTCTGGTACAAATAATTATATATCTCTATCTGGGACCTGACCTTTGTCTCCTGGTCGTCCCGTTTGTATTTGTTTTGTAGCTCGTTGTCCAGCCAGCGGGCCTTGACATTATCGGAGAGCTGGATATCCAGGATCTCCCTCAGCTCCTGCTGGATGGTCTCGTCGAGTACCGGACAGGTCGCTTCGACGCGGTGGTCTAAGTTACGAACCATCCAGTCGGCCGAAGATATGTAAGTTTTTTCGTTTCCTCCATTGTGGAAGATAAAGACGCGGGCGTGCTCGAGGTATTCGTCCACGATGCTGATCGCTTTTACCGGAATGATGAATTTGGGATTTTCCGAGAACATGCAAAAGATACCACGTATGATCAGCTGGATTCGGACGCCTGCCTTAGCGGCCTCATATAGCTTTTCGATCAGGTCCTCGTCGGAAAGAGAGTTCATTTTGAGTGTGATGGCCGCAGGCTTTTTCTCCCGCGCGATCTTGGTCTCACGGGCGATCATTTTCACCAGCTCGCGGCGAAGGCTGGTCGGGCAGGGGATCAGGGTCTTGCAGGCCTTCAGAGGAGCGGTGCCTTCCTTGTAGCTCTCCAGGTAGTTGAAGATCCGGTTGACGTCGGCCATGACGTGCCGGTTGGAGGTCAGCAGACAGTGGTCGCCGTAGACCCGTGCCGTTTTTTCGTTGAGGTTGCCCGTGCTGACAAAGCCATAGTGTATGGTGAAATTGTTGATCCTTTTCTTGATGAGACATAGCTTGGCGTGGATCTTAACATTAGGGATGCCGATCAGGACCTTTACGCCTTCGTCCTCTAAACGTTCCTTCCACTCCAGGTTTGCTTCCTCGTCGAACCGGGCGCGCAGCTCGAGCATGACCGTAACGTGCTTGCCGTTGCGGACGGCATTGACCAATGCATTGATGATCTTGGAATTGGAGGCCAGCCGGTAGCCAGTGATCTTGATCGTCGTTACGTTGGGATCGATTGCTGCCTCGCGCAGCAGGTCGATCACCGGGTTAAAGGAATGATAGGGGAAATGAAGCATGACGTCCTGCTCCTGTATCACGTCTGTGACACGGGGCGTATGCTGCAGCGCAGGGTGCGTAAAGGATCTCCGGCGCTGGCCTTTCTTGGGGAAAACATCCGGGAAGTCCATGAAGTGGCGGAAATTGTGGATGCGGCCGCCGGGGATGAGATTTCCGCTCTTCTTCGAAAGGTTCAGCCGTTTTAATAAATAATCCAGCAGGCCCTTGTCCATCTCTTCGTCGTAGACGAAACGGACGGGCTTGCCCTTGCGCCGGTTCTTCAGCCCTTTCTCGATCTTCGAGACCAGCGTCGTCGAGATATCGTTGTCGATGTCGATCTCGGCGTCGCGTGTCACCTTGAATACCCAGGAGTCATAGGTGTCATAGCCGAAATAGGCGAAGATATTGCGGAGGTTATAGCGGATGATGTCTTCGAGTAAAATGATATGGTGTTCGTTGGGTGCATGGGAAGGCAGCAGGACGAAACGGCCGAGCACGCGGCTGGGGATCTCGATGATGGCGAACTTCCGCCGCATGCTGCCGTCCTTACGGGAAAGGACAACGCCCATGTAGAGCGACTTGTCACGCAGATAGGGAAACTGCGGGATGCTTTCCACCATCAGCGGAATAGTATTGGTCCGGACTTCCTCTTCAAAATAGTTTTGTATAAATTGTTGCTGGGTTTCGTTGAGCTGCTGCTCGCTGACGATGAAGATGTTCTCTTTTTCCATCTCGTCACGGATGCCGCGCCAGATGGCGTCAAAGGCCTCGCCCTGCTGGAGTACGATGGACTGGATCTCATTGAGTATCTTGTCGGGAGACTGCTCCATATGCATATTCATCTTCGAACGGCTGCCGCTGAACTCGCTCATGCGGCGCAGCGTAGCCACCCGTACCCGAAAGAACTCGTCCTGGTTGTTGGAGAATATGCCGAGAAAGCGAAGTCTTTCGCGAAGGGGGACAGTAGGGTCTGCTGCTTCCTGGAGAACACGCGCGTTAAAGGATAGCCAGCTGATATCGCGAGGAATGGTTTTTCTTCTCATTTTTTCGCTTTGTTGTTCGTCTATCCGGTTGTGCGAAAGATTGCTTTGCAATTGACCGGTTGTTTCTGTCATATTTCCCGTTTTGCGCAAAGTAGAACAGCAAAAGGGAACGGGAAATTAAGTAATTATTAATTAAGATGGCTATTCGTCACCCGATGTGGGACAGTGGTCAAGAAAATTCCACGGGGCTGTGGAGAAGAAATAGGTTTGACAAAAAACAGTATATGCATTACAAACCACTTTTCGTCGGGCTGCTGATAGCCGTCCGGGCTATGGCTCAAAACCCGGGGGGCTCCTGGCCCTGTTATGGGCAGGATGCAGGGGGGACGCGGTATACGGGGCTGCAACAGATCAATACCGCTAATGTCGCGGGGCTCAGGGTCGCGTGGACCTTCCGGACCGGCGAGCTGAAAAAATATGAGGGCTCCTATGCTATGGAGAAGGCCGCTTTTGAAGCGACACCCATTCTACGGGACCGTACCCTTTACTTCAGTACGCCCAGCGGCAGGGTCTTCGCCCTGGATGCGGCCAGCGGACAGCAGCGCTGGGTCTATGACCCGGTGATGAACATGAATGGCGATTTCAGCGAGGTCAGCAATCGCGGCGTGGCGGCCTGGCCTGCGGGCATCGGTGCCGCGGAGATCATATTCGAGGGTACCATCGACGGGCGGCTGATCGCGGTGAACGCGGCAACGGGGAAGCCTATGGGGTCTTTTGGCAATAATGGCATGGTCGACCTGCAGGCAGACGCCGGCGGAGAAGGGGCCGTCGCAGAGACCTCTCCGCCAACGATCATCGGCAACCTGGTGATCGTGGGCTCTTCACTGGGAGACAATCAACGTTTCAATTACCCGCACGGGGTGGTCAGGGCTTATGACGTGCATTCCGGGGCACTGGTATGGAGCTGGGATCCTGTTCCATCCGATCCTTCAGACAGCGCCTATGCCGACTGGAAGGGCCCCAGGGCACACCAGACCGGCGGCGCCAACGCCTGGACCATTCTTTCGGTGGATGCCGCGCGGGATCTGGTATTTATACCGACTACCAGTCCAAGCCCTGACTATTATGGAGGCGAGCGGCTGGGGAAGAACACCAACGCCAACTCGATGGTAGCCCTGCGGGCATCGACGGGCAAACTGGTCTGGCGTTTCCAGGTCGTGCACCACGATCTCTGGGATTTCGACATCGCATCCCAGCCGGTGCTGATCGATCTGGAGCGTCATGGGCACAGGGTACCGGCTGTCGTGGTAGGGACCAAGATGGGCTTTATCTATGTGCTGAACCGGGAGACGGGGGAATCGCTGTTTCCCATTGAAGAAAGAAAGGTGCCGGTGTCGACCGTCAAGGGAGAGCAGGCCTGGGCGACGCAGCCTTTCCCTGTAAAGCCGGCGCCGCTGGGTTTGCAGAGCATCAGTAAGGCCGACGCCTGGGGGCTGACACCGGAGGACAAGGCCGAGGCCGGGCGGCGGATAGGACAGTATCGTTATGAGGGGCCATTCACGCCGCCCAGTTTCGAAGGGACGATCATGGCGCCGGGTAATGTTGGGGGACTCAACTGGAGCGGGATGTGCTATGACCCGACGACGGAGATGCTATATACCAATATCAACAGGATCGCCGCAGTCGTCCGGATGCTGCCGAGGGACAAGGTGGATGAGATCGAACGGGGAGATGCCGCTGTTCTGCGGGCCGAGACCGGAAGGCAGGAAGGAACACCATATGTTATGAAAAGAGACTATCTGTTCAAGGCCGACCAGCGGGGCCTCGTCATGCAGACCCAGCCGCCCTGGGGGACACTGGTGGGCATCGATCTTCACACCGGGGATAAGAAATGGGAAGTACCTTTGGGGTTCATGCTCGACCCCGGCCGCTGGCCGGAAGCGAAGAAATGGGGTTCGATCAATTTTGGAGGGGCTATCGTCACGGGGGGAGGACTGATCTTTGTGGCGGCGAGCAGGGACAATTATTTCCGGGCTTTTGACAGCCGGACCGGGGCAACCCTCTGGGAGCAGCAACTGCCGGCCGGGGGCCAGGCTACACCCATGTCGTATTCCCTTGACGGAAAGCAGTATGTGGTGATCGCAGCCGGGGGACATGGGAAGTTGAGGACGAAGCTGGGAGATTATGTGGTGGCGTTCGCGCTGCCGTGAACCGGGTGGACCATCGCGGTGGGACGGTGGCCGGACCGTGTGAACCTGGTCGTTAACCGGCGGCGGAGTTGGACCATATAAACCGCGTTGTCCACAGCTGTGAACAAAACTTGTGAAAAAAAAGTCCTTTTTCTTTTCTAGTTCGTGAATTTTTACGACTTTTGCAGTCCTAAATTTTGAGACAATGGCACGAGTATGTCAGATTACGGGTAAGGTTCCGGTTTCCGGAAATAGCGTTTCGCACTCTAATATAAAGACAAAACGCAGGTTCTTACCCAATTTGCAGACCAAGCGCTTTTTCCTGGCTGAAGAAGACAAGTGGATCACACTGAAGGTCTCCAGCGAAGGGCTGCGCACGATCAACAAGAACGGTCTGTATAGCGTTGTTAAGCAATTAAGAGCGCAAGGCGAAAAGATTTAAAAAAAATTATAAACCTTCCCAATCATGGCAAAGAAAGGCAGCAGGGTTCAAGTGATTTTGGAATGCACTGAGCACAAGACCAGCGGACAACCCGGCACGAGCAGGTACATCACCACGAAGAACAAGAAGAACACTCCTGAACGTATGGAGCTGAAGAAGTACAACCCCATTCTCAAGAAAGTAACGGTACATAAAGAAATTAAATAATTATGGCAAAGGCTGCAAAAACCGCTATTAAGACCAAGGACGCCAAGGCTGCCGCGGAAGCCAAGAACTGGACTAAAGTCATCAAGGCTGTACGCAGCCCCAAGACTGGTGCATATACCTTCAAAGAGGCTATCGTGCACAAGGACAAGATCAAGGAGTATCTGGCAGGAAAATAGATTATCTGGGTTTAGTAATGTAATATTAAGCTGTTCCTGACGGAACAGCTTTTTTTGCTTGGGAATAAACAGATCTATATGGGATTTTTTGATAAGCTATTCGGCAAGAAGGAAAAAGAAAGCCTCGATCAGGGCTTGCAGAAAACAAAGGAAGGGTTCCTGGCGCGCCTGACCAAGGCCGTTGCAGGAAAGAGCACAGTAGACGAAGAGGTGCTCGACAACCTGGAAGATGCACTGGTGAGCGCAGACGTCGGCATCGATACCACAGTGAAGATCATCAAACAGATCGAGAGCCGCGTTGCTAAAGATAAGTATATCAGCACTAGTGAGTTAAACAAGATACTTCAAGAAGAGATCGAGAAGATCCTGGTGGATGCGCCCGAACAGTCTTACAAGGATTTCAGCACCCCTTCGGGGAACAAGCCTTATGTGATACTCGTCGTAGGTGTCAATGGCGTAGGCAAGACGACGACCATCGGCAAGCTGGCCTATAACTTTTCAAAGGCCGGTAAGTCGGTACTCCTGGGCGCAGCGGATACTTTTCGCGCAGCAGCCGTCGACCAGCTGACCATCTGGAGCGAGCGGGTAGGGGTGCCCATCGTTAAGCAGGGCATGGGCTCCGACCCCGGCGCCGTCGCCTTCGATACGGTGCAGAGCGGTATCGCACGGGGCGCAGACGTCGTCATCATCGACACGGCAGGCCGCTTGCACAACAAGGCGCACCTGATGGAAGAACTGAGCAAGATCAGCCGCGTGATCAAGAAGGTCATGCCGGACGCTCCGCACGAAGTGCTGCTGGTACTGGACGGATCGACCGGTCAGAATGCGCTGGAACAGGCCCGTCAGTTCACCGCCGCTACAGACGTGACCGCACTGGCGATTACCAAGCTCGATGGGACGGCAAAAGGTGGGGTCGTTCTGGCCATCGCCAACCAGTTCAGGATCCCCGTGAAGTTCATTGGAGTGGGAGAGAAGATGGAAGATCTATTGGTTTTTGATAAACACGAGTTCGTTGACTCTCTTTTCAGCCTGGAAAAATAGTTTGCCGGGAATGTGTTGTCTGAAAATTAACCCATTCCCGACAAAAATCTAATGTCTGTCCTTCGGACCAGATGCCTCCGGCATCTGTACGGCCCGCCGCACGGCGAGCCCTGAAATAATAAGATCAGCCCGCTAACCGCGGGCTTTTCATTTAAAAAGTATAGCGTACTCCGAGTCCACCCCAGATGTCAATGTAAGGATGGTTGAGCTCCAGGTAAGGATTGATGTCCAGGCTGACGTTGATGGGGGCACCGCTGAATTTATAATCCAGACCGAGCACGCCGTCCACACCGATCGATAAGGCGCCGGACCCATAGTCATGACCGTGATAGTAAGTGCCGTTATACCAGCCAAGGTGCGCGCCGGGACCGACATACCATTTCAATCCCTCCACGTCATTGATGTCGCCATGTATCTCATACAGACCGGTGAAACGAAATCCGCGGTCCCAGAAATTCGCCAGCCCTTCCAGTGCATTATTGCCGGAGATGAAATGTTTGACGCTGATCGCGCCGGGCCAGAATTTGATACCGACGGCGGTCTCATAGCTGCTGCCCATGTTCTGGGCAGAACTGCTCAGGGTAAAGAGGGTTGTAATAACAAACAGTAAACACAAGATCTTTTTCATAGCTGTTATGAATTTATTCATACCGCAAATATCGTAAAAATCGTGCCAGTGACCCTGATATATACGTAACACGTTCAATTAGTTATGTACAAATGTGACTAACTTTTCCGGGAAACCAGCTTCAGTGCGAACAGCCCCCCTCCGCTGGCCAGCAGCGAGGCGACGAAGATCGCGATCTTCGAACCCTGGATATGCCCGGCGTCGGAAAAGGCCAGGTTGGTAATAAAGATAGACATGGTAAAGCCGATGCCCGCCAGCAATCCGACGCCGAACAGATGACGGAACCCCGCCTCATCCGGCAGCCGGCACCAGCCTGCCCTGATGGCCAGCCAGCAAAACAGCAGGATGCCGATGGGTTTCCCAAGGACCAGACCGAGCAGGATGCCCATGCTGTTGCCGGAGGAAAGACTTCGGAACCATCCGGGACCCAGCAATATGCCGGTATTGGCAAGCGCAAAAACGGGTAGTATGACAAAGGCCACCGGCTTATGCAGGAAATGCTGGAGGCGATAGGAAGGGTTGACAGTCTCCTCCCTTTCCGGCTCGGCGCCTCGCCGTCTGAACGGAATGACAAAGGCCAGCAGCACGCCACTCAGCGTCGCGTGGATACCGGAACGAAGCATACAATACCAGAGCACAAATCCCGGAAGGATATAGAATAATAAATTATTGATCCCCAGTCTATTTAGGATGATCAGCACTACTAAAATTGCAAGTGCGGCGATCAGCCAGCCAATAGCTAGACTTTTAGTGTAGAAGACCGCTATAACTATAATTGCTCCAAGATCATCGATAATGGCAAGGGCGGTCAGGAATACCTTTAATGAAGAAGGTATCTTATTGCCGAGCAGGGAGAGCATTCCCAGGGCAAAAGCGATATCCGTGGCCATGGGTATGCCGGATCCGGCCTGTTCGGGAGTACCCTTGTTCAGGAAAAAATGAATGCCGGCGGGGACGAGCATGCCACCAGCTGCAGCCAGAATAGGCAGGAGAGCTTTCCGGAAGTCGGCCAGCTCCCCGATGTATATCTCCCGTTCGATCTCGAGACCCACCAGCAGGAAGAAAACGGCCATCAGCCCGTCGTTGACCCAGTGCTCAACGGAGTAGTCCAGAAGGACGGGACCTGCCGAGAGATCGAGGTGGGCATGCCAGAAATGAGACCAGCCCTCACCCCAGCCGGAATTGGCGATCAGCATCGACAGGACCGTGCAGACTACCAGGGTCAGGCCCCCTGTCTTTTCGCTTTCAAAAAATTCCTGGAAGAGTCGGGTAAGGTTATGGTTCCGCATGACCAAATTTAGCAAAACACGCCCAGGAATCGTACCTTTGTCGCCTTTATGAAGACAAGAACGCTCAAGAAAGATAAGGTCAATATCATAACCCTGGGGTGCAGCAAGAATATGGTCGACAGCGAGGTGCTCAGCGGGCAGCTGAAGGCCAACGATATCGACGTCGTGCATGAGAGTGCGAAAAAGGATCATAATATCGTCGTTGTCAATACCTGCGGCTTTATAGATAAAGCAAAAGAGGAGTCGGTCAATACCATTCTGGACCAGGTGGCGCTGAAGAAGAAGGGACGCCTGGACAAAGTATACGTCACGGGCTGTCTCAGCCATCGCTATCGCGAAGACCTCGAGAAAGAGATCCCCGAAGTGGACGCCTGGTTCGGGACGATGGAGCTGCCGCTGATGCTGAAGAAATTCGAGGCCGACTACAAGGTCGAGCTGCTGGGTGAACGTTTGCTGGCAACCCCGCAGCACTACGCCTATCTGAAGATATCGGAAGGCTGCAACCGCACCTGCTCATTCTGCGCCATTCCGCTGATGCGGGGCGGCCACGTCAGCCGGCCGGTCGAAGAGCTGGTGAAGGAGGCGGAAGGACTGGTGCGCCGGGGCGTAAAGGAGATACTGCTGATCGCCCAGGAGCTGACCTACTATGGACTGGATATCTATAAGCAACGCATGCTGCCGGACCTGCTGCACCGGCTCGCGGATATAAAGGGCCTCGAGTGGATCAGGCTGCACTATGCTTATCCTTCCAAATTCCCGATGGAGATACTGGACGTCATGCGCGAACGCGACAATATCTGTAAATACCTGGATATGCCCCTGCAGCACGCCAGCGACAATATGCTGAAGGCGATGCGCCGGCAGATAACAAGGGCGGAGATGACCGACCTCATCCACAGCATCCGGGCGAAGGTTCCGGGCATCTGTCTGCGTACGACGCTGATCACGGGGTTCCCCGGCGAGACCGAACAGGACGTCGAAGAACTAAAGGAGTTCCTGCAGGAGCATCGCTTCGACAGGGTAGGCATATTCACCTATTCACACGAGGAAGGGACCTCCGCTCATGAGTTCGAGGACAATATTCCGGCGGAGGTAAAACAGCAACGGGCGCAGGAGATCATGGAGGTGCAGCAGGAGATTTCCTACGAGAAGAACCAGGAAAAGGTCGCGCAGGTCTTCAAGACCCTGATCGATAAGAAAGAGGCGGGAAGGTATCTGGGTCGGACGGAATTTGACTCCGTGGAAGTGGACAACGAGGTCATTGTCCACAGCGACCGGCAACTGGTTATCGGCGAATTTGTTAACGTTCGGATCACCAAAGCCTATGACTATGATCTGGAAGGTGAAGTAGTTTAGTTAAAATCTGCAAAGAACAGATTAATTAGCGCGGGTTGGTCAGGGGGTAGAAGTGATATTTTTGTCAAAAAATAGAGATTCACATGAGTTTTAACTGGAATGGAGTTTTCCCTGCCCTGACAACTAAGTTCACGGCCCATGACACGCTAGATCTGCCCATGTTCGGAACCAACCTCGACGCGCAAGTAAATGCCGGCGTCAACGGCGTTATCATCGGAGGTTCGCTAGGAGAGTCCAGCACGTTGCAGCTGGACGAGAAAGAGGCGCTGACCAGGTACGCAGTCGAAAGATTAGGAAAGAAGGTCCCCGTGTTATTGAATATAGCCGAAGGAAGCACGAGGGAAGCCGTCAGGCAGGCTGCCCTGGCCGGCAAGTGGGGCGCCCACGGCCTTATGCTTTTACCGCCGATGCGCTATAAGAGCGACCACCGGGAAACCGTTACTTTTTTCAGGACAGTAGCCGGGTCTACCGACCTGCCCATCATGATCTACAATAATCCCGTCGACTATAAGATCGAAGTGACGCTGCAGATGTTCGAAGAGCTGAGCGACCTGTCGAATATCCAGTCGGTAAAGGAGTCAACCCGGGATGTATCCAATGTAACCAGGATGATCAACCGGTTTGGCGACCGCTACAAGCTGCTCTGTGGCGTCGATACGATCGCCACGGAAGAGCTGATGATGGGGGCCTGTGGATGGGTCGGCGGCCTGGTCTGCGCCTTCCCGGCCGAGACGGTAGCGATCTACCGGCTGATAAAGGCGGGCCGCGTCGAAGAAGCGCTCGAGATACACCGCTGGTTCCTGCCCTTGCTCGAGCTGGACCTGCATTCGAAGCTGGTGCAGTACATCAAGCTCGCTGAAGCCGAGACGGGCATTGGCACAGAGCACGTCCGGGCCCCGAGACTTCCGCTGATCGGCCATGAGCGGGAGCGCGTGCTGGGCATTATCCGCAAGGCGCTGGAGAAAAGACCGGTGCTGCCGGAATATGCTTCTCTTTCCGTATAGACCGCGTAAATTTATGGTATGAAAGATGCAACCACAAAAGAGATCGACGATATTTTGGAGGAGGCGTGGCAGGCCTTTGGCATGTACCGGCGGACTAGCCTGCAGCAACGCGCCGGCCTGATGCGCGCCATCGCCGAAGGACTGTCAGCAGCCGGTGACGAGCTGATACAGATAGCAATGCGCGAGACCAATTTACCCGAGGCAAGACTGAAGAATGAAAGGACGCGGACCCAATTCCAGCTGACCAGCTACGCAGAGGCCTGCGAGGCAGGCCATTGGCTGGAGGCGCGGATAGATACGGTTGCGGGCGAAAACCCGGATATCCGCAAGCTGCAGGTGCCGCTGGGACCCGTAGTCGTCTTTGGAGCAAGCAATTTCCCTTTCGCCTATTCCACGGCAGGGGGTGATACGGCGACGGCCCTGGCCGCAGGATGCCCGGTCATCGTCAAGGGACATCCCGCACACGCGGAAACCTCCCACCGGGTAGCCGATATCATATCGAAGGCCGTAGCCGAAGCCGGTCTTCCGAAGGGCGTATTTGCGCACGTACACGGACTGTCCTTCGAAACAGGCAAGGCCCTGGTAACGCACAAGTATACCCGCGCAGTCGGCTTCACGGGCTCCTATGGCGGCGGAAAGGCATTGTTCGACTGGGCCAGCCAGCGACCGCAGCCGATACCGGTGTTTGCGGAAATGGGTAGCATCAACCCGGTATTCTTATTACCCGGAAAATTAAAAGCATCGACACGTGAGCTGGCGGCCTTACTGGCCGGCTCGGTGACCCTCGGTACCGGTCAGTTCTGCACAAACCCCGGGCTGATCCTGGGCGTGGAAAGCGAGGAGCTTGACCTTTTCGTCCGCGAGCTGGGTGCGGCGGTTGTCGGCGTCAACCCGGGTACGATGTTACATCCTGGTATTGCGAAAGCCTATACCGATAAGCGCGAAGCGGCCCTCTCTCAGGCCGACGTTACGACGGTAGCCGTTGCGGCCGCCGCGCCAAAAGAGAACCAGGGTGTTCCTACGATAGCCTCGGCAAAAGGCGAGGCCTTCCTCAACAACCCGCTGCTGCACCAGGAGGTGTTCGGTCCCTATTCGCTGGTCGTCCGCTGTAAAGACGTGGCAGAGCTGACGAAAGTGGCGGGTCTCCTGGAGGGACAGCTGACGGCGTCGCTGATGGCAACAGACAAAGACCTGGCAGATCATCCCGGACTTGTTGAAGCAGCCCAGGACATCTGCGGACGACTTATCCTGAATAATGTCCCCACCGGTGTGCGGGTGTCGCTGGCCATGCAGCACGGGGGACCTTTCCCTGCAACGACAGACAGCCGTTTCAGCTCGGTCGGCGCCGACGGCATCAAACGCTGGGTTCGTCCCTTGGCCTACCAGAGCTGGTCGGACGACCATCTTCCCGACGCGCTGAAGAACAGCAATCCCCTGCATATCTGGCGAATGATAAATAATAAATTGACCCAGGATCCACTCTAGGCCCCGAAAGGCCTCGTCCGGGAACGGGCAAATAACTATAACAATGAAGAAGACCTTTTTTTGTATCGATGCGCATACCTGTGGCAATCCCGTAAGACTGGTGGCCGGCGGCGGCCCCGTCCTGGAAGGGAGTGATATGAGCGGGAAGCGGCAACATTTCCTGAAGGAATACGACTGGATCCGCAAGGGCCTGATGTTCGAGCCCAGGGGCCACGATATGATGAGCGGCAGCATCCTCTATCCGCCGCACGACCCCCAGAACGACGTAGCCGTCCTTTTTATCGAGACCAGCGGCTGTCTGCCGATGTGTGGCCACGGGACGATCGGGACGATAACGATCGCGCTGGAAGAGGGGCTGATCCAGCCCCGGACGCCGGGCAAGATCCGGATGGAAGCTCCGGCCGGGCTCGTGCTGATCGAATACAAACAGGAAGGGAAGAAGATAAAGTCCGTGAAGCTGACGAATGTCCCCTCCTACCTGGCTGCGGAAAACATCACTGTTGAATGTCCCGACCTCGGGCCGCTGAAAGTAGACGTTTCCTATGGCGGTAATTTCTACGCCATCGTCGACCCGCAGGGAAATTTTAAAGGGCTGGAAGATTATTCTGCTGATCAATTGATTAGCTGGAGCCGGGTGATGCGCCGCCGGATAAATGAGGCCCATACCTTTGTCCATCCGGAGGACCCCACCATCAATACCTGCACGCATATTCTCTGGACGGGCAAGACGATCAGCCCCGAGGCCACAGCACGGAACGCCGTCTTCTACGGAGACAAGGCCATCGACAGAAGCCCCTGCGGGACGGGAACCTCAGCCCGTATGGCCCAGTGGTTTGCCAAGGGAAAGCTAAAGGAAGGGGACGTCTTTATCCATGAGAGCATCATCGGAAGCCAGTTCATCGGCCGGGTGGAGAAGGCTGTGACGATAGCCGGGAAGCCGGCGATCATTCCCAGCATCGAGGGATGGGCCAGGATCTATGGCTATAACACCATCTCGATAGACCCGGAAGACGATCCCTATGCATATGGATTCCAGGTGATATAAACAATCACTAAGTTTTTATGTTGTAGTTGGCGTTTGAATAAAATCGATAAATTCGCCAACTACTCATATGGACTGGACATCGACGTATTTACCATACCGGCAGACAGGCTATTTCTCCCGAATTATCACGGATTATCTGGACCAGGCTGCTGCGATCACCCCCTTCTATAGCCACCCCGCGACGGAAGAAGGCCTTGGAAAGGCTATCGAAGCCAGGAAGCAGTCTCCCATCGATCGGGCCGTCCTGGTGCAGGCGCTGGAGGACCAGTATGCCGGCGTACAACAAGCTCCATTGGTACAGGAGAACATCGAAAAGCTGAAGGCAGACACGACCTTTACCATTGTTACCGCGCACCAGCCCGCCATCTTCACCGGGCATCTCTATTTTATCTATAAGATACTTCATACGATCCGTCTGGCCAGCCATCTATCCCGGCGTTATCCCACTTATCATTTTGTTCCGGTCTTTTATATGGGCAGCGAGGACGCCGACCTGGACGAGCTGGGGAATATACACCTTGGAGGGGACAAGCTGGTCTGGGATACCAAGCAGACCGGGGCGGTCGGACGAATGAAGACCAAGGGACTGGACAAGCTGCTCTTCCGCATCGAGGGCCAGCTGTCCGTGCAGCCGTTCGGGAAGGAATTGATGACAATGCTGCGGGAAGCCTACCTGGAAAGCCCGGATATCCAGACTGCCACCTTCCGGCTGCTGCACCGGCTGTTTGCCGAATGGGGCCTGATCGTCCTGATCGCCGACCTGCCGGCTTTGAAAAGGCTGATGACTCCCATATTCGAAGACGACCTCTTCCGGAACAAGCCTTCGGAGATCGTGAACAGGAGCATCGAACAGCTGTCCGTTCACTACAAGGTACAGGCCAATCCCCGGGCCATCAACCTGTTCTATCTGAAGGACGATATCCGTGGCCGGATCGAACAGGAGGGGGACGATTACCTGGTGCATACGACGGACCTCCGGTTCACCAAAGAACAGCTCAAAGAAGAGCTGCACCGCTATCCCGAACGTTTCAGCCCGAATGTGATCCTGCGCGGCCTTTTTCAGGAGCGGATACTACCCAATATCGCCTTTATCGGCGGCGGTGGAGAGACGGCCTACTGGCTCGAACTTAAATCGCTGTTCGATCACTACCAGACGCCTTTCCCCGTGCTGATCCTGCGCAACTCGTTCATGCTGGTTGAACAGCAGTGGAAGGAAAAGGCAGAACGGATGGGCTTCGGACTGACCGATCTTTTCAAGCCGACAGAAGAGCTGATGAACCTGCTGGTAAAAAGAGATTCGCAGCAGACCCTGAACCTCGGGGAAGAGATAGCAGTGGCCAACCGTTATTACGAATCCCTCAAAGAGCTGGCGCGACCCGTGGATCCCACGCTGGAGCAGCACGTCATGGCGCTACAGACGAAGGCTGTCGAGCCGCTGCGCATGCTCGAGAAGAAGCTGCTGCGGGCGGAGAAGCGGAAGTTCTCGGACCAGCAGCGGCAGCTGCAGGCCCTGAAGGCGGCGTTGTTCCCGGGTGATGGTCTGCAGGAAAGAGTGGATAATTTCATGCCCTGGTATGCAACCTATGGAAAGGAATTTATTCAACGGCTGTATGAACAATCCCCGACGCTCGAGCAGCAGTTCGTCGTGCTTTCCTTATAAATAGTCTACTTTATCTATCTTCAGGTCCTTTGTCAGGATATACCTTCGGGGAGTGCCCGTGGGCAGGTCGACATGGGATATTTCTTCCTTATTTATATTTTCCAGGAACATCATCAGCGAACGAAGCGAGTTGCCATGGGCGACGATGAGGATGTTCTGCCCGTTCTTCAGCAGGGGTTCGATGGCGGCCTGATAATAAGGGATGACCCGGCCGGCCGTATCGGCCAGGCTCTCGCCGCCGGGAGGCCTGATCGAATAGGACCTGCGCCAGGTGGCGACCTGTTCGTCGCCGTATTTTTTTGCGATCTCCGCCTTGTTGAGGCCCTGGAGCCTGCCATAGTTGCGTTCGTTCAGCGCGCGATTGCGGGTTACCGGTAGATCGGGATACCCGGCGGCGCCCAGAATGAGGCCCATCGTATCGATAGCGCGCTGGAGCTCGGAGGTAAAGCCGTGGGAGAAGGAAAAGCTTTTCAGCTTCCTGCCCGCGGCGCGGGCTTCTTCTTTTCCAAGTTCCGTCAGGGGAACGTCCTCTTCGCCGGTGAAGCGGTTCTGTTCATTCCAGGATGACTGGCCGTGCCTTACGAGTACGAGTAGTGGCATAGTGAGAGTTTGACCCTATAAAATTACGCTATTGCGAGCGGCCGGTGAGCAGAACGACGGGAAAACCCGTTTTTTTTAATTGTAGCATCTGACCGGCCTTGTACATCTTACCGGTGAAGAGGTCGGTCCACTCTCCGGGCCCGGACGGGAGGGTGAGGATGTCCGGCGTCGTTGCTATACGGATAAGGGGAACCGCAACCAATACCCAGTCACTTTCCAGGCGCCTGACAAAGGCCAGATAGGGGCCCTCGAAGGGCAAAGGAATGTATTCTCCCCCGGCGAAGAGACGCGGATGCGTTGTACGGAAATTTAGGGTGCGGTAGAGCGTGAACAGCTTTTCCGCGCCGTTCTCCCGGTGGGCATGCGCATACCGGAGAGCGGCCTCCGGGCCATTGGCCTCTTCCGAGATCAGCTGATCCAGGATGCCTTTGCGGACAGGATAGTCGATGGGACGACGGTTGTCGGGGTCCACGAAGCTGGTGTCCCACAGCTCGGCGCCCTGGTAGATATCGGGTATGCCCGGGGCGGTGAGCTTTATCAGCAACAAGGAGAGGCTGTAGACATACGACTGCCGGATTACCGGCATCGCGAAGGACACGAACTCCCGCAGAAAGGGCGAGCCGTCCTTCAATAGCGTCGCGGCAAACTCCTGGCACTGCTTTTCATAGGCTTCATTGGGATTGTCGTAGTTGGTGCTGACCTTTGCTTCGCGCAACGCCTTGGTCAGGTAGCCGGAAAAACGCCCGCGGAAGTCGTCGGTGACGATGCCGTCCTCGGGGAAGCCGCCCAGCAAAGCCTGGTAGATCAAATATTCGTCATTGGGGGCTATGTCGGCTCGATTGATCGTCCGCCAGCGCGTCACAGCGTCTATCCATTCCTGTGGACGCGCGCTGAGCAGCTGGAGACGGATACGGGCGTCCTCGCCTCTTTTGGTGTCGTGTGTGCTGGTGCCGTTGAGGGTGTGCGGGAAATGCTGCTGCCGGTAAAGCATCTTCTTGTGAAACTCCTCTACGCTCAACCCCGCCAGTGCCGGCGAATCGCCGACCTCATTATGTGCGATATAGGGATTGTAGACATAGAAGGTCGTGTCTTCGATGCCCTTGGCCGCGAGGGGACCGGTAAATTGCATCAGCCGTGACCGGAAGGCGGTGGGCTTCTGGAGGAAGCTCCCGAGACATTGCAGCTCAGAGCCGTAGTCGGGACGCAGCTGGCGGGCCCGCCCGATAGCGGCCTGAAATATCTCCGCGTCGGTAGGGGACAGGGCATCTCCATCCGGGTAGGCGCGGTAGACAGGGAATGAAGCCATCACGACAGCCAGCGCCTCCTGCAGCCTGTCGTCCTCCGCGGCGGACGTGAATAGCGAGTCCCCCGTGAGCAGCTGCAGCAGCTCGTCCAGCTCCCCACCCATATACATACGGAGGAAGGCGTATTTCCGTTCAAAGACAACGTCGGGATAATCCGGAAGGTCGATGATATTCCGTCGGTAGAAGTCCAGCAATTGGCGGCTGCCTCCGGCATCTGTCAGCAGCTGGCCGGCGAAGGAGAGGAAATCATAGCCGGTAGTGCCTTCCAGTCGCCAGTCCTCCCGAAGAAGCTCCTCGCCCGTGAGTATCTTTTCGGCGATGATATAGCAATCATCCCCAAACCGGTCGCGGAGCCGTTCGCAATAGCCCTTCGGATCGGTCAGCCCGTCGATATGATCGATGCGTAAACCCTGTATCCAGCCCTGCTGATACCAGTAGTGGATCCTTTCATGATAGGCGTTGAACACATTTTCCTCTTCCATCCGCAGACAGATAAGCCCGTTGATGGTGAAGAACCGGCGGTAGTTGACCTGCTTCGATGCCTGCCCGGCGGCCGTCAGCAGATAGTGTTGCCGCAGCAGCAGGGTCTCCAGCAGAAGAGGATCGGCGTTGAAAAGGTCGACGCGGCCTGCTACCCAGTCATGCAGCCGTGCCGCAACCGGGTATGCCTTGTCGTAGTATCGGATCACATAACGTCCGTCCGCGGACTCCAGGCGGAGCTCGCCCTTAGCGAGGCATTCCGCGAGGTCGCCACCAAGAAAGGGCGCCATGAGCCGCTCACCCATCGGATGAACAGCCCGCGGGAAGATGTCGAAAAAAGAATAGTGTTCGGCGTCCCGGCCATGCTCGAGGACCTCGTGCATCCAGGGGCTGGTGGGGTCATAGGCCATATGGTTGGGGACGATGTCCTGCAGCCAGGTCATGTTATAGTCTCTCAGCCGGGCAGACAGCCGCTGCAGCTCTTCTTCCATGCCTATTTCGGGACTCAATACCCGCGGATCGGTCACGTCGTAGCCGTGCTGGCTACCCTTGATGGCCGTAGTGATGGGCGAGGCGTAGACCGTGCTGATGCCTAGCCTGTGGAGATAGTCGATGATGTCTCCCAGCTGGCGCAGGGTAAAATGGTCGTTCAGCTGGACGCGATAGGTGCTGGAAGGGACTGGCATATGGTTTATTTTTTTTCAAAGACTACGGCGGAATGGGGCATGATCTTCATTGGCTGGCCGACTGCGATAAATGACTCCGGGCCTTCGCCGGGCCCGCCCCATGCGGAGTCGGCGGAGTCGAATACCTTATTCAGATACTGACCGGTGATATTGCACAGGGACACCGGCTGGTCGCCGAAATGAAGCCAGATATACAAGTGGTCGCTGAGTATCTTCCGTTCAAAGGGAAGCGTATCGCCCGTGGAGGGATGTACGATCATCGAGTCGCGGGTGCGGCCCTGCAAGGCCGGTCGGGTCTGGCGCAGGTTAATAAGATGCCGGTACAGCGAGTGTAGGACGAGACCTTGTCCTTCTTCAAAGTTCCAGGAGAGGATGGCGCTTTCGAATGTCGCCGGCGCCATCGGGTCGGGGAGGTCAAAGCCATCAGTAAATCCCTTGAACTCCGTCGCACGTCCTTTACGGATGGCATCCGCCAGCTGGCTGTCGCCAAAGCTGCCGAAGAACGGAAAGGGATTCTCTTCTCCGTATTCCTCTCCCATGAACAGCAGGGGGACATAGGGGGAGAGGAGTACGGTGGCGGCGGCCAGCTTCAGCTGCTCAAGATCCAGGTTGCCCGTAAGCCGGTCGCCGATGGCGCGATTGCCTACCTGGTCGTGATTCTGGGCGAAGACGACGAACTGGTCATAGGAATTGCCGTCTGCGGAGCTGCCGAAGGTCCGTTTGCGGTGCGGGGACCAGACGCCGTCGTAGACATAGGTATTCCGGAATGCTTTTTCCAGCTGGGCGATCGAGCCAAAGTCTTCGTACCAGGCATTGGTCTCGCCCGTCATCAGCGTCCGCAGCGCGTGGTGAAATTCATCGACCCACTGGCCGTCGAGGCCATAACCTCCTTTGGCGGGTGGGTTGATATAACGGGGATCATTGAGGTCTGATTCGGCGATCAGCTGTTTCCTGCAGCCGCAGCGGCGTTCGATGTCCTCAGTCAACACTTTCAGCTGCTGCAGGATATGCAGCGCACTGAAGTCGCGGATGGCGTGGACGGCGTCGAGCCGCAGGGCGTCGACGTGATAATCCTCCAGCCACATCCGGGCATTCTGCAGGAAATAGTTGCGGACGCCGTCGGACCAGTCGTCGTCAAAATTCAGCGCGTCTCCCCAGGGCGTTTGGTATTTGCCGGTAAAATAGGGGCCAAACCGTCCGATATAGCTGCCTTCCGGTCCGAAGTGATTGTAGACGACGTCGACGATGACGGCGATGTTCCGGGCGTGCGCAGCGTCGACCAGCCGCTGAAAGCCAGTGATACCGCCATAGGAATGCTGTATCGCGAAAGGATAAACGCCGTCGTAACCCCAGTTGCGGTCGCCGGGGAACTGCGCCAGGGGCATCAGCTCGATGGCGTTGATACCCAGATCCGCGAGATAGTCGAGCCGTATGATGACCCCTTCCAGGTCATGGGAGGAAGTAAAGGTCCCGACGTGCAGCTCGTAGATGATCATGTTGCTGAGCGGAATGCCTTTCCAGTCCTTGTCGGTCCACGAGAAATTCCGGCTGGCGACCGCGGAAGGGCCATGGACGCCATCCGGCTGCCAGAAAGAGGCGGGGTCGGGGAGGGCGTCGGTGCCGTCGAGACGGAATTTATACCGGTCGCCGGGACTAACGGATAGGGATAGAGCCCAATAGCCGTTGTCCTGACGCTGCATGGGATAGAGTCTGGGCGCGGTCTCTGTGTCGGTAGACATCAGCTGGAGCCCCACGCTGTGGCGCAGGGGAGCCCAGACGGTAAATTCGGTTGCATCGGGACTGTATCTTGCTCCGATGTCCTGAAGGATTAGATTTAGCAGATTTTTCATATGATCTTATTCTTTGTTCTTTTTCCGGAAGAAGCCCCGCAGCAGGAAATTGTGCTGTATGGCTTCGAGATCGTCGCTGAGCTCTTTGCTGCTGACGCGCAGATTCTTTAGCGTGCGCTGCAGGTCGGCGGCCGCATCCTCGTCGTTGAGCAGCACGCCGACGGGGGAGGTCTTGCTGTTGAGTCCCTTACCTGCCGTCTGCAGGGCGGTCGTGAACTGTGTCGCTTCGCCGGCAGCCTGGTTCAGCTGCGCGACGGCCGTCTTGAGACGGATGAAGACCGTCGTGTCGGTGATGAGTTGGTTAACCAGACCGTCGGACCTTTGAAGACGACTGGAAAAGTCTTGCAGGTTCGCCATCATTTTCTCGCTGCCTGCTGAGGCAGCGCGGAGGTTGTCGATGGACGTCCTCAGCCTGTTGGCGATGGCCGGATCGTTGATCAGCTGGCCCAGCGTGCCCTGCCCCTCACTGATCTTTTTGCTGACGGCCTTGAGATTGTCTGTGATGGCGAGCAGGTTGTTGTTGCTCGCCTGGAGGGTGGCGAACAGCTGCTGGGTGCTGGCCGTGGCAGCAGCGTCGATGCGATCATTGTTGACGACCGCCGTAGCGCCGTCGCTGCCGCCTTCGATGATGACGATCTTATTTCCGACGAGGCCGTCGGTGCTGACGCGCGCCTTGGAGTCCTTGCGGATATGCGGCTGCACCTTGTTCTCGATATTGAGGACGACCTCCACCTGCGATCTGCCGTAGAAGGCGATCCTGCCCACCGTCCCGATCTTCATGCCCGACAGCCAGACGTTATTGCCGGTCTGCAGCCCCTGCACGTCGTCGAAGATGACGTGCAGATGGAAGATCCTGGCAAAGGTCTTGCGCTGACCGCCGATAGTAAAGACGGTCCCCAGCAGGATTATCAACCCGATGGCGATAAAGATGCCTACTGCCATTCGTTTTCGGGTGCTTACTTCGCTCATGAGTCCGATATAAAATTGTACGTATAAAAATTTTTTATCCGCGGGTCGTCGCTGTCGAATACCTCTCCGAAGCTGCCCTGTCGCAAAAAACAGCCTTCGGAAAGCATGACGACGCGGTCGCCGGTAGTCTTTGCACAGGTCAGATCGTGGGTGATGATGACAGCGCTGGTGTTATACCGTTGCTGGACCTCGTTGATCAGCTCGTTGATGTCGCCGCTGGTCACAGGGTCGAGACCGGCCGTAGGCTCGTCATAGAGCATGATCTCCGGCTGCAGGATCAGCGTGCGGGCGATGCCGATGCGTTTCTTCTGGCCGCCGGACAGCTCGGCCGGCATTTGTCTGATCGTCTGGGACAGGCCGACATCATCGAGCACCTTCGCAATGGCCTGTTCGATTTCTACCCTGCTGAGGTGCCGCTTGTTCCGGACCAGCGGAAATTCCAGATTGTCGTGCACGTTCATCCCGTCATAGAGCGCCGAGCTCTGGAAGGAAAAGCCGATCTTGGTCCTCAGCTCCTGCAGCTGATGGGGATCGAGCTGGTCGATCTCCCTGCCCAGCACGTTGACCGTCCCCAGGTCGGGCTTGAGCAGGCCCGCGATGATCCGGATGAGCACGGATTTGCCGCTGCCCGACCGGCCCAATATGACTACATTCTCTCCTTTGAAGACATCCAGGTCGACGCCTTTTAACACCTGCAGGGGGCCGAAAGACTTCCTGACATTGCGCAGCGAGACGACGGCATTCCCGCGGTCGATGCCGGGGTGCATTTTCTTATATATCGGGGATGCCGTGGCCATTTTTAGAATCTGAATAAGTTTTGTACCTGAACGATGATCATCTCCTCGACGAAGATGAGGAACATGGATACGACGACCGAAGTGTTGGCTGCCCGCCCCACGCCAACCGTCCCCTGGCTGGCATTGTATCCGTTGAAACATCCCGTTATCCCGATGGTAAAGCCGTAGACCAGCGACTTGAACACCAGGGTCCAGATGTCGAAGAAGCTGATCTTTACAAAGGCCTGCTGGAAGAAGGCGGTGAAGCTGGTCTGTTCGTTCCGGTAGACGTTGAGATAGGCGCCCATCATGCCTACAAAGCCCATATAGGACGCCAGCACCGGCACGATGCAGGTGGTTGCAAGGATGCGGCTGACCACCAGGAATTTGAAGGGATTGGTAGACGATACTTCCATCGCCTCTATCTGTTCGGTCACCTTCATGGAACCCAGCTCTGCGCCGATATTCGATCCCACCTTCCCGGCAATGATCAGTGCCGTCACGAGTGGCGCCAGGGCGCGGATAATGGCGATGGCCATCAGCGAAGGCAGCCAGGACGTGGCGCCAAATTCCGCAAGGGACGAACGGGACTGTTTCGTAAAGACCAGTCCGGTGATAAAGCCGGTGAGAGAAATGATCGACAGCGACCGGATACCGACGTCAAAGAACTGGTTGAGGACCTCTTTGTACTCATAAGGCGGGAGGAAGGCTTCGCGGAAGAAGCGCAGCATGAATTGGTAGATATCATAGATGCGTAAAAAGACGTCCTTCATCCTCCTAGTGGGTAAAATACTATGCCATTAGGTTTACCCGGCTGATGGGGCTGATTTTCCACAGGCCACTGAAAGACGCATAACGTATCAAAAAAGAAAACGGGTTTTGAAATCCATTTGTAGTCCAATGTCGTATATAAACTACAGAAATTTAGAACAATCGCTGGCGCCCTGCGCCACTTAAGATGTTATAGTCTTCATAGGCAGTTAGGTTTGGTAATTCAGGGAGATTCTTCTCCCTGATTTCATTTTAACTGGAATTCTTTCCCTTTTTCCGGATTTTGGGAGGATCTTCCCAAAATGGGATTGTTGGGCTTCTTAACTGGCTTATATAAGCGTGAAAACCAATATGATGACTTTTGGTACGCGGGTTGGAACCTTTTATATAAATCCGTTTTTATGAAAAGTTTGACCCTCAACCCCCAAAGAACCGTAGTAGCGCTGATCGGCCTGCTATTTTCCTTTTCAGCTCTTAAAGCAAATCCTGCCTTTACTACCGCAGCTGCGAAGGCTGCTGCCCAGGCCGCCAGGCGTGCTGAGATGAGAATGATACTGGCCACAGCGAGCAGCATTTATGAAGAGATGGACCTGGAAGACTCCGGTCTTAGCAGAAAGGCTTTCGAGAGTGCCTGGACGGGCTACTACAAATTGAGGAAAAAGGGTCTCTTACATAGATCAAATATCTTGTCGATCTGCGACTTCAGCCAGTCTTCCAGCAATCAACGGCTGTACGTGATCGATGTTCGCAACCGCCGGCTGCTCTACCGTACCTATGTTGCGCATGGCATCAATTCCGGGGAACAGTTCGCCAGCTCTTTTTCCAACCAGATGGAATCCTGTAAGAGCAGCCTTGGTTTTTATATCACGAAGCGGACCTACAGTGGCGCCAACGGGATGTCCCTGCGGATAGAAGGCGTAGACAAAGGCTTTAACGACAACGCGGCCAAACGGGCGATCGTGATCCACGGCGCGGGCTATGTGAGCAAGCGGATCCTGAACAAATACGGCGTGATGGGCACGACCTTTGGCTGCCCCGCCATCCCTTCTGAAATGACCTCGCAGATCATTCCGGTGGTCAAGAACGGTAGCTGCTTCTTTATCTATTACCCTTCGAAGAAGTACCTGAGCCAGTCCAGCGTACTGAACAGCTAGTCCTTTTTGCCCCTAATACATAAAAACGGAGCCGCTCCCAGGAGCGGCTTTTTATTATATATTTGCTTTACAAGCTTTATCCTTATGTCCCTTAGCATCACTCCTACGTTGACCCAGCCAGCCGCCCCGGCAAAGACCAGATGGGTGGCTACCGCGGCTGCCATCCCTGTGTATATCTACGCGGTATCGCTGGCCGCCCTGCTGACGATCATCGGCGTGCTGTGGGATATTTCCTGGCACAAGAGCATCGGTAGGGACAAATTCCTTTCCCCGCCGCATATCCTGATCTATCTGGGGGCGATCTTCGCCGGTCTGTTCTCGGGGTTACAGGTATTGTGGAATTCTTTTTACAAGCCTGCTGCGTCGAAGGCGACGCTGATCAGGGTCTGGGGTATCTTTTACAGCAGCCTGGGCTCCCTGTTCTGCATCTGGGGCGCTATCGCCATGCTGACCTCTGCGCCGTTCGACGACTGGTGGCATAACGCCTATGGGCTGGATGTGAAGATTCTGTCCCCACCTCATACCCTGCTGGCGATGGGGATGATCTTTTTACAGTTTGGGGCTTGTGTCAGCATCTGCAAATACCTCAATGCCGGACATGGTGAAGTGCAGGTGAATATGAGGGTCCTTAGGGTATTATTTGTTATCGGGGCTGCCAGTCTTCTAACCATGGTCTATACCTTGTTTACGGACTATCTGCACGTCCGGGCTATGCGGAATACCGGGTTCTATATCATTGCGACTATCGTCAGTCTTATTTTCCTGCCGGCCTTTGGCCGCGCGCTGCGGTTCAAATGGGGCATGACGGCAGTGACGGGCGGCTATTTCCTGCTGGTGGCCCTTTCCAACTGGATATTGGAGCTTTTCCCGGCCGAGCCCAAGCTGGGGCCGATCCTCACGCATATTACCCATTTTCAGCCGGCACAGTTCCCGGCGCTGGTATTTATCCCCGGCCTGGCAATGGACCTGATCCTCCAAAAAAGCAAGGCGAACGACTGGCTAAAGGCCCTCTTTATGAGCCTGGCCTTTGTCGGGCTGCTGGCGGCCATAGAATATCCGCTGAGCGGCTTCCTGGTGGAGTCGCCGGCGGCCAGGAACTGGTTCTTCACAGCCGACACCTGGTATTATGCCTACTCTCCTGATGCTCCTAACCGCTATCATTTCCTGCCAAGGGACCTTGCGCCGCCGCCGCAGCTGCTGACCGGGCTGATCGTCGCGGCAGGCCTCGGCTGCCTCTGCGCCCGGCTGAGCCTGCGCTGGGGGAAATGGATGCAAACAATTCAACGTTAATTGATGAAGCCACTCATTCTGTCCCTTTTGTTATTGGCGGCCGACCCCGTATTCGCGCATGTGGGAAGTCCGGACGTGGCCCTGGAAGGCGTTGCCGGTCCCTATCGACTATTGGTCAGCGTTAAGCCGCCGGACGTCATCCCGGGGACTGCCCACGTGACCGTGTTCCTGCAAAACGGAAATGGAGTCGCACTATCGGCGCAGCCCATCTATTTCTACTCCGGCGCCAAAGGCGCGCCCTCGGCGGACTGGCTGCAGGCTGTTCCCGGTCAGCCGGGACAGTTCAAAGGGCCCGTGTGGATGATGAACGACGGCTCGTCGAGCATTCTGCTGCACGTGGAAGGACCCGCGGGCAAGGGTGACCTGGTCGTTCCGATCATGGCCGTATCTACCGCTCAGAAAGACCTGCCGGCAGCTACCGGCTATGTGCTGGCGGGACTGGGAATACTGCTTTTTGTCCTGCTCGTCACCATCATCGGGGCGAGCGTCGCCGACGGACTGACGCGGAAAGGGGAGAGCCTGACGCCCCGTGGCAGAAAGGCCAAACGCATTGGCATCGGCGTAGCGGCGCTACTGTCCTCGCTGATCGTCTTCGGCGGGAATTCCTGGTGGCAGACCTGGGCGAACCGCTACCGGCACTTTATGTACCGGCCTATGCACGCCAGCTATCAGATCAATTCAGATCGGGACAGCGGCATCAGCCGGCTGACCATCCGGATCGATACGGCCAGCGCCCAGCGCAAGGGCTGGCTGCCCTATATCATACCCGATCACGGCAAGCTGATGCACCTGTTCGTTGTCCGCGTCCCGGACATGGACGCCTTTGCCCACCTGCACCCCGAACGGCTGGATGTCGCCACCTTCCGGACCGTCCTGCCGCCTTTGCCCAAAGGGCGCTATCTGGCCTTTGCCGACGTCGTCAACCTTTCCGGCTTTGCAGAGACGATAAAAGACACATTCGATATCGATACCCCCCTCACGGATAGCCTGCACAGGACCGACGCGGATGACGCATATGCCTATGCGCTGCCCGCCTCCGCACCCACGGATGCGCCACGACCATCCGACAAAGAGATCATTGCTTGCGGCAAACCAGGCGCCGGCGTCCGAATGAAAGACGGCTCTATAATGATCGAAGAAGGGCAGGGCGCCGAAGACCTTGGATCCGGCCAGCTATACGACCTCAAATTTGCCGTATACGACGAAAATAAAAAACCCGCGCAGCTCGAACCCTACCTGGGAATGATGGCGCACGCCGCGATCATAAAGAACGACGGCAGCGTCTATGTGCACCTGCATCCGGTGGGGACCTTCTCCGTTGCCGCACAGGAGGGAATGGCGCAGCGGATAAAACAACCGGAGAACGAATACCATCTTCCGGACCCTGTCTCCTTCAGCGACAGCATCGACAGGCTAGTAGCCGGACTGCGACGTCTTCCGGAAGCCCGACGGGATTCGCTGCTGATGCAGGAGATGAACATGCCCGCCGGGTCCATGGCCAATATGACGAATATGGTCAGCTTTCCATATACATTCCCGCAGCCGGGGCTTTATCGCATCTGGGTACAGGTGCGCCGCAACGGACAGGTACTCACGGCCGCGTTTGACCGTAGGGTAAAATGACGTAATTTCGGGCATGCGACACTTTGGTTATGCTCTGTTCTTTGTCGGTTGCCTGCTGACCCGTCCGGCCTTCGCCCAGTCCTCTTTTAAATTTGCTCATATTTCCGATACGCATATCGGCGGTGCGGTGACCGCGGCCGTGGACCTGCGTAATACTGTAAAGGATATCAATGCGGACAGCTCGCTGAAATTTGTCGTCATCACCGGGGACATCACGGAATTTGGCGCGGATACCGAGCTTCAGGAGGCGCGGACCATCCTCGACAGCCTCAACAAGCCCTGGTATATCATCCCGGGTAATCATGACGCTAATTGGAGCGAGAGCGGCGCCAATAGTTTTCGGACGATATTCGGTTCGGAGACCACTACCTTTCAGTATGGGGGCTATCTTTTCGCCGGTACGGCCTGCGGCCCCAATATGCGGATGGGGCCCGGACAGGTGCCTCGCGAGAACATTGTCTGGCTGGACTCGGTGCTGGATCACCTGCCCCGCCCGGATATGCCCATCGTCTATATGAACCACTATCCGCAGGACTCTGCACAGAACAACTGGTACGAGGCCATGGACAGGCTAAAGCGACATAATATCCAGCTGATCCTTTGCGGACATGGTCACAACAATCACCTGCTGAACTTCGAAGGCGTTCCCGGCATCATGGGACGTTCGAACCTGCGGGCAAAAGATACGATCGGCGGCTATAATATTGTCACCTTTAGCCACGATACGGTGTACTATCAGCAGAAGAGGCCGGCGCAGCCGCTGGGGCCTGTATGGGCGAAAGCGGCCCTGTATGATCATCATTTTTCGGGCGACACGACCCACTGGTACAGGCCGTCGTTTGCAGTCAATGACGGCTATCCCGGCTTGAAGAAGGTCTGGGAATACCAGGCGCAGAGCGATATGGGTACCGGCAATACGATGCAGGGGAAATGGGTCATCGGGACGGATACGGACGGCTGGCTGTTTGCGCTGGACAGCAAGTCGGGTCGGAAAGCCTGGGCTTTCCGGTCTTCCGGTAAGGTATATTCGACGCCGGCCGTGGCGGGTGATCTCGTCGTATTCGCCTCTACGGATAAAAATATTTACTGTGTACGTGCTGGTCGCCTTGTATGGAAATTTGAGACCGGTAAGCCGGACGTAGCGGCGCCCGTTATCGAGAACGGGACCGTCTATATCGGCGGCTCTGACGGTCATTTCCGGGCGCTGGACCTTGTCACGGGGCAGCTGCGCTGGGACTTTGCCGAGGTCAAAGGCTTTGTGGTCGACCGGCCGCTGATCTATGGCTCTACTATCTATTTCGGCTGCTGG
>Ga0105239_10000565_pt1 | contig 53094 bp, 49 predicted proteins | sample KBSC44metaG_FD_92761 | JGI IMG/M metagenome (GOLD analysis project Ga0105239, IMG submission 92761) | Corn rhizosphere microbial communities from Kellogg Biological Station, Michigan, USA - KBS C4-4 metaG | ecosystem: Host-associated > Plants > Roots > Rhizosphere > Soil | place: Michigan, USA...
AGGAGGGCAGGAGGGCAGGAGGGCAGGAGCAGGGCGAGCTGGGATGGAGGCAAAGTACGAGTGGGAAAGAGGAGGGAGAGGGGGGAAGGGGAAGGGGAAGGCATGAGGGCAGGTACTCTGGCGAATTTGCTGCTACGAAATCAAGGTGGGTTACTGCTTGCTTGCTAGTAGGAATAACAAGGCACACGCGCAGGGCCAATGGTGCGCGGGTTTGTATGTGTGGTGACAGCAGCAGGTGCAGAGGGAGGGGAATTGGGATAGAATGACACGGCTCCCACCGTGAATGACAGGCCGCACGGTGGGGAATTTGTGTCAGACGGCCGGTTTTGATCCAGGCGTGAGGAGATCAGATCACCCACACAGTCAGTGCAGAGTTGCCGGGCTGAGATCACAGAATTCACAGGGAGTTTGGCCCGCCGCACCCAAAAGCTGCTGCTCTCCTCACAGTCCTCAGTCCTCGCCCTCTCACTCTGTTACTACTACTACTACTACTACCACCACCACCACTCCCACTGCGCTGTACTCTCGCCTGCTCACTGCTTTTGCTGGCACTCTCTACCATACACATAGTAAGTACTCAGACACCTCTACGCCCTCACAGCACCTATCAATTCTGTCTACCACTTGATTTTTCCACCTCGTCGCCTGTGTTCCCAATTCATTTTGCCATTTCTTTCCCGTCAAAACTCCCGTTCAAAATGCTCTCTTCCTCACCATTCCACTCTGCTTGCACCTTTACCCGACCTCATCGTCGCCCTCATCCTCACCGCGATTGACTCTGGCTAACCGCCACCACGATAGCTCCCAACCACAAATTTATCTTCTTGACGCGTTTTCATATCGCTGGTAAGACTTTTGGCATCCTTGCGATCTGTTTTCAACCTCAAAGACGCGTCATTACCACAACTGCGCGACTTGGAAACATCCTGTTTACCTTCGCTGCCTCAACCCACCACGCGACCGGCGCGTCCTGGCGACTACCACCGCGCCAATTCTTCCCCGTCGCTGGTCTTGCCCATCTCTATCACTCGTGCGCTTCTGCGACTCTGTCCATCTGACCTATTGTGCCATTTCAAATTTCCTTCACGCATCGCCCAGTCCAGCAGCATACTGACAAGCATAAAGTCAGGAGCAATCTCGCAGTTTCTCTCTAACTCCTTCCAATCCTCCACACAGCAAACCAACATGCCTAAAGCAAGCTCCAAGGCTTCTGCCAAGTCTAAGGGACGCGGTGCCGAGAAGAAGAAGAAGGGTTTGTGCAAACCACCATCCATTGCCATACACTGAACTAACGTCTGCTCCAGATCCCAATGCTCCAAAGCGTGGTCTTTCCGCATACATGTTCTTTGCCAACGAGCAGCGTGAGAATGTCCGTGATGAGAACCCAGGCATCAGCTTTGGTAAGATGATCCAATCTCACGCGAGGAGAACAACCACTGATTCCCTTGTAGGCCAAGTCGGCAAGGTCCTCGGTGATCGATGGAAGGCCTTGACTGAGAAGCAACGAGAGCCATACGAGAAGAAGGCTGCCAATGACAAGAAGCGCTATGAGGACGAAAAGGCTAAGTACAACGTAAGATTTCTCCATGACTGATCCAGGAATAGCAATGACTGACTATGTACAGGCCCAGGATGATGATGAGACCTCCGACTAGATAGTTCTCTTACCTCATTCGGCTGCTCTAGAGTCTACCAATGGTGGTACGGACTTGCTTGGGGGGTTTCCTATTGTCTTCATGTCTGTTAGCAATGGTGGGCTGGTCAAAGGGGTTCCGGAGTGACATGGTCATCATTCATTATGCCGCAACATGACGGGGAATGCTGTGTATCAGAAGGCTGACACCACCGTCTTCGTCTCGCCCATGCTCGAGCTTGCAAGAGCTCCTGAGCATGCATCTGCAGCTGCATGCATAATGTGATGAAAGCATAACTAAACGACCCGCTGTATACTAGCTCTTATGCAATGTGATATCTGGCACACTGTCTCTACTTCTTGCTTTGTTGTTGCTCCATCCACATTGCTCAACATCGTTCTAGGTAAACTAGACGAGACATCCTCAACTTAACTTGATCTTGGGGACAACCACATGGTCACAAGTCGATCGGCCAGTAGCCACGTGGTAATGATTCCCCTGGGCCCTAACAATGGAGGATTGGGATTTGTCACATCAAGTTTGCATATTCGGTACCTACCCAATGCTCGAACGCATCACATTTTTGGCCCCCTCTTGTGACTCAAATGCTTGGCCAGAGCCTCAGGCAGCAACAAGGCGCAACGCCAGGCTTTTGTTCCAACCTCGCTCCAACAATAAATAGCCTTCTTCTCTCCTCTTCCTCGTCACGGTATTCTGCCCAGAAGAAACATTCTTTGCACTATATGAAATGTTGACTTTCATGACATGGCTTCCCGGTGGCATGATGACCAAATCTCCTCACCGGTTAACCGAAACATGCACGGACGACCCCCAGCAACCTGATTGGTAGCTATCTGAAGACGTGTCAAGATCACCACCAGCACACTGGAGAACTTGACAAATGTACAACTCGATTAGATTCAGAGGTAAATAAGAGGTGCTGCTAGAGGCCATATGTAAGTACACGTCGAGCAGTCTGAGAGGTTTCGCTTCCTAACTTAGGCGGTCATCCAAGCCTGACGAGACGAAGACGATAGTCAGTGGCCACCGCCCAGGCTTAGGCACCAACTCCTGCACCATGACGGAGATCCATCTCGATTAATCGCTGCAGCAACAAATCTCCCAGAGGCCCAGCTGCAAATCTCCTAGGGCATCTAGGGAGGAAAATTTCTACTCATTGGGGGCCAGGGCCATTTAAAACTGGTACCAAGCATGACAAGTACCAGCGAAGAGCTTGTGGTGCAACAGTTCATGTGAACCGAGTCTTGCGACAAATCGGCGCAAGTCAGGCCCTCAGTAGGCCATGCAGCAGCGGCAACAAGCCATCGATCTAGCCTACTGTCCGCTTGACACGTCAATCTTCCTGCATGAAAATTCGACTCCACGTATTACGAGAACACTAATCCGTACCGTTGCGACTAGCCAACGGGTCGACTTACAACTCTCTCCCTCTCTTCAACACCAAACTTTACACAAAAAGAGCCTCATCACGGGTCAGATATTCTCCTTTCTTTCCTACTTCTTCCAGTCCTTGTCCCGATTTACCATGAATGGAGTTAATACTCGACGGAGAGGCGGGCAGGGCCCAGGACATTTCCGATATTTTTAGTCTAATTCGGAATAGTGATAAGGACAACATTCAGGACTTGACCTTGTCCATTACTGGTCTCAACAACCTCAGCTGGGCCCTTCGTGAACTCGGCTCTCAAATCGACGCGGTTCAAGGGAGAGTCTCCAGATCCTTTGCCGATGACTTGGGTCTTCTTCAGAACAGTGTCGCATTCACCCTGCAGGATGTCTGGACGATCCTCGGAAAGATACCAAAGAATCCAACGGGAGAGGATTATCGGAAGGCGTGGAAGGAAGTTGTAATCTACTGCAGCGAGATGGGCAAACAGTCCCTACACCTTCGACTCGAAACATACCAGTTATTCATCTACGGTCTTTGCAAAGCTTTGAAAAAGTAGGGCCGGTCGCAAGTTTGATGCAATTGATGCTGAGTGTGCAACTATAGGCAGACATATAGCCGTCGCCATATCGACACTCTACGCCATGAGATCAACGACCTACAATCTCTGCAACGCGACAATAGATCCTTAATTTCGGCCACGGATGCCTTTGCCAATCTGGCTTTGGTGCCAGCCCAGTCTGGTATGGAATTCCATGATAGAGGCGGGGATGAGATTTGGGACTGATGTTATGCAGCGATCCTCCGGCAACCAAGATCCCAGGAACGCGTGAGGCCACAGAATCTACGCCCCTTGTCGCCTACAACGTCCCACGACAGCTATGACTCCCTGAAACATCAAGCGGCTCCCAGCCCGCCTACGGGTTCTCCCACAACTACATTTTCGACCCTCAGCCATACTTCCAGCGTCGAACCCGAGACCACCCACTGGGCATTTAGTATCTACAATAGTCTACCCTCAACCTCACTTGAAGAGTCAAGCGAAATGTAAGAAGTCAAGGTGTTCGGATAGCGGTTGGTAATTAACAATATAAACTCAGATCTCGTTGCTATGGCGAAGGGTCACGGAGTGGACGGAGTTGGCCAGAAGCTGACTTCGAACCTGTTCTCAAGCTGTATGCCATGTCCCACCCGGAAGAAATGCCACTGACCATCTACTATAGAAAATTTCCTGGTGGTCTTCGAGCAACCTTTTTTTGGCGCTCCCGAGATTATCGCTCCAAGATTACCTGTGAATGGACGGAGGGTAAAAGGGGCCAAAGATGGTCTTGTATGGCACTCACCGATCTACACGTGAGAAGATCTGGACCCTTTCTTTATCTCTGCCGCCCCACACCCGAGGCTGCGAATACAGTTTGGGCAAGCCTCAAATTCACGGCAATTGAGTGTATGGTTGGGACCAACCCTTCACATGGCATACTGCTAAGCTTCGACATAGGGCTCATCATCTACCATTGCACTTTCTTATCGCTGCGGTCACACGACAGCACCAGACACGTCAGAAATTACCTCGACTATGATCTTGCGGGAGAAAAACTATATTTCTCTGGGTTCGTGCTGCCTTTGTGCCCAGGAATATGTGCTAACGAGGATCAGCGCAATTCGAGACAGCGGATACAAGCATGCACTTCGAGTTTATCGCGATCGAAGCACCGATGCGCTCCGTTTGGAGGCTTCGGTTTTAAAGGGAGAAATGGAGAAGTACGCACCCACTCATGCATGGATTTTGATACATTTCTGATCAATCTTCGCAGCACCCCAATCTGGACAGCGTTCATTACTCATTGCATCACTTCTCCCACTTGGTGTCGTTACACGGAGAACAGTTCGACCGTCTACCTTGCTGACCTACGGCGCCATGTCTTTTCTTCCGAATACACACCTCACGTTGCAGCAAACGGGGAACATTTTCTTGATTTTGAATTAGTTCAAGGTAGATATCACACGCATGACTGTCGGGTGAGTTTTCGAGGCTGACCAGTTCCAGATGCTGAAGACTTTGTCAACACCGTCGAAGATTTTGGCGAGGAATACCGCAAGGCAACGAAATAAGCTCGATGACAGCGTTTGATGACCTTAACGACCAGTAATGACCTATGATTCGATTACGGAAAAAATGGGTGGCCAGACTGTGTTATACTTCCTTAATCGACTTCTTCAGCATTAGCAAGCGCAGCAAGCGGGAGGCTCCGTCCTTGAATACCCGATATTGTCCTTCTGATTTCATTTCTCAATATGTCTTCTCAGCTCAGTCTTGTCCGACTTGCTGTATGCCCAGTTTAGGTGGATTTTCTGATGCTCTGTCACCCCGCGGGCAGGTTATTCTTACAGCACCAAGTTAGCATTCATATTGTAATAAGGTGGATTTCATTTCTCACGGTTCAGCGTTCCTGAGGAGATACCATAGATGTATCTCGTATCTAACCGCTAAAGCCTCGCTTTTCTTCCTGCTAGCCTTGCCCAACCGTTTGCTTGAGCCCCATAAGCTTTAGTTTAAGTCTGATCCTTCGCGCGTTTCCCGCGTCCCAGAGCATCCCCGGATGGCGCCCGTTATTTCAGTTCCCAGCTTCATGGTCCCGCCTAGATCGGCGGAAAATTTCCCCGAACCATCAACAACAAACTTGATCGGCAATCACGGCATCTTCTCGGCAGATCTTTCAGCCATTCACCCAGAAGTTTGCCCTCATCCGATCTATCTTCACGTCATTCGGAGACCGCACAAGCTACTACATGGTTAAGTCTTATCCTGCATTGGTAAGAGTGAATTATCCCCAATTCTTCCATGTCAGTAAATAGCCAAAGAAACATCATGAAAACGGAGATGGGCTCTCCTTCCATTCTCTCCTTCATTCCTTCCCTAGAGCATGTCTTCCGCGCTCAATTATGGCGCTGCCAGAATCAGTATCAACTGCCAATGAGCAGCTAGCTACGCCGGCAGACGGTACAGGCCATCCTCCGCAAGACGCGCAGAAAAATGGGAAAAGAAGAACCGTTCAAGCGGTATATGACAGGTTCACATACATTCCGCCGAGGTGTCGATATGACCCACAGAAACCGTTCAAGTTTTCTATAGGGCTGAACGTGTTGTTTGGTAAGGCTAGTTCTTTCTCATACCTCATTTACATCTAATTTAGCCTCGACATGATCTAGCATTTGCGGGTTGTTTCACAGTGGCGAATCTGTACTATACACACCCTATTTTGAACCTCCTGGCCGACGATTTCAATGTCACAGACCAGGAAGCATCTTACATCCCGACTCTGGCCCAAGCAGGATATGCTGCTGGGCTCCTGTTTTTGTGTCCTCTAGGCGACTTGGTTAAGAGGAGAGCTTACACACTATGGCTTGTTTGGTTTACAGCCACCCTCTGGTAAGCCATTTTGTCATGCTCCACCAAATCACGAGGAAAGATCGTTAACAGCACACCAGGATTGTGCTTTGCGTGACAGATTCCTTCATTCTATTCGGAGTCTTCACCTTCCTCACCGGCGCCACGACAGTGACACCCCAATTAATGCTGCCCTTGGTCGGCGACATGGCACCACCTCACCGCCGAGCCACTTGTCTTTCCATTGTTGTTTCTGGGATGCTGCTAGGTATGCTCATCGCCCGACTATTAGCAGGAATCGTGGCACAGTACGTCGGTTGGCGGTACATCTATTGGATAGCATTTGGATTACAATATCTTATCCTAATTTTGCTTTACCTGTTCATGCCAGACTACCCGGCCACCAACCCTGGTAAGACCATCTGGAAGACCTACCCGTCTCTCCTATGGGATATTCTGAAGCTCGCAATCCGCCACCCGGTCATCATCCAAGCCTGCTTGATCGGACTCTTTACTGCGTCTTGTTTTACTAGCTACTGGACTACACTCACCTTCCTGCTCTCTGGACCGCTCTACGGTCTCGATACCATCATTATCGGCCTGTTCGCTCTCTGTGGTATCGGCAGCATGGTATGGGGCCCCATTTTCGCACGGACTGTGATGGAGAGACACGAACCCTGGTTCTCCGTCATCATCGGCGAATTCATATGCATACTAGGCGTCGTGATCGGCACCTACTCTGGCAAACACACCATAGCTGGCCCGATCATCCAGGCAATTTTCATTGACATTGGCAATCAGACAAGCCAGATCGCAAACCGAACCGCCATTTACGCGGTCGCTCCCAAGGCGAGAAACCGCGTCAACACCGCGTATATGGTGAGTGTGTTCTCTGGCCAGCTGATGGGCACCGCGGTTGGGAACTCCCTTTATGCCGCTGCGGGATGGTATGCGTCTGGGTCGGCGAGTGTTGCCTTCGTTGCGACCGCGATCTTCCTTTGCTTGGTTCGAGGCCCTCATGAAAAGGGCTGGGTGGGGTGGCATGGTGGTACCAAAATGCGGAAAGAGCTGCCCAAACCTGTACCTCAGAGTGTACAAGACGAAGAATCTGTACAGATAGAGGCAGAAGTTCAACCAAGCAAGCCTCAAAGTTGTTGAGAAGAGCAGCTGAATCTACAGCTGAATCTCTGCGAAGAAACCTTGTTCAAGAAGGCGGATTCTGCAGTATCAGTGGACAGTGGCTGGGACAACTCCAAGTTCTTCGATGATAACTAGGTGTTGACACATGCCAATGCAGTCCTCATCTGAATTGGCGCAGCCTTGCGTCTCCAACATCGAAGGATTCGGACAATATCAGGGCAATCAAACCGAATGGTAAGCAACAATTTCCAATACGATGCAACACATTTCGAAGGACTTGTATGATACAGGCTTCTAGTAAAGCAGCATCGAGTTTAGAATCGTGCGTGTTTTCAATTCAAGCCCAGAAACAAAAAGGGTTATCCCTTTTTCAATACAATGTTGTGCCAACATTCTTCACGAGCCTCGCGTTGGAATTCTTTCCCCATTCTCGAAATTTTCTTCAAACATGGCTGCGTTTCTCAGTTTTACGCGCTTTCACTGGAAGCCTGCAAGTTGCACTCGCTGTCGCCGATCATGGCTTTACGCTCGCTTTGCACACGCTACTTGCGCCTGCCAGTTTTTGTTATTTCTTTCGTGTATATACGATATGCCTGGGCCTTTACAGGATCTACCTATCAGTTGGATGCCGAGTATTCGGGAAACAATTTCTTTGATGGATGGGACTTTTTCACAGTGGGTGATTCGAAGGACGGTTCTTATTTACAAAGCTGAATATCATAGGGTGGTGACCCGACTGGTGGTTTTGTCACGCAAGCACCCAAGCCCTCCAGCCTTCTCGTCTGCTTACGATTTGTAGATATTATAGTCGGTCATCAGCTCAACTTACCGGTCTGATCAATGCCACGGATGGACAGCCAGCCTACATCGGCTCCGACTACACTAGCTTCATCGCCACCACAAATGGAGCCGGCCGACCCAGCGTGAGGATATCAACAAAAAAGTCTTGGACCCACGGTCTGTTCATTGGGGATTTTCAGCATTCACCGGCTGGCATCTGCGGCAGCTGGCCTGCTTGTATGTTCAGCCCTACTTTTGAATGCATGCGTGGGTTTGACCGTCAATAGTCTGGACTCTGGGACCGAACTGGCCAAATAATGGAGAGATTGATATCATGGAAGGCGTCAACCTTGTGGATCACAATGGTATGACCTTGCATACGTAAGATCAACCATCAAATTGAATGAAACCAGATGCTAATCAAGCAGCTCCGCAAATTGTACCATCGCCGGCGACAGAAGATTGATGACGGGTCAGCTCCAGACTACTAACTGTGCATATTATGTATGTCGGTCAACTCGGACATTATTTCCTTGATATGAGCTGATTATCTCTAGCCTGGGTATAACGTTGGCTGTGGCATCAGCGACAATAGGCCTTCCAGTTTCGGAACAGGCTTCAATGCAATCGGTGGTGGCGTGTATGCAATGCAGTGGACTTCAGAATATATCAGAATCTGGTTCTTCCCGAGAGGCCAGATCCCGAGTGATATTGTCAATAACAGCCCCAATCCTAATCCTTCGAGTTGGGGATTACCACAGGCTCATATGCAAGGCGACTGTATGATCGATCAGAAATTCCAGTCCCATAAAATCATCCTCAATAATGCGTTTTGCGGCGAGTATGCAGGGGCGGCCAGCGTATGGAACTCGACTGTGAACTCATGCGCTACTGCGACTGGCTTCTCAACATGCTCGGCATACGTCGCTGGGGTCCCATCCGCTTTCCAGGCTTCGTGAGTCCTCTACCTCGTACGTGGAAGATTAGCTGACATACCTAGCTATTGGAAAGTGAACTCGATTAGGGTCTATCAACTAGTGGACGCTGGTTCGAGTGGAAATAGTACCTCGACTCCATATATCGCAAGTTTGCAACCGACACAGGCAACTCAGATACCGAACAGTGGCGCGGCTCCTACCCCCAGTGCAACACTTTGCCCAACATACAACTTCGTTGTTGTCCAGTCTGGTGCCTTCAAATATGAGATCGAGTGTGGTGTGAACCTTGGTGGGAATGACATAGGCAAGCCGTATCCATCGTTCGCTGTCAACTCGTTCGAGGACTGCGTTGCAGGATGCAGCGCTTGGAACGCCAATATATCCAATTCGTGTGGAGGTGTTACCTACCAAATCAGCAATAAAGCATGCTACTGGAAGCGAAGCATTACAAGCACCCCCAGTAACTCCGGCTTCAACGGTGCTCGACTGATTTATTATGCATACCCTCAGGTCACAGACGATCCAAACAACCAACCACCAAGCAGCAGCAGCAGTCCATTTGTTTCCACCGTGGTCACCCCGCAGACATATATCAACCCATCGGCAACGACGACGACGTCTCTTTCGCTCATCTCAGAAACGCCAGTTGGGTCATTCACTGATGGTGTAGGCAAAGGGGAGGAGACAACGACATCGTATTTACCAACAAGCCCCCTAACGACAACCCCAATGCCAACTTCGACATCGTCAACAAGTTCATCAAGGCTGAGTTCCACAACACGAACCTCAACAACCTCTTCCATTGCGATTCCAGACACTAGTACTTCCTCATCACACACACAAGTCACATCTTCCTTGTCTTCAACATCTCCCTCCCCTACGATGTCAACATCCTCGAGCATTCCGGTAGGCACTACTCCCACCAGCAGGTCTACTACTTTCAGTACTCAACCTCCACCTACATCTACCCCAACAGAACGCAGCACAACGAGCCATGCTACCGATGTGAACACATATTCACTTTCAAATACGTTCTCTAGCAGTACACAGACACCACCGGTGTTGCCCACCCCATCCCTAACAACGACACGTTCTTTGACACCGATTCCAAGTACAAGCACAACCGTACAACAATCCTCGACTTCAACTCAATCTCCACCTAATACTTCTACGAGGATCACAACCATACCAAGTTCCAGCTCAACTACCCAGGTTTTATTGCCATCAACTACAAGCCCAATCAACCCCCCGTCTACTGCTCAGACGCTTCCTACCACAACACTGCCAACATCGAGTCCCGTTGTTCCCCCGACTACTCACTCCTCATCTCCTCCAGGGCCAACAGTAGCCACGCAAGAGACCAGTGCAGCACCTCACACCAGTTCTACGACGACAACGAGCAACGTGGTCTCGTCTCCCGCCGACTCGACAACAACGGTTGTACCGCCCCCTCCTTCAACTACGCACGATTCGTCGTCCTCCAGTGCAGCTTTCAGTGCATCTTTCTCTATCAGCCCATCGTCGAGGCCGACCTCTGCATTCGTTTCAACGACTTCTCAGTTCCAGCATGATTCCTCAACCACGACAGACATTGCGGTGCCAACTAGCAGCATTGACATTACTTCGCCAACTACTACTACTACTACTCTTCCTCCGTCACCTCCTGTGCCCACTAGTGCTACAGCCGTGGCAACGACAGTAGAAGCGACACCGACTCCGGATCTTCCAGGTCCACTAGTGGTTGAAGAATTTCGTTATGCTGGATGTCTGGGTCCACGTCCAAATACAGCATTCGGCGATTCGTTCATCATTAACGAGATTTCCTTATTCATGTCCATTGACGGGTGTGTTGACCTGTGCGGTTCACGTGGGCAGCAGTATGCAGCCATTTATGCAACGTAAGTATCCTTCTGCTTCTGATCCCATTCCATTATCGCCAGTCATAAGTTTCCCCTCAGTGTACTAATCCAACTGCTGTTGTAGTCAATGCTATTGCTCCTCCTATAACGATACCATTCCCAACCCTGAGACAGACTATATCAAATACCCCGACTCGGCCTGCAATACACCTTGTCCGGGAAATCCATCTCAGAGATGCGGTGGCATCGCCATTGTTCCACAACCCTCACTCTCGATATCAATGGCGCTACTGAAAGGCAAACGACAATTCCCTACAGAGAACGAAGGAGAAGTGATAATAGTCACAGTGTACAACAGCACGCTGGCTGGTGGAGAGTTGGAATCCTCGAGCTCGAGCTCAACTCCCGCTGATACAGCAACGAGCACCTCCAGCTTCCCATTCACAAATGGACCTGATATCGGATCGACCTCGAGTTCAACGACTCCATTATCTTCAGCACCAGCAACACCTGGGTCTTCTTCTATGGTATCTAGTATGAGCTTATCAACGACAACGTCGACTACGTTACCATATAACATTAATCCTACTCTCGGAATCACCACGTCTGGGCCAAATATCAACCCTTCATCTTCATCCCCTACGCCAGTCCTGAGTGCAACTTCAAGCCCATCCCCAACCGATCCCAACTCCAACCCTCCAACCATACTCTGGCCAACAGTGATCTCCACGAGCTACACAACGATCTGCCCCATCCACCCATCCATCTGCCCGACGCCGACACCAACATGCCTGAGCACAACAATCACGGTTCTCCACTGTGGATGCACAGATCTCCCCGAGCCAAGCGTGCCCATGACCACAACTATCGCATCGTGCGGACAAGGCTGTCGCCCTGGACTCGAGAATACTGGAACAGAAGGCTGGAACGACTGGCACGAAATTGCGGGTGCGAATGACGATGAATCCCTTACGACGCTCACCATTCCATGCACGAGTGAGATCCAAGCGCTGCAGACCAGCGTCGAAGCCTGGTATCAAGCCAGTGCCACCGCCGCTGCAGCGACGGCAGGAGGCAGCGCAGGCGCCCACGATGCGCAGCCCTACTCCTTCCCGATCTCGTTTCCTTTCTCTGCAACGGCAGGTAGTGTCAGCGAAGCTGCAGCAGCAGCGACCACAGCAACACTGACACTCGCACTGACGAATAGCTCCGCGGGCAGACAAAACGCCAGTACCAACGGGACATGGTCCGCTACTGGCGTCACACCTTCTGCACCCAGCGGACCCGGAACACCCGCAGAGACAGCGCGGGTGGCTGGCTCCGCGGCGTCTCCACCCCCTTCCCTGTTGTTGTTCAAGGGCCCTTGGCTCAGCGGTGCTGTCCTGCTTGTTTCATTGGCGGTGTCTGTGCGATATTTGCTCTGATGATTTGATGATTTGATGGTTGTGGAAGAGGGGGGGGGGTGTTGGTGCCTTGCTTTACTCGTTTGTCCAGGTTGAAGTCTATACTGTTAGGAGAGCTATTTAGTTGGTTCAGAACCCAGTAGCTAGTTTTGTCTCCCAAGGCCAGCGAATCTGACTCTGTTGCAAGCAGAAGGAGTGTATCTGGGTGGCATCGATTCGATGTTTTTTTTTTAATTAAGGAGAGGCACGGCCCACAGCCTTGTATCTCCATCTGTCTCATGTTCGGCGAGGCTCTCGAGCATGCAACACAACGGCATCGCGTCGAGGCTTCCAGGTCGCGAGGAAATGTCATTGCTTCGAACTTACCATCGTACTTCCTGAACAGAGCAGACTGCAGGCTTGCGCAGTCCCGGAGCTCCATTATAGGCGAGAAGTGCGGTAGTTAGTTATCCATTTCATATCTCGATGCTCACACGTTTGTTGACAAGGCCGAGATGTCTCCTCTGAGGTTTGAAGGACTTTGGATACATCAGTTGAACCTCGTACCTCGTACCTATATAGCTTTCTGGCTGGTGCCGACCTCCAGGTTTTGGCGTCAGCCCCCTCAGCCCCATTCCGCCACCCCCAGTATCTGCCCTCGCTTCGAAAGCCAAGCCTCCGTGCACCCCAAAGGGTTCTCAGGGGCTGGGACTCACTACTCCGTAATAGCTTCGTGACTCGGTGTTCTAACACTTAAAAATAAAAGCACCGAAGCCACCTCCGAAAGAGCCCCCATCTGCTCACTGATCATTGAATTACCATGGTCAGCATCCCCCGTCTTCCGTCGGACAATTACCAGGTGGCTGTCACTAAGTTCTATTGCTAAATGTGTAATACGGAGTATCTTGAAATGGAAACCGAATCTCCTCAGGGGGTTAAGGTCGCCGAACGTTTGAGAATTCTTACCTATTTAATAAAGTTCTGGCTTCCGCCCGCTCGTCCATTCTGAGTCATAATACTGACTCATAATACCATTCAACTGATCTCACATTAATATGCAGTCCAGATAGTCACCGAGTGTTCTCTCATTTCTTGATCCACCTTCTCCAGGGGCTGGATCAACAAAATCTAGAGCTGGCTGTTGCTGCCTCAGGCCCCGAAAGATGTCCCTTGCCTGCCTAGATCTCTCCAGGGCCTCGCCCGCCCTCCCAGGCCTTCACGTTGACCAAGTCCAACCAAGAGCCCCACTGACAGTGTCGATTAACTCGAAGAGGAAGCGACAGATTGATGATGACTCGCATAACCCAGAGAAGCGCGTGAACGTTAGAACAACAACGGCGCCGGTGCCAGCTGCCGCCGCCGCACCACCAACACTTGGCTACTGGAGCTCCAAGCTGGTCATTGTCCTCGTGGGACTACCGGCACGGGGCAAAAGCTACACCGCACGTAAGCTGTGTCGGTACCTCAACTGGCTCCAATATGATACGAAGATATTCAATGTCGGCAACAAGCGTAGAGCTTTGAACAATCTCTATGCCGGCCAGACTTCTCATGAGGAGCATTCCGCCAGCTTCTTCGACCCGAGCAATCCAAAGGCCTCGAAGCTCAGGGAGGTCGCTGCTATGGATACCTTGGAAGAGCTGCTTGATTTCTTGCTCGTTGAGGGAGGCTCCGTGGCTTTGTTTGATGCCACGAACACGACTGTGCCTAGACGGCGCACTGTCATCGAGCGAGTAAAGCAACGAGCGGGGGATCAGGTGGATGTCCTCTTCCTCGAGAGTCAGTGTTTCGACGAAGATGTAAGACCAACTCCCCGCCCCCTTCGCGAAGCACTCCTGCCGCTGCGGCTAATGTATTGATACCTCATAGCTCATTGAAGCCAACATGAGACTCAAGCTCTCAGGACCAGACTACAAGGGCCACGACCCCGTCGCATCACTCGCCGATTTCAAAGAGCGAGTGGCGATGTACTCCAAAAAGTACGTCCCGCTCGGAAGTGACGAAGAGGCACTTGGATGGTCCTTCTGCAAGATGATCGACGTCGGACGCAAGTTCGTCATGCACAACATCCAGGGCTACCTGGCATTCAAGACGGTCCAGTACCTCCAGAATTTCCACCTGCAGCCTCGACAAATCTGGCTGACGCGGAGAGGCGAATCTCAAGATGACGCACTCGGCGAAGACACCGCCAATCCCGACCTGAGTGATCAGGGTCGGAGGTATGCGGCTTGTTTAGCCGCCTTCATCGACAAACGTAGAGCTATGTGGCACGAGGAAAGAGAGTCGTCATCGACATGTGCCAGCAGCCACAGGCACGGGCAGTCTAAATCCGCGAGCTCGAGCACCTCTCCCAACTTCCAAGTCTGGACGTCGCGGACAGTGCGCAGCCGCGACACATCCGCGGGATTCTCACAACCGCAATACCTCGTGAAGCACCTTCACATGCTCGACTCGTTCACCGCTTCTCAAGACATCAACAGCAGCGGAAACAGCCGCCGCAACAGCCGCCGCAATAGCAGCAGCAGCAGCGAGAGCGAGACCCAGAACCCGGACGCCAGCGTGCAGCCGCGCGCATACGACCACGAGGAGAGCCACAACGAGATCGCGCACCGCGTGCAGTGGACCATCCTGGAGCTCGAACGGCTGCACGACCACGTCCTGCTGATCGCCGGCGTCGCGGTGGTTCGCGTCTTGCTCGCGTACTTTCGCGATCTGAGCGAGCGGCGTGCCCTCGCAAGGCAGGAGATCCCGCTGCATACCCTCTACCTCCTCGAACCGGTGAGTTGAAACCCTTTCCGTTTTGTTTGTGTGTTTGTGTGTGAGAGAGACAGAGAGATGAGCGAACGAGCATGCCCAGACTAATTTTTGAATGGCGAAAATATAGCAACCGTATGGCATTCAGCTGAGGCAGTTTTCCTGGGACCAGGTGACTGGTGATTTTGTCGAGGCTGAATCTGCCCTGGAGCATGGGAATGGCTCCGAGGGTTCATGAGGCCACGCGGCGAGTGCATTGTATCAAATTCAAATACATATACATATGCAGTAGACACACTCAAGTGTCTGGAACTTTAGAGATATGGCCTCCCTTCGCGTAACTTGGAAGGGGCCACGGGGGGATGGAGTCCTCGAGCCTCGAATGGCCCTTGATATCTGGGGCTCCGATTTCACCTCTCGGGCTAATAAAAAATGAAGTGGCACGAGGTTCGCCAACAAGTGCCATCAGTGTTGGCGGGTTATTTATGCTCCCATGCCTCCATAGCAGCGACTTCAAGGTGCCATTCTTCACGAATACTTGTATCACAAGACAAGCTTGTCATTGTATAGTATAGTAAATACCTATCTCCAGTGGTAAGAGGAATCTTAGCATCCACCTTCTAGGAAAATCCGTGGTGAAGTTTGTCATGATCATAACCCGCCAACGCTGGTTGATACCTCCACCTCCACCTCGGCGCCCGAACATATGTAGCCCCTCAGTCCCAAGGCTATAGGCCCTGAGGCGGAGCCACCGCATACTTAATTAATAGTAACTAAGTAAGCACCAAGACATGGCGGCGTGCGCTTGACTTGATTGGTCGGCAATGGGATTCGAATACTACAAGCGGAGGCGCAATGTTGGATGGATATCATGGGAAGTAGTGGGAAAGCGTAGCTCATGTCCTTCATACTAGACCTGAAGCTAAGACATGGCAACTTTTGGTACTTGACTAAAGAAAATAGCCCGTCCGGTTCTGGCGGATCTGCCATGTAGCAGGCCTCACGTCTCTGGGTTTAAAAAATATATATATGAAAATCTACTATCATGATCTAGCAAAGCATCACTTCATCACCGTCCGTTGTTTATGTGGCGGGTCTGCTCATAGCTCGTAGCTTTGTGTCCTTGCGTCACTCTCTGCTGAGAAACGCCTCCCAAAGAATAACATTCTCGGCAAATCACCCAGACTCATACGCTCGCACCGTTGCTGGAAATCACCTCACTGTTTTGCAGCCATTCTTCACTTCCAATAGGTGCGGTTGAACCAGTCGTCCATGTCGTTCGATGCTTTGATCCACAACCCTTCATCTCAGCGAAGCATGAACCTGGTCTATCGTCTCGTTCGTGTGGTCTGGCTCGAGTCCACACACGCATATCTCCGTAGGCATCACCGCTTTGGCCAAAGAGGCTAGGCAATGTTCTTCTTTCCCACTCTCCAAATTTGAGATCTAGTATCCTTGGACCGCTTCTTCGAGAACCGAAGACAGATTTCCACATTTCGCCAGTGAAGGTGCAAACATCATTGCGAGATGTGGGAGGGTGAAGTTTGTTCTTTTCGGGATCGCTAGGATCGTAGCGATTGAAGTCGCCACCATGGACCTGCTTCAAGTTTACAGGTTCTAAGCCGGTTGAGTCAAAGGTACAACCACAGCTGTGGAGAGCTTCCATCGCAGCGGCCTTAGAACTGTAGGTTGATGGGGTAGTGGAGGAGGTTGATCCAGTGTCATCTTCATACTCCTCGTCCTCCTCGTCCTCACCGGCATCAACCCAATCCAAGGCGTACATAAATAGCAACCCGCTGTCCAAGTAGATCTCGAGACTGTCGAGGTCCATCTTCACTAGCTCTGCTATTATTGGCTCATAGTCGCTAGCTCTGGGTTGCTTTGATTGGCGTTTCAGGTCAAATGTGAATGACTTGAGTATTGGACATGATGTTTGGATTGAGTGAACTTCGTCTAACGACATAAAATTTTGTGCCTCTGCGCCTCCAAGTTCTTCTCGTTCATGCAGCCGAAGTGTTTTCAACGTGGATCCGTGTCGTTGTAGGATGCTTTCCAAGGACACCTTTCCCATCCATGACCAGAGGCTCAGTGTTGTCAGAGGTGAGCAGGATGAAATATATTCCTGTACTGCTTGGGCCGTCTCGGGGGAACATTGATGCGAACCGAGATTTAGACTGACATGTTTGAGGCCAGAGAGACGATCCGCCGCACTGAGGAAATATGAAGTAGAGAGGGAGCCACGGCTGCACTTGAAGCTCTCAAGCGAGGTAAGATCAACGTATTGTGACCAATAGTTGACAGTCTCTTGCGAAAGCTGCCAGCCATCTAGGGTCAAATGCCGAAGCTTTTGGCGGCCTTTTGGTGTTGAATCGTCTTCGTCTTCGTCCCCTGGTTCTGGCCCATCAGAGATGACCGAGACAAACTCCAGATTTTTCGCCGTTGAGATGATAAGCCTATAGTCGAAAGAGCTTATGTCATCACCTGGTCGATGTCTCCGAATTCCAAGGCTTTTCAGACTTGTTGACTGCAGCAGCCCAGCTGCGGCAAGTGGAATTCGTTCTGGTTCGCAATGGTATGAAGATTGAGGGATAGCGATCCGAGAGATTCTCAACTCTGCCTTGGGATGATATTTCTCGAGAGTCTCGAGAGTACCTGCAGAAGGTGAAATGGCCGGTTTCCACGTCAAGACTTTGATGTTGCTTGCTTTGCTCAGAATATCGACGAGCTCATCATCTGCCACCGACTGATTTTTTGTGAATCTGGTCTCACCTTGCCCAATGGTGAGATGGCGCACACGTTGCAGAAATCCAGGCATTTTGCATGACATACCGGGTTGGGCTAGCCCATGACCGTTGTCGACCTGCTTGGAGATTGATGACATGCTGGACCGTTTGAAAGCACGTTTCTTATCGGAAATCACCCAAGATGCACGCTCACCAGACCAATTGATGGTGGCGCGGCGGTATTTGACCAGTTTAACGGCAGAGTTAAAGTAGCTGTTGACAATGCTTAAAGCGTGGATAGTTGCAGGCGACTCATCATTCACATATTCGAGGATCTCTGCGATAATCTCTGGTTCGAGATCCTCGATTCGGAGAGGCGCACTTGTAGTCTCAGTAGCCATTGTGATTGAGATTAAGCCCTGACCTTTAAAGTGATGTGAACATGAGGAGAAAGGATCGGTCATGCAAACGTCCTTTTATTAAGTGTTTGAACCAAGACGACAAGCAGGCAGGCGTGGGGCCAAATTGAGGAGCTGCGACCTGATTTGCGCCTTCCCCCTAGGCCTTGGCGATCGCGAGTCGCGTTTCGCGTCATCTGCCTAGGCAGACGCGAGATCCCGTGATATGCAGACAATCAAATGCGGTGGAACATTACTCCACCAGCGTCAGGCGAAGTTCTCAGCAAGACGTACATACGATGTCCAGAGTAGTCCGTATATCCTGGTATCCATCAATATTTTTGTGAACGAGAGCTAACTTGAACCTGCTACGGAGGAAACTAGCTAGTAGTAATACATTATAGTTTGTTGATTTGATACTTAAGTCTCTTTCAGTCGTAGCACCTTAAGCATGAAACGAATGTGAATGAGTGAAAGTTCAATGCATTTTTCCGTCTATCATACTCCTGACTCTAGAGAAGTGTCTAGTTTTAAGCCCATCTCTACCTAGGCACAATACCTGCCTATCAAACAATACGCCTCGCTGTATGTAATCAAAACCATGTTCATAACTCTCGTCGTGTATAGATCACCACCCTTCTGACCGTCAAATACATAGGGGGCCCCATGCCTAGTGGCTCTAATGCATCTCATGTCTATTCGTCTATGATTGCCTCATCCAATTCTGAGAGCATGGACTCTTCAAGCAGGCTGTGACTTGCCACGTAACTGAAGCCACCAAAGGGGTCCGATTTGCTCAATGTCCTGCTGTGTCGGCGTGTCAAAGTGTCTATTGCTCGTTCAGTGAAATCCTTCGAAAAGTTCTCCGCCAGCTCCGGGTTCGTAACCAAGGGCTTGATTGGTGGGTCAAGTTCTCTCGCCTCAAGTTTCTTCCAGTCAATCTTCCTAAAAAATCTGTGCTTCTTGATAATGTTAATATCATTAGGTCCGACACCAAGGCGCTTCCTAGGCTCCTTGCGCAACAGTCTGTTGAGAAGATCTTTCGAGTCAGGTGAGAGAAAATATGGCAGACTGAGTTTCTGGTGCATAATGTTCTGCTGTATTTTCGTCCAATTGCCACCTCCAAAGGGTGGCTTTCCAGTCATGAGATCACAGGCCATGGCACCAAGAGACCACCAGTCGCATGCCTTGCCGTATCCCGGGCCCCAGTCAGATTCGTCTGAGCCTCTTATGATCTCGGGTGCCATGTATTCAATAGTTCCAACTCCTAGACTGTTGCACCTGCTCCCTCCGGGAGTGCTTGCATCCTCAATCGCGACCTTGCTTAAACCGAAATCTGTGAGCAGCAAATGGCCCTCGGCGTCCAACAAACAATTCTCTGGCTTCAGGTCACGGTAGATGACACCAACAGTGTTGTGCAAATAATCTAATGCCAAAACAATCTCAGCGATGTAAAATGCGGCAACTTCTTCTGAGAAGAACTTTTCCATTTCGAGGTGGCGGAATAATTCCCCACCAGACGCGTATTGGAGAATGAGGTACAACTTCTCATGGTCCTGGAATGCATAATAAAGATTGACAATAAATGGATGCCGATTGACAAGCTCGAGAATAGAGCGTTCCGATTTAGTTGATTCAATTCTCTTCTTGTGGATTTTCAAGAAGGCTTTGGTAAGTTGCTTCTGGGCAAATAATCGGCCCGTGGCGTTCTGGCGAACGAGAAGTACTGTCCCAAATGCCCCATCACCGAGACAACGAATGGGAGTGAAGTCTGCCGCGGTCATCTTGCGCACAATCATGGAACTTGCCCGCTGATCAGCGTCTAAAGTCGAAAGAGAAGCAGTGCTCCCATCAGTATCAGCTAAGGATTGACTGATAAAGTCTTGGTCGATATGAATATTGTAGCTAACCATATCCTCCGTAGCCTCTTCAACTGGCGTATCAGAGGCAGCACTGGCAGCACTGCTCGTAACTTCAGAGTCTAAGTTGTTCCTCACTCGAGAAGGCTCTCGACTCTGACTGCGTGAATTGAGAGCATCTAGCTGGGTTTTAAGACTGCTGATTCCTGGAGATTGTGGTCTCAGTCCAGGACTGGCACCAGCCAAGGCCGAAAGCCGTGGAACAGGTGACAGAACGCGAGGACTGCCACTATAGGAAGCATCGGAATCCTCCGCGCCTGAGTCTACAGAAGTGAAACCACGCACTGTATTCAAAGCCTGGGCAGCCTTAGCCTTGTTGTTCTTTCTCTTTTTGCGCTTAGCAGCATTTGTGGATAAAATCACGCTGCCCTTGACTTCCTGCCTGCCTCGGCCTTGATCCAAGTCTGATGTAGAGCCAGTCATCCGCTCACCAAGAGGGATCGCCTTGGTTGGCGTGGTGGGAGGGCTCTTGGTACGGAAAGAGATGATCTCGGGCTCGGTAGTCTCATTTCCAAGTGCGATTAGACCAAATGCAGATTCGAGGTTTGTAGAAGCATCGGCGCTTGAGGGCGCCTCGTCAGGTGTATCCTGCAGGTGGGCCATGGCGGCTTGAGTGGTACCAATACTCATGGTGTTGGTGCTTGTTGATTCATATATCGTGGTGCGCAGCCTATGAAAGACTTTCTAAACGGTGTGGATGACGATGATTTTCTATTACCGTCCGCCCGTTTCAGGACGGACCGTGCACCGGTAGCCAAACCACCTTGTTTGGAATTAGACTAAGAGCAGACGGCACCGTGTGCATATAGGAAGAGGCAGTCGAGGTTGAATAAGCAGGGCCAAGGTTGGAGCAGGTGCAGCTGACCAAGGAGGAGAAATGATCGCAATGTAAGGCAGTCGCAGCGGATCGACCCATTGATTGTCGAGGGAGAAAATGGGGACAACAAACAGAGAATGATAAAGACCCTATGATGATGGCGATTGTGGTGACAGTAGCGTTGGTGAAGGATCGGAGTAGAAATGAAAGGAGAGGGTGAGGTGTTTGACGTGGCCCGGCCGCGAACGTGGTCAGTGGTTGATTTGGTCAGCTCGAACAGAAGTCCAAATTTATTTTCTCGACGAAACCAGCCACCAGATTGCCCCGGATCTGTCACGTGCCCTCCACATTTCGAAAGTGTGGAGAGACAAAATCCCCAGCGCGGCCACCTTCTCTATTATTGACTGCCTGAGTTGTTCTCCATGCTCCGTGTAGAGTACTTCGTTCAGTTCTATCGTCTTTGCGAGATATGGATAAGGTAATATTGAAAAGTCTGAGGTTCGACCTGGTCGTAGGACTAGACGCATGGCGGCGCTGGAACAAGCCCCAACCAGTCCTCATTTCTCTAGAGGTACAGCCAGCTTCGAACTTCGAGGCGGCTGCTGCAAAGGATGATGTCAACCTCACAATGGACTATGGCAAGCTGTATAAGAAGATATCTGCTGGACTGGCTCTAGTGGCGCAGTTTGCAACCGTACAGATGCTCATTACCCAGATCTCCGAGCTTGTTACCGACTATGTGGTTCTCGAGATTGAGATTTTACTGCCAAAGGCAATACTTGAATCAAGAGCTGGTGTCTTGTACCGCTCGCAATTCGACAAGTCAGCTCTAGAGACCCCGGCCTTCAGTTTGAGCATGACCATTCAACGAATTGCTTGCGACTGCATAATCGGTGTTAATCCGCATGAAAGACTTTACAAACAATCATTGTTCTTTGATGTTAGTGTACCGTTCGTTGGCTCGGTTGTGCCGAGCTCGGATAATGCTGAAGATTCGGAAAAACTCCATAATATGGTCCAAGAAGTCACTGCTGTAAGTACTGGGCCGTATCAAATATTGCGTTTCTGGAACTGTTGCTAATTCCTGCAGCGTGTGGAAGGGTCGTCATATCTGACAGTTGAGTCTCTGGCGACCGCCGTAGCACAGATTGTGACCATGGGCTATGGCTACACCATGGTTAAGATTCGAGTCGAGAAGCCGAGTGCAATAGCCACCATTGAAGCTGCTGCTGTAGAGATCACTCGAAGCAGAAGCTTCTTTGAAAACAAAGACTTCTGGAAAGTCAAGCTCCCATGAACATTCAACTCCCTGTCAAGTCAACTATGATTAGCCGGGAAGTTGATACAGCCGCTGTTGTCGCAGCCTGAGACGATAGACCAGAGCCGCGCTCAATTTCTCTCCAAGTCCCTGGCAAGCTTGACCGTGGGACTGCGTGGATATGCGAAGAGGAGAATGCTCTCACCATGTGAGTGCTATGCTCTGGAGGTAATGCAGGTACGATTAGGTCAAGCTGCACCGGGTCTTCCATTGAATGAGAATCTTCTTGCTGTGCAGCTGCGATGTAAGGGGCAAAAAATTGTTCAATCGGTCGCCGAACTCGCTTGGGGCTTCCTCCCATCACTGGTGGGCCCGAGGGTTTGAGCTTGGTTAAACGCTTTGTCCGGCGAGTGTCCCTTGGTGTGATGTTGTCGATGGGCCCGGGTTGATGTTGGTGGGCTCCCAGATCTGACTGTTTGACAGGAGTGGATGGCCTCTCAACAGGAGACGAGAGAATAATAATGGCATCATCCGGATTTTGTCCTTTGTGGATTTCCCTCGCTTCTACTAAAGTATAGGATTCTGGAGTTGCCCCGGCACCAGCGGTATCTTGAGCTGTAAAGCGTGTGCAGTTACCTCGCTCTTTCTGCAACATTTCCCCGGATTTCTTTTCTATCTCTTGAGAAACTCCTGAAGAATTTAAGACAGAAGTGGAAGGCCTAGAATGCTTCTCACCCAGTATGCCGTTCCCTTCTTCGATTCTGAGACTGTCTTCAAATTCCTGGGAAGTCTTTTCACCAAGCTTTGACGTCTCCTGCTCCCTCGCAACCTGCTGGACACGCTTACTACTTCTGAAATAATTTTGTATTTTCGGCGGCGATTCATTGTCTTGCTTCTGTGTCCTCGGCTTTGTTGGGGTCATGGGTGGAGATGACGGTTTGACTGTGCGTATAGTCCTTACTGTGGTCTTGCCAGATGCCTCTGTAGCTTGGCGAGTCTCTCTATCAGGGTCACTCGATGCGGCAATGAAATGCAAGATGGCGCCCGAGGGCATACCACCAGTCAACTTTTTCTGAGGAGGATCGTTCTGCTTTCGACCTTTACGAGCCGCAGTTTTCTTTGGGCGGGCGTCGAGCTCCATTTGGATTCGATTCCACTCTTCAACACTTTGTCGCGCACCGGCTTTTACGATTGCCTCAGCAATCCACATTTTCTCGGGATTTTGTGGTAGCCAAGGGGGAACTTTGCGTTGCTTGGCTGGGCCAGGAGGGCCAACGTCATCAACGGTATCTCTCGATTCTGCGCCAACCCCCTCATCGTCCTCATCAGCAATGCTCGCCAAGTATTCTGGGCTGTCCTCTTCTGCATCAAGATCTAGTGCCACAACGTCAGCTGGAATTACAGTCACCCTAAGTTCTGGAATTCCGTCACTTGTGAAATGTCTCCGACGTTCGGTGATATGGTCTGCTGAGGTGATAGGATTCCTTGAGCCACATCTCAGGAGGTTCGCTAATAGCGCGGGAGCCATGACTCGTACAAGTTTCCAAGCGCCTGGTTTGTAGCACCAATCAAAGGTCTCAGCGACATAGTCCCTCAAGGCTTTCATATCAATCCTGCTGTCCCAAATCGTTTGCCACTTTCTCTCGAATTCCGATACTTCGTCTTTGGAACTGGTTGCTGGGTTCATGTAATAGCCCAATATTCGTTCGTCTGGAAATGAATCAGGAACTCTGACAGATTTGTGTCTGGTTTTGAAATGACCACTTTCGTTTGACTCCAGCTCATATTGAAGTCGTTCACGCCATTCAGTAAGCCCTGTTTTATCATTACCTCGGACTAAGTCAAGCAGGTCTTCGCCGAATCCCGCTCTGGCAGCTTCGCATGCCAGGCTGGGCCCAAAACCCGGAACCCCAGTCTCATCGTAGTCACCACCGCTGAGCAGGGCCACCAGGATCATTCCATCTGGGTCAAGGCCCGAGATCTCTTTGATTCGGCCTTGATCGAGAACACTGACGTGCGTTGGGGATTTATTATGTTTCGTAGCCTCTTTCGACCAATCCCGGAGCGTAGTAGTGGAACCAAACATGATCGCATCGACGTCTTGACTCATAACGGCGTCAACGACTCCGCATCGTTGTAACATAGCACATTCTGCTTCTGCCTCGCCTGGAGCTGTGTGACAAGGAAATCGAAATGCATTTATTAGTCGTTTGGATGTCTCATTCGAAATGCAAGTGCCATATCTCGACACAGTCTTACCCCTCTTGGTGAGAGGCTTGTTTTTCCCATCGTAAACGAAAACTGGTTGGATGGGAAGTGCCAGTAATTTCAGCAGCTTATAGAACAACGTCCTCAGAGCAGGGTTCTTCCCGCCCTGGCCGGCTTGATTCTGAAAGTTCCATATTGCTGCATCTATGGCTATACGATAAGGGCGTTGTGATCTTTCAAAATGCTCTACCGCTAGTTTTGCCAGCGCCACTCTTTCGCCCTTTCCGATTTCTTTTAGTATACTATGAATATTAGCAGACGTACCTGAGGATCAATTTTTGCCTTACCCAGGTATCCCCATACTAGTGTCGGCTTGATCAGCCCGGATATGTGAATTCGAGAGTCCGTTGTCGCCGTTCCCTAGGCACTGTTGATGTTTGTTGATGTTCGAGTCGAAGTGAACGGCGGATCAACTTCGGCTTAACGCGTGGTCACATGCCATTCATACGGTGAAGCACATTTCCTCAAAGTCATCGATATCAATTGTGATAAGCAACTGTTTCACTCCTAACAAGCTTCAAGTTGCGAATTTACACGTCAACGCAAGGTGCAGGGAAATTTTCACGCTGAATTTGGCTGCTGGCACGGCTGCTTTTGGAGGGACGGCTGCTTTTGGAGGGACGGCTGCTTTTGGAGGGACGGCTGCTTTTGGAGGGACGGCTGCTTTTGGAGGGACGGCTGCTTTTGGAGGGAGATTGAGAGTAAGAGCAAGGGAGCGATTGTGATCTTTCACGAAATCATCGCTTAACTCGTCCCATATCCCGTCTCGTTTCATGCATTCGACCGACTCTACCTCGGGTTCGCTATTAGGCCGGCCAATGAGAGTTTTGTCTCTCTCTCTCTTCCACAAGAGATTTCCCTTCTCAATGGACTAACCAAAAGCCTATTGCAAGGCGTCTCGCAACTTGCAGGACTGGGCCGCGCCGAGTAACACGCTTAATCAAAATGTCTTCGGGAAGTGTGCCCTCCAACGACGAGTTAGGCTGGAGTTTGCGTCACAAGGTCAAAGCAGTGTTCGTACTGGACTCCCAGTGGGCACCTCCTGGAAGTTGTGGAAGGGAAGAAGTGGATCAACTTTTTAGGTGAAGGTCAAAGCCAACGTGATGTGGGAAATTCTAGAGGATGCAATGGGTGAAGCTTGATATCGACTAGTACACTGTTTGTGCTTTAATCTAAAGGCCCTATGTGAAGGAGCGATCCAAGATGTTTGGCCGATACACTCAAGTACCTGTGTGTCTCCTTCTCCAAGGACCAAGCTTAATTGTACAACAGACACGAAACTACACTTTTGAGAGCTATAGCCCACAGAGGGTGGCCTTAGCTAAAACATGGGGGTTGAATGTCCTCAAATTCTGTGGACTCGGATATATTCTCGACCATGGAAAGCTGGTTCTGTCCCTGGCCTAACTTAGTGATGAGTTCAAAAGGGTGGCAATCCCTCTGAGAGACCCAGACAATCATCCGGACGACGGTGAATCTTTCGGTTGGTTTTTCAGCTCACTGACCTTCCGCAGGTATCACAACCGCAGTTGTTATTCGGCCCCAACCAATGGCGTATACCATCCTGGCGCTACTGAACCTTGAATATGGGCTGTACACTTCCCTCGTTGCCTTTCATCTCTATTGGGGATTCACTACTTCCAAGGATATTACCATTGGCGGATGCAGATTCACACTTGCACATTTTCACTCGCACGTTCTATCTGTCTCACTTCGTGGTTTTCAGCCGCAAGACTGAGCTGCCTTAGATCTCTAGGCGGCTGTTGTTACGTCAAACTCTCGTGATAAAGTCATCGTCGGAATCCGAGATGAAGATCCCGAGTTTGGACCCGAGGAGATTGCACGAGGATTAGATCTCATTTTTGGTACTTTCCTGCTCCTCATCTGTCTCACTAGGGCCGGATGGATCGTCGAGTTCATTCTCCTAGTGTCCACCACCCCTTCCATGACTGGAGCTGCTATCAACATCGCTGTCGGTGATGACCCTGCGTCGATGGGAATCTCCGGCATCAACACTCGGAAGGCTCCCTTCGATCTCATCATTAACACCCTGAAGGGCCTTCCCAGGACTAAGGTTGATGCCGCGATAGGACTATCTGCCCTCTTCCTCTCCATCTGATCCGAGGGTTTTGCAACATGGCTAATAATCAGCCTGAAAGGAAGAAGCTCTGGTTCTTCCTGTCCACTCTCTACATGACGTTCACTATCCTCCTCAATGATCTCATCAGGGTCCTTGTCATTCAGAGCATCAAAATGGCGCATAATAAAAAAAATCCAGAATTTTGGGTAATGTACAGTGGTAGGTCCCTGAGGTAGTTCGAGGCACACTAGTACTCAGGTAGCTAATCCTATGAGGCAGAGCAGACCGGCTTTCAATTTCTAAAGGAGCGGTGGCAATATTGGAACCAGAAGCCACGATTGTGATTGGCTACTCAAGCAACTATGTCCACACTCTGATCAACGAGTCTGAACTAAGTACTCCGTATACGAGGGGGGTCCAGGGGCCAATTAATAAGATTATCTATCAAAAAGTACTCTATACTAATACTATGCTTCAACAGATTTGGTGGGGTTGGGGAGGGGAACGCCCCGGTACCTTATGTCTATTAAGCGGACGCAGGTTGAAATAGGGAGTGCCTTTCCTCGCTACCGACTATTTTCAGGGAGTATGGGACAAGTTTCCAAAAGAAGGACATACTAGACGTTCCCCTCAGCTCCCCAAGGCTATCGCTCCATAATAAATACCGATACTATTACCAGACTCTGCACTCCGTACTCCATTCAAAGAAACGACTCCACTGATTTTGATTACGCTTTGAATACAGTTCTCAGCATCTCGACTTCTTATCGCTTCTCGGGCTTCCCCTCTTTTCTCAGGATGCGGACCACGTAATGAATTCTTATATTTTGGCAGGCCAATTCATCACTGGCCCTGACTATCTAGGTAGCTAGGTAATCAGCCACGTCTCTTGAATCGAGAGCTTAAGTATTGCTGTGTCGAATAAGAGAGCCCCATCGGATGGGGCGCGGGCCGAGCAGTTCTCGGGTCAAAGTACTTAGGTTTGGAGCGCGGCATACTCTTCTTTCAGCTGCTCCAAGCCCTATCCTCCTTTTGGTTTGAGTTCAGATCGTTTGTTTCGAAAATCCCCATAGTAATTTTCAAGAAACGGTGGCATTTGAACAATTCTAGTGGGACTGTGGTGGCCAAAATTGGATTTGGTAAGCAGAAGTCATTTCCCAAATGAGCAAATACTTCAAGCAGCCTTTGCTTGATGTCCACGCGTATCACCCCATGACGCAATAATAGCGTATTCCCCTGGATCAGGCTAAGGAAGGCTTCAACGCCACTAGAATGGCCTCAGGTATATCAATAAATATGGCCTACGGAGTACTCCCGGCGAGACCTTTGTGCAGTCATTCAAGCCACTGCACAGGGTGCTGGAGTCCTTGCAAGACTGTGTGCTTTACTTGGCAAAGATGCAAGCATTCAGTCACCAGTACCGTGGCTACCAACCACTCGAGGGACAGCAGACTCCAACATGGCAGCAACAGCAGTTTATACCCTACACTCCGCATCATGACACGTCAAACACACACCAAGCAACATCGAGGCCACCTGGGCAGAACAAGACGATGGATACCGATAGTGTTCCGCTGATCTCAGTGCCTTCAAATTACCCCAAATCCAGCCCTAGAGAGTACAAGGAGGCCAGCAAAAGATTTCGATGCGATTGTGCTGCACTGACTCTCTGCGTTCTTGTCTGGCTATTGATTACTGCCTCTGTGGCCGGCTTGATTTTCTTGACAAAAGCAAAAGCGAATTCTGCTGGATGGATCGACGGACAGACCGTAGCAGGTTCGTTCGTGTTCCTGCTAGGCTTCAGTGCCATCTCTGCCACTGTCAATGAGGCATTGATCGATCGGATCTGGAGGCGGATCAGAACTCACGCCTTGCGCGGTGAACTTAGCGGAGATCGTTTGCGCGCTGCCAATTTCCAGTTGATGGACGCTTTAAAGAGAGCGTTCACGGGGAAGATATCTCGGAGGGAATTTGGAATCTTGATCAGCACCTTCTTGCTGAGATGGGGCTCCGCGGCAGCCTTCTCGTGCCTCCAACTCACGGTACAGATCGGAAGAAATCCAGACAATCCAGCATTGTTCGTCACCCATATTCGGCTTGTATGGGTTCCTGTCCCGCTCATCCTGCACATTTTCTCAATATTCGCTGGTCTTGCGTTTAGTGGCCTTCCCCCATGGTCATTGTTCTTCAATAAATGGGACGAGAAAGTGATACTCACAGCCTACCGTCGATATCTTGAAATTGTGCCCTACGGCTCAGCAGCCACTTCTGGACAGGTCGCCGAACTCCTTGACCGTACTGCGATGCAACCCAAAGAATTCACATCCCTAGCTGTCGACCACAGACCAGGCCTCCAGGCAGGAAATAAGTTCAAAGGCACAATTTGGGGAACCTTGATGATCATTGTCATTCCTAGTCTTCTCTACGTTTATGAACGTTATGCAGACGCAGACGACATCCCAGTGACGCGATTCATATATTCACTTGGCATCACCCTCTTCGCCACTGGATATACACTATCGCAGAACTTTGCTATATGGACGCTGGGCTTGGAAGGAATCACTGGTACTCCACGCAGCGACACCAACCGCCTCGGCACCACATCTGGCATCATGCTGTTAGTCAAAGCAGTGCGACAGCGTCGACCGATTAAGGTGTTCTTCCTCTACTGTATCTTCTGGTTGCATAGCATAGCGGTCCGCCTCGTGCTATTCTGCTACATATGGCTCCTTTCTGTGCAAAAGACAGTCCCTGAGCAGGTCAGTCAAAATCTGGATGATTTGAGATGGGCGGCGAGGACGTTCTGGCCTGTAGTGTTATGGATATTTATCCTGCCACCATTCGCTATTTGGTTCTTTGTGCCCTTCAGCGCACCCCTTGGCCCACTGGACGGCTGGCGCATCGCGAAGATTCTTGAGGGCGCTGTACTGGGTAAGGGTAGGTATGGTGTTGAGGGTCCTGGGGGTCGAGGAATGGCGAGATGGGGCTTGAATACCAGGCCATTCAAGAAAGAGAGATTGCTATGATATTATGCATAATGGTACTTTGCATGGGGAACAGGTTATATACATAGAGATACGGCTTTAGATAATGGCAAAGATGCATATATGGTCCGCAAAGTGGTCGTTTGCATTCTGGATTAAAAATGTAGATATTTAAAATGAGATGCATAGCGTAATAATAAAATCATCTCCATGTCTGCTGTACACTACATGGTCGTCCTTTGGTCACAATCGTCTATCGTCCAATCGCATTCCTAAAATACGCCCACCCCAAAGCATATCCTCTGAGCAACGGAATTTGATATACACTGACTAAGCAGATTATGATCACGTGGATTTTCCAATTCCCAATTCTCTCTCTTGTCTTCCCCGCAGTATTAACCTGGAAAGAAAGTTTACGAATTCGGGGTCGCCCACCGACTCCGAAGACGCGACTTGTATTGAGCCCCTGGTTTGGGATTATTCAACTAATGGGCATGCCAACACCGTAAGCGCAAACTCTACACTCTTCAACGAGGAGCAAGGCGGCGGGCGCCCTCACATGCTCAGATCATGAGCTCCGCCCTCGCCTCTGCCATCCGGCCCAGCCTGCGCGACCGCGACCGACAACCGCCAGGCTCACCGCATACGCCGCCATTCAGACACATTTCTTCGGTTCATTCCTCACCGGGCTCTAGCTTGTTCCGCTCGGAGGAAGACCCGATCATCATCGAGCTCGACCCGCGTTATCTCTGCGTTGGCTTTCAGGGTGAAAGTGGACCACAATGCTGCTTGCGCTTCACCCCAGAGACGAATCGACGCATTGGGGATTTCAGAAGCCATCTACCAGGCTTTAAAAGAGGGAGGGAGGACGTCAAGGCAAAGTGCAGCGAGTATGAACTCTGGAGAGCGGATCTGAGGGATATGGATCTAGGTCTCATGGAGGATAAATTGGAGAGGGCGATTAGGGAGGCATACAACAAGTACTTGCTGGTGGATGCGGGCTCGGCAAGGTTGATATTGGTGTTGCCGAGCTTGATGCCTCTTCCGGTGTTGGATACGATGCTGACATTATTGTTTGGGAAGTGGAAGTACCCCTCCATCACGCTTTTGCCGGCCCCTGCGATGAGTGTTACTTCAGCCGGGATGAGATCCGGTCTGGTTGTGGATATTGGTTGGGAAGAGACGGTTGTCACCGCTATCTATGAGTATCGGGAGGTTCATGTTAGAAGAAGTACTAGGGCCATGAAGTTACTGGTGTGTAAAGTTGCTGAATTTCTCGAGACGGTGAGACAGGAGCAGGACGAGTCGATTAGAAATTTGTTACGGCTGGATTTTGACTTCGTGGAGGAATTCATTCTTCGCGCAGGAGCGTGCCATGCCTTGGTGCCCACTGAAGAGGAAGAGCTTGCTCGGAAGACGAGGTCAATAGAATTGGCAGGCCCCGAGGTCAAGCCAGATGGTTTGCCAGATGGCTTGCCAGATGCTCTTGAGATTGACTGGCCTACCGACAACTCCTCCGAATCAGTGTCAATGTCACGTTCAACACTCCAGAAGATTTGTCTTGACACTCTACTCCGATGTCAAGAAAATGAGCACCCGGACGACCACGAGCAGCCAATTGATCTACTTGTGTACAAGAGCTTGCTATCAGTGTCTTCAGATGTGCGGAGTATCTGCATCTCCCGCATCATTTTCTCTGGGAAGCAAGCATCAAGCATTCGAGGACTATCTCACCACATTATACGCTTCGCAAATAATCTGATGGATCAGTATGGTTGGAGTGCTGTTCGAGGCAAGAATTTCAACTCTATGCGACTTGGTCTAACTGAGATGGCACAAGGAAGAGCTGCTCCTCCCGATGCTCGTTATCATACAAGTATCCCCACAGAGGGTGTTTCGTGGGAAGAGCAACTCCTACGGCAAAAGACAAAACCCACAGTGACCACCACCTTCAGACAGGTAGAATCTTTAGGCCCCTGGGCAGCAGCTAGCCTTGTCTCAAGCTTCAAAGTCAAGTCTTTTGTCGAGATCGAAAGAGAGAAATTCTTCGCTCATGGATTGGCTGGTGCCCATCGTGATCTTGACCACAGCGCCGTACTGCAGCGGACAACAGCCAAGGCAGGTGAAAAGGTCAACTGGACTTTGGCAGGATGGGGGTGATAGCCTTTCACTGCATGGCGACAAACGTGCCTTCCCATGACTGAGACCGATCATATTTGCTCGATGAGTCCTTTCCTCAGCAGAACCAAAATGGTAGCGGCAAGCGCAATCGTAATGAAGGAAGTATTCCAAACTTCATCTCTTGGATCTCCCGGGTCTGGTTCACTCTTTATCCTCATCACTATGGCCATCAATTGAATTGAAAACCAATTATTCTTGCACCATATCAGCCACTTTTATCACCATATTGTGTATGTTGGTATCTGCTATCAAACGGCAGATCCTCCCGTCATTCTTTCAATTTTTGGGAAAAGGATATTTGCTTTGTTGTTACATTCAGTGGTTGAACATGGCGGCTTCCAACAACCCTTCGGTGCTTTGTCGTCACCTTAAGAAAACCAAACACTTCACCACAAAAGTTCGCCGGTGGTTCTTTTCCCCCATCGCATTTGTGCGCAAAAAGCGACACCAGGCCCGTCGCCGGGGATTCTACCAAAACCGTTGCCACTATTCGTTCGCATCATCCCCTCACCTCTCACCCATCCAAGAAGTCGACGAGGAGGTAAGTATCCCATGTCCGTAAACGACATGTACAACACTGATATTCTTGTAGTACGAGAGTGCACCGAAACCTCGAACTTTGGTCACACCTTTATCCATCAAAGATCAAACTCAAGTTGAAGTTACGGAAGTTGTCCCCACAGAAGTGGAACAACCGCACACTCACTCGATACCCGTTGAGTCTGATCCCTCTGGAAGGGCTCTGATGAGCGAACCCCGTGGATCAGATGTATCACTAGTCACTACAAGAACAACTCGTGGTCCAGCGGCCGATGAACGTAGTTCTCCATCACCCCTTTCTGTAATTGAGGAAGAAAGCTCCGCGTCATCATCTCACAGCTCAAAACCCGGAACTGAGCGCAAACAGCCTGCGGCCCAGCCAAGTTCCAATCCCAAGCCCTCATCTGAACGCAGTGAGACTGGTGAAGCTCCACTGTCAGTACAGGTCTCCACCCACAGTGAGGCTTCACTGATTTCTCACGAAACCGAACCCCGTGGCAGAACCGTCCAATTTCACACCCGCGTCATCACAGTATCGCCATCATCATCTAGCCTAGCGAGTCTCGATCAAGTGGCCTCCTCCACACCCAGACCTCGGCGACCAGGACTAGCTCGTCGAGGCTCCGCGCCTCTTTCCCCACCTTCATTGGACGGCACAAGCGATTACGACTTCGAATAGAGAACACCTACCACTGAAAGAGAAAGAATGAGCACAAGCTCCACTCGATTGCGGAAGAAGAGGAATAATAGCTCTGACAGCGGAAGTACTGATCCACTGATATCACCGATGACACAAGAAAGCGAGCAGCCACGCCGCACTGGCTCCATGGGTAGTCTGAAGAGTCTTGTTTCGTCACTGCGGAAAGTCAGTACGTCCGGCAGCCAAAAAAGTGATGGCGCTTCGAAACAACTGCCTCCAGATGAGCTACCACATACACGAGAAGGACTTGAAGCACGACTTAACTACCATCTCGGCGAACTGGACCGTCTCCGGAAATTAGTGCAGCAGCGCAACGACGAGATTAAAGAGATGTCATATCGTCTACAAATTCATCAGCGTTTGAGGGAAGAAGTTCCTCGTTCACTCCAGAAGCTTAAGGAGCTCCTTGACAATGTTCGTCAGCAGCGAAACAGCTATGCACATTTTGTCGACCATCACCGCAGCGAGATCCGGAGGATTGGACAGCGACGAGAGGAATTGGACCTCGCTCAAGGTATTCAGCCAGCGACCAGAGAGATGTACAAGGCATTTGAACGAGAAGCGGAATGGGTCCAGCTATTTTCGGTCTAGAGCGCCTGGCCCATTGACGAATTTCGGGTACTTCGTTCACAAGAAGAACGCCCAGATCCTTGTACGACCACGGTTCCCATTCATGAATGGGAAATCACTTGAGGGGGTGGTGAAATTGGTATTCGTGCCGTCGTGGACGGTGCCTAGAATCTGATGATAGAAGTCTTTTCCAGAAATGCCAATACCAAATGCCAAATGTGTTTTCCTGTTGACCCTCCCTAATGCCATGGAAAAGCATCCCTGCTGGATGACCTTGATTCACCCCTCGCATACATGCAGTGCACAAAGTCACGACTACCCTCAACGCTTTACTAACCATGTGATCGATGAGCCTGTGAGGCTACAGGTAGAGATACATTTTCGACACATATACACACGATGGCCATCGAGTCGATCTGAGCGTGACGAGAATTGATCGCAACACTTAAGCTTTTCGTCCGATCTTACACATATTTTGATATTTCCAACCCTCACACCTTTCACACATACACACTCACCATGAGTATTCTGGGTCCAACAGGAGGAAGGGAGCATTCAAACATCAACCTGCAGACTGCGACACTTTGCGCGGAAATCATCCATGCCGACATACGCACCACAGATGCGCCGCTTGCCCTCGAAGCCCAGTCGTCCGTGCAGGACGCGCCAGTTGTCGAAAATCACCGGCTCACCTGGCTGCAGCTTGACGGTGAGCAGGAACTCCGGCTCCGAGAGGATCTTCGTCCATGCCCGTGCGGCCGTGTACCATTTCTTCAGCGCCGTGTGGTTCGGAAACACGGGCGTTGACGGCGACAGGCGGTCTAGGTTGTTCCATCGGATCTGCACCAGTGTTGATGGCGAGGGGGAGGTGATGCTTCCGTTGGGCGCTGAGTGAATGAGTACCGGGTATCCTTGTAGTGAGGATGTGTTGTTGTAAAACGACCCGTGTGCCGGGTCGCCTTGTGCGGCGCTCAGGATTGGGTAGGTTGCCAGTGTATGGTAGAGGTCTGGGTTGGTTGTGTACAGGTGTGACGCGGCAGCGAAGCCGTCGACGAACGTGCTTTCTCCTCCCTGTCCTGGTTTTGTTGGATCGGCGAGCGACGTGTGCTCCAGGCAGTGGAAAAGCTGCAGCCCTGCGGGGTCTGTGAAGTATGTTGTGTCTGTGTGAGGTGGCAGGTAGTCGTTCGTGTATGCCGTGTCGATCGGATTCACCTCTGACGTGAAGTCCCAGAATCCGCCGTAGTGCGTCGCGCGGATGTGCGAGATGCGTTCGATCAGGGTCTGTGTCGCCTCGGGTGTCGGGGGCGTTCCCGGCATGAAGCAGAGGCCGTAGGTGTGGATGTTGGAGAGGAAGTGTTGGAGTCCTGTCGTGGACGTTGTCGAGGTTATCGCCTCGTAGGGTACACGTGGGAGCGTCGTGTTTGGACTGTTGGGCACAACGTGGATCCATTCGCGTTGCGGGACCACGGTAGTGACGCCCTGGGCCCCGGAAGCACTGGCTGTAGGTTGATTGAAGGGGGGATGGGCCGAAAGCCATTCCCACGGGTAGGTGCTGTCGTGGTCCTGGGCCTCGCCCTTGGCCCCTGGCCATGTCACCTGCAGGCCCTCTGGGGTGGACTCTACGTGGGAAACTTTGATCTCCGGGTCAATGGCGAAAGTGTCAAGGAGCCGTTGGTGGGTGGATGGGTGCTGGCAAGCCTCGCATGGACAATTGTCCCTTAGCCAGAATGATGGGAACCGCATTGCGGTGCCGCTGTTGAAGTCTACCAGCAGTTCTTGGTTGGCCATGTCATTGACCATGACTTGGGGCAGTGCTGCGGATGGCGATTGTCCTACTGCAGTTGACCTGAAGCTCCGCCGTTGCTCGAGCATAGCATTGGCCTTGATGCTGCCGCGGGCGGCAACCGAGAATGCCCCCGCTGGGGAGGAGGAGCATGGTCGGCGGTCTGATGCTCTGATTTCTCGCGGAAGCCTTGAATAGCACCGAGAACGAGTGCCCAGAGGCCTCAGCGTCTGCGTTCGAGGCTGCCATGAAAGGCTTTGTCCCACACGGCTAGCTAGCGGGGAAGTCCGGAGCTTCATCTCTCTCGTCTACGCCCTCAGTATGAAGGGGTTTATTGAAGAAGGCGTCGTAAGGATCGACTTGGGCGACACTCCCACGCAAAGCGTCAAAGGCCGTGTCACAGGGACAAGGTTATACAGACTCTTAAAGTTTCGATTGCCTGGATAATATCTAATGTCAAATATATTCTGAAAGGGGTGGGAGGAGAGGTGTTCGAGGAGTGTGTTCTCGAACTCAAGATCTACCGACGTCGGAACGAAGGTGGTTGCCAAGGCGCTAAAGGGGAAATCCGGGGAAAAGCACGCGACTTTCATTTTGATTTTCTTGAGGATGGCCTGACGCATTTTACTCTTCCCGTTTGTTACTCCTAGTAAATACTAATTGAGAGAATCGATGAATCTTTCCCCTTCTTCACTCAGTAGCACATGCTTGAGCAGAGAAATGCTTCAGTCTTTTTTTGATTGAGACTTTGCTGATCTTCTCTGGCACGGTAACGCCATCTTCCACGAGAGGTTCCTCCACGTTCCCTCTCTCCCTATTGAGTGTACGCGTATTTCAACTCGCGTCTCACACAGCTAGGCGTTCAGACCTCAAGCGCCTCAATTTGTTTACTCTTGCACGCGTGACGCTCTTAGCGACCGCCTTCGGATCTGCAGCCAGATTGTACTCGATTAAAACAAAATGGGTGCTCTCAGCAATGGCATAGCCTACTATAGCTTGGCTTCACGAAACGTTTCACTTTATGATGTCGATACGGCAGTGCCTGTGCCATCGCCTTTTGGGTAGGTTTCTCTAGGCTGAACACCAGGCGTTGCAAGAACTGCTTCGTTTTGCAGCTCTTACGACATGAGCAAAGACCTGATCGAGGTCTTGCTAATTGACCGGCAAAAACTTCAAGCATTTTGTCGCCAATGAAAAGCTAAAACTGTCGAATCTAACAGCACCGCAGTCAGGAGGTGGCATCTTGCTTGTGAATATTCAGTCCGTTTCACATCCTACAACCATGCAGTGGCACGAAATCATACCTTATTCTAGGATTCTAGTTCTTGACCTCTTTTCAATTTTCCAGGCCATTGATTGAAGCCAAGAATTTCGCCATGTCAACATGTGCAAGCAGCGCTCTCAACGTAAGGTCACAAGAACCGATCTCTATATTATCGTGAAGGGAACAGTGCATTGGGAGTGTCACTGCCTCCCAGTGCGAGACCCCTTGGGGCATAGGCAGTCACCCAGAGGTGTCTTCAGTTTGAAATCAGGGCTTTAAAAGCCGCGGAAGCATGGCGATAGACTAACCTTCCGCACCAAGGATCAATCTTGAAGATATTGACCAACCGTACCTGTGACGTAGCGAATATGCGTATTCAAATGCAAGCCCTCAGATCGGAGCAGCTCGTGTGGTACTCCCTCCTCTTTCTCTTGCTCATTGGCACTCAGTGTGCCGCGAGCCAACCAGAATTTCTTTGGCCCGATGGTACACTGGTGGAAAGGCAGCAAGCACTCCAACAGGCTTTTAGAGATGCCATAACCCTGGCTAGAGTTGTAGCAGCCACGTTTGACCCGTGCGAGGATGTAAGTTATCGTTACCGACCTTTCTTCCAAGATTTTTCCTTTGTGAGCCAGATCCTCGAGTCTTACCATATGGTACAGGTCTTCCTGTGGTATTTTCAGCCAATTGATGGACTTTTCGTCAACAATGTCTTCAGAACAATTGCAAACATGCCCCTTCCGGCGAAACTTGATGACTCCACCATTATTGATATTCTTTCGAGCCCCGGCGTCCACGAGATGTCGGCACAATTCAACCGCCTTGTGCTCAGTGTGGGAGACCATCCCGACTTACCTAGTACGAAACAACTTTGCGAACGGTCAGAAAATGGGAACCCGCTGGCATTCACCTTTTTGAGCCATGCTCTCGGCGATTGGGCGTGGATCTCGTTCTGTGAAGATGCCTGGCAGTACCCAAGCCTTGACCAAATATATAATCCAGTTGATGCCAATAAGGGCAAGCCAGGCTGGGGCTGCGATGGGCTTGGCGATCACGATTCAGAGTTCATGACAACGCTCGGTGGTCTGCTATTGCACGAGCTCATGCACTGGACCTGGTTGCTCTATAATTTCCCTAATTTCGATGATCTGATAGGCCAGGGTGCAATTGGCCTCCCGCAGATTGGAGATTTCCCCGGACCAGAACCCGCTGATGGATATGGCTCACTTCATGCCAAGCAGCTCAAATCGGTTGAAAATGCCGACAACTATCGTTGCTATGCTGAATCGAAATATTGGCAGTATAGATGTGGGCGTCCGTTCAAGGAGTCCATGGATGCGGCAGATGATTTGGCAAGAACAGGTACGAGATTTGAACCTGCGCCTCCAGAGGCCGATCCTACCTAAGGACTTGGGACTTTCCAATTATTCTTAAAAGCATAAGCCCGCATCCTGGTCGTATAATAGTCAGGAGCTAGCTAGGATATACCACCGGTCTCGGGGTTCATGATTTCTGAGGCGCTCCACAAACGATCTGGACAATTCAAGCCGCTCTCCACTCGTTTGACTCTCTTGGTTGCAAATGTGAGAGCGGAGGTGTTTACCAGGTTGTTGCATAATGACCAATATTTGCACTGCCATTGAGAAGAGCTGTTAGGGCTACTAGAAGGCTTGGGAAATTCCATAGACCGTAGGTCGTAACCTCAATAACTTATTCTCACTTGTCATCAATCTGAGCTGAAGGTGAAGGAAATGCTTCTCAAGTCAAAGATGTGCTGGGATATGCCCAACTCCTATAGAATTGTAACTGTGTGCACTTGCAAGGGAGACCCCAAATACTCGCTCGTTTGGTTGGGGAGTGTCGATGGTAACATAATCAGGTTCTAGTGTCAATACTATAAAGGATGATGACGCAAATTGCCCATAAACATCACAATATTCCCGGTTCCATTTCTCGAGATGACCTATCGGTTACTTTAGCTCGGTTCGTCTGCATTTCCTCCTAATGCAGAGTCATGGGGATTCGTTCGAAGGAACAATGGGCAGAGAGGTCAGAATATAGCTCCCACGATTCTATTCCCAGAGTGGTACTTGTCCAACTGATTTGAAGTTAATTGTAGATCAACCAGGGGGGCAGCAAAAGTATCGCATGACGGGAGGGTAGCGCGCCATATCAACCATGCTTGGGCGACCAGCCAAACGACCTCTTGTGAAAGGTTCTTCCTGGTGGACAGCTTTGCGCAAGAATGACATAGTGTGTTGAGACTCACAAGAAATAAAAGCGGATCAAGTTGCCGCTCTGCCCGCCTTACTCTGCCATCGATCAATGGACAAATGGATGGAATTGTGAAAATCACAATCCACATCGAAGTTTTCAGCCTTGGTGCCGAGGCTGGGCGCTCTGGTAATTATAAGGGCAAGGCTCGGCGAAGGGTGCGGATGATGTAAGACAAGGCCGCTTTGCCCCACCCTATCAGCCGTGCTCGCCATCAATTTACGTATGACAAGGCTTTTCGCTTTCGCACTGCGCGCCTTGTCGCCGCATTTCCTCGCACTTCGCAGTTGTTTGCTGCTGAGACCTCTGGGGCCTGCAATACTTGTCGGCATATGAGTACCGGTGGGCTGCGAAGTATACTGAGATGGTACCTGTGGCCTCCCAAACATATCCCACCATTTACACCCGCATCCCACAAGCTTCTACCTCGATTGACGTATGCCAATTGTACTTGGGATCTACTTCCCCAGCAAGATGGTCTCCACTGCAACGATGTCCGTTACATTGGATGGAGACAATTAACATTCACGACGGTGAGATTGCGTGTTGAAGGGTAGGATGTCCACACGGCAAGAGGTATCAATGACCTTGGCAAAGTAGCGGAAATTCGAGTACTTAGGGGTGAACCCGTCCCCTTTGAACCCTTTGATTCTGTCGATTTGTTGTTCTTGAGTCTGGGGTAGGCCGTGCTCTTAACACTCTCCTAGCCACTGCTTGGTATTGCTTACCAACTTGCTCTCAACACTTGTTGCTGCTTGACACCAAATTATCGCTGATAACACGACTGGTGCTTTATCACCATGCCACCACCTAGAGTGGATTCTGAGGCCGTCGACCTCGAGGCTGAGAAAGAACGCAACGAGATCAACGCCCCAGCCGGCCGTCCATCATCCTCTCACTCGTCTGACACAGCTGCAGACAGATATGAAGGGATCCGTGCCCAGCACAAAGAAGGCGGCGACCCAGATCGCCGTGGAAGCAGTGGAAGCCGCCGTGGTAGCTTCCGTATGCGCCAACCGTCTGTTTCTGCTCAACTTCGCAATCCGCTAGCTGGCAAAACTGAGACCGATGTATTGCGGGATGTGGACCAGTTTGTGGACGAGAAAGGCCTGAATGAGTTTCGCGACGAGTTCCAGAAAGGAGCCCTGTTAGCCCGCGTTATCAACCGGCAAGGCGGGTATGAACATGTCCCGCAGATCTCGGAGGCGGAAAGAGATGTGTTAAGATACGAGCAAACTCATCGATGGAAACAGCCCTTCATGCTTTACTTCCTTGTTGTCCTCTGCGCCGGCTCGGCGATTGTGCAGGGCATGGATCAGACTGCCGTCAATGGCGCTCAAGTAAGCCAGTCAATTCCACCCCTTGTTACAAAATTGACAATCGCTAGGTCTTCTACTTCGAGGAGTTTGGCATCACAAATGAATGGCAACAAGGCCTTCTCAATGGTGCACCGTAAGTTCAATGTGTTGTCTTTAACCTATCCTCCCTTGCTGTTTGGCTCTTTCAATTATCAAGTAGTGCCCTTGATTTCGGTTGGGGGCAAAGAATGTGCGCGAAGTCTTCCCAGAATACCACCCCGAGAGTACTTCAATTGACAATCTCACGCGACAAGACTTCCTCATCGATACGTGACTGAAAGCAAGAAGCTGATATTAGGATTTCCTCCAGGTACTTGTTTTCAGCAGCTATAGGGTGTTGGACCAATGCTCCCCTGAACAAGTTCTTCGGGCGCAGAGGAACAATCTTTATATCCTGCCTGATCTCCTTCGCTGCATCTTTCTGGATGGCTGCTGCTAACAGGTAAGTTTGATCTTAGCATAACAGCCTATTGCATTCTAACATGTCATACAAGTTGGATTAATCTATTGATTGCTCGATTCGCCCTAGGCTTCGCGGTGGGCGCGAAGAGCAGTACAACACCGGTGTACGCTGCGGAATGTGCGCCAAAGACGATCAGAGGGTGAGTACTATTGGAGAGCGCTGGAAACCGTGCAAATTGCTACTCTTATGATGAGCAGATGACTGACTCAGCTTAGAGCTTTAACAATGATGTGGCAGATGTGGACCGCCTTCGGGATCATGCTGGGTTTCGTCGCATCTGTAGCGTTTCAACACGTCGACTTCTTGGGCGAGTACTCTCAGTGGCGATGGATGCTTGCATCAACGGCCATCCCTCCGATGTTCGTGTGCATTCAGGTGTACTTCTGTCCTGAATCCCCTCGATGGTATGTACTCCGCATTCGAACGAAGCCGTAAACCCGCTAACGCTGTTATAGGTACATGGAGAAGGGAAAGTTTGACAAAGCGTTCACAGCATTTGCTAGATTGCGGACAACCAGAGTTCAAGCCGCGCGTGACATGTACTACGCATACAAGATGCTGGAAATCGAAGCTGCCCAACGAGAAGGCAAGAACTTGTGGAAGGAGTTCTTCATGGTTAAGCGTAACCGCCGCGCGGCACAGTCGTCTTTCTTTGTCATGTTTATGCAACAATTCTGTGGGGGTATGCGAAATCTCTCAAATTGAGTTCTAGCGAGCTCGTCCGTGATCCAAACCAGCGACTGACATGCTTATAGTAAACGTTATTGCCTACTACTCCACACAAATTTTCATGGATTCGGGCTTCTCGCGATCGAATGCACTGCTGGTATCTTTTGGTACTGGTGTGACCAACTGGCTCTTCGCCATTCCGGCCATATACACCATCGATACTTTCGGCCGTCGAAACCTCTTGTTGACAACGTTCCCCTTGATGGGCATTTGCCTGCTATGGACCGGGTTCTCCTTTTGGGCACCTGAAGGTGACCTTCGTTTGGGACTGGTCGCATCTGGCATCTATATGTTTATGGTTATTTACAGCCCCGGTGAGGGTCCAGTCCCATTCACATATTCGGCCGAGGCATTCCCACTTTACATCCGTGACATTGGAATGAGTTTTGCAACCGCGACCTGCTGGGGATTCAACTTTATCCTTAGCTTGACATGGCCCGCGTTAGTCCGGGCTTTCCAACCTCAAGGAGCCTTTGGTTTCTATGCCGCGTGGAACTTCTTAGCCTTTTTCTTCGCCTACTTCTTCCTTCCGGAAACCAAGGTATGCCCGTTCCTACCTAGACTCTCGAGTGTGCAACGTTCAGCAAAGCGACTAACATCGTGTCCAGAATCTTACCCTCGAGGAGCTGGACGATGTCTTCAGCGTTGGTGCAAGAGAACATGGTAAATACTACTTGGAGAAGGCTCCGTGGTACCTCAACAAGCACATTTTGAGACGAGACCCCGAACCAGTCGCACCACTTTACCAGTTTAATGGCTAGCGATTATACGCCATAGGTTCGGCCTATGGAGTTTCAGCACAACAGGACTGGCCCTTAAAATTGTATCATAGGGTCGGTAACACTGGTACGCTCGTTTTAACTAATATGCTGGTTGGATCATAATGATGGAACATGAAGTACTGTGCCTACATAACTAGACAGCAGTAATATGAGCACAAATAATGATCGAATTGTTACAAATCCCTATTTTGAATTACTCTGCCATCGTCTAGATTGTTCCATTGTCATACCATTTACTACAAAGAAGCAGTGATGTTCTGTTTTCAACGTGGCAGGAAACAGACAGAGTTGTCTATTCCACCTCTTCAGCCGCTAGCCGCCAGCCGCGGCCCGAGGCTGAGGCTTGGTATGCAAGGCTGCGCTAAAGTGAAACATACAGAAGCCTCGACAAGTCGGAAAGTGGGCAATCCAACGCTTGGAATCCGCCCAAATTAATGGGTCTTGCGCGCTTTGAGGAGTTTTCTCAGACCACTGGGATCTAGGTTTGAGCTAGCCTGGTCGAACATATGCCAGTCTGGTACTAGTATGCCTGGGAAGGTGCCTCCGTCGAGACAGTCTAAACGACAATGCATCAATTGCAGCAGATGGAATGGCGGCTGCCTGGAGAGGACCCGCTGCCTGGTTAAAGATCTGAATAATGGACAGAACTACGTGCGTTACTGCTAGACTTGTGTGGCTATGCGTTAAGGGACGGACCAAAGTTCGCATGAAGGGGATTGATATTAATATCTCGGAGGTTGCAGTAGAAGCATGATGCATTTGAATCAGATCTCTCAGTGTCCAAGTTGCTAGCATCGGTTAAAAGGCTTGGTCGCCATATTCTTACGTACTCTTAAGGCCCATAAAGCCGCCTCACAAGAACTCTGGTGCCACCTACAATGCAAAGGTTGTTCAATGGGGTGGTCAATGTCCACAACTTCGATCCAGACAAAGATATCGCTCCACTTACTGGGAAAGTCATTGTGGTGACTGGAGGAAACTCGGGATGTGGGAAGCAGACGGTCCTCCAATTGGCCAAACATTCACCCAGACGAATTTACCTCACTGCTCGCAGCAGAGCTAAATATGATGATGCCATGGTCAGCATTTCGGCGGCCGTCCCAGATGCTACCGTCGTCGTGAAGTTTCTGGAACTCGACCTGGCTTCGCTGGCGTCCGTCAAGAAAGCGAGTGAAACAGTTCTCGAAGAAAACGACAGACTGGATATTCTCGTCAATAATGCCGGCATCATGGCTGTTCCACATCGGCTCACGAAGGACGGATTCGAGATACAATTCGGCACCAACCACATGGGTCATGCTTTATTGACCCGTCAACTCCTCCCACTCATGCTGAAGACGTCTAAGGAGCCGTCTGCCGACGTCCGGATCATCAATCTCTCGTCCATCGGCCACATGATGGCGCCCTCCGAAGGGATCCAGTTTGATAAAATCCGGACGCCAATGAAAGAGCTATATTCACTGAGACTTTACGGGTCGAGCAAGCTGGCCAACGTGCTGTACACACGCGAGCTCGCCCGTAGATATCCAGACATCCTCAGCGTCTCGATACACCCGGGCAGGGTGGAGACAAATCTTGGGAGCGCGGTACGTGACGAAGGTGGACTCCTTTACAGGTTCACGCAGGTCTCGGACTTCTTGATAAAACCACTCTCGGTCGAGGCCGGTGCTTTGAATCAGATCTGGGCTGCGACTTGGAAAAGGTCGGATATCGTGAATGGCGCGTACTATGTTCCTGCAGGAAAGGAGAACCATGGGTCGAAATTGAGTCATGATGAAAAGCTTCGAGAGAGGCTTTGGACGTGGACGGAGGAGCAGCTGAAGAATCTCGGTTACTAGTTAGGTCACGTCTTGGCTTTCTTATTAGTTAGGAGCTTGAGCTGTTATATCTTAATAGGATTTTGGAATCTGCCTTGCCTGTTTCGGAATATGAAAAGGATGTCGACTCGCTGGCGAAATTTTGAATATAAGGCTTTGTAACAGCTGTACATGGCTGACATTTCGTTTGAAGCCCAAATCAAATCTGGATTGGAATTTGCTGTCCTCAGGAAGCTACGAACGCGTTCATTCGGTGAGCCAACGTGGGGGCAGACCTTCATCCTGCCCAGCACACGCTGCCTCGACGCAGGCAGCTAGACTTCCAAACCTCACTCTACGTTTGACCAATCCTGGGGCATAGTGTGCATACTTCGCAGAGTTAGTCATGAGATTCCGTGTACCGAGAGGAATGACGGGTTCTCCGAGCATGCACCAGCAGGTGTCCGTGATTAGCTGTGCGCCAAAAGCCTCAATTGTGTCAATGTGGCCTGCGCTCTTTGCCTGTTCATGTATCGCCCGACTTGTCGTGATGGTCATTTGGATATCAAGATGCCGTTTCCGACCAGAGCAGAGTTCGGCGAGTCGTGCAAATTCTTCGAGCGAATAATGTGGGTTTCCTAGCGACACTAGTCCCACAGAGGCACCGCGGGCGGTGTTGAGTTCGGCCCAGCATGAAATCATGTCCGGTTTCTTGATGGTCCCGGTGGATTGGATAGTGCCTTTCAGCCCAATCACCAGGTGAGACTCTGGAGTTACTCCATTTATATGAAACATTGGTGCCGATGCAGTGGTAGCAAATGCCGCCCCAAATGCCTTGAGGTCCGATGTACTTGGATGGGTATACTCGAGGCCCAGTATCAGCGGAATAGCTGGACCAGCCAGCTTGCCTGCAAGATACCCTACCAAAGGCCAGAAAGAATCATCGATCTCCGAAACTGGGGCAACATTGATCTCTAGGGTTGGTAAACGGTTGGAATCAATATGACATCCAGCCATAGGTGCTCTTCCGGTCAGAGCAATGCAAACATCAAGGAAATCAGGATACTTCTGCGTCCTCGCCCCAAGCACACTATTGGCGAAGACTACGGCGTTCGACTCAGCCCAGCCAATGTTTTCACCAGCCTTGGGTGATGTCTCCAGCAAATACGGTGCACAAGTAAAGCTCATCGCGGCACCCATTGCCATGTACGCGTCTGCGAGCCTTTGTGCCTGAGACGCAATGGTCGGCTCCATACCAATCTCTCTCCATCTCTGAGAGTCGATTGAGATTGAGTTCAGAGTAGTTGGGACAGCAAACTTGCCACCTAGAGCCACTAGCTTTTCAGCGAATTCGAGACCACCAGGACCCGTGAATACACATGCGTCAATATGAGCCTGAGTAACATCAAGGAGTTCTTCTGCTCCCTGTAGGTCAGCTACAGTTATCAGGATCTGCATGGCCGTCTGGGCAGCCTTGCCGTAGTCACCAGCTAGAAAGAGTTTGTCTTTGCCGCTCAATTTGACATCAGTTTGACCTGCTGTCCACCGAAGCTGAGCCAGTGGGCTGAGGGTTTTCCGTCCTCCAAATATGCCGGGGCCAACAATGGTTAAACAGCGTTGGCCTTTTAGTGACGCAAAATCCTCGGATGATAACGTAATAACTGGAATTGAGAGCGCAAACATTGATCTTGCGACCACTACTCCCAGAGTCAAGACTTCATCGAAAGATTGAAACACGAACGCTGCCGGGCCTTTCTTTCTGAGAAGGAGTTCCAGCAACACCCCGCTGCCGGAACACGAGCCCCGTCCAGCAGGTATTGCAACAATGCGATCCGTCACACATTCGCCTTGAAGAGGGTGGTGCTCATCAATTATCAATCCAGTTTCCGCGTCGACACCTCCCCAAAAACTCAGAGGGACATGTGACCAAATGAGTTCCCCAGAAGCCTGACCATCGATAAGACTGCGCCCGGCAAGACGGATGGTCGGGTCGGGTTCATCGCTGCTCATTGGATTCTGCTCACGTACGTGAGTCCTTCCAAACGGAGCGCTAGATCGAGTTACCAATTGTTGGTAAACTGGATATACGGAAGTCGTGTTTTGTCGGGTGTGACTGTACACGCGGATGTCCTTACCAATTTCAGCCACGGCAGTAAGGAGGGAAACCTGGTCAAGTTATTGATTTGGGTGGCAGTTGAAGGGCCGAAGAGTCATTCACGGTCTAATCAATGCCCGATAAAGGATTGCCAAGCCGCGCGTGGATGCTCCCGCGCCCTTCGAAGGATGTGATAACATCCTCTGCTTCACGCCCTAAAACTCAAGCTCAAATAAGTGAATTTATGCCCAATCCCTGGTGGAAATCCGTGACTGTGAAGGAGAATATTTTATTTCCCAATGCGGAAGCCATAGTTTCCTAATCTGGCAGTACCATTGGTTTTGCCAGCCCAGCAAAATAATTTGATGTGTTCACTGCTTTCCTCAACACGCGTCTCGCGTGAAGGCATTGAAGACATGGACATCGGAAAACCAATGTTCCGCATTGCCAATAGGCCAGCCTCGGTCAACATTTGCAACCTTTCGTAACCATCGTCGCTGTTGTTCTGATTGTTTTTTTGGTCCCATGGAATGAATGGCTCACGTGCAATGGAGCTAAGAGTTCTATCACGAAAATTGACATCATATTTAACACTTTACAGCTTCGTCACCTTCACCCTGAAATTAAACATACAATTCGGCAGGGCATTGGTGTTCTCCATGGACAAAAAATCCTCGAAGTCGGCAACACCACCTCCATTGCCACCGTTGCAAGCTTGCGCATTGGCAATCATGCCTTGGATATCCATGCCCGCGTTGTCTCGAAGCGCGAAGATATTGTTGCCCTTCTTAGCACCATCAATTACATTGCCCTTGAAGTCGATTCCACCAATTCGAAACAAAGCACAACCCCCAGCAACCGTGAAGCCATTTTCTGCCTTGCAGACACCGCCAGGATTGGCGGGATCATCGGCCAATTGGGTGTTGTCGACCACCACATCATAGCCCATTGTCGTAAGGACAGAGCTCACGATCCAGTTTGGAGTTGTCTCTGCATCTGTGCAGCTAAGTCGGAGCGCTGGGGCACGTCGTCGAGGAACATGCCGCCCGCTGCGTTCTGGAACGCGTAAGTGCTCGCTATTTGGTCTCAGTTGGTCTGATAAAGAGGCAACTGTCTTTACAATGAACTGTGATTTCTATGTAGTGCGTGTAAAGAGGAACAAGAGAAGGAAGAGAGGTAGGAACCTAAGTAGTCCGTAGGTGTGCTGCCTCTCCTGCGTACTGCCTGTATCCTTCACCATATCCCACAGGCAGTGAGGCCAACTGTCTCCACCGGTGACAACCTGTGGGTCTTTGTTTGCTCCAAATACCTGGTCGAGGATCTTTTGCAGTCGTGCTTGTGTCCCCGTTACCATGTTGCTCAGCTGTTGAGTGAGTTGCTCCTCCGTTGCGCTGACCTCCTCGTCAATTGCCTCATTTGATTGAATGATGCTTTCTATATCATTAGAGTCGTCCTTCAAGTCAGACTTGGTCTTGTTGAAAATAAGACGAAATTTTTTCATGAATGTTGTGGCGGCCTTGATCTCCCCTCCGATAGGTAGGATGTCGGTGACGATATCGGTGATCAAGTTGGACACCGCAGGGGCGATGGACTCCTTCTTCGGCGCCAGTGCGCTGACCATGGTATTGATGAATCCCGCCTTTGTGATTGCGTCGGCCGCATCTTGAATGGCGTCGTGGTGGTTTTGCAGTCCTTGCCACATATTGATGTAGTTCTGTACCACAAAGCCAGCCTCAGGGGCAATGAAGCTTGCGCAAAAGGTTTGTTCCAATCCATCGAAAACGCAGTCGCTACCCACGTCGCCGTTGAAGAGTGTTGGCACAGTACAGCTGCTGGTTCCAAAACTCGAGCAGTCGAAGCTGTCAAAGGGATTTTGTGTTGGCGAGTCCTGCAATACGAAGAATTTCGGAAAGTTGTCTGAGGTTCCGAACTGATTGATGAACCCTGAGAGGAATGCATCGACATTGAAGCTGTTCCAATTATCTGTTGTCAGATCACCCGAGCCGCATGCAGTCACGGGTGTCGCGCTCTTGGTGCATATTGATTGGCGCGGTTTGAGGTCAGAGTTGAAGGTTGCGTTTTTGGTCGCCTGTGAGAATGTAGATATGGGGAAGAGAGCGATAAAGACGGCAGCAGCAACGAAAGACATGGTTGGGATACGATATTGGGATATCGTGCGAGCCGAGCCGAGCAAGCGGTGAATAACCACTGACGCCGAGGGAGCGGGTGCGTAAATAAATTATTCAACGACGAGGCTGAGGCGATACTCTATCCCGGCACCCGCAATCCCTAATTTAGATGTGGTGCTGGCCAGTCATTGGTACTACGTGACGACGTCTACTAATAGCTATTTTGCACCTTCTGTAAGCTGCTCAACGTGAGACCTATACCTGGGTACAATTTTGGCCGTTCAACGCTTACACACCGACCCAAAGCCAATGGCAAATTACCCTTCAGGTTGTCCCACAGGCTGACTGAGTGGGGGCGAGGCGAGGCTCAGATATGGCAACCATAAACTATCCAGCTCGCAGCCTCCTTCATGACTAATCAGAAAGGGCAGCGGCAGAGAATGGATAAACTTTCACCACTCCTTTTGCGCCACTATAAGATTTGGATTCCATCCGTATTCTCCAAACCCTATTCGAAAGGACACGCATTTCGATAACTACTTGCGGCGTCTAGCCCTGGTGCGACAGCGGCGCCGCTCTCAAGGATGGAGGCCTCAGTGGGTCCCGATTCAACGCCGGGGTCAGACGAGATCATGGCAAACAGCGCGAAACCACGGTGCAAAGTCAATTAAATCCTCGTTACATTCGACCGCTGACATGGCAATCAAGCTATTCTAAGCATTCTGGACCATCCTTCGGCTCTGCATGGCGCTGCTGCGGCTACTAGATCAAAGTGGATCCCCACATGTTTGATGAGGATGGAGTGTGAAGTAATTGCCTTTTGCGGATGTTGGTACCCTGATAGTACGATCCACCTTCATATTAGTTGACAGTCTTGCGCGCGAATATAATAAACCCATTCTTTAAAATTTGAAGGGGAATATAGGACATCATATCATCGTTGAATTTTCCACAACCGGGGTTTTTATCGAAACATCTATCACACGTTGGTCAGTTTACCACCGGCAACAGCAACTATGGAGCCTCTTCGTCTTTTGCAGGGCGACAACGACGTACCGTCAATCTCACCCGTTGCTGCGAATTCCCGGCGTCGGCCACAAGCAGTACCCCATTCCTTTCGCGTGGCCGTTCGAACTTTCAGTCTGATTATTGGTTCGGCGGTCGTGGGAGTCCTCGCACATGCGTCAGCAGTTTGGTTCTCAACGCGCTACGTGGTACAGCAACAGCCTGACGGGAGCCGTCAGCGTGCATGGCCAGCGCAAATGGATCTCTGGCCGACCTGGGTTATGCTAGGGGCCGCTGTGATTGCGATTTTGGTGCAGATTGTCGCATTCCTGACGCTGTGTGGTGGTGTAAGTTCAGTGATCCGGTCATTGCCCTAGGAGGCTGTCTGAGCCGTCACGTTTGACCTTGTCTCTTAGCTTCTGCTGAATCGCTTTTTACATGCAGGTTCGTCGACTGCGCGAGTCGCAAGGCCTTCATTCCTGGGCCGTCTTCGTCTCGTCAGCATTCGGACTAGCCGCATGGCTCGCAGCGGCTCTTTATTTCAAACTGCAGGACAGTAAAGGCAAGAGGAATTGGGGTTTATGGTCATGGTCTTGTTCTCACAAATCACTTGAGAATGGCAAAATGTCATTCGAAGCTATGTGCGTCAAATTGGTAAGTGGTTCACAAGGTCCAGAGCTGAGGGCATGCGGTGGTTTGACTGACTCGATCTTGACACGACAGAAATTTACGTTCGTTGCCTCACTTGTCGTTGCAGTCTTGGAACTCGCAAGTCTGATCATGTTTGGCGTTCTTCTGGTTAGACCTCGAGGAAACGGGGTTGGATATCGCAAGATAGTTGTGGAAAAGAGGTGATGTTGGTGCGATGGAGAGTTATATCTCCATTTGACACGAGACGAGTTTTCTTGAAACGTTTCATGGTAGCGATGTTGTTCGGTTCGGCTTCTGTGGTGGATGTCAGCTCGAACAGCCTTTGAAGTTTCAAGTTCATCCAAGTTTCCAGACCCAAAAAGAATCTCAAATTCAGAAGAGGTGACATGATGGTCTGAAGGAGGGATAAAAAGATTTCGCAACGTTGTATTATTGATCTAGGCTCGTTGCCCAAAGACCCTCAGTCTCTTGACACCGCCATCTGGGATGATTGTTAATTTCACATGCGTCCAAACAAATCCTTCCGGAGGGACTGACACGGCAAGGTCTTCGTTTTCGAAAACGTGCTCTGTGTCAGCCTTTGTACCCTTTTCACCTTTGACCAACTCTACCCAAGCTGCTGAATCATGTTTTGGGTCAGGCTCCGTTCCCAAGGCGGCCTTACCCACCTCGGTGGCTAATGCTTCTACTTTCACTGCACGTGGGAAATTGCCCCTGAAGTCTTTTGTATCGACCACAACCTTGGAAATGTTTCTCCCTTTGAGCCCAAGTTTCGCGATGACCCAGTCGGTGTGACCTGGTGTTCTGCTTCTTGCAGTTTCCCACCCATCACCCATATCTTTCCCACGCCCTGGTAATAATAAATAGGCCTTTCCGCCGAAATGTTGGTCTGAACATTCAAGTGCTACACCTCCATTTAGGGCGCTCGCCAGGTCTTCTACTGGGCGTTCGGCCCCTGCGGCTTGAACAGGTAAAGGTGGGGGGACGACTCTGCCATATGTACGGAGTCTTGCTATGCCACCATCTGGATATTGCTTCAGCCTTAGATGAGTGAACTCTTTGGCAGAAACGGCTGGTCCAGTGAGTCTCCAGGCCTGCCTCTGTGACGGACCACATTTCGTGGGTGGGAGTATTTCGGTCCATCCTTGGAACCCTTCTTTTTCAACGCCACTAGCCTCCTCTTGTTCAGCGGTCAAGAAGACGCCGTCCACGCCCGCAAATGGAGCCTCATTTCCATTGAAATATGCTGTATCAACCTCGATAGCGTCAATGATACCCACGGCACCCAGCTTAATCACAACCCAATCATACTCCTTGGTGTTGTGCCTCCTCGTCTCCCAGCCGTCGTACCACGCACCTGTATGAACGAAATAACCCGCCTTACGGATAGGTGGGCCGACCGTCAGGAGGTTCGACGCAGAGGCAAAGTACTCGTCGGAGAAGGAGAGAATCTGTGCACCGAGCACCGTCGTTGTCAGATTTGTGGAGGAGGAGAACGTTGTGTCTATGAGTGCCGCAGGAACAGGTGTGACTTTGACGCCGGAGGTCGAGGTTGAAGAAGGCAGGACCTTGTCGACCACCACTTCAGCTATTGCATGGGGTTCGACGTGTACTTCCATGATGGTTGTCTGTTAGATTTCTGAACCTTGGGCGTATTTGGTAGTTTCAAAGACGAGGAATATTGCCTGATGACTAGGACAAATCTAGGGGTCGAAGGGATGCGTTGTCTTCAACAAACCAAACTATGGCTGCACGCTGAAAGTTGTACTATGTGTTTAACTTTTGTGTGTACATCAAGACGAGTTGAGGCTGGCCGTAGAGCCACGGCGGAGGCCGCCGAAAGCCATTATTGAAAATATTCTGTTGATGCCCCTCAGAGCCGTGTACGACCCCTTGGGTGCCCCTCACGCGGCAGGGTTCACTCCCCCTCATGACGTTCAAGTCCGTCTGCTGTGCACGTGACACCGGATGAACGTTTCAGCGCGCCGTAGTATGATAGGCTCCATGTTGCTCGTGGTGTTTGGTATCTTTGTTATTGTCGTCGCTGGCCTCCCCGATAGTCGTCATTCCTCCCGAAGTCCTTCTCATGCCATGGCGTTTAAGCATTTGGGAGATTGTGCTCCTGGCGACATTGATTCCACACTTTTCCACCAGAGCGTTGTGTTTGATCCTCGGATTTTGTTGCAGAGTACGGAGAATGTGCCGCTCGTCACGCTCCGACAGCTCGCGCGGACGTCCTGATCGTGGCTGTGAGACTGAATCGACTCGCTTCGATGCTCGGGCCACAGTATTTCTTGCAGTTGAAGGGGAAATCCCAAAGGCCCTGCCGATCTGACGCCAAGAAGCCCCGACTTCTCTGGCTCCCACAATTTTGGCACGTTCCTGAGGAGTCAATTCATAGCCTTTGGGGCGTTCAGTCTTACTGGTGCCCTGAGCTAATAGCTGTTGTTGTATTTGCATGATGTGTGGTAGAGACGTTAATAGTACTTGGGATGATGAAATGGTGCCGACGCGTCTTGACGCGTCTATTGACCGAGAGTGTTGGTTTCGGGCAGTACCAAATGATCCGGCGAAGTTTTCTCTTAGAGAGATTTGCTCGTTGTGCCGGCCTTGTGCAAGTTGACCTTTCACTGCCTATCCCTTCTAATCGCGACAATAAGGAGGTGATGATCAATGTTGTCAGTTGAAGCCAATTTGCATCCGTCTATTCTGCCCGGCCTGCCAAAAGCCACTATCGGGTAAGTTGCCTATCACAATCACTCACGATTCCGAACTATTACTTAGGTATGGAAAAAGACTGAGGTTTATGGATGATGATGTGTTTCAATACAAAGGCCTTTTCCAGGATTGCCAATCGCTTGATCGGATCAGAGAGACGAACCCTCCAGCACAAAATGAAGTACTAAATTTCCTATCCCGGAAGCAACCTGACTCCAGCCCAAAGACATTCAAGGATCTTGGCCTCCTTTCCTATGCACCACCAAAGACCAGGAGACTTTGAATATTGACTGTGCCAAACCCACACTGACGCAATAGTTCTCTGC
>Ga0105239_10000566_pt1 | contig 53074 bp, 43 predicted proteins | sample KBSC44metaG_FD_92761 | JGI IMG/M metagenome (GOLD analysis project Ga0105239, IMG submission 92761) | Corn rhizosphere microbial communities from Kellogg Biological Station, Michigan, USA - KBS C4-4 metaG | ecosystem: Host-associated > Plants > Roots > Rhizosphere > Soil | place: Michigan, USA...
CGCGTTGAACAATGGCCATGAGCCTGAGAGCGCGGTGGCGGCGCTGGAGACCTATGGCAGGATCATTCTGCCCGAGCGGGACCTCGCCCCGACGATCAAACGCCTTACGCCCATGTTGACCGAACCTGCGCTGGCGCAGAGGGTCGATGCGGCAAGCTCGAAGACCGTGGAAGACAATCAGACGGTGTCCAGTCAGGCAGTGTCCGATCAGCCGGTGATCAATCAGGCGGCGCCCGACCGACGGGCGGCAGACATGCAGTCGGCGGACATGATCGATGTTGCGAGGGCAAGCAAGGTAACGATCGAGCCGGTGGATTCCACGGAGATGAATGATGTGGTAAAAATAAAAGGAAAGAAAAAAGATATTGTTCCGGCCGAGAAGGCGGTGGGCACGGGTAATCCAATGCTGGCGCAGGTAGTGGGCATCATCATCGGTTCGCCGGAATATCAAAGAAGATAAAATTATACGATCATGGTATCGAGAAGAGGTTTTTTGAAGGGCAGCGGCCTGGCCTTGTTTGGCGTGGGTTTGATGGGCGGGATCCCGGCCTTTATGGCGGAGGCGGCTGCAAGCGAGAAGATCATCGCGCCGTACAAACGGAAAAAAGTGCTGGTCTGCGTCTTTCAGCGGGGGGCGATGGATGGCCTGATGGCCGTCACGCCTTTTGGGGACAGCCACCTGCAGGCGGCGAGGCCGGGGTTGTTCATTTCCGCGGCGAGTGGTGGCTTTGCGGTCAGTGGTGGGTCATCGGCCAGCAGTGGCTCAGCGGTGGGTGGTGGATTGGCGGCGAGCGGCGGCGGCAAAAATCCGCTGATCGACCTGGACGGTCGCTGGGGGCTTCATCCCGGCATGAAGGTCTTTGAACCCTTGTTCAGGGAAGGACGGTTGGGCATTGTACACGGCATCGGCTCACCGAACAATACGCGGTCGCATTTTGACGCGCAGGACTATATGGAGTCGGGTACGCCATTCAACAAGGGTACGGCCAGCGGCTGGCTCAATCGTGCGGTTGGGCTGCTGGGACACGATGCGACGACGCCGTTCGCTGCGGTCAGTCTGACCTCGGCTCTACCCAGGTCTTTGTATGGCGATCATCCGTCGGTGGCGATCAGCAACCTGCAGGACTTCGCGATCCAGCTGAAGGGCAATCCGGGGGCGGCGAGCGCGGCGGCCCGTAGCTGGGAAGACCTCTATGATCAGACCTCTCCGGGGCTGCTGCAGGAGACGGGCAAAGAAAGTTTTGAAGCGATGAAGATGCTGCAGCGGGCGGACGTCCGCAACTATCAGCCCTCGGGCGGGGCGATCTATCCGCCCACTCCGTTGGGTAATTCTCTTCGCCAGGTAGCGCAGCTGATCAAAATGGACGTGGGATTGGAAGTGGCGTTTACTGAGTCCAACGGATGGGACACACATTTCAACCAGGGTACGGACAATGGCATATTTGCGAGGAATGTGACTGACCTAAGCAATAGCATCGCGGCGTTCTGGAAGGACCTCGAAGCCTATCAGGATGACGTAACCGTGATGACGATGACGGAGTTTGGGCGTACGGTCCATCAGAACGGGACAGGGGGTACGGACCATGGGCGTGCCTCCTGTAATTTTATCCTTGGTAATAATGTGGCCGGCGGAAAAGTATACGGCACCGTTGCGGAACTGGCCATCGAGAACCTGGAAGACCGGCGAGATCTCCCGGTGACCACGGACTTCCGGAGCGTTTTCAGTGCGGTTGCGGATGCGCACCTCCGAATATCCGACGACAAGGCCCTCTTCCCCGACTGGGACGGGAAGAAGGCGGATTTGATGAAGATTTAGAACTGCCGCATCAGGGATGCGGCAGTTCGTTGGTTTTTCAGGATTCCGGATCCCATTCGATCTTATCGGCGCCCTCTACTGAAAGATTATTATCCTTCAGATCCTGTTCATCCAGTTCGGGATCGGTATCTTCAGGAATGGACCTTTCTTCTTCTTCCTCTCTTCTTTCATCTCTTACTGCCTGTCTCTTTTCTTCCGGGCTGAGTTCGCTTTTCATATTGTGCTCTTTACCAGATTGTCCGGGGCGATTGCCGGATTGCCCCTTGTTGCCGCTGGAGTCATTTCCACCGGATCGGTTCATGCCTCCGCCCTGGTTCCCACTCCCCGACTGCCCCGTGCCGCTGCCGGATTGACGGTTGCCTGCGCCTGATTGGCGGTTTGTTCCACTTGTTCCGCGGTTTGCGGTATTTTGTTGTTTCTTTTGCATAACTGATAGGTTTGTGGTTCACCCTACCTTTTCAGAAAGCATACCCGGGGTTTCTCCAACGGGAAAATGACCGGGTCCGCCGGGAAAAAGGACGGAGATGAGGAATCCTGACCGGAGATGAGGAATCCTGTCCCTCATTCTTTGGAAGCTATTCCACAGCGAGGAAAGGTGGTATATTTATAGCATGACCAGGGAGTTCATATATGATCAAATAAGACAATTCCGGTTGGCAGTCCTGGCTACCACCTCGGGGGATCATCAGCCGGAGGCCGCCGTGGTTGGGATTGCGATCACGCGCGAGCTCGAGATCGTTTTTGATACCGTTCGGTCTTCGCGCAAATATCATAACCTGATCGCGCAGCCGAAGGTCGCGCTGGTCATTGGATGGAAGAATGAGACGACTATCCAATTCGAAGGGGACGCCGTCGAGCTCGGCGCCAGCGACGACGATGGGCCTGGGAACAGCGATGACAATGGGCTCGGGAACAGCGATGCGGTTAAGCCCGGCACGAACGATGATGTCTACCGCGAGACCTATTATGCCGTCTTCCCCGATGGCCGCGACCGCACTGCCACATGGGAGGGCCTAACGCATTTTGTAATACGGCCGCGCTGGATACGGTACAGTAATTTTAATGAACCGGCGAGGATAGAGGAGCTGAGGTTCTGAGGTGGTCAGTATGTGCCCGGTGTAAGACATTAGATCTACGTCTCCTTAATATACCCCTTCTGCTTCAGCTTTTCGAAAACCTTCTCGCTAAGCTGCTTGCCCCACTGCCCACCCAGCTGCATCGACTGCTGCATGATGATCGGCATTTTTTCGATCATTTTCCTGCCGATCGGCGTCTTGTAAAAAGCGAGCATCTGCTGGATATCGTCATCCGTGAAACTCTCTGCATAAATGGGGATGATCTGCTCCATCAGCTGCGACATGTCCGCCTCCTTCATAAAGGCCTCCCAGAATTCGGTGGTGGCGGCGGGAAAGTTTTGCTTGTAGGAGGCGACCATATTGGTCATCATCTGCTCGCCCATCTTTGCGGCGCCCGTTATCTCCATCAATTGGCGGATATGTCTGATCTTTGTGCTGTCCTGTGCCTTGACGGCAAAAGAGGAGAGGAATAGGGCGGCGACGATGGCAGTTCGGAGCATAAAAATAGGTTTAGGTAAATTTAACGTATAATTGAGGAAATAAGTATGGGAGACACCGGACCGGGCATATTTGCGATAATCGCCGACAATTTCACCATTCTTCGGAACAGGAATATCCGGATCTATCTTTCCGGCAATGCGGTCAGCCTCATTGGCGACTGGATGCAGCAGACGGCCCAGGCCTGGGTGGTATGGGAGCTGACACACAGCACGGTGGCGCTGGGCATCGTGGCCTTCTTTGGTCAGATACCATTCTTTCTTCTCGGACCCTGGGTCGGCGTCATATCGGATAGGTATGACCGAAGAAAGATACTGCTGGTCACTCAATTCCTCATTATGCTGTGCGCCTTCGCGCTTGCGGGACTCTTGCAGGCGCATTTGCTGCAGCTCTGGCACGTCTATGTTCTGGCCTGTGTGCTCGGTATAGTTTCCGCGTTCGACGTGACGGCGGAGCAGGCTTTCATCGGCGACATCGCCGGGACGGGCAATATCCGCAAAGCAGTGGCGCTCAACAATTCCATTACCCAGCTGACAAGGCTGGTAGGGCCGTCGATTGCCGGCTATCTGATCGCACGGGTGGGGATTGCGCTCTCCTTCTGGCTGAACGGGCTGACCATTATCATCTGTATCCTGAGCATCGCAGCCGTGCATACGAACTCAACCGCGCAGGCGACATCAGGCAACGGCTTAAAACAATTCCTCGAAGGATGGCGCTACTTCCGTAAGCATAGCCTTTTAAAACTGATCATGGTCTTCGCGGCTGCCCAGGCATTTTTTGGACTGTCCACCATCCAGCTGCTGCCGGCGGTAGCTTCGGAGATACTGAAAGGGGATGCCGCTACTTTGGGCAAGCTGCTCGGCGCTGCGGGGGCAGGCGCATTGATAGGCATCGTCTTTGTAATGCCCTTTGTCGAACGGATAAGGAGACCCTGCATGGCGATCGGCGGGGCGCTGATCTGGTCAGGAGTCTGGTATATCCTTTTTTCCCGGAGTAACAACGTCTACCTGACCCTGGCGTGTCAGTTCATGACGAGCATGGGCGCAGCCAACGTAGTGACCCTCTCCATCGGCCTGTCGCAGGAACTGACGCCACCCGGTATGCGGGCGCGGATAGTGAGCACCTTCCTCATGATCATTTTTGGATTGCAGCCTGTGGCGTCCTGGCTGATAGGAGCAGGCGCCCATCGCTGGGGGCTGCAGCCGATGATCCTGGTGAATGGCATACTGATGGTCGTAGTGCCGGCGATACTATTGACCCTGCCACGGCTGCACCAGCTGCGGAGACCGGAGACCATACAAAAAGGACAGGGCCGTTGCGTCGGTTTTTAATTTACATCATATGCAAAAGAGGGTATCTCTTTTAGCAGCCGGTCGAGGTTGAGCATCGATCGCTGGAGACTGGCGGTTCTCTTTTCCTTTTGGGTGAGGTTGAATAAGGTGGCGGCGAAAATATTCTTCTTAACGTACAATTCGATGGTCAGCCTTGTTTCTGCAGGGGAGAGTTTTTCCAGGATGTAATAGGTTGAAGTGGTCTGCCGCTCATCGGTCTCGCTGAACTCGATACGGTCCGACCGGTAGGAATAGCTGCTGGCGAATACGACGGACTGACCATTAGCGAGTATGAAACGGGAGCGCATTCCGACGCGCGGGAGATAGTGGTCGATATCCTCTACCTTTACTATGCCTTCCTGCCAGCGGCTGCGGTAGCTGAGGTCACCGGTGGCATGGAAGAGGGTGATGATGTCTGTTGGATAGGTGCGGGTGACTGAAAGGACCTTTGTTTTTTGGGTCAGATCACGCCGGGGAGACTGATCGGGCGGCAGATTGTTCTTTAGCTGGCTCAGCTGTGTATACTGGAAGGGTATCTCACCGGTCTCGGTCTGTTTGACGCTGTCATTCCACTGCATCCACTGGGTGAGCGCAGCCAATGGGCGTTGGGGAGCGAGGCTATCGGTGACCAGCCAGTATTCGTGCTGCTCGATATCGTTCTTCAGCAGCTGGTGGGCGATGATGACGTCCCTGCCGATCAGCTTGCTAAAGTTCTTTACGTTGTAGCCGGTGAACTCTCCATAGTGGGTAATTATTTTGAGGGTGAGGGAGATGGCAGATTTGCAAGCCTTACACTGGCAGAAACGGCTGTTTTCATAGGCCGTGAGGTGCTGGTGAAAGTGACAGAACATTTGTTCGACCTGCTGATAGATCGTCTCCAGGCTCGGGATGTCGCCAAACTTATAAAAAAGGATGGCGTCGCCTTCTATCTCGGAGATCTCGAGCCCGATCTGGTTGGTGTTGATCAGCGTCTCCAGCAATTCCTGGATGATAAGGCGGCTGTGTCCGATCTCTGTCTCGTTGACAAATTTCGTAAAGCCACTTATATCGGGAATAAAGAGCAGGCCTTTGTTCTCCATTTTTTCCTTAAAGTTAGAACAATCTATACTTATGCGAGGTCGTCTGATAACCAAATTTTTGTTACTGGTATTGGGGGTGCTGATGCTGCTCTTTATCTGGAAAAGTCTCCCGATCATCAGTGGTTATGCGGCGAAGGTCGTTGCCTCGGGCGTTTTTGTCGCGGGGCGTCCGGCGGAGGATGTCATACGGCAGGACCTGGTGAGTTTTCCGGCGAATTGGGCTTCGTGTACCGTGGATGAGAAGGACAGCAGTGTTACGGCGTCGGTTTGGGGGCTGGCGCGGCGGAAGGCTATTTACCGGCGGGGGCTTGGAGCGACGCTGGTGAGTGGTTTTAGTGAGGAAGAGATAAGGGCGCAGAAGGTGGATGTGGTTTCGCCGCCGGCGGTGGATCAGGATACGGTGGATTGGCCAATGGGGGACAGGGGGTGTAAAGGCAAGGGGGTAGATACGGCGAAGCTGAATTCCGCGGTGAGGCTGGCTTATGGCGGGTCGGGGACCCGGGCGGTGGTAGTAGTGTATCATGGGAGAATAGTGGCGGAGCGATACGCACCCGGCTTTGGCCGGCACACGCGCCTGGCGGGATGGTCGATGACAAAGGGAGTGACCAGTGCGATGGCCGGCATACTGGTTGGGCAGCGCAGGCTGGATGTGCAGGAGCCGGCGCCGGTGGAACAATGGCAAAACGATGACCGCAGGCTGATCCGCGTGGAAGACCTGCTGCACATGACCAGCGGGCTCAGCTGGTGGGAGCTATATGCAGGGCCGGCAGATGCCACGCGGATGCTCTTCGAAGCAGCGGACATGGGGATGTTTGCAGAGCGGTCAGCGCTGCGTCATTCGCCGGGTAAAGTGTTCAACTATTCCAGCGGGACTGCCAATATCCTTTCGTCGATCATCCGGAATAAAATAGGGACAGGCTATTACCGCTGGCCATGCGAACAGCTGTTTTATAAAATAGGTATGTATAGTGCTGTACTCGAGCCGGATGCGGGTGGGACCTTTGTCGGATCGTCCTATTGCTATGCAACGGCGAGGGACTGGGCCCGGTTTGGCCTGCTCTATCTGCGCGAAGGTGTGTGGCAGGGGCAGCGGGTACTTCCCGAAGGGTGGGTTGCCTATACGCGAAAGGGCGGCAGCTATGGGACTGGCAGCGGCTATGGAGCGATGTGGTGGCTCAATAGCGATGGAAGGAGGTTCCCCGGGATGCCGTCCGACTGTTTTTCATGCGAAGGATATGAAGGGCAGTACCTCTGGGTTATCCCGTCCAGGGACCTGGTGGTGGTCCGGCTGGCGATGGAGCACGGCCGGCGACTGAGGATCGCTGCCTTTTTAAAGGGAGTAATAGCGGCTTGTGGCCAGTAGTCCTTCTTCTTCCGCAGGATAAGGAGGTTCTAGTCCAGCATTATCTTTTTGCCTTCTTTTGCCGACCGGCTGGCTGCTTCCAGTATCCGGACGACGATAAGATTGGTGGGCAGCGAGGACAGGTCGTTGCCCGGGTCGAGCTTGCCGCTGAGGACGTCGGCCAGGTAGGGGATATTATCCCGGTAGACGGCGGGGTGGACGGCAACGCTGTCATAGGTCCGGTTGGTCCTTTCCAGCAGCGACCTGTCATTTAACGCATGCAGGTAACCGGTAGTTCCGAACACTTCCCAGTCTTTTATGCTGAAGGGCCAGTTCCACGAAGCTTCGATGATGCCGGTGGCGTCAGTATACTCGAGGAGGATAGTGGCGTCGTCTTCTACTTTTGGGTAGACAGCGGGCTTGATATGGTGGGCGATAGTCGTCACCGAAATGGGGGCCTTGCCGTGCATGAGCCAGGTCATCAGGTCAGCGCCATAGCAGCCAAAGTCGCGGAGCGCGCCGCCACCATTCATGACCGGGTCCGTCAGCCAGTTGAGGAAGTCCTGGCTGCAGCCGATCTCCTTTGGCCCCTGGTGCCCGTCGTGGACGATCATTTTGCGGGGGGCGCCGATCTTGTTATCGTTGACCATCTCGTAGATCTGCTGGTTGGTATCGTACCAGGTTGTCTCATAATTGGTGAGGACGTGAATATGATACTGTTTGGCGAGGGCGGCAATACGGTCTGCGTCTTTGACCGTGGTCGCCAGCGGCTTTTCCACCATGACGGATATGCCTTTGGGTGCGCAGGTTTCGACTACGCCCAGGTGTTGCGAGATGGCGTTGTAAGCCATTACCGCGTCGGGATGCGTATGGTCGATGAGCTCGGTCAGGCTGTGATAGAACAGCGAGTCGGGCAGCTGGTAACTTTTTTTATAACGGGCGATCAGCTGCGGATCGGATTCGACGATGCCGGCGATGATAACCTCGCCTTTTTTGAATTGATGCATGACATTATGCACATGGTCGTGGGTCAGACCGGCTACGCCCACGCGTAGAATTTTTTGCCCTATGACGGCGGGGAGGATCAGAATATTTATCGCCAGAAAAACGGCGGGTTTTTTGCTAAAAAGGCGGGTGAATAAACGGTTGATTGTCATATCGGTTCGTTGTTCGGTGTTCAAAGTCTTAACAGACTCTTTGCAATATATATGCTTTTAGTCTTAATCTCTGGCTGCAATATTGTATCTAATAAGATGTGGGACAAAAAATTTTTCATTAAAACCAAGAACTTCGGTTCCAACACCGTTGGACCTTTGTTAGACCTTCGACCTTGCCACCGGCAAGATCTCGGTCGCAGCCTTTCGGCTGCCTTCGCCTTTGGCCCGGTTGTGTCCCAAAGCCACAATTCTGCACACTTCGGCCGTGAGCCTCGTGTGCAAACCGGACGGCGTCCGGTTTGGAGGATCAAATTTAATGTTATGAAAAAGACCATATTATCACTCAGTTTATTGTTAGCGGTATCCATTATCGCGACAAGAGCAAGTGCTCAGCTTAGCGTTGGCATTTCTATTTATACTGCACCACCTGCCATACCCGTATATACGCAGCCACCTTGTCCGGTGGACGGATATATCTGGATACCGGGTTACTGGGCCTGGGACCCTGACATGGAGGGCTATTTTTGGGTGCCGGGTTATTGGGAAGCACCTCCGCAGGTTGGTTTTCTTTGGACGCCGGGTTATTGGGCCTTTGTAGGAGGAGTATATTCCTGGCATGTCGGCTATTGGGGACCTCATGTAGGTTACTACGGCGGGATCAACTATGGATGTGGATATGGTGGTAGTGGATACTATGGCGGTGAATGGTACAACGGACGTTTCCGATACAATACGGCAGTGACAAGGGTCAACACCACTGTCGTACACAATACCTATATCAACAGAACGGTGATCAACAATGTAACTGTCAACAAGGTGAGCTATAACGGCGGTCCCGGTGGTGTGAATTACCATGCGAATGCCCGGGAGGAAGCAGCTATGCGTGACCGGCATATCGAGCGGACGGCGGAACAGCAGCAGCACCAGCAGACGGCTATGCGTGACCGCAACCAGTTCGCCTCGGTCAACCACGGGCGGCCGACGAGTATGGCAGTGGCAAGGCCCGCCGTATATCGTCCGAGCGCGCCGATAACCGCGAATAACAGGCCGCGTCCGCAGGAAAATCGTGCTCAGCCGCAGATGAACAGGCCGGCTCCGCAGCCGCAGATGAGCAGGCCACAGCCGGAGATGAACAGGCCTCGCCCGCAGGAGAACAGGGCTCAACCTCAAATGAACCGACCGCAGCCGCAGATGAATCGGCCGCAGCCGCAGATGAATCGCCCGGCTCCTGAGAATCATCCGCAGCCTCAGATGAACAGGCCCCAACCGCAGATGAATCATCCGCAGCCTCAGATGAACAGGCCGCAGCCGCAGATGAACAGACCGCAGCCGCAGATGAACAGGCCGCAGCCGATACAACGCCCGCAGCCACAGCCTCCCCGTGGGGGAGGAGGTGGCGGACGCGATGACCATCATCATGGAAGATAAAAGATAAGAGAGCCCTCCGGGAATCAGTTCAGATCCGGAGGGCTTTTTGTTGCGCTATTTTATCTTCATTTCGATCTTGCCGGCTTCCTCGCCGGTGACCTCGTAGTTGCTGCCCAGCTTCTTGCTGATCTGGGCCAGGAGGTCGTCTGTTGAGCCGCTATGGACAACCGAATAGCTGCCGACGCCGCTGGAGAAAGATTTTTCCATGGACTTATAGCCGGGTACGCCTGAGATGATATTGGCGAGGGCCGTATAGGAGGCGAAGCTGGCGTTGTTGAGGGTGATCTCGGTGGATTTTTCGCCATTGGAATTGCCATTACCGGCGAAGTTGCCGTCAGAAGTGATGTTCAGGGAATCCCTGACCTTGGCCATATACTGTACGGCTTCCACGATACCGTCTTCCATGACGGCGGCTACGGCGGGGTCGGCATCGCCTGTCTTGACGAGACCCAGCACGGAAACGCTCTTGTTCGCCCTGGATTCTACCCGGAATACATGAGAGATAATGATGTCGCGGGTCTCGGGATTGATCATTTTCAGATTGAATCCCATCTTGACGTATTTCTTATTGGCCCCTACTCCTACGACGGATACGCCCTTGTTCTTTTCGCTGTACTCGATGACCTCGCCGGTCACCACGATCTGTGCGCCCAGCTGCTTGCCGGCCTTGGGCGTCTTCTTGCTGCTATACCCGTTGTTGCCGGCGTCGATCTCTCCGGTGAGGTCCTTGTTGTTGCTCAGGCTTTCCAGGACCCTGTAGCAGTTGACTTCCTGAAGGGCGTTGGTCAGCATGGTCGTCAGGTTGTCTCCGAGTATCGGCGGGATCTTGTCTGCCTCGGGGGCCTGGCCCTTGTTGAAGATCGTGCCCAGAGCTTTGAGCCTATTGTTGGCAGCGGCGTTTTGCTGGGTTTGTCTACCCGGCTGTACTGTTGTCACCGTGAAGCGGGTGACGCTGATGCGGGCTCTTTTTTCGAGCGGGAGGGCGGTACACTCCTGTTTTACCGCTTCCATCTTCACTTTTTCATCCTCCTGGGCAAACAGGACATGGCAGGCGAGGATCAGCCCGGGGATGAGGACGATCACTCTGGGGAAGATTGCATTCATAAACTTTACACATTTTGAGTTATGGGTTAAGAAATACACAGTGAGGGGGTGGGATTGAAGGGGGATAGGCCGGGAAGGGAAGAAGGTCGATAGGATGTGGCCCGGGGCGGACGTCTAAAATGAGAAGAAGCTCTTTGTGGAGGAAGTAAAGTCTATTAAATTACGTACTCTAATGTAACAAAAAATGTCGAAAAGCTGGTTATTGGTCCTCTTATTTATACTGCCCGGCGGGTGGGTATTTTCCCAGCCGGCGAGCTATCCTTCTTCCTTTACTGTAGCCCAGGACGGAACGGGGAATTTCCGGACCATCCAGGAGGCGGTCAACGCCGTACGCGATCTGTCCCAGCAGTGGGTCACTATTCATATCCGGAAGGGCGTCTACCGTGAGAAGGTCGTCATCCCGTCCTGGAAGACCATGATCCGGCTTGTCGGCGAAAGTCGGGACAGCACGATCATCCAGTGGGATGACTATTCCGGAAAGCCCATTCCGGGCGGAAAAGACGCCTATGGCAAGGACAAGTTCACCACCTATACCTCCTATACCCTGCTGGCCGCCGGCAATGATTTCTCGGCGGAGAACCTGACCATTGAGAACACCGCGGGGCGGGTGGGGCAGGCCGTTGCCCTGCACGTGGAGGGGGATCGGTGTGTGATCAGCAATTGCCGGCTGCTGGGCAACCAGGATACCTTATATACGGGTACGGAAGAAAGCCACCAGTACTATAAGGATTGTTTTATTGAAGGGACGACCGACTTTGTCTTCGGCGAGGCGACGGTAGTCTTTAGTCACTGTGTGTTCAGGAGTCTGATCAATTCCTTTTTGACGGCGGCTGCTACCACGCCCCGGCAGGCTTTTGGCTTTGTATTCCTGGACTGCCGGCTGGTGGCGGATACTTCGGTAAAAAAGGTCTTTCTGGGGCGGCCGTGGCGTCCCTATGCAAAGACCGTCTTTATAAGGACCGATATGGGGCCACAGGTTGCGGCGGTCGGCTGGGACAACTGGCGGAACCCGGAGAACGAGAAGACCGCCTACTATGCCGAGTACGAAAGCCACGGACCTGGCGCGACGGCCGACAAGCGCGCGGACTGGTCGCACCAGCTGAACGCCAAAGAAGCAAAGCAGTATACGGTTGAAAATATCCTGGGACCATGGATAAAACAATACCAGCCTACTCCCTGAAGCAAAACAGTCGGGATGGGCATTCGTTGATCGAAGTAGCGCATATGGGCAGCGGCATCAACCTGGAGCCCGGCTTCCTGATCCCGCATCGGAAGGATTACTATCTTTTTGTCTTTGTCATCAGCGGGAGCAGCCGGCACTGGGTCGATTTTGTACCCTACACGCTGGCGCCCAACACCCTTTATTTTACCACTCCGCACCAGGTGCATTTAAAGGAAGAGTTGCGGCCGGCGGAAGGGATGGCGTTGCGGTTCACCGAAGAGTTCATGCGGCTGCAGGACGTCCGCTCGCTCATGGAGCTGCCCATCATTCAGAATCCGGCTAACGGGCATGTGCTGCGGCTGGAGCCGGAGGATGTCGTATTCTGCAAGGACGTTTTCCTGCGGCTGATCAGTGAGTTTGGGGGCGAGGGTGCGTGGAAGAACCGCATGCTTGCGGCCCTGTTGCAACAGCTGCTGGTCTATATGAGCAGGCTCTATCAGGAACAATATGGGGAAGGTGTAGCTCCCAGTCCGGTACTCCGTGATTTTCAAAGGTTGGTCAACCAGCGTTACCGCGAGCTGCATGCGGCAGCCGACTATGCCGGGCTCCTGCACCTCAGCCCCGACCACCTCAACGAGATAGTCAGGCGTCACAGCGGTAAAACGGTTCTCACGCATATCCATGAGCGAATACTGGTGGAGGCAAAACGGCTGCTGCTGCATACGGAACGGTCCGTAAAAGAGATCGCCGATCAGCTGGGGTTTGCCGACGCCGCCTACTTCAACCGGTGGTTCAGGCGGATGGAAGAGACGACGCCCGTGCTATACCGCGAGAGTATCCGGGAAATGTACCGTTGATGCCCGGTTATGTGCAGGCGCTGTCTGGGGCGGGCGATCGACCTTTGCTAAATGAAAACACAAACAGCACTCGTCACAGGAGCCAACAAGAGTATTGGCCTTGAAGTCGTCCGCCTTTTAGCCGGCGCAGGATATCATGTTTTTTTGGGCAGCAGGGATAAAGAAAAGGGAGAGACCGCGGTCCGTCAGCTAACGGCGGAAGGCGTTGGCGGGGTAGAGCTGCTCGTCGTTGACGTCAGCAGTGAGTCTTCGGTGCAGGAGGCCGCAGTTTGGCTGGGGCAGCGTGTTGATCGTCTGGATGTGCTGGTCAACAATGCGGGTATTCGGGGTAGCGTGCCGCAGACGCCTTCGGACGCCGGCGATGACAACATGCACCAGGTATTCGAAACAAACTTCTTTGGCCCGGTGCGCATGGTCCGTCATTTTATGGGACTGCTCCAAAAGTCTGAGCTGCCCCGCATCGTCAACGTGACTTCCGATCTGGCTTCGCTGACGCTGCACAGTGATCCCCAGTGGCGGTATTATACGGTCAAAGGCGCGGCCTATGGGCCATCCAAAACGGCGCTGAATGCCTATACTGTTGCCCTGGCCTACGAGCTAAAAGACAGGGGCTTTAAAGTGAACGCGGTGAATCCGGGGTATACGTCGACGGAGTTTAATAATTTCCAGGGCTACAAGAAGGTGGGGGATGCCGCGGCGCTTGTCGCACAATACGCGCAGTTGGGTGAAGATGGTCCAACGGGTAGGTTTATCAGTGACTATGGTGAATCGCCGTGGTGAATGGTAGCTAAGTTCGGAATCGTTTGCGAGGAAATCCTGCCATTCCAGGCGGGATTTATTTATATTGGGACAAAATAGGAATGTCATATGGAAAGAAGAAAGTTTTTGCGGGGTGCGGGGATGGTGGCCGCGGCTGCGGGGTTTGGTCTTAAAGGTGTTGCAGCGGCGGCGACTGCTGATGCCGGATCGGCCGTCGGTGGAGGCCATGCGTCTGCCTCTTCTCTCAAGCTTGGGATTGCGGGGTATACGTTTGCGAAGATCCCGCTGGACCTGGGCATTGCGATGATGCGGCGGGTTGGCGTGAACGCGTTGTCGATAAAGGATTTTTATCTGCCGATGAACAGTACCCCCGAGACGATACAGAGCGTGAAGGAGAAGTTTAGCACCAATGGGATACAGATATATGCTGCGGGAGTAATTTATATGAAGACGCAGGCCGAGGTGGACAGGGCTTTCGAATATGCGAAGACGCTGGGTGTCGACCTGATCGTCGGGGTTCCCAATCCCGAGCTGCTGCCCTATACCGAGGGCAAGGTGAAGGAGTATAATATCCGGGTCGCCATCCACAATCATGGTCCTGAGGATAAGCTGTACCCGTCGCCGGTAAATGTGTATGACCATATCAAGGGGTTGGACAACAGGATGGGTCTCTGCCTGGACATTGGCCACGCATCCCGCGCTGGCGCCAACCCTGTCGAGATCGTTGGAAAATATGGTAACAGGATTTTCGACATGCACATTAAGGACCTGTCTGAGATCGACGTAAAACCCAAGCCGATCGAGCTGGGAAGGGGAGTGCTGGATATTCCGGGGCTTGTGAAGGCGTTGACGAAGATCCGCTATGCGGGCTATTGCAGCATCGAACACGAGATGGATATGTCGGACCCTTTGCCTGGGATCGCTGAGTCAGCAGGGTACTTCAGGGGTGTGGTGAAGGGGGAGGGATAGGTTATTAAGGTGGGTGTTGGGTGGGCTCGGGAATATGCCTGGCTTGTCTGATCAACTCACGGCATTCTTTAAAATATCTACCCATTGGTGGATCCGGGTCGCCAATGAAGAATCCTTCGTCGGAGAACTTTTTAATAATCGAGATGATAGTGACTAGCACTTTATAAATATCCCCATTATCTGACCTGACGTCATAGTCGACCGTACCATCGGTCCGCGAATCTCCAAAGTAGAAGGCAAATATATTGTCTTCGGGATTGAAGTCGAAGGTGGCGACCGGAGGTGGGTGGGGAAGGCGCCCGCGCCGGGGGTGGGAATAAAAGTTGCTGCATTGGAATGTCGGCACTGCGGTGGGAAAACGGGATATGTTATTGGGGAAGACTGGAAATGGATTATTTGGCGCAGGCAACTCCTGTCGATAAAGCGCCGTTTGTTCTCAATACCTGCTGAAACCTTCTTGTGCAGGACTTTCTTGGTAGAAAGCCGTTCGTTCTATTTGTTGCTCCGTTGTTTCTATGGCCATAGGATCGAGTCCCCTGTCCCTATCCCTCATTGACGACGACTGCTGAGCGCAGTCGCCAGGCGGTCTTTTATTGGTCTACTCATCCAACTTAAAAAATCTAGGTTATGAACAACGTTTTCACTCAACTATTATGGGAAACGCGGTCCCGCTCACGAGTGGTGGGACTTGCACTGGCGTCTCTTCTGGTAATGACCATTGGTTGCAAGAGGCAGGTCATTGACAAAGACGACCTTCGTCATTTTCAGCAGGTCAACCTGGTAGCGAACAGCTGGAATTATGGCCCCAAACTGAAGGATACGACCCTGTTGAACGCCTGGGGTCTGGCTTTTTCGCCCGGCGGCATCGCCTGGGTCAATTCGAACGGGGCAGGCGTCAGCGAGCTGTATACTGCCGAGGGGGCTAAATTGCGCCCCGCGGTGCTGATACCATCTCCCACCGATACGATGGGAGGCAAGCCTTCCGGTATCGTTTTCAGCGGTGGAAAGGGATTCAAACTATCCAATGGGCAGGGGGCGCTCTTCCTTTTCGTCAATGAGGACGGCGTCCTTTCCGGCTGGAACGCTGCGGCCAACAATAAGGCGCTAAAGATCAAGGACAATTCGGCCACCTCCGAGTACAAAGGCCTTGCCATTGCGTCCAGCGGCGGCGCCAATTATATCTATGCTGCCAATTTCAAGACCGGGAAAATAGACGTTTGGGATACCACATGGGCTTCCGTGTCGATGCCATTCAAGGACCCGAGTATCCCGGCTGGGTTCGCCCCTTTCAATATTCAGGCGATCGGCAGCTGGCTCTACGTGTCCTATGCCAAGGTAGGTCCGGACGGAGATGACGTGAAGGGACCGGGCAATGGTTTCGTCAGCATTTTCACGACGAACGGGACTTTTGTCAGAAGATTCGCAAGCAGGGGAACACTGAACTCGCCCTGGGGGCTGACCATAGCATCGCCAGGCTTCCTGGAGGAGAATGATATGAGTACAGACGGATCCGGCGACGCGAGCGGCAAAGCCGGGCAGATAATCAACACAATCCATCAGTTCTTCGATAAGGCCCAGTCTACCATCCTCGTGGGGAATTTTGGGGATGGGACGATCAATGTTTTCACCCTTGACGGGACATTCCAGGGACATCTGCAATCACACAACAAGGCGATCGTTATCGACGGCCTTTGGGCCTTATCTTTCCCGCCGTCTACGGCTACTACTGTTGATCCCAAGCGGCTTTATTTTACGGCGGGACCGAACGACGAGAACGACGGACTCTTTGGCTATCTGATCAAACAATAAACAATGCTCCGGCGGCCGGTGGGGGAATCGCGGAATGAATGGGATCGAGCGGCCGGTGGGGGAATCGCGGAATGAATGGGATCGAGCGGCCGGTGAGGGTGACCCGGGGAATGATGGGATTGAGCGGCCGGTGGGAGAATCGGGGAATGATGGGATGGAGCGGCCGGTGGGGGTGACCCGGGGAATGATGGGATCGAGCGGCCGGTGGGAGAATCGGGGAATGAATGGGATCGAGCGGCCGGTGGGGGAATCGGGGAATGATAGGATTGGGCGGCGGGTAGGGGCGATCCGGGGAATGATGGGATCGAGCGGCCGGTGGGGGTGACCCGGGGAATGATGGGACTAAGCAGCCGGTGAATAAAAATAGGGTTCGCGCCTGGCGAACCGGGTTTAGGGGGCAGCTGACTTTTTCAGGTCGGGCTGTCCTCTTTTTTCGTACTTTTCGCCAAAAGCTATCTATGAGAAAAGTACTGCGGGTCATTTTAATGATCGTTTCGGGGCTGGTGGCCGTCGTGGCCCTGCTGGCTCTCTACGTAAAGAAGGGGCTGCCCCATGTGGCCGTGGTAAAAGAGCTCAGGGTCGAGGTCACGCCGGCGCGGGTGGCGCGGGGAGAGTATCTTGCCACGTCCGTTGCCGCGTGCATGGTCTGCCATAGCAGCAGGGACGAACAGATATATGCGCTCCCGATAAAGGATGGTACGCTGGGGATGGGTGGCGAGGTCTTCAGCCGGGAGCTGGGGTTCCCGGGCAATATCTATGCCGCCAACCTCACGCCGTATCACCTCGGCAATTGGTCGGACGGCGAGCTGTTCCGGGCGATCACTTCGGGGGTCAGCAAGGACGGCCATGCGTTATTTCCGATCATGAACTATCCCGCCTACGGACGGATGGACCAGGAAGACGCATTCAGCATCATCGCGTATATCCGCACCCTTCCTTCCATCAAACATGACGTGCCGGCTACAGAGCTGGATTTCCCGTTGAATTTTATCGTCAATACCATTCCTTCTCCGGCAGTGCTGAGTCCGCAGCCGGATTCCAATAACGCCTCCGCCTACGGCAAATACCTTGTGACCATGGCCAGCTGTGTGGAATGCCATAGCAAGGCCGACAAGGGAAAGATCATTAAGGGGACCGAATTTGGTGGAGGAAGGGATTTTGGGGTTGTCAATGGGAAGACCATTTTTTCCGCGAATATCACGCCGGACGCAGAGACGGGTATCGGCAACTGGAACAGAGAGCTCTTTATAAGGAAGTTCAAACAATATACCGACAGCAGTTACCGACCCAGACCGGTTGGGAAAGGGGAGTTCAATACGCCGATGCCGTGGCTGGCGTATGCGGGGATGAAGGAAAAGGATCTGGCCGCGATATACGCGTATCTGAGGACGGTGAAGCCGATACACAATGCCGTGACGCGGGTAGGTCAGTAGGCGTAGGGTTCGAGGAATGTGCTTTTTACCTGGTCCGACCGGATAATATAGTATACCCATATAAACCCGAGTACGCAGTTACGGACCAGCCCGAACATCAGGTCTTCTTTGTAGGTGTCGAGGCCGGAAGGTATGGGGATCTGGTGGTAAAGGAGGATCAGGAACAGCTGTCCCGAAAGCAGTATCCCTACCTGCCAGATGAACATGCGCGGAAAAATATCTCTCCTCCTCAGGAACCAAAGCAGGGTCGCGCCGCCGACGGCCAGGCAGCTCAGGTGTATCGCCATCCTGCCCAGGTAGAGGTATTGTAAGGCGCGGCCGCCTGCATTGCCATAGGCGGCCCAGTTGTTATCGCTGTAATAGTTGGAGCTGAGAAAATTGTACAAATTGAAGCCAATGCCGACCACGAGGCTGGCCCCGAGCAGGAGGAGCCATCCACCCAGCGGATAGCCCGAACCGGGAGAATAGAGCGTCTCTTCACTGCGACGGTTGAGCCAGACGAACAACCGGGAGAAGAACAGCGAGAAGAAGAACGTGAGCCAGATGGCCGGCCAGCAGGCCCTTGTGTTCCCGACCGCAGGCAGCGACAGTGATCCCGTTGGCTCCCTGCCCGGCTTCGGGGCAGTGGTACCGGGCGGATCATCATGCACGGAGATCTGGAAGGAGATAGCCTCGTCCATCCTGGCATAGTCGGCTTTGTACTGCTGCACCGCCGCCGCGGCTATCTCGTTCCTGAAGGTCCGGAGGGTATAATAAAGTGTGACGTGTGCGCCGTTGGTCGCCGTAACAAAGTCGAACTGGTAGGCGTCATTCTTTATATGCACGGGTGTCCACTCGATGTCATTGGACTCCGGCAGTTCGAGGTTCAGCGTAAAATGGACATTGCGGGGATACGTGAGGCGTATCGGCTCATTATCGGCGGCGTCCGACGGGTCGGGCAGGAATTGTCGGACCAGCCTTGCATAATAGTCAAAGGACTTTGTTCCCTTGCCGCCGGTCTGCCACAACTGGGGTATGGCATAGGTCTCGGTCACCTTGAATTCGTTCTTTATGCTATCGTCGCTATAGCTGATATCCGATCCCTTTTGAATGCCGTCGAAGGTGGCGGCGTAGTATTCCCGGTATGACTCTTCGATATCTTTTATGCTGCTTTCTGCGAAGGTATGCCGTTGTTCGTCTGCGGCGCCTCCCGTATAAACGCTGTTGATCGTATAGCGGGCGGTATCATCCATCTTCGCTACCAGGTTCTCTATGATCGTAAAGTCATAAATATGCCCCGGAGTGACAGGCTGCAGCCGCCGTTGGCCATCCTTCAGCAGGAGCGCATAGCCATAAGCGGGGACAAACAGGCTGGTCAGCTCGCCCCTTTGGTCGGCTATCGTAGGGTCGACAAAGATGTAGCTGCTGTCAGACCGATGGATGCCAACGATGGCGTGATCAAACACGGCCGGCGAAGGGCCCGCATTCACCAGCTGATTCCTTATCACCGTGCTCACAAGCGCCACATAGGCGGGTATCCCTTCCTGTTGCAGGATGATGGTCAGCAGGAGCGCCTTGTCCTTGCAGTCGCCATACAGTTGGCTAAAGACCTCGGCGGGGGCATGAGGGCGGTGGGTATTGGCGCCGATCTCCAGCCCGAGATAGCGGACGTCGTTCTGCACGAAACGCGCGGCCAGGTTGGCAAAAAGGTCCTTGTCCCCTTTTGCGATGGCGCGCCAGCCTGCTATCTTCTTCAAAAGGCCTGCCGGCAAGCTATAGTGATAGTTGTTAAAGGTCGTCAATCCCCAGCCCACGACGTCCTGCCATCCGGTGTACTCCGAGATGTAGGTCGTCGAATTGTTGCTGTATGGCGGGTTGTCCCAAAAATAGACGAGCGTACTGCCCTGGAGCGACTCTTTCGGGGCGGGGGTCTTGTCTTTCGACAGGATGTGCAGCGTGCGGGAGGGAGTAGTGATAATGGCCTTGTAATAATTACAGACGGCGGTTGAACTGTTGAAGGAATACTCGTCCGAATATTTATTGCCGAAGACGGGGTTGAAGCCGACGACGGAATAGGCGACCTCTATCCGGTCGTTTTTGCGTATGCCCTTTAAGGTGATAAAGGCCCGTTTAAGCCCGTTGTATTCAAACTCGTCTGCGTTCGTCTCTTCCTGTACCACCTTGATCTGATCGGCCTGCAGCTGATCCAGCGCGGCGCCATTGCGATGGATGACGATACGATGAAAGATGACCTGCTGGAATTGTGGAGAGAAGGTCACGGAGACTTCCGATGCGTTCTGGACCCCTGTCTCATTATTAATATGTTTAATGTAATGGGTGTATTCTGTCTTGGCTGGCAGACTGGTCTGTTCTTCGAGGAGCTCGTAATAAAAACCGTCGCTGATATCGCGCTGGATAGGTTTTTTGTCCAGATCCGGGTGGACGGCGTACAACCAGGAAGGGAGGGCTCCGGTCCGGACGTTGGGTGCCGCCTGGCTGGTGTTGGTGATCAGGACCAGGCTGAGGATAAAGGACAGTGCAATACGCATAAAGGATTTTATAGTTAGCGCATCAAACTTAAAAAATAACGAGCATCAATCATAGTGATCAGGGCTCATTAACGATTAAAGTGCCATAAAAGAAAAAAGGGCCAGGATAGAAATCCAGCCCCGTTTTTAAATCCAATATCCTATGAAAAACCGAGTATGGTAATACAAGCCACGTGCCGGAAGGCCAAGGTCGACCCTAGGGTCTGATAAATTTATTTATCCACTTGATTCGTAGGGGGTTATGTTTTAAACTTTGTTGGCGAGGGTGGGAAGGAGTGGTGGCGCCACCTCAATTTTACTCCCAGAGATGGAAAAAAATTCCACTTAGTGGAACGGGGGAGGAACAGCCTCCGCGGTCTCCCTAATTATACCCCGGATTTTGAACGAGATTCCGGTTGGCCTGTATCTCTGTCCGTGGGATGGGCAGCACGAGCTTGTCATTGTCAAAGTCAAACCCGGTAATATCGGCCTTTATCCGTCTGAGCGTGGAAAGCCGGTCCCCTTCAAAGGCCAGCTCCCGAAACCGTTCTTCTATAAAATCTCCAATCCCGGCAGCGGTCAGGGGGGCCGCGCCGGCGCGCTGTCTCACGGTATTTATATCTTTCAGGGGATCGCCGCCCGCAGGAGTGCCGGCGCGCAGGTAGGCCTCACCGCGGGTAAGGTACATCTCGGAGAGCCGGATGACGGGGATCGCCTTGAAGAATTTTACCCATTTGTTGGTATAATCGCCCGTGAAACCGGAGTTGCTGAAACCGGGACTAACGAAAGCCAGGCGCGCGTCGTTAGCGTCGTCAAAGACGTCGGAATACAGCGGGCTTACCTGGGCGTCGCCGCGTCCGCCCGTCTCGTAGGGGGAATAGAAGGTCGTAAGACCGTTGTTGGTCGTGCCGGCATTGCTCTGGGTATTCTGCTGGATGGCGAAGATATCCTCCGTAGAATTCCCGTCGGTATTAAAGGTCTTGTCGAAACTGGTGAGGCTGAAATTTTTCGACCCGATAACAGTATCCGCCTGGGAAGCCGCGTCTGCATAGCGTCCCATATTCAGATAAACCCGGGACAGCATTGCATGTGCGCTATAGGCATCCGCCCGGAAATCGTTGTTGGACGATGGCAGCATAGCCGCGGCGCCCGCAAGGTCGGATACGATCTGCGTATAGGTCTGCTGGACCGTAGCCCTTGCCGGCTTGCCGGTGGGCGAAGAGTCATAGCTATAGGTAGGTCTAAGCACGAGCGGCAGCCCTAAGTTCGTCCCCGCATTGCCGTCGGACCAGGGTTTGGCGAACAGGCTCACCAGCTGCAGGTAGGTGGTGCCCCGCAGGAAAAGTGCTTCCCCTTCTATCGTCGGCCGGTCGGCGGGGTCAACGAGGCTGATCTTGTCGATGATGGTGTTGCAGAGGTTGATTACGCTATAGCCGACGCCCCAGGTGTTCTGTGCGATGATATTGTCTGCTTTTATCGTCTTATGCTGTACGGCCTGGTAGTCCTGGAAGGTACCTACGAATACGACCTGGCTATCGGATGCCAGCAGGTCGGGAGCCAGGATAAAGGACTCGCCGAATGCGCCGGCCGACTGCATCTGGTTGTATGCGCCGAACAGCAGGGCTTCCACGTCGCCGGCCGTCTTTATCTGGTCGGCGGTCAGGGAGTTCTGGGGAATGGTGTTCAAATTTTTATTACATGCTGTGGTCAGCGCGAGGGAGAGGAGGAGGTATATTCTGAGTTTCATGCTGAGCAATGATTAAAATTTGACGTTGAGTCCGAAAGTGAAGGTCCTGGCTTGCGGGACGGTATAGAAGTCCACGCCGCCGGAGGTGGATCCCGAGGGTAGTCCGGTGCCGTTGAACAGGGTGCTGACTTCCGGGTCCGACGGATACTTCGTCCAGGTAAGGAGGTTGGTCGCCATGACATATACACGAATAGAGCTAAGCTTCAGCGTGGTTGCCGTAGCCTGGGGAAGCGAGTAGCCCAGCGTCAGATGCTTAAGCCGCAGGTATCTCCCGTCGTAGAGCCAGCGGGTGGAAGTGCCGCCTCCGGTAGCAAAGCTATAGCCGTCGGGCGTTATGCTCAGTCCGGCCCTGGGCACGCTGGTCTTTTGGCCTGGCGTCTTCCAGGCATTGAGGATGTCCGTCGTCTGGTTGTCGTAGTTGGAGTTGGCAAATCCGTCTGACATATACTTGCCTGCGGCGTTGTAGATCTTATTACCGGTGACGGCATAGAAGAAGACAGACAGATCGAAACCCTTGAAGGACAAAGTATTGGTCAGGCCGGCGGTATAGTCGGGGGTATATTTTCCGACGGTGAAGAGGGCTGCCTGGCCAGTATAGTCATTGGTGGGTTTGCCGTTGGCGTCTGCATACAAGGCGTCGCCATTCGCGGGATCCACGCCAAGGAACTTCTCCATATACCAGCTGCCGATCGGCTGTCCTTCAATAGCGCGTTGCAGGCCGTCGCCGGTGGTGACTACCTGACCGCCCAGGTCTCCGACCCGGTTCTTATTGTAGCCAAGGTTAAGGCTCGTGGTCCATTTGAATTCGCCTGTCAGATTTTGCGAGGCAACGCTTACTTCAAATCCCGCGTTGTTCATTTTACCCAGGTTCTCATAAATGGTCGTCGATGCGGGGAGGAACTGGTAGTAGCCCGTCGTCGCGGGGATTGATGTTTGCAGCAGCAGGTCGGTTGTGTGTTTATGGTAATAGTCGATCTCCCCGGTGACGCGATTTTTCCACAGGCCAAACTCCAGGCCAATGTCTGCCTGGGCCGTTCTCTCCCAGCGAAGGTCGTTGCTCGCGAGTTGCCGGGGGGCGAAGCCGGGGAGATTGGGGTAGTTGGTCACGGAGTAGAGCGACTGGTATTGGTTTTCGCCGATCTCCGAGTTGCCGGTCAGGCCGAAGCTGGCTCTCAGCTTGAGAAGGCTGACGGGGCTGTGTTTCATGAAGGCTTCCTCCGATATGATCCAGCCGGCGGATGCTGCGGGGAACCAGCCATAGCGGTGGTCCGATGAGAAGCGGGATGAACCGTCCGTCCGGATGCTGGCCGTCAACAGGTATCGATTCTTATAGGAATAATTGGCTCTCAGGAAATAGGACAGGAAAGTATAGCGGTCGCCGATGGTGCTGGCGGTGATGATATTGGTAGCGCCGGAAAGATTTTTTATCGCGTCGGAAGGATAGTTCTGACCCTGTGCATTGGTCTGGCTGAGATCGTTCTGCAGATAGCTCATGCCGATAACGGTATTGAGCCGGTGGTTGTCGCCGATGCGGGGCGTATAGGTGAAATAATTATTGGTATTTATGGAAGTGCTCTGGGCATTGATCGTCTGGCCTTTTCCAATCCCGGAGCCGTCCTGGCTCTCCTTTCCCTTGAACAGGAACTCGTTGAGAGAAAGGATATCGGCGCCCAGCTCAGATCGAAAAGAAAGTGTGGGCAAGATCGTTAAATTGGCATAAGCGTTGCCCAATGTACGGTAGGTAGTCTGATGATCGAAGTCATAGAGCGCATCGTAGATGCCGCTGGGATAAAGGGGATTGGGGTTGGGCAGTCCTGTAGACGGGTCGAAAGCCGGGGCGAACGGTAGTTCGGCAACCAGCTGACCAGGAGTGGAAAATGAGTTGTCGTTGGTTACTTTATTCAGCTGCGACCGGTCGACGGCGAGGTTGACGCCGAATACCAGCCGGTCTGTTGCATTGTGGTCGATGTTAAATCTGCCTCCATACCGCGTGAAACTGTTGTTGATCACAATTGCGTCCTGCTTATTATAGAATCCTGAGATAAAAAAACGGGTTTTGTCATTTCCGCCACTGGCGGAAAGGTTGATCTGACGGGAAGGAGCGTTCCTGTGGAAACCAGCGGTCTGCCAGTCCGTATTGACGGTGGCGTTCTGCCAGTCCGTACCCAGTGCGAAGTTCTCATATGCAGGTAGATAGTCGTGGGCCCAGTACCATTTGGTGGCCGAGTCGACGGAAGGAAAACCGGAGATATCGTTATTGAAGTCATAGGCGCCATCTGTCTCAGATGCCTGCCTGGCAAGGGCGAGGTATTGCCTGGCGTCGAGGAAATGTCGTTTTCTGGCCGGATTGCTGATGCCGGTGCTGGTGTTGAGCTCGAAGATCGTCTTATGACTGTTCTTTCCTTTTTTGGTGGTGATCAGCACCACGCCGTTCGCGGCCCTGGCGCCATAGATCGCGGACGCGGAAGCATCCTTCAGGATATCAATGCTTTCGATGTCATTGGGGTTGATATCGATCAGGGGGTTGGTCGGTTCGTTGGTGCCATCAGACAGACTCATTGTGGTTACGGGCAGACCGTCCACGATGTACAAGGGCTGGCTGCTTGCTGAAATGGAAGAGATGCCGCGGATATTGACCTGGATGGCCTGGCCCAGCTTGCCGCTGCCGGACTGTACGACAACGCCGGGAGCCTTCCCCTGAACAGCAGACTCGAAGCCAGGGGCGGGGTAGTTCTCGACCGTTTTTGAGTCAAGCTTGCTCATCGAGCCGGTGATGTCTCTTCTGGCGGCCTTTCCGTAGCCTACGACCACGACCTCATTCAGCGCCTTTTGAGAAGAGGAGAGTAGTATCGTCAGGGGTTCATTTTCGGCAGACAGGGTTAGGTCCTGGTCGTCATAGCCGATATAGGAAAAGTGGAGAGCCTTGGTTTTAGGGCCGACGCGGAGAGAAAAGCTGCCGTCGGGGCCTGAGACGACCGAAGCGCGGGCCCCTCTGGCATTAACCGTAACTCCCGACAAAGGGGACTTATCCCTACCATCCAATATCTTACCGTAGACTTGTCGTGATTGGTCCGAAGCTGAGACTTGTCGTGACTGGGCCGAAGCCGGGCACCAATAGAAAAGCAGGAACCATAGGACACAGTGGAACTTTCTCATAAGAGTGCCAGTTAACAGTTGAAATTCTTTGCGTCCGTGAAATTAAAAAAAACATTACGTAGAAGTCCTTTTATTTATATATAAAATTCCGTAACTTCAAAAAGCACGTTTGTCGCCATGGGATGGAAGTTTGTCATATCTATAAGCTGTTATGTCCTTCTTTATTGTCCCCATCTATCCGCTCAACGGGTCTATTACTGTGAGCCGTATAGTGATAGGTTTACAATAAAGGAAGAGCTGCTTGGTAAAGTAGCAGAGTACTATTGGGTAGCCTCGACCACCCGAAAGCGATTACCCAAACACAGTACTGAGCTGGCAGAAGAAAGGGATTTCGCGATCTACAACACGCGGATGAACCTTGTCAATCTCATTGGAGAGAGGACCAGCTTCCCGGGTGACCCCCTCAAGGAATACCTTATTACCACGTATGATCATTTCGACCAGGTACATCTCCTGAAGAACGACCACAAGCAGGTGGATGTCTTCTTACAGCGATATGAGGCGGACGGCAGGCCGACGGTGCCGGGGGTGGTGATCGGGACCTTTGCCTTTGATGAACCGGGAAATAGTTTCATGCTCGTGCGTTCGGAGGACCGCAGCAAGATATTGCTCGTTGGTTTTGAATTTGTCTCCAATGCCGCCCCCCGGATACACACGATGCTGTTCGACCAGGACTGGCAGCTGCTTGCGGAGAAAGTATACCGGCATCCTTACCTCACGCAGCCGATGATACAGGACGACTACACCAGCTTTCCGCTGGAGGATTTCAATAGTGCACCCGTGAAGCTGGCCAACAATGGAGAATGGCTCATGATGGCGCCGTCGAGAAAGGACCATAATTTCCTTTTGTTCCATTTTAGCCCGATAGATACGGTGGTGACCTGGAAAGGCATTCTGCTGCCCGGTACGTCCGATATGGAAGATGTTTGTCTGTCGATAGACAATACGCATGGCGACGTGGTGGCCGGCGTCCTGTCGACCTTCCATTATTCCACGCTGAAGAATGTAGAGGTCGTGCACTATTCCATGCAGTCCAGAGCGTTCGATTTTGACTCGTCCTACCGGCTGACGACACTCGGCGGAAAGAAGGTAAAGAACGGGAATCTGGTTAAGGAAAATTTTATGGCGGTACCTGGAAGGGGGTTCCTGTTGATGAAGGAATACGGACGGCCATTCGACCTGGACATGGACGACAATACCTTTGATGACGGATGGGATCCTGCAATGCTCTTCACATCCAACAGTATTCCCGATCCCACCAGCGGTACGGGGCGTCTTCGCTGGCCCGCGCCCAAGTATGGCTATTCCCGTTATAAGTCCTCGATCAATCCGCCGTATCACGACAGGGGCGATCTTAGTCTGTATTACTTCCCTGCCACGCGGAAGGACAGCTGCTGGATGGGGATGATCAGCCAGGAGCAGGTGACCGAACTCAATTCACCCAGTCTTTCCTATACGGTGGTGCCGCTGCAGGACAAGCTGTTCTTTCTCTACAATAGTTTCGTGCACGGCCAGAGCATGTATGCGTCGACGACTGTCATCAACCAGCAGGGGGAGCTGGTCTCCGATGAGGGGATCCTCTTCTGGGGGCTGAAGAACACGCTGAATTTTCAGCAGTCGAGGCAGATGGCGCCGGACCAGATCGTTATCCCTTACGACCGCTATCTGAATGGCAGCGGGAATGTGCAGGGTAGGATCGGGTTTGCGGTTGTGCAGTTCTAATAAAAATGCCGCCTCGCGGAGGACGGCATTTGACGCGCAGCGCGGGCGCATTATTTCTTTGCGAGCCCTTGTTTGGGTTCGGACGCTTTCATTAGTTCTACGAGGTAGTCGCCCCAGATAGTGGGGTTGGAATGTGTGCCGTGGCCGGATGTCTTTTCGGTTGTCGGCAGCAGGATATATCTTCCTTTTGGTACTTTTTTGATGCATGAATCCAGGATGCCCATCTCGGGGGGATTGCATTCGTCGTCGGCGGAGTTGACGGCGTAGAAGGGGCATTTGATCGTGTTTAGTTTCGGTTCAGGGTTGTAATAGCGGGATGCGTCCATGGCGTAGATGAAGTCGTTAGCGTCCTGGCGGCGGATAAAGCCTTCCACCGCCATGTCAAAACCTTGCTCTGTCTTTTCACGCGTAGGCGATCTTCTCTGCATCTGCCAGGGGCTGCTGGTCATCCACATCATGGAAGTATAGGCGCCGCGCAGGCCTTCAGCCGGTGGTTCGGTGTATTCACCGCCTTTCCAGGCGGGGTCGTTCTTTACACATTGGATGCCGGCGTAGCGGCTCATCCGGTTGCGGCCGGCGATCTCGACGGGCAGGCTGGCGTTGGCCATGCAGGCGTCCATGAAGTCGGGATAGGTCTCGGCCCAGACCCAGCAATGCATTGCGCCCATAGAGGTCCCGAGAATGAGGCGAAGGTGGTTGATCCCCATTTTTTCGGTGAGCACCTTGTAGTCCGCCTGGACCATATCATCGTATGTATATTTCGGGAATTTCATGTGCAGGCCGTCGCTGGGCTTGCTGGATCTGCCGTGGCCGATGCCGTCGGGCAGGATAATGAAATATTTGGTGGCGTCGAGGGGCTGGCGGGGTTCGAAGAGGTGGCCGCCGAAGCCCTGGTTGACGAAGTTGTGGCTATTGCCGGTGGTGCCGTGCATGATGTAGACGGCGTTGATGACCTTTCCGCTCTTATCTTTTACCGGCTTGCCGAAGGTGGTGTAGTGCAGGCGAAGTACGGGGATGGTCTCTCCGCTGGCGAATTTGAAGTTGTTCAGCTCATAGTCGACCTCTGCGGAATCGGGCAGGTTGAGAGGGGCTTGTGCCGGGCGTTGTGCCTGAGCTACCAGGCAGGCCAACGAGAGCGCAGCGATGGTAAAAAGTTGGAATTTCATGTCGTGAATGTATCGAATTAATCGGTGCTGCGGTAGACGGATATTAATCCGGTTTTTGCGTATTTTGATGGGCAAAAATCGAAGCACATATGAGAAAATTATTGATTGCGGTAGTCGCAGGCCTTGCCTTTGGCTTATGACCAAGCAGGTCGATCGCTTTTCTGCACGAGGTGGATGGGGCTCACTAAGCAAAAAATGAGAGACCCTGGCTAATATATGGGTAGGCCGGAGTTTATTAGTCATTACCTTTCCGTCTTCTAAATCATATTGTAAATGAGAACAGTTCGTTTAGTCATTTTACTATTGGCGGTCGCGACGACGACTTTTGCCCAGCCCACCGAAAAGCCGCCGTTACACGGCAATCACTGGATGGCCGTGACGGGTAAGCCGCTGGCTGCGGAGGCCGGTGCGCAGATATTCCAGAAAGGAGGCAATGCGATCGACGCTGCCTGCGGGATGCTGGCGGCGGTCTGCACCATGTGGGACGTGCTGAGCTGGGGTGGGGAGACGCAGGCGCTTATCTATAACCCCAAGACGGGGAAGGTCATCGCGATCAACGCGCTGGGCTGGGCGCCGACGGGAGCTACGCCGGCGTTCTTTAAGAGCAAGGGCTATAGTTTTCCGCCGGAATATGGTCCGTTGGCGGCGGTGACCCCGGGGACGCCGGGTGGTCTTTGCTATATGCTGGCCGAGTACGGGACGATGAGTCTGAAAGAAGTGCTGGCTCCCGCGATGGAGATGGCGAAGGGCTATGCGATAGAGGCGCAGACCGCGAATAGCTTTGAGGCGCAGAAGCGTCGATTGAAGGATTGGCCCTATAGCAAGGCTTTGTTCCTGCCGCATGCCGGGGAGTCGCGCGAGGCGCCGGAGGCGGGGGAGGTGTTTGTGCAAAAAGACCTGCTGGAGACCTTGACCAGGATGGTGGAGGCGGAGCAGGATGCGCTGAGGCATAAGAAGACTCGAGCAGCCGCGATCATGGCGGCGTTTGACCGTTTTTATAAGGGCGATATTGCGCAGGAGATCGTGCGCAGCAATCGCGAGCAGGGTGGACTCTTCACCATGGAGGATCTGGCGCAGTGGAAGCCAATCGAAGAAGAGCCGCTGCACGTCAGCTATCGGGGGACGGAGGTCTACAAGCTCCAGCAGTGGACGCAGGGGCCGTCGATGCTGCAGGCGTTGAATATCCTCGAGAACTTCAACCTGAAGGATATGGGTTTCAACAGTACCCGGTACATACACACTGTTTACCAGGCGATGAATCTGGCTTTTGCCGACCGGGACTTTTATTATGGCGACCCTTATGTTACGACGGGTCAGCCGATGAAGGGGCTTCTGAGCAAGGAGTATGCCGCGGCGCGGGCGAAGCTGATCAAGTATGATCGTAATGACGTGCTGGCTGCGCCGGGCGACCCTTATCCCTTTGAGGGTCGGACGAATCCTTTTTCCGATCTCCTGAAGGAAAGGGGGAAGATGAGTATGCCGCCGGTGCGGGGTTTTGGAGGGCCGAATACAGGTGGGGCGATGAATTCGGCAGCGGGGCTGCCGGTAGGGGGGATTGCCGGCGCGGACCCAGGTGCCGCCGACCTGGCCTTCGATCATACAGATGCTTCGGCCCCTCCCGATGAGAATCTCTACCACGACCGTCTCTGGCGGGGCACCACCAGCATCGAGGCGGCGGATAAGGACGGTTGGGTGATCTCGGTTACCCCCAGTGGTGGGTGGAACCCGGCCTGTGTCGCGGGTCATACCGGAGTAGGCATGTCTCAACGGATGCAGAGCTTTGTCCTGGATTCTGTGCTTTGCCCCTTTAACGTTGTCGCGCCGCATAAGCGGCCCCGTGTGACGCTGACGCCTTCGTTAGCGTTGAGGAATGGGAAGCCTTTCCTGTGTTTTAGTGTGCAGGGTGGTGACACACAGGACCAGAACCTGCTGCAGTTCTTCCTCGACGTTGTCGAATTTGGGATGACGGTGCAGGAGGCGACAGAGGCGCCGAATATCAATTCGGACCAGCTGTGGCTGTCGCTTGGAGGGGAGAGGATCGAAGACCGCAGGCCGAGGCCGGGGCATATCTTATTGGGTAATGTGACGCCGCCGTATGTACGGAGGGACCTGAGACAAATGGGGTATATTGCCACTTATGGGGATAGGACGAGCGGACCTATCAATGCGATATTGTTAGATGACAAGCATGGCACCTTTTGGGGTGGGAGTAGTAATAATGGGGAGGACTATGGGATAGGGTGGTAAAAAAAATGGAAGGGGCCTTGCGGCCCCTTTTTTTATGATTTAAACGTCGCACCTTTAAAGGTCTTTTTGAACTCAAGCCAGTCCGGGATCGAGACGTGCCGGACGTATGGATTTTCCGGATGGTTCCTGATGTACTCCTGGTGGTAATCCTCCGCGGGGTAGAACCCGTTGTAGGGTAGTACCTGGGTGACGATCTTCGAATGATATTTCTTCTGGTCGCGGGCTATCTCCTCGTCGATGATCTTTTTTTCTTCGTCGTTGCGATAAAAAACGATGGAGCGGTACTGGGTGCCCTCGTCGGGACCCTGGCGGTTGAGCTCGGTTGGGTCCATGCTGGCGAAGAAGGCTGATACCAGGGTGGCGTAGGATATTTTGGAGGGGTCATAGAACACCTGGACGGTTTCGGCGTGGCCGGTGGTGCCGGTGCAGACCTTTTCGTAGTCAGGGTGTTTGTCGGTTCCGCCCGCGTAGCCGCTGACGGCGTCGCGTACGCCTACGAGGCTCTGGAAGACGATCTCTGCGTGCCAGAAACAGCCCTCTGCAAAATAGGCGACCTGTTCGTTGGGGCCGGGTTTACTGGATTCTTTCACGGGAATATTTGCGGGCTGGGTCTGACCGCAGGCAGCCAGAAGGAGGACGCAGGCGGCGGTAAAAAAAAATTGTTTCATGCTATTATATTAGAATGCTTTTGAGGTTACCGGGGGCCGGGTGGGTGAGCCGGAATTTTAGAATGCTTTTGAAGTTACCGGGGGCTGGCCGCCTTCCGGGACGAAGATAAGTGCTGCGGAATTCATGCAATAGCGCTTGCCGGTGGGGCTTGGACCATCGTCAAAGACATGACCCAGGTGCGAGCCGCTCTTGCTGTCGACCACTTCCCATCTCTCCATGCCGTCGCTGTTGTCCCTGACCAGGCGGACCGCGTCGGGGTTGATCGGCGCCCAGAAACTGGGCCAGCCGGTGTGGGAGTCGAATTTCTGCTCAGAGCTAAAGACGGGTTGCAGAGAGGCCGCGGAATAATAGGTACCCTTCTGGTAGAAATGGTCGTATTTCCCGGTGAAGGCTCTCTCTGTACCCTGCTGCCGGAGGATATAGAACTGCTCGGGGGTAAGGCGGGCCTTCCACTCCGTGGGGGTAAAGCTCATCGGATACTTTGTGCTGGAAGAGGCTGTGGGCGGATCTGGATATTTTTTGGACTGGGCCTGTGCCGTAAATGTACTCAGGACGATAAGAGCGACTAATGTAAAAGCTGGATATTTCATGACGCGTTGTTTTACGTATAATAAACGAAAGAAGGCTCTCAGGGGTTTTGTTCGAAATGTTAAGGTATTAAACATATGTCAAAATTTTAAATTTGTGAACCGCGCCGCCGGCCGCTTGAACCGCGGAATTGGCGACGGGGGGAGGGGCTAGAAGGACGGGGTTCCGGAGGATTAGTCGGCGCTGACCTAAATAACTTACAGGCATTTGCAACATTTTAACAAAGCCTCTGTCCCTTGGGAAAGGGCATCTTATGTTTAAGAACTATCTCAAGGTCGCTTTTCGCAACTTATGGAAGAATAAAGGGTTTTCCTTTATTAATATCATTGGTCTGGCGATCGGCATGTCCAGCGCCATCCTGATCCTGTTATGGATACAGAACGAGGTGACCTATGACGGGTTCCACGAAAAGAAAGACAGGATCTATGAGGCATGGAACCGCGCCGCCTTCAGCGGGGCCATGCACTGCTGGAATACCACGCCTAAACCGTTGGCCGCGGCCATGCACCGCGATTTTCCCGAAGTGGAACACGCGGCGAGGGTCAACTGGCCGAGCAGGCTGCTGTTCACCGTTGGCGAGAAGCGGCTGATGGAGCAGGGCAATATCGTGGATTCTGTTTTTTTGCAGATATTCAGCTTCCCGCTGTTGCAGGGCAATCCGGCAACCGCACTGAATGACGGCCATTCCATCCTTCTTACACAGACGTTTGCCAGGGCCCTCTTTGGCAATGCCGATGCGATGGGCAAGGTGATCAGGATCGACGACAAAGAGAACTTCACGGTGACGGGTATTCTCAAGGACCTGCCGAACAACACCCGATTCACCTTTAAGTACCTTTTGCCCTGGGCCTATTACCGGCGGCAGGAGACCGACAAGACTGAAGAGACCAACTGGGGCAGCAACAGCACGCGTACCTATGTACTGCTGAAACCCAATGCCACCCTGGCCTCGATGGCGCCGAAGATGAAAGTCATAAAGACCCGGTATGACAGCACCGAGAAACACTGGGAGATGTTCCTCTATCCCATCAGCCGGTGGCGACTCTATTCCAATTTCAAAGGGACGGTAGAGGATGGCGGGCTGATCGAATTTGTGCGGCTGTTTGGTATCGTTGCCGCCTTTATTTTGCTGATCGCCTGTATCAACTTTATGAATCTCTCCACGGCCCGCAGCGAGCGCCGCGCCAAGGAGGTCGGTATCCGCAAAGTAGTGGGCGCCCCGCGGGTCACGCTGATCGGGCAGTTCATCGGAGAGTCGGTCCTGCTGTCCTTTCTGGCGGCGATACTCGCCATCGGCATCGTGCTGGTCAGTCTTCCCGCATTCAATGAACTGACCAAAAAGCAGCTGTATATCCCGTTCGGGAGCATCTGGTTCTGGCTATCTGGTATCGGCTTTATCCTCTTTACCGGGTTGCTGGCGGGCAGCTATCCTGCCTTCTTCCTTTCGTCTTTTCAGCCGGTAAAGGTGTTGAAAGGGACGTTTAAGGCGGCCAACGCATTGATCACTCCCCGAAAGGTCCTGGTCGTACTGCAGTTCACCTTCGCGATCATCCTGATCATCTGTACCATCATCGTCAAACAACAGATAGACTATGCGCGCAACCGGGATACCGGTTATGACAGGGGTAGCCTGGTCTACCATTTTATGACGGGTGATATTGAAAAGAAATACGACCTCATCAAGCAGGACCTGTTGTCATCGGGTGCGGCGGTCGCCGTGTGTAAGACCAGCTCGCCCCTGACCGATAATTATAGCGATACCTGGGGATTTCAGTGGGAAGGGAAGGACCCCAGCGACAAGACCGACTTCAACTATTTCTGTACCGACCAGCACCTGGCGAAGACTACGGGGATACAGATCCTGAAAGGGAGGGACTTCGACCTGAATAAATATCCGACCGATTCTACGGCCATGCTGCTGAACGAGTCGGCGGTAAAGGCCATGCACTTTAAGGAGCCGATCGGACAGATCGTCAGGGAGGACAACACGGCATTCCACGTGGTCGGCGTGATCCGGGACTTTATCATCCAGTCGCCGTATGAGCCTATACGGCCAATGGTAGTCGTTGGGGCGAAGGGCTGGTTCTCCACCATCAATTTCAGGCTGCCTCCAAATACGCTGACTGCAACCAGTCTGAGAAAGGCGGAAGCAGTCTTTAGACGATACAACCCCGACTATCCGTTCGAATATCGTTTTGTCGATGCCGAGTACGCGCGGAAATTTGACGACGAGCAGCGGATCGGGACACTGGCGGGGCTATTCGCCGCACTGACCGTCTTTATTTCCTGTCTCGGGCTGTTCGGACTGGCGACCTATATGGCCGAGAACCGCGTGAAGGAGATCGGCGTAAGAAAAGTCCTCGGTGCATCCGTAGGCGGCATCGCGACCCTGCTGTCGAAAGACTTCTTAAAGCTGGTGCTCCTGTCCTTCGTGGTGGCGGCGCCGATAGCATGGTGGGCAATGTACACCTGGCTGAAGGACTACCCCTACCGGGTGGAGATCAAATGGTGGGTATTTGCGATGGCGGCGTTGTTGTCGATGGGCATCGCCTTGCTGACAATAAGTTATCAAGCTGTTAAAGCTGGTCTTGCTAATCCCGCCAGGAGTTTGAGGTCTGAATAACAGGCTCCGGCGGGGGCCCCGGCCGAGACGTGGCGGGTGGTCCCGGCGGGGGGCTGGCTCTACTTATTGCTCCACCGGAAAAAGCGTACTCCCAGCGTCGTGAAGACCAGCGTATACCCAACGTTGGCGAGCAGCGTCATATAATTCGTGCTGCCCCAGCTGGCGGGCGAGAGAGCTGCCGAGATAATGTTTTTCGTCGTTCCGTAGGGCGACCAGTCCGCGACCTTGCCCCATGCATCGCCTAGCATGCCAAAGGAGGCGAACTGCCCGATCATTATAAAGGCGAAAAAGACAAGACGGGTCGTTACATTGACCATCTCCTGATTTTTCACCAGTCCCACGATCATCTGCCCGAGGGCGAGGTAGACGGCTCCTCCGAGGATCGCGGTGAGGAAGGCCAGGACGTAGGCGCCGGCGCTCAGCTTGATATGGTCGACCTGGTAGCCGATATAGAAGAGGACGAGGGTGGTGATCACGATCATGACCAGCTGAACGAGCAGGCGGCTCACGATAATGGTCCAGCGCGGCGCCGGAGTGACGCGCAGCCGCTGGAAGATGCCTTTCTCGCGGTCGCGGGCGACGGCATTGGTATAGCCCATCAGGCCAATCGCGTTGAGGCCGACGGTGATACAGTTGGACAGCGCGAAGGCGCCGCCAAATCTATCGATCAGACCCTTCCAGGATATAAGGATGATAGACGGTATGAGGATGACCATGATGCTCGCCCGCCGGTTGCGCCATTGCGCGGTAAGATCGGCCTTCAGGAGATTGGAGAGCACGGTCCCCGCTGACGGCAGATTGGTCGCGAGGTTGGCGTTGCGGGTCGTTATGGTGGCAGTGGCTGGAGTAGTAGTGCTTGACATATCTTTTGGTTGAATAGTAATTAAGAACGGATAGCCGACCCGGTGAGTCCGATAAAGACGTCTTCGAGGGTGATCTTACCTCTGCGGGAAGCCTGGATGACCTCCGGCCTGTCCCGGTTGTCGTCGATGATCGCCTGTGGCGTATCGGTGGTGATGATCTGACCGTGATCGATGATGGCGATCCGATCGCAGATGGATTCGGCTTCTTCCATCGAGTGGGTGGTCAGGAGAATGGAGTGTCCTCTGTCCCTCATCGCCTCGATCCTTTCCCATAGCTGGCGGCGGGACTGGGGGTCGAGACCCGTCGTGGGTTCATCCATCAGCACCAGCGGAGGTTGGTGAATGGTGGCGATCACCAGCGACACGCGCTGCTGCTGTCCGCCGGATAGTTGCCCAAACCGTTTGGATCCTGAATCCTCCAGCTTGATATCGGCCAGTATGTCGGCCGTCCTTTCGGCTGAGAGAGAAATGCCGTGGATGCCCGCATAGAGGCGGATGATCTCCGATACGGTCAGCTCTGGCTGAAAGCTGGTGGACTGGAACTGGACTCCCATCGCTGCCCGGGCGTGCAGCGGCTGTTTGCGGTTGTCGAAACCTGCAATATAGATGGCGCCGCTGGTCGGCTTTAACAAGCCCTCGATGGCGCTGAGCGTGCTGGTTTTGCCGGCCCCGTTGGGACCGAGCATGCCGAATATTTCTCCGGGTCTGACATCGAAGGACACGTCACGAACAGCCTTAAAGCTGCCGTAGCTGACGTTCAGGTTGGCGACCTGGAGGACGGGGGGAGTTAGGTTGGTGTTCATAGGACTAAGATAATCTGTTGGGGGAGATGGACAAAGGCAAAGGCGGTCATTTTGGGAGGATTACCGGTAAGTGGGGGGCCCGGGGCGGTGAATGGGAAAGGTGGACGGGGCCGGCTGCGGGTATTTATGACTATGGGCGACACTGTCCGGATGGTGATGGTATCGGATGCCTGCTCTACGAGGGCGGACGTTCTCAATGGCGTAAAATTTAAAAAACCCCGGCATAACCGGGGTTTTCTTTTATTGCTCTTTGTGTTGACAGATTAGAGACGGGTTACTACGGTGTTTTCGGTCAGCGTCCTGTTGACTGCGAACTGACGAACGATCTCGTTGTTGTTGCCAGAGCGGATGATGAAAGTCGGGTGGATCTGAGCATCAGTGTTCTGGAAGAATATGGACTTGGAAAAGTGCGCATCCGTGAACTGCTGATGGTATACTACGTCACCGTTATCATTCTTGATGATCAGGGAGAACTTTTCAGAAGTGGGGTTTTCGAATTCCACCTTGAAGATGATGTTGTTTTCGGTAGTACCCTGGTACTTAACAGAAACCTGTTCTTCGGTCAGAGAAGAAGTCTTTTTGTTATTGCCACCTTCGTTGGCGCTTGCTGCGTTGCTGAAAAGAACTACGACGGCGGTGAATGCTGCTGCGATTACTTGTTTAGTGTTCATACTATTTTTCTTTTGTTATTTACGATGTTGTTTAAGACTAAAAATTTTACTGGCGACAATCGTAAGAAGTATATGGCAGAAGCAAAAGGCAGGCAGTTCGGTTGGACTTATTCAGGAGCAGGACGCTTATCATCTGAATTGTTACACAAATTTAGAGCGGAGCAGGAGGGTATGCAAACACAGTTTGATCGTTTTTTATTACGCCAACCGGGATGGGTTGCTGTGTAATATACTGATAGTTATGTTGTTACGATGCTATTTGGAATGATAACCAACCCTTTTTTGTTAAGGAAATATGAATAAAAACCCGGGTAACCGAATGACGAACGGCTTGGGGTGGTGATTGGGGTTCTGTATTTTCGGTATTATGAAGCCATTAACCATAACCCTGGCCGCCTGTCTGTTGACAGTCCTGGTCTTTGGGCAGGACAATCCACTCTGGATGCGTTATCCTGCTATTTCTCCGGATGGTCAGACCATCCTTTTTAGTTATAAGGGGGATATCTATTCGGTATCATCCAGGGGCGGTTCTGCTGTCCCTCTCACAATCAGTGAATCCTACGAGTATGCGCCTGTCTGGTCACATGACGGCAAGTGGATCGCCTTTGCTTCGGACCGATACGGGAACTTTGACGTTTTTGTCATGCCGTCTACGGGGGGCGAGGCTAAGCGGCTGACCTATTTTTCCGGCAGGGAGATACCGAGCAGCTTTACGGCCGATGACCAGCGGGTATTGTTCGCTGCGGTCAGGCAGGATCTGGCGACTGATGGACAGTTTCCCACTGGCGCTATGTCAGAGCTATATAGTGTACCCGTTGCCGGGGGCAGGGTCGATCAGGTATTGCCGGTGCCGGCCATCAATGCGACCGTAAGCGCGGCCGGAGACAAGCTTATTTATGAAGACAACAAGGGCTATGAGAACTACTGGCGCAAGCACCATACCTCATCCGTGACCAGGGACATATGGTCTTATGACACGAAGTCGGGGAAATATGACCGGCTGACGACCTTCAAAGGGGAGGACCTGAATCCGGTGTTCGACGCCAATGACAAGGACTATTATTATTTGAGCGAGCAGGGTGGGTCGTTGAATATATATAAGAGTGGTGGAGGTGGGGGGACTGCGCAGGCCGCCCCGGCTGCGCTTACGCATTTTTCCAAACACCCTGTACGATTTTTGACCCGTGCGCGCGATAACACCCTCTGCTTTGGCTTTGACGGTGAGATATATACGCTGAAACCGGGCGGCGAGCCGCAGAAGGTCGCTATCCGGGTGGCGGAGGACGGCCGCGCGTCTATGGAGCGGATCCTGCCGTTCGGCGGCGGTGTCACCGAAATGCGGCTATCCCCGAATGGCAAGGAGATCGCCTTTGTATTCCGGGGAGAGATATTTGTGGCTTCCGTGGAAGGGGGCATCGTCAAGCGGGTCACCAACACGCCCTGGCAGGAACGCAGCGTCAGCTGGAGTCCGGATGGCCGTAGGCTGCTGTATGCCGCAGAGAAAGACAATAGCTGGAATATCTATACTACGGGTATCGTCCGGAAGGAAGAGCCCTATTTCTACGCTTCTACGGTGCTGAAAGAAGAGCCGGTCATTGCGACCCCGGCCGAGGAGTTTCAGCCGGCTTTTTCGCCTGACGGAAAGGAAGTGGCCTACCTGGAGGACAGGGTAACGTTAAAGGTCATCAACCTGGCCAGCAAGAAGACCCGCACCATCCTGGCCGCAGACAAGAACTATTCTTACTCTGACGGGGACCAATACTATCAATGGTCACCGGACGGCAAGTGGTTCCTGGTACAGTTTGGACTGCCTGAGCGCGTGATGAGCTCTGAGGTGGGTCTTGTCGCCGCCGATGGAAAGGCTCCCGTGATCAACCTGACCCTTAGTGGCTATGATGATTTTACTCCCAAATGGGTAATGGATGGCAAGATGATGATCTGGGGCTCGAACCGGGAAGGGGCGAGGGTACAGGCGGGATATGCAATTACCGGTGATGTGTATGGGATGTTCTTTTCGAAGGAGAGTTTTGACCGGTATAAGCTATCGAAGGAAGATTTTGCGTTGCTGAAGGAAGTAGAGGAGAAGAAGAAGGAGGATAGCACCAAGGAGGCTAAGGCGACCAAGGGTGGTAGAAAAGGCAGGGGTGCCGCGGATACGGCTGCTGCCTCCAGGAAGGATTCGAGCTTAAAGATCGACTGGGACAACCTCACCGACCGCAAGCTGCGGTTGACCACGCACACTTCCGATGCGGTCGACTGGGTGCTGTCGAAGGATGGGGAGAAACTATATTATCTCAGCCAGTTCGAGAAAGGGTATGACCTCTGGATGACCGAAAACCGGACAAAGGAGACCAAACTCTTTGCGAAGTTGGGCGCCAAATACGGCGGGATGGAGCTATCGGCGGATGGCAAGTACATCTTCCTGCTGGGAGATGGCCGAATCACGAAGATCGACGCCAGCAGCGGCAAGGCGGAGCCTGTGGGCATCAACGGAGAGATGGCGTTGAAGGATGCAGAAGAGAAGGCCTATATCTTCGATCACGTCTGGCGCCAGATCAAGGCGAAATACTATGTCGTCGACATGAATGGCGTGGACTGGAACTTCTACTATACGGCCTATAAGAAATTCCTTCCTTATATAAACAATGACTATGACTTCTCGGAGATGCTGAGCGAGATGCTGGGTGAGCTGAATGTTTCGCATACCGGGGCTTACTACTTTGGAGGCGGTCGCCCCACGGCGGACAGGACGGCTTCGCTGGGTATCCTTTTTGACTATAGGCACAAGGGGACGGGGTTGAAGATCGCCGAGGTCATCGACGGCGGGCCGCTGGACAAGTATTCCGAGCGTGTAAGGCCCGGCGTGATACTGGAAAAGATCGACGGGGAGGATATCACCGATACCGTTGACCACTACAAATACCTAAACAGGAAGGACGGGAGGCTGGTGTTGCTGTCGTTGTTCGATCCCGTGACGAGCGTGCGCTGGGAAGAGACGATCAAGCCGATAAGCCTCAACGAGGAGAGCGAGCTGTTGTACAAACGCTGGGTGAGGCTTCGTCGCGAGGAGACGGATTCCCTGTCGAAGGGCAAGATCGGTTATATACATGTCCGGGCGATGAATGACGAGAGCATGAGGACGGTGTTTGAAGAGGCTCTGGGCAGGAATATCGGGAAGGACGCCATTATTGTCGACACCCGGTGGAATGGGGGAGGGAATATACACGAGCAGCTGTCGGATTTTCTCAACGGGAAGAAATATTTTGACGTTATTCCGCACGGTCAGTATGTGGGGTCAGAGCCATCCGATAAATGGGTGAAGCCTTCGATCGTGCTCATCGGCGAGTCGAACTATTCGGATGCGCATCTTTTTCCGGTCGCCTACAAGCTAAAGAATGTGGGTAAGACCCTCGGAATGCCGGTTCCGGGTACGGGTACATTTGTCTGGTGGGAAGTGCAGATCGATCCGGGTTTGGTGTATGGCAACCCGATGGGGGGATGGCGAGCGCCGGACGGGTTGTTTGAAGAGGGGCATCAGCTGGAGCCGGATATACTTGTGAGGGATGAGCCGGACCGGTTGTCGGCTGGGCATGATCAACAGATAGAGGAGGCGGTCAAAGAATTAATGAAGGCACCCCATTAGGGGTGTTTTTTTTGTGTTGCCCATTTTTTGAGCATGGAAGTGAGTTCGGTGAGGTTGATGGGTTTGGACAGGTAGTCGTTCATGCCGGAGGCGAGGCATTGTTCGCGGTCCTGCCGGGTGGTGTTGGCGGTCATGGCGATGATGACGATGGGGGTTGTGGGTCTGGTGGGGCGAGTGCGGATGGTCCGGGTGGCTTCGAGTCCGTCCATTTCGGGCATCTGGACGTCCATGAAAATAAGGTCGTAGGGTGATTCGTCCAGCAGGGCCAGCACTTCTTTTCCGTTGGCGGCGATATCCGGCGAGTAGCCCATTTTCGTCAGGAGGATCAGCGCGAGCTGCTGGTTGATGGGATTGTCTTCTGCCAAAAGTATGTGAAGGGGATACTGTTCGGCCAGTATTGGGATGGGCGGGGGACCGTCGGTGGGATTTGTGTGGCTCGTGGGGTTTGTGTAGTTCGCGGGGTTTGTGTGGTTCGCGGGGTTGTCGCGGGTCGGCTGGTCAGGGTTGGCGAGGGCGGTATTGGCCACCTCCAGCAGTTGATCACAGCAGGTGCGGATCGTGGTGAGGTAGTGGCGTTGTTCTTTTGTGAGGGAGGTCTGGTCGAGCAGGGTGGACATACCGACGATGCCGTTCATGGGTGTTCGTATCTCGTGGCTCAGGTAGGAGAGGAGGCTATTTCGGCGGTGACGCAAACGGCGGATGTATACCAGGCAAAGGCATAGAGTGATAAGGAGTATGGCTACCAATGGGAGTAGCATGGGCTAGGAATTTGCAGAGCTTAACAAAAGAGGACAAGGCGTCCCTGGTCATTCAGGGCCGGCAAGATAACGATAGTGGATGTTATGTATTTTTTATTGGGGACGTTATTTGATTAGGGTAGGTGTTTTAACTTATTTTTCAACACTAAAAATTGGATGTTCTTTACCGTTAGGTTGGGGTGCGGCAGCCGCACGCTCCTCATATCTCGTCGAGGTTGAAGGGGAGGCGTCGGATCCTTTTGCCGGTCAGGTCGAAGATGGCGTTGCAGAGGGCGGGCGCGAGGGGAGGAAGTCCCGGTTCTCCTACGCCGCCGGCTCTTTCATTGTTCTCAACGATATGCACTTCTATATCCGGGATCTCATTAATGCGAGGCATTGGGTAGGTATCGAAATTCTTTTCTACTGCCTTGCCGTCTTTGAAATGTGTATCGTGCTTGATGGCGGCGCCAAGGGCCATGACGATGCTGCCTTCTACCTGGGCCCTGATCGTATCGGGGTTCACATACCAGCCGCAGTCGATAAGGGCGGTGACTTTATCGATCCTGACCTTGCCGTCCGGTTTTTTGGAGACCTTTACCACCTCTCCGACGATGCTGCTAAAACATTCCGTGACGGCGGCGCCCCAGCCTTCGTTCTTTCCGCGCTGACGCCAGCCCGTTAGGTCCATCAGCTGGTCGATGAGGGCCTGGTAGCGTTCGTCGCGGAGGTATTGTCTCCGGAACGTCAGCGGGTCTTTCTCTGCGGCGTGGGCGAGCTCGTCGATAAAGCTTTCGTAGGCGAAGCCGTTGGTGGAAGAATATACGGAACGCCACCACATCACCGGTATGGAGGATGCGGTTGGGATATCGGAGAAGCTGTAGTGGGATATCGATTCGAGATAGGGTTTGGGCAGGCCTTCGAGCGTGCTGCCGTTGTAGTCGCCCTTGTCTGCGCCGGCGTTCTCGTGGTCCATATTCTGTGTGGCGACCTTTGTCTGGAAAGCCTCGATGTTACCGTCCTTGCTGAGGCCGGCCTTACAGCCGTATACCGCGCCCGGCCGGAAGGGGCCCTGTGTCATATCATCCTCTCTTGTCCACACCACTTGTACGGGGGCTTTGATCTCCTTTGATATCAGCACCGCCTCATGCGGGTAGTCGAGAAAGGCTTTGCGACCGAAGCCTCCGCCGAGGAAGGTCATATTGACCGTCACCTTTTCGAGGGGCAGTCCCATGCGCTGGGCGAGGTCTGACTGTACCCAGTCTGGTCCCTGGATCGGTCCCCACACTTCGATGCTATCTTCTTTCACGCTGGCTACGCAATTCAGTGGTTCCATACAGGCGTGTGATTCGTAGGGCGTTTCATAGACTGCTTCTACTTTTTTGTCGGCCTTTTCGAATACTCTTTCGAAGTTGCCGGCGCTGCGGTCGTTGAGTCCGGGTTTGTTGAGGTCTTCGTGCATTCGGGCGAAGAGCTGATCGGTGTCGACGTGCTCAAAACCGTCGTCGTCCCACTCTATTTTTAGAAGCTTGCGGCCCTGCATAGCCGACCATAGGTTGTCTGCGACGACGGCGACTCCTTCCTGGAGGTGGTCGAATACCGTGCGCTTGACGACAAAGACGTGGGTGACGCCGGGGACCTTTTTGGCGGCGGAGTCGTCGAAGCTCCTGACCTTGCCGAGGATGCGGGGGCTGCGTTCGACCACGGCATAGGACATCCCGGGTAATTTTTTGTCTATTCCGAAAATGGCGGCGCCATTTGTCTTCAGCGGTGTGTCCTGGCGGAGAAGGGGTTTGCCGATGAGCTTGTAGTCCTTGCGTTGTTTGAGTGTTGGGTTCTTGGGCGGTTCGAGCCTGGCGGCGTCCTCTACCAGATCGCCGTAGCTGAAACTTTTGCCGGTGGGCTTATGGAATATCTTACCTTTCTCGGCGTAGCATTCTTCCTTTGGTACGCCCCATTTCTTCGCGGCCGTTGCGGTCAACATCTCGCGGGCGCATGCTCCGGCGCGTAGCAGTTGCTGGTAGGAGCCACGGACGGTCGAGCTGCCGCCGGTGACCTGGCTGCCGTATTTCTTTTGGTTGCCGGGTGCGAAGGCGATGGCGACCTGGTCGAGGTCCACCTCCAGCTCTTCAGCGATTATCTGTGGCACCGACTGAAAGGAGCCCTGTCCCATTTCGGCGCGATGGTTGTGTAGAGTGACTTTGCCTTTTGTGTCGATGGAGATCCAGGTCATGAGCTCGATGGACTGGCCTTCAGAGCCGGCTGCGTCGAGCAATGGGCTGTTGGCCGGGTTGATGATGGGGAGGTCGGCGCCGGGTGTGCCGGCTGCGGCCTGGTTCTTTGCGAAGGCCGGGATCCCGAGTGTGAGCGCTATGCCTGAGAGGCCGGCGTTCTTGAGGAAGGTCCGGCGGGAGTTGGTTGTTGGTTGCATGGCTGGATCTTATTTGTTTTGCGTAACGGAGCTCTGGGTGGCTGCGGCGGTGTGGATGGCTTTCCGGATCCGGGTATAGGTGCCGCAGCGGCAGAGATTGCCCTGCATGGCGATGTCGATGTCTTTGTCAGTTGGGTGGGGGTTCTTTTTGAGCAGCGCGGCCGCGGCGAGTATCTGTCCGCTCTGGCAGTAGCCGCACTGGGGGACCTGTTCTGCGATCCAGGCTTTTTGCACGGGGTGTGAGTTGTCCGGTGATAGACCTTCGATCGTGGTGATGGGTTGGTTGGCCACCAGCGACGCGGGGATGGAGCAGGAGCGCACGGGATTGCCGTTGAGAAGGACGGTGCAGGCGCCGCATTGTGCAATGCCGCAGCCGTATTTTGTGCCTGTAAGGCCGGCGATGTCACGGATAGCCCATAGCAGCGGCATTTTCTCATCCGCTGTAACCGGCGTTTTTTTCCCGTTGATCAGTAAGGTAAATGTTGGCATGGTGGGGCGGTTGATGTCCGCTTAAGTTACTGAATTGCCGGGAGGGCGCGTATGAATTTATTTTAGTGGTAGGGCGTTGTTTACCGGGAAACCGAACGGGTAGGCCCGCGGTTCACGCGGCCGGGTCTCCGCCGGGGGGCCCGCGGTTATTGGAACAATAAAAGCGCCGGGGTAATAGCCAACTGGTCTTGCCCGATCAATCCCCCTTCTTCGTCGATGTGTTGCACCGGAATATTCCGCTGCTGCAGGGACTTGCCGATCAGCTTGCTACGGTGGCAGTTGGCGGGCCTGCTTTCGCTGCAAAGCAGGGCAACGCGGATACCTTTTTCGTAGGCGGTGATGATCCGTTCGAGCCCTTCGAGAAAGAATGGCTGGACGCGGACGAGCTCATAGTCGAGTCTGCCGAGGCTATTGTAGCAGGAGGGGTCGGTGGGGCGGCCACCAAGAGTATTGCCCATATAGATGTAACGGAAGCCTGCCGCACGGACGGCAGTGACGAGCTCGGGCTGGCGATACTGGGGATTGAAGGCGGAATAGGGAATCGAGCGGACGTCGATCAGGAACTCAATGGAGTATTGTTCCAGCAGCTGCAGGAAGGTGGACAGTGGGCGGGTGCCGTGGCCGATGGTAAATATCATAGTCCTAATGAAATTAGTTGAGCAATGCTAATATAGTTAGTAATTCGGAATTGGCAAAATGTTGACCGGAATTTTGTCCTTAACATTTCTTTACAGATTGTTATAGATAAGTTATAGTTGCCATGTAACATTAAACCCGGTGCTATTTTTATGTTCTCATATAAGGACATTAAACTATAGAGATATGAAAAGGACATTGATCATTATACTCTCGCTAGGCCTCGCCTACGGCGCCTCGGCCCAGCGGAGTCATGCCATTGCCCATGGCGGGATTGGCTATCATTATCATTATTATCCCCGGACATATGTTGGTGTCGGGGTAGGGTTAGGATATGGTTTCTATCCGTGGGGTTATCCTTATGGCTGGTATGGTCCCTGGGGCGCGTATCCGGGTTGGTACTACGGCTATGGTGGGATGCCTTCCCGTCTGGCCCTTCAGATCGACGATATCAAGAATGACTATAGCGCCCAGATCAAGGAAGTTCGTCATGACAAGACGCTGGACCGGAAGGACAGAAGGGCTAAGATCGATCAGCTGAAACACGACCGCGATGCTGCGATCATCCAGGCCCGGAAGGATTACTATTATAATTCCCGCAGGAATTACAATAACAATAACCAACCGAATCAACCCAGCCAGCCTAACACGCCCGGCAATCAGAAGAACGGTTCGTCTTCATCCAATGAAGAGCAGCCGGAATATAGCGAACCTCAAAACCAGGCTCAGGCCGGACAATAGTGAAATGAATCTGGACATTGAAGGCCCCGCCGAGGCGGGCCTTTTTTTGGCTGCCGCGGAGGGATTATTTGATCTTCTTCTGCAGGAATAATTGTTCCAGCTGTTCGACACACATCGTGATGCCCTGTTCCATACCCATTTCGAGGACAGTCTTCAGGTCGTTCTCGTTGGCGTAGTACATCTTGAACTGTACGAGTGTACCCGTTGGTGTTTCGGTAAACCTGTTGCTACCGGTCGAGGAGGGGAAGGCCGGGTTCGGCGTGCCGTTCTCGTCGCAGAAACTATCTCTTACGCGGTAGCTCTTGTGGTGCTCGATGGCCAGATAATCCATCCTTGCCCAGTGCTTCTGGTTCTCAGGGCTGACCATCGCATATAGCCAGTAGCCACCCACGGCAAAATTCATCGATTTTGTCTCTGCCCTCCATGGATGGGGCGCGAACCACTGGTCCAGCAATTCGCTCTCGGTGTAGGCGCGCCATACAAGTGCAAGCGGGGCGCTGAATTCCCGGGAGACGAGGATCGATCTTTCGTTGAAGTCTTTCTCAACTTTTGTCTGGCTGTTTGTTACCATTTTATTTGTTTTTAAGATTGTTTAATACTTTATCGAGCTGGTTGAATTTGGTGTCCCACATTGAGCGGAACTGCTCGATCCATTGATCTATCTCTTTCAATTTGGGCGCATTTATTTCGTAATAGACTTCGCGTCCCGATGATTGATGCGTCACCAGCTGGCACTCGGTGAGTATGCGGATATGTTTAGATACCGCCTGTCTGCTGGTATTGAAATGGTCGGCAAGGGCAGTCGGCGTCATGGCCTGCGAGGCTATTAATACCAGGATCGCTCGCCGCGTTGGGTCCGCTATCGCCTGAAAGGGGTCTCTTCTTGTTTCCATTTTATCGTTTTATGCAACTACGTGGTTGCAAAAATAAGAGCAACCATCTGGTTGAACAAATTTTTTTGAAATTTTTTTTGATTGGGGGAAATATCCAACTGTGGCCGGGGCTTACTCCACCACGCTCACCAGCACATTTACATGAGGATCAACCCGAACCTGCGCAGGCTCAGCGGCCAGGGGTATTTGCACCGTCGTGCTCCGGGTCTTGATATTGGCGGTATGCGGCGTCCCGTCGAGCGTATATTCAAGCGGAAATGCAAAAAGATACTCTCCCACCTGGACAAACGTCAGCGTGAACTCCTTCTTATCCGGATCATAGCTGTGTTGCAGCCTTAGCACAGGGTGGCCGGGCTGGTCAAGCCATTGATGGAAAAAGTCATGAAGTTCCTGGCCGCTGACGGTCGACATTGTGGTCTCAAAATCGGCGCTCGTAGCGTTCTTATTCCGATAGGTCGCGTAATAGGTAGAGATGCCCTTCCAGAAGAGTTGGTCGCCAATGCGGCGCCGGAGCATATGCAACACCCAGCTGCCTTTCTCATAGCTGTTGGGATTCAGGAGTTTCATATAGTCGTTTTTGACGCTGCTGTCTATAACTGGTGTTCTCCTCTTTGTCTCGAAGGCGATCACCTTGTCGCGGTCTTTCTGCATCCTTTTCTCCAGCGTGTCGGGGCCATATTTATTTTCGAGATAGCAATGGGTCATATAGGTTGCGAACCCTTCGCTGAGCCAGAGATATCGCCACTGCGATTCCGTGGTGGCGTCGCCAAACCACTGGTGCGCTATCTCATGCGCCATCAACGATTCGACGTCAGGGGAATTGACCGAATTTTCGAAATAGCAGATGGCGCTGGCGTTTTCCAACCCGCCAAAACGGGTTTTAGACTGCACGTTCCCGCACTTTTCGTACGGGAACGGACCTATATGCTGAATATAGAACGGCAGTATCTCGAGCGCATGCGAATAGCTCTTAAAGCCGATATCTTTATTCTCTTTATAGACATAATCATAAACCGGTACCCCCATGGCATCACCGGGATGGTCAACTGCAAAGTCGGAGACACCGATCATCATCACCTTGGGCGCCAGCGGAACAGATTCCTGCCAGTGTGTTAGTTTCCTGCTATCCGCAACCATGGTCTCTTCCTTTAGCGCGCCGTTCGCGACGACCGTATAGTGTTGGGGGGCGGTAATCCGCCAGTCCAGTGTTGCCTTGTCGGAAGGATGGTCGACACAGGGCAGCCAGTTGTGGGCGCGGTTGGGCCAGTTGTCGCCAAAGAAGCCGCGGTTCCCAAATTTGTTCCTGGATATGATGAGACCGTCGGCCGGTATCCCTTCATAAAAGATCGTGTAGGTATGCGTTTCACCTGCCCTGGCGGATACATGAAAAAGCAGCTCACCGGTATTTTGCGTGAAGCGGATCCCACCGCCATTCTCGGATATTTTATTGACCACCATTCCCTTGCCGGCCTCGTTCTTTCGCGCGAGGTCCAGCTGGAAGCCGGCGGCGTCCGACCTGAACAACACGGTCACGGCGGCCTGGCCACGAATGACGTTATTGGAGTCGTTGAGGTCCAGCGAGAAATCGTAGTGCTGGACGTCGATGGTGTTGTTATAAGGTTGGGCATGGGCGACCAGCGTGAGGCCGGCCGCCAGGAAGAGAATGAAAAATTTTATCATACGGTTGGGTGGGTTAGGTCGATCGGCAGCCGGCGGATCCTCTTCCCGGTTGCGGCAAAGATCGCATTGGCCAGCGCGGGAGCGACGGGGGGCAGGCCGGGTTCACCGACGCCTTTGATCACCGGGCCGCCATCGGCCAGGATATGCACGTTAAGGGCCGGCATCTCATTGATCCGCAACATGCGGTAGTTGTGGAAATTGCTCTGTACAGACCGGCCTTTTTCGAAGACGACGGCGTCCTTTGTGGCGGCAATGATACCCATGACGATTGCGCCTTCCGTATTGGCTTTGGCCATATCCGGGTTGACGACCGTGCCCAGGTCGAGTACGCAGTGCACCTTTTCGATCTTAATACTGCCATCCTTTCGGGTGGAAACTTCTGCGACATGACCGGCGAGGCCTGCGAAAAACTTGTATTGGGCGACGCCGCGGCCCCAGCCTTGTGGCAGGGGGCGGTCCCAGTCGGAAACCTCTTTTAATTTAGTAAGGAGCCTCTTCGTATCTGTCTCTATGGTCAGCATTTCCAGGCGGAAGGCCATGGGGTCTTTGCCTGCAGCGATCGCCATCTCGTCTATAAAACATTCATGGGCAAACGCCAGCGTCGAGCTCGTGACCGAGCGCCAGGGCTGCATGGGAATATGTATGTCAGCGAAGACATACGCGTTCTTCATATTGGGTATCTCGTATTCCTGGTCGCTGATGCCTTCGGTCATCGAGCGGTCGGGCTTGGTCTTGTCGTAGTTGGCGTTCTTCGTTGCGCTGATGGATGGCGAGATCACCTTGTGCTGGAAGGCGATGGCTTTGCCGTCCCCGGAGACGCCACCCTTCATGGCCGAGAAGGTCATGGGGCGGAAGGGCCCGAGCTGGATATCGTCCTCGCGGGTCCAGATGATCTTGACGGGTTTGCCGATAGCCTTCGAAACGCCTGCGGCCTCGCCGGCATAGTCTGCCGCCAGACGACGGCCAAAGCCGCCACCGAGGAAGGAGATATGCGGGGTGATGTTCTCCTGGGGAATGCCGAGGGTCTCCGCCAGCTCGCGTTTGACGATCGACGCGCCCTGTACCGATGTCCAGATATCTACCTTGTCGCCTTCCTGCCAGTGCGCGAGACAGTTCATAGGCTCCATAGTGGCGTGTGCGACTACTGGTGTTTCATATAGGGCGTCCAGCCGGTGTGCGGCGGTAGCCATGGCGTTGTCAAAATCGCCGGTGTTGTGGGCAATCAGTCCATCGGTCTTCGCGAGATCACGCAGGTGCTGTTCGTACTCTTTTGTATTGAAGCCGTCGAATCCCTGGTAGTCCCATACAACCTTTAAAGCCTTTCTTCCTTTCAGCGCGGCCCAGTAGTTGCTGGCGACAACGGCAACGCCTTCATAGCGATTCTTACCCAGAACGCGTTCGGCCTTCACCGTGCGGATAACACCCTTGACCTTCAGGGTCTCGCTGTCGTCATAGCTGACGAGCTTGCCGCCGAAGACGGGGCATCTTTCGACCGAGGCATAGACCATTCCCGGCAGCTCCATATCGATGCCATAGACGGCCTTACCCGTCACCTTCAGCAGGATATCCGGGCGGGGCGTGGACTTGCCCAATATCTTAAAATCTTTGGGGTCCTTGAGGACGGGATTTGCCGGCACTTCCAGCGTGGAGGCTACGGCTACCAGCTCGCCATAGCCGAGACTTTTGCCTGACGGTTTGTGGATGATCTTTCCATTCCCGGCCTTGCATTCTTCGACGGGGACGTTCCATGTACGCGATGCTGCGGTGCAGAGCATCTCCCGGGCCGAGGCGCCGACCTTCCTGAGACTGGCATAGGATCCCCTGACGGACGAGCTGCCGCCGGCGGACTGACCGGGTATCTCCTTTTGTCCGCTGCTGTTGATGATCGTCACCTGGTCGAGGGAGACTTCCAGCTCTTCTGCTATGAGGGAGGGAATGGACTGCCAGGTACCCTGGCCCATTTCCGGTTTGGGATTGATGATCGTGATCTTCCCCGAAGGCTCGATGCTGATGTACGGCGTGATGCCATAGTGCCCGGGCAGGTCACCGAGGCCGGTCGGCGGCAGGTCAGCTGCATGCAGCGTGCCGACGGTCTCGCCGTGCTCGGTGAAAGAAACGCCAAGAATAAGGGCCAGACTGGAAAGGCCAGTATGTTTCAGGAAATCGCGGCGGGCTATTTTATGCGTGGAAGACATGGTATTGAATTTATGACCGGGTAAGCGACTTTTTCAGTGACGCGGGTGGCGTCTGCATGGAGGCGGCAAGATGAATGGCCTTGCGGATGCGTTCGTAGCAGCCGCAGCGGCAGATATTGCCCTGCATGGCGATATCGATATCGGCGTCTGTAGGCTTGGGTGTACGGTGAAGCAGGGCTACGGCGCTCATGATCTGGCCGGACTGGCAGTAGCCGCACTGGGGGACCTGCTCTTCGATCCATGCCTTTTGGACCAGTTCGCCCAGACTATGGGATCCGTTGCCGGTCAATCCCTCGATGGTCGTGATCTTCTGTCCGGCGACGGCCGAGACGGGCAGGCCGCAGGACCGGACCGCGCTTCCGCCGAGGTGGACGGTACAGGCGCCGCACTGTGCGATGCCGCATCCGAATTTGGTACCTTTCAGCCCAATAATGTCACGGATGACCCAGAGCAGCGGCATGTCCGGCTCGGCGTCCACCGTGACGGGTTTATTGTTAATGGTAAGCGAATAGGCAGGCATGATCTAAATTTTACTATGAATTTACTATTAATTTGGGAGATGAAACTTGTCCGGCAGAGGCTTACGGGCTAATTTTTTGCTTAGAGCGCTTTATGCTAATTTACGATGTTATGGAGAACTATATCAACTGCCCGAACTGGATGCATCGGTTACCGGCCGTTTACAAACTGATTGTCAGCTTTTCCGTCTCCGCTATCATCTCCGTCGCACTTCTGCCCATCCGCATGGAAGCGCTGACGCGCGTAATGATCGGCTGGGACTGTTTCAGCGTTTGTATGATCATTATCAGCGGGGTGATCTTTGCCAGCATGCGGCCGCGACAGATACGGGTGCTGGCCAAGACGGAAGACGCAGGCCGGCTCCTGGTCTTTGTTATCGTTCTGGCCGCCAACATTGGCAGTCTGCTGGGGGTAATGCTCCTGCTGGGCAACAAGAATGCCTGGCTGCTGAACAAGGGCCTCGAGACCTTTATTTATCTTTCCGGGGTCGTCTGCTCCTGGATACTGACGCATACCATGTTCGCATACCGGTATGCGTTGCTCTACTACGGCGATCATCCGCTGGATCCTGACATACATACGGTGGGCCTCCAGATACCCAACGAGCTGTGGCCCGACTACCTGGACTTCGCGTACTTCTCTTTCGTGATCGGCATGACCTTCCAGGTCTCCGATATCGAGATATCATCCAAGACGATCAGACGCGTCGCGCTCATTCATGGGATGCTTTCCTTTCTTTTTAATACGGTGATCGTGGCGTTGACCATTAACGTGATCGTGGATCTGAAGAATTGATCTACCTGAACCGGTCCGAAACGGTAAACGCCACCCGATCGGTAATGCGGCGGAAGGTCTCTGCATTGATCTTACGGATGCGGCGCAGGCGGCGGCCGATGAGGAGGCGACCTTCGCTATCGTAGTACTGGGGTTGCTGGAAGTACGTGAGGATATAATATTTTTTGTTGACGAAGGGGGAGTTGAAGACACGCGGCCAGAGGGAGATGTAGATAAGGGAATGTTTCTTTACGTCGGGATAGGTCCAGTAGTTAAGGTTGTCGATCCAGGTGCACTCCATCGAGCGCATATCGCTGATAATGGAATTGATGGCTGCTGTGTCATAGCCATAACGGAGCAGGGTGTCCTGGAGACGGGGCTCGCCGACATTGTATTCGTAGATATAGGTGAGGGTGTCGGTGATCATCTCGAGGGAGAGGCGGTTGAAGGGTCTGTCGGTGAATTCGATCGAAAACGGTTTTTTAGCGTAGGCCGTGCGGAAGGTCTCTTCGATGCTGTCGAGGGTAGACTGGTTCTTGCGGTAGTAGTTGGAAATATTGATAGAGGCGCAGGAGGTAGCCTGAGCCAGCACCAATAGGAGGAGCAGAGGGTAATATAGTCGTTGCAGATCGCGCATAGATATTTAGTTATTGGTTGACGGAGGCCAGCAGTGCGTCACTCCAAAGATGATCTTTTTCAGGAATCGGAGGCTGACCTGTCTCAGCGTGCGGCCGCCATAGTCCCAGTAGACGATGTCCACCATATCGCTATCGGGATCGGTATCCGCCTTCCGGATGGAAGACAGGACGATAAAATGTGTTGGGAAACTATTCCTGAACCGTCCCTTGTCGTGATTCTTTTTGTGCAGATAGGTGTTGTTCACGTAGAGATAGGTGTACCCCGTCTTCAGTTGCTCAGTAAGATAACCATACAGGTCTTTGAAGTGGGGACGGAAGATATCCGATCCTGTTGCTTCCACTGTATAGCCGATAAGGTCCCGGATCATACGGTTGAACTTCCCATAGTTGACGGCGGCCCAGAACGTATCTTCTGATCCGCGCTTAAAACGGGGGAAAAAGAAGTTGAGATAAGACCGGAAATGGTCTGCAAGAATCAGGAACCACATCTGGTCGGCGGGGCGGATGTCGAGGATACCTTTAAATCGTAGCCTTCCCGCGGCGCGATGGATCTCCTTCGACGGAGTGAAACTTATCTTACCCCAGGTCGCCGAGCCATTGACATACAACTCGACCATGAACCGGGTGTAGGTCAGCGGGTCGTCGTGCAGCGGAAGATAGGAGAGGGCCGCATAGCCACAAAAATTGGTGTTGCTGCCCTGGTAGATGGCCAGGGGGGCCTCGATATTGGCTTTCAGGTTCTCGATAAAAAGGCTGCGTTTGACATTGGGCCAGAAGGTACTTGAATCGGGCAGTCTGGTCTTTTCCAAATATTCCAGCGCTTCTTTCGGCGTAGATGGGGGGGCTGCGGACAACCGGGTACAAAACAGTAAAAGGCCGATAAGAAGGGCATAGGTGTTGTTCATGCGGAGTAAATTTACTGTAATATTGTCTAATATGAAAAGAGTCAATCCCCGCATAACCGTCGTACTGACAATGGCGAGCACAGTCTTATTATCCTGCGGAGGTGGCTCTGGGTCCGGCTTGGGCGATACAAAGAGCGTGTTCACGGCGATGCCGGCGGGCGCGACCCATATTGATTTCCGGAATGATATCAAAGAAGATGAGGACTATAACGTA
>Ga0105239_10000567_pt1 | contig 53052 bp, 42 predicted proteins | sample KBSC44metaG_FD_92761 | JGI IMG/M metagenome (GOLD analysis project Ga0105239, IMG submission 92761) | Corn rhizosphere microbial communities from Kellogg Biological Station, Michigan, USA - KBS C4-4 metaG | ecosystem: Host-associated > Plants > Roots > Rhizosphere > Soil | place: Michigan, USA...
AGTCCCTAAAACAGTACGTGGTGTAACCATTGAGTAAGTTGAAGAGGAGGATACAATCGCGTAGGAAACGCGGAACGCGTGAAAACGCGCATTGCGGGTTCAAACTTAAAACGACCCACTGTAAAAGCCGAGAACGCCGAATTGACAAAAGATGGAACTGAAGAGGGATAATTTATTTCACGCTTGCCACGTATTTCTTGCCGGTCTCAGGGTAGCAGTGCTCCGTATTATACGGTCTTCCGTTCTGTTCGCCTGTAACAGTATCCGAGCCGAGGATAGGGCCGAGTGGAAACCGGCGATACCAACGGTGCCCAAAGTCCAGCCTTTGAGTACATCCATTGTAGGGGACGAGTACATACCTTCATGCCCAATATGAACTTTCTGACTCGTCGGGGGGGAGCGGATAAACGTAATTAGTACTCCGTCTAGCAGTGAAAGAAGAGAAAGTTGATTTAGTCCAGTTTGAGTATCGAACAGCGAGGGAGCGATGCAAAGAGATGCGAGGGAAGGTGGAAGACTGCGAGGATCGGAGGTGCTAATGCCTAATGAGACCTAGCGGGTTTCCAAGGACTACCTGGTAGGGTAAGATGCAAGCCGGGGTTTCATGGGCTACAAGAGGCTAAAAGCTCCCTGGATCAATGGGTGACAATAGGCATGCCCAGGTTGCCGCGGAGGTGGGAGGTGGGAGGCTGGAGCGTCATTAAGAAAAAAGGTGAGACCGTGCCGGCGCAGAGGACTCACGACCGTGCCTAGGCTAGGTCCTTTAGTTGGCGGTGGCCACTGCCAGCACCTAGAGGCTGGTCCCCATTGCCATCCCCCCATCCATCCCATCATTATTAGCTAATTAACACCTCGTAACTAAGGTTATCCCAGGCCCAAAAGTTTAACAAATTCATTTCTGCTCAAACGATTCTCTTGAGGTGCACCTTATCAGCTTCACTGCTCATGCAGCTCTACCACGCTTCCTCCGCCCATTAGACATTCCTCTACACACCTCCTTCCATCTCATATCCACATCCATCCCTAACCGTGCTTTTGGGAGGGCACCCTACCTGTATTTCGTTCGGACCCATACCCAGAGGACCATCGACCATCTGCAAACGTGGCGACGTCAGCAAAGTTCCCGGCGGCCCTGACCGCGGAGAACATGACAGTATCGAGCAGTCCCAGTGCCGTTGTTGAAGAAGAGTTTGAGTGAGTATTTCATGTTGGTTGTTGGTCTGCATCGTCAGAACGCTGATGGGTGTTGGTTGCAGCTATGAAGCTCTCCCGCCAAACTATGGGCTCGGACACAATATGTTGGCCGGCGCATTCGCAGGCATTGCTGTATGGACGCGCAATTTCTGTGGAAAGGAATAGCTGTTAACCCTGTACCAGGAGCACACGGTGATGTATCCCGTGGATCTAATGAAGGTAGCTCACTTCCACGTCTCCCGCTGGGCCTTCAAAAATCTTGCTAATAGATATTGAATGGCTAGACCCGAATGCAAATCATAAATCCTTCCGCCGGTGGCCTCTACAATGGCCTTTCACACGCAGTGTCCACGATTTACCGGTTAGAAGGACTACGGACACTTTGGCGAGGCATGACAAGCGTGATCGTGGGCGCAGGTGCGAGACGCCATGGAGTAGACGTTAAAAACGAGAAAATACCTCTAACATTGGTCCAGGTCCCGCGCATGCCGTTTACTTTGGCACATATGAAATCGTCAAGGAATTTGCTGGTGGCAATAAGGCAGATGGCAAACACCACCCGATAGCTGCTGGTATGGCCATATACATATTCCACTGCCACGCTTGAATTTGATGCTAATGACTACATAGCTGCCAGCGGAGCGTGTGCAACCATCGCCAGCGATGCTCTGATGAACCCCTTTGACGGTATGCATACAAAACCACCGTCGCCGCCACCGGCCGAGACAAAATTGTGAATGAGACCACTGACAGTTAAGCAGTGATCAAACAGCGGATGCAAGTGCATGGCTCAACTTATCGATCATTGACCCATTGCGCACGGTCAGTCTTCCGGGCGGAGGGGCTCGCAGCATTCTACGTTTCATATCCGACGACATTATGTATGACGGTGCCGTTTACGGCTACTCAATTCATGGCCTACGAGTCGTTGTCTAAGGTGATGAACCCTCGGAAAGATTATGACCCCATTACACATTGCGTGGCTGGCGGCTTGGCCGGTGCTTTTGCTGCCGGAATCACCACACCCCTCGACGTGATCAAGACATTACTGCAAACGAGAGGAATGAGTCAACAAGACGAAATTCGAAATGTTCGAGGTTTGTTCCATGCAGCAACCATCATCAAAAAGGAGTTTGGATGGAGCGGCTTTATGAGGGGTTGGCGACCCAGGATTATTACCACCATGCCAAGCACTGCCATTTGCTGGTAAGGCCCCCTCTATCGTTCCCAATGGTCCCCCCAAAGAGGACCCCCAAGGGGCCCATGAAATCTCCGTTTCAACAAGCTCATCAAAATTACAGGTCTTCATATGAAATGGCAAAAGCATATTTCAAGCGAACGCTACGTGACGAGCAGAATACGGGGACGACCAAATTGTGAGCCTCCCATCTCTCATCATAAATGAGCAACATCCGACAAACGTTTTTTTCCCGATGGACGGCAAGAGGTGGTTTTGGGCCCGCGCTCGATTCAGTGGGCTGCACACAGTTCCTCAATCGCGAAAAAGATATACCCAACACCGGTATGACATGATGGGCTCGCAAGTCAACATCATCATTATTGCGACAGCGATTTCGTTTCTGGCATGGCATGACTCGGTGCCTGAGAACTAGGGTCCAGTCCCAGCTTGTTTTTATTTCTAAGGGGAGCGAAATGCGAACTGCATGTAACGGGCGTTTTTAAGTCCCAGGCGGGCGGGGTGAGGTTTCCGCCACGGTATACTGAGTATCCTCCGTACCAACTGATCCTGGGATGTGTCGGGGTCGGCGGTCCTGGGTGAAGGGCCTCTCTGGAATCTGGATAATACTGTACATCTACCGCAAAAAAGAAAGGGACGGTTTGAGGGCTTGTCAGCTCCCTCGCCATTTTCATAGACCGGGTGAACCAGCAATGAGAATGAAAATTATGCCACAATCTTCTCGCGAAAATCCGATATTGCAGTCCTTCGAGTACTAGTAAATTATTGGGATTGTCCGTTTTGGCTGATATACAGCGTACCCCGGGCGGCACCTAGGGCGGTCAACCACTTGCCGCATATACATAGTACTAACATGAACTGGAAACTGGAAAAATAGTATTCCAAGTTTATGTTGTCAATATCGCTTGATGGCGTACCGCGCTTGTGGTTATGGTTGTGGCTGCAGACGGCTTACCGACCTCTTCGCGTGAGCCTTTGGCCTGGCACCAGGCGTTGCAGCCTGGGCCTGAAGAGAATGTGACGTAAGGTGGTGGAGTATTGACTCTTGACTGCCACTTGCATGCGAGTCCAATGCCACTGGGTGGCACTGTACCGTCCGCGGGTTGGACCTGATCTTGTCGGTGTTGTGGCAGTTCAATTGCCTCTTGTAGGTTCAATCCAATCCACCTCATCATGAGGCTCAGACTCTGTCCCCGACCCACCAGACCAACAAGAACCGCCTCTTGACTGCCTGTCTTCATGGGATGAGTATGTCCTTCCTTTTCATCTATCGCAATCATGATGCGGAGCAAGCCTTCTTCCTCCATGCAAAAGACCTACGATGAATCTTATCTGCATTGCTCAACCGCGGTCTTCTTCGAGGGTCAGGTGAGCACTTCGAATTCGACCCAGACACCATCCTTTACATACTGACTCTTTTCAAACTCTACAGGGAAACGAGGCGGAGGCTCTCAGGTCATGGAAGTCGGCTTTAGATGGCATCACCTACTTCAAAGCCTACAAACTTCCGTTCAACTATCAACCTAAGTCCGAAACCGAGAAAGCACTATTCGACTCCCTCCGACAATTGGAAGACCAATGCAAAGAAAGAGTGGATCTCTTGGAAACGCTAAGAATAAGCCGTCAAGATATCGTTAGAGATACTCCGGAAGAGAGGAAGTCTGAATCAGGAAGACGGCGGCTGGAGAAAGCGAGAAATCTACCTGAACAAACGCCCACGCCCACACCAGACAAGCCTACGTCGTCATGGCTAGGAGACGAGACCGTACGACCGATGCAGATGTCAGAACTCCCAACTCCCACTCCAGCATTGCCTCCTCGGCCCTCCATTTTTACGAGTCGATCGAGTGAAAGAACATTGAAGAAAGACGCCTCATCTCAGGATTCTCGCAGCCAGTCATCGTCGAGCAGGGCGCCCAGTTTACCAGTCCCTGCCACCAAAGTTTCAAGGAGCCCGAGCCCAAGCCCCGATCATGGAAGGAAGACAATGCGGACCACTCTTCGCCCGGAGAAAAAGGGCTTTAGGAAGTATCGATCAGCCCCGAACAAGGACAGGCTCCCTGACACTATGAGGGCGGCTGGCCTGGCTTGGGAAGCTCATCCTCGTCTCAGTGCCACAGTCAACAACCGACCAGAATCCGACCCTACAATAGAGGCTAGACTCAGTGCCACCGCTGCTAGACGAAGCATTGACCAAGATGCAGCGTCTAGAAATGACGACCGTCGAAGGTCTCACCCTACACCAGTATCACCTAGCTTTGAGCAAACGTCACAGAGCCATCCCCGAGACTACTCCTACGTAACCTCCTCAAGGTCTTGCATGCAGAAATCCTTCGAAAGCCTCCAATTGGGGGACGCTCAGTCGACATCGTCAGTTCCGAATCTGATAGACTTAGACCCTGAACCCGAGCACCTTCCTCCTCCTGTACCGCCCCATGCAATGCTCCCCGGGCCTGGTCTGACTAGGACGAGGCCGAAATCTCCTGCATCTATCCCCAAGGTACCTGATATAGTCTACAGGAACGAATATCCTGCGAGGCAACAAAAAGTTCCCCCGACCATTGCAAACAATATTCTTGACAAGGCATATCAGCGAAAAGATAGCCTTTCTCCATCCATCACCCGAAAGCCAGTGGCCAGCGCTGGTGCAACACTAGAAATGCGAGGCCGATCTCCTGGTCGGCGGGTGCAACTGTCGGAGAGTGAGGAAGAGGGACTGAAGACCACTGCCAGCAAACCAAGACGGCCTCGAACAACGCGGACCGGGAGTGCGAAGACGATAACACCTCCATCGACGGATGCTGAATCTCTCGAGGATGAAGGGTCAGCGTCGGCATCGGAAAAGAAGATGGCACAGGTGCTCAAAAATCTCCCCAAGGGTCTGGACGAGAATGCCGCAAAACAAATTCTGAACGAGATTGTGGTCAAGGGCGATGAAGTTCACTGGGATGATGTGGCAGGGCTGGAAGCGGCCAAAAAGGCACTGAAAGAAGCAGTTGTTTATCCGTTCTTGCGACCTGATTTGTTTATGGGACTACGAGAACCCGCGAGAGGCATGCTGTTGTTTGGGCCGCCCGGGACGGGTAAGACGATGCTTGCACGTGCAGTGGCAACAGAGAGCAAGAGTACTTTTTTCGCCATCAGCGCAAGCAGTCTCACCAGCAAATGGCATGGCGAATCGGAGAAGCTGGTCCGAGCACTATTCGCAATGGCTAAGGCACTCGCGCCGAGTATCATCTTTGTTGATGAAATCGACTCATTGCTCAGTTCGAGGAGTGGGTCGAGCGAGCACGAAGCATCAAGGCGCAGCAAGACAGAGTTCCTGATTCAATGGTCGGATTTGCAACGAGCAGCTGCAGGGAAGGATACCACCGTGGGAGATGCTAGTCGAGTTCTAGTGCTTGCGGCGACAAATTGTCCTTGGGACATTGATGAGGCCGCGCGACGGCGGTTTGTGAGACGACAATACATTCCACTACCAGAGAAGGAGACAAGAGCAACCCAGATAATGACATTGCTGGGTCATCAGAAGCATGAACTGAGCGCTGAGGACATCGACCGGCTGGTGGAGTTGACAGAGGGTTCGTTCAGATGAAACTGCTTGCATTATGGTTTTCGCATTGCTAACTGTGGGTACAGGATATTCAGGATCAGACATTACTGCGCTAGCGAAAGACGCGGCAATGGGGCCGCTCAGGCACCTAGGTGAGGCATTACTGTTTACGCCGATGGACCAGATTCGACCAATTCACATGGCAGATTTCGAGGCGAGCTTGGAAAGCATACGACCGAGCGTGAGCAAGAAGGGTTTGGAGGAATTTGAGGAGTGGGCAAGAGACTTTGGTGAAAGGGGCGGATAGCGCAGGGACAAGAACGTTTATGAAAGGAACTTCGGGAATCAGGATACGCAATTTCGTGAACTCCCTCCAGGAGGAGATGTCTCACTTTGCACCCGTGATAGCACGAAGCATACAGCGGCCCTGCCAGGGGGAGCCAGGATAGGCTTAGGTACACATGAACTTCACGATGGATGAATGATACCGCATAGACCAGTGGGTGCCAATGTTTTGATTCACATGACGAGCCTCAGGATATCTACTATATGGACCTAGGTAGGTATGTAATGAGCAGGCTGTACAAGGAATGAACAATGGCATAATAATTGGGTACCTCACCCCCTACCTAGGTACCTAAGTATGTAGGTCTGTATGGAAATACCTGGTTATGTAGGGGGAAGCCTTATGTGCCACCAGATACGAGAAGAGATATTAAACGGGTCGACTCCTGCAATGCTGCAATGATAGTACTCCGTACGGAGTACTTTACTCACCATGCACCGTGAGCCACTCCCAGTGCCACAACCCCCCACTGGACTCCTGGGAGTGCTGTGGGAGCCAAGGATTGAAAAACCAAACCAAGACGTCGTTCTCCTGAAAAGCTGTCAACTTCAACTCTTCCAAGGAGTGAACCCGCGTACAACCAGCAGACAATTTCCCATCCCTATATGCCCATTATCTTCTAAATTCTAACTAATGTGACTGGCTCCTCACTGCTCTCCCTTTGGAACATACCTACAAGCAGCACAGTGCCAGCCCGTGGGATGTCCTACCAAAGTCCACCCAGTCAAATGCAGTAGCCAGGTCAACTACACCTACACCGGTGAGGACTTGTAAGATATCGTGTTCCATCTCCTTGAGTTCTACGCAAACACGACATTCCGCGTGTTCCAACTTCCAACTTCTAAGGCTAACAGCCTCACCCTTCTGACCCGACCGCCGACCCTAACTACTTAGCTTCTCTTTAACCCCGTCCCTACCAGGGAGTTTGTGACTCCAGCATTCCAACAATGAACTTTGATTGACGTTGACGTGATTGCACAGGGGTGGTATCACCACCACTGTTACTATCTGTCACCGAGTCTGTCACTGGCACTGACACACTGCCATCTGCTGATAAGAAATGAGATAGGCTGGCCAACTTTGACGGATTGACTGATGAGTATCTGGTATCTCTAACGCAGTCCCTAAACCGCGATGATTGGAACCACGGAGATCACGAGGGGTATCCTCGAGAAACGCCATGCCATGATTCTGTCCCTACTGTGCCTATTGCCTCTAATACACTGGGTGCCTGTGTATAACGGAAGTTGATCAGATGCAAATGACTTGGCTTGGTGATGGCCGTGGCGATGGTGACGGTGACGGTGAGTGAAGTATTGTATAGATGAGTAGGTGAGAAGGCGAGTATCCAGCAGGTGAGGCACGAGGCACGAGGCACATACTTGTATGTATGAGCCGCCAATCCACGATTGCCTGTTATAAATTTCTGGCGGTGCTTCCTGCATACACCACCACCACCACCACCACCTCTTCCTTCTTTTCCACTTCCACTTCCAACTACATTCCTTACGGCTGGACCATAACATTCATCCTCGTTCTTTACTATGGTATTCCATTCACACAGCCACTCTTTTCCTATCCATACCTAAGAATCTAGGTATTCAACTATTCACCCATTCAGTCCAATCACCTACTATCATTAAGTCGTCGACTCCTGGAATATTCTACCTTCCTACTTACCTGGGTAAGTCAAGTCGAGTCAATCTGCAAACGCGGACGTGAGATCATCCTCCCTCCCGTCGTCCACCCTCTGCCCATTGCGTCTGTTTGCGGCGCCCCTCGAATCTTGCAGCAACCCACCGAGTCTTTATTGACCCTTCAGTTCCTCTGGAAGCGGCTTCGATCGCTTCCCTCTCGCCGCCAGCGTCCGAGCTTTGTCTTGTCTCCCCGTCAACAAAGAGGCGCCGCCACGCCTCAAGCCTCGAACTATTACGCATGGACCACGTTCGCATCCACTCGCAATCTCTTTGTCCTTTCTATATACTAATCCCAAGTCCTACCAATTGTGTATCCCCTGGTCGACCTCACAGGCAATGCCCTTGGATGCCCTGGCCTTTCTTTTTCGGCTACCCTCGCTCACACGCCCTTGTCCTTTCTTCTCACGTTAACTCTTATCAGATTCAGACCGCCGGCCGGTGAAGCTCTTGCTTGCGTACCTTCTTGGCCAGTCTGGAATATAGGTCTCTACAACCCGTCACTCGCTTGATTCTCACCTTTTCCCGAGTACATTCACTACTACAACCATGAAGGCCATCTGTTTAGGTCTGGTTGCCGTGTGCGCTCAAGTCGGACTGGCTGTTCCTCATGGTAGGTTCAACGCCTTCATCCGTCGCTCCAACGCGAACTCACCGCTTCAAGATCACCGCCAACATCGACATCCAATACGCGCCGAAATAACCAACACTGTCGTCGACGTCGTGACTGTTACCGCGTCCAATGCTGTGGTGTGGGTAGATCAGTACGGCACAATTCTCTCTACCGAATATCATGACCAACCACCTGCCACTTCTGTCCATACAATTCAACCTACAGTTGCAAACACCGCCCCTGTCCAGAGTAGTGTGCCCAGCAGCCCCCCTTCGAGTGCTCTGTCCCAACCTGCTCCCTCGGCTCCAACCATCGTCAATCACCAAGCCGGCGGCTCTGGGCAAGGTAATGCTCGCCAAAGCAACCCACCGGCATCATCGTCTAACCCTTCGGCAGCCGCTTCAAACACTCCTCCACCAAGTGCCCCTGCCTCATCTGCTGCCCCAGCACCCAGCGCTCCTGCTAGCAGTGCGGTACCTTCCAATGATGCTCAAAACAAATTTTCTGCAGACATGAGTGGCCTGGGAATTTGCTACGAATTGATCGATAATGCCGTCAAGTGCAAATCAAAAGATACCATGAGCGCGGAATTCGCCTTCCTCAAGAGCCAGGGTTTCACCAAAGTTCGCGTTTACGACATCGGCTGCCCGCTTGGTGATGCTGCAGCTGCCGCTGGTTCTCAGGGTTTGGCTCTGATCGCTGGTATTAATACTGTCAGTAATGTTGGGGGCGATATTGCCAAACTCATCAGCATGCTGAAAGGCAATTGGGGTGTGGTCGATACAATCGTTGTTGGCAACGAGGTCGTTAATGCCAATCCCGGCGCGGTCGGTGCGGTCGTTGCGGCCCTGGGTACCGCCCGTGGTCTACTCACAGCCGCCGGCTTCAATGGACATGTCGTAACTGTGGACACATTCATCGCACACTCGAATAATGCCGAACTCTGCGCCAACTCAGACTACTGTGCCGTCAATGCCCATGCGTTCTTCGACCCGAATACTGCGGCCGAACAGGCCGGCGACTTCGTGATGAATACGGCAATCGAAATGGTGAAGAAGGTCGCTAAGGGCAAAACTATAGTCATCACCGAATCCGGTTGGCCACATCAGGGTCGTCCAAATGATGAGGCAGTGCCCTCTATACAAAACCAGCAAGCTGCAATTGGATCTCTCAAGGCAAAGGTTGCTGGTAACGGCATTGGCCTCTTCCTCTTCCAGGCCTACGACGCTACCTATAAGCAACCTGGAGCGCTAGGTGTCGAGCAATACTTTGGTATTTATGGTCACTGAGTTGAAAAGCTCGTCAAAGACGTTTGGATTTATATCATTATCCTCTTTGATCAACTTTCGTGGTGGACATTGGCTATGTGTCCCCCATCATCTGCGGCTTTGCAGATGATACGATAAATGATGGTTACGATGTCCGCATCCCCAACAAAACATGAAACCTGGCGTTTGGTGCTCTCGAGACAGAATCACACCGCCCTGGGGGCGGTTGGGAGTTGGAAGTTCTGACATTGCGGGACGGGAAGTGATTCGAGGGAAGGCTTTATGTACAATACAGATCCAGTCAATATCTGATGTTCGCCTCCTCTCTCCTCCCTCCGTGGGGGCTGGGGGGGGGTTATGAGATCAAACACCGGGTGGAATCATAGCGCTGGCGTTGTTCAAATTCTTCCTCTTTTTATTTTCTAGCTGGTAACTACCATATTCATTCTTCCAAGTTCTTTCATTTTCATTCTTCATTCCACGCTCATCACTCCGTACGAGGCAGCGCCTTCACATACCAGTGGACACCCCAGCAACGGGGGGAGGAAGTGGCCGGGAAAGAGAATCAGGAGTAACTAGATAGCTAACTGGTGAGTGGGACGACATGGCCAAATACTGTATGCATAGGACAGGGCATTCAAGAATGGCGGTGGAGGTGGAGAAAAGATGAGGAGAGGAGAGGAGCACTACGGGAACGCCCTTAGAATGGCGCAAATTTCAGAGGAGAGGAGGAGTTTTATTGCGCGACAGGCTGCGTGATTGGATTGGTTCTGTGTCTCGTTCAATTGAATCTCTCTACCTACACACATTCCTACGTGGGCTTTCTTTCAAGTTGTTTAGCATCTCGGGGTGCCGTCATCATCGTCGTGTGTTCGTGTGCTATAACCCTGATTTCCAGGTCACGCTGTTGGATCGTTGTTGAGAGTCATTTCATATTCCCTTTTCACTTTGTCCTTTCCTCTCATGTTCACCTTTTCCTTTACGTTTTGGGGGGATCTCGGAAATAAACCTCAGACGCATACACACACATACACACAGACGAGACACCCGGATGCATGCGTACATTTCATTTGCTGTTTGGTTAGGCGGGCAGACAGATGAATAGCCCTTGATCCTAGCAGTCTCTGGGAGGAATTCGGCTGACAGAGGAATACACCTCGGCGACGCGTAAGCCTTGCCGAACTAGACTGCGCTTGAGCATCACTCGCTATCTGGATCCTCCTCGTCAGTCAGGAATGGACTCCGCTCGAGTGCAATCTGCGGACCGGGTACACCACGAGAGGGCTCCTGACCCGGCGGTGTGAGGACGACTCGAGGTTGTGGTTGGGGTGGAGGAACAGGTAGTTCGGGCTGTCGCTCCTTGGCCGAGGCTCCAGTATGCCGGCGCGACATGGGCGGTCGAGGTGGGGGAGGGGGAAGGTTTGGCATTTGTGGCTCTGGCGGAGGCTGTGTAGGGAGAGCGTCGTGGAAATGCTGTGGTTCATCTCCCTGCATGGAACTCGTCTCCGTGAGAGAGTCCCTTTTTGGGTCACTATCAATGCTTCCTGTAGTCTCTGGCTGGACGATATTCTCGCTGGTTGCTTCTGCCCCGATGGCGAGGTCAACTTGTTCCATTGTTTGGGTGATGTCCTCAACCGCCAAAGCCTGTGCTTTCTCCAATGCCTGGCTTACGCTTGCTTTGGCTTGGCTGGGATCGGCTGATACTAGGTCTGGTGGGGAAAGTGTCTTTTCGAGGGGTGAAAAGGGTGATTGAGTGGGGATGGGTTCTCCAGCGGACGATGCTGTGACAATTGATGGTAGGTTGGGGTTGAATCTTCCAGGCTCCCTTGGAACATTGGAACCACTTGCGTTTTCGTCATCCTCCTTCCCTCTCTTGCCGCGCCACCGACGAGCTTTAGGCATCGGTGGAGGCTTTTTAAAGTGTGGCATATGATGATGATGATGGCTAGAGCTTGGTGTTGGTTCTGTGCGTGATGTGGGAGATGTTGCTTGCTTATCCTTTTCTGAGTCCTGGTGGGGTTTTGTCGTCTTCTCAGGTACCACTGATAGCGCTGGTTGCTTTTGATCGGTCAGGTCACTCTTGGTGTTGGAATCTGAAACCGAGACTGTCGCAACCTCTGAATCGCTGGGCTGTCTTTGAGCTTTCATCCTCGTCCAGCCAGAACGTCTAGCTTGTGGCGGTGGTGGTCTCTCCTTTTTATTGTGCATAATCGCTGCACGAAGATTGTTCTTCAAACCTGGATTTCGACTTGGCGTGATAACCCCTGGCTTCTCCTTTTGTGCTGCGACCTCAATCATGCTCAGACTGGAGTGTCTGGCACCTTCTAATTGGGGCGTAAGATACTGCCCAATTGTTAATGTCGATGCTTTTGAGGAATTGCGCTTCTTCAGTTTTCGAGGGGCTGGGAGCTCTGGAGGGATCGATCTAACGGGAGATATTGGAGAGGCTGGATTTGAATCCGTTTCACCAGTGGGGGATTCCACTTGATCAGGCCGATCGATTTTGGGATCAATCAGCCAGCTAACACCTTCACATCGCCTTACCAGCCGTTTCGTTGTCTCGTCGATAGCCTCAAAGTGACCCCAATGATGCAAACCATTTTGACTCTCCGAGGAATCTGCCAGATGGCCACCACCCAGAACAAGGAGTAGCTTCCGAATCTCATCTCGTTTATAATGTGGAGGGAATTGAAGCTGAGTGTGTTCTAGCAAAGGATAGAGGACACGAAGATAGGTATGCCGAAGAGAAGAAGCCTCCTCAGGCAAATCCAAAAGGTTTCGGACAAGGATATCAACCAATACGTGAAGATCATTGGTGTAGAAATACTCGTATGTCGGTGGTGTAGTAAAGAGTAAGTATAATAGCTTCAATGTCAAGAGTTGTAGCGACGTTTCGTCTATGCCTCGTCAGCCTTGCAGGTTGAGTGTATGGGTGCCAGGGGGTATCATCACCTTCTCGATTTAACAGGAGAATGATATTCTCGCCGAATGTCTTGTATGCACTACCGTGCGAAGAGAGTACTTTGATCACCTTGTTGGTTAGTGGCAAACCTGTCTGATTGCTGGATGGTTCATGTGCAGCGACCATGAATTGTTCGTTAAGAACTAACTGTAACAGAAGTCAGGCAAATCTGCCATGAAATACGGAGGGGAAAGCTTACTAAGACGCGGATCGTCGGATAGTGGTAAGGGTCATTGACATCGTCAGAAACCTGTTCTATGATTGCGAAGAGCATTTTAATGAAATCGTCATCGATGTGTGCTAGATTCCAGGACAAGATCAGCTGGACAATGCTATGGGGGTTAGGAATAGCAGTCAACATACCAAGATCGGAGGACTTGATCTTCTGGATACGCGACATCTCATACAGAAGCTCCATCAGAAGCCGGTGTATTCCCTCATGGCCATGCTGCTGGGGGCTTTGTATTAGATCGACTAGTCTGGGAAATGCGCCCTGGTCGTTCAACAACTCATATGTACGTTCGTGAGTTTGCGCATCCGCGAGCAAAAATGTTGTCGAGACCAGGATGACGTCTGGCTCGTCATCCTACATGATACTTCAGAACTGAAACCCCTAGGGCGATCAGCTAACTTACCTCGATCAAGCATTGGACAAATTGACGTCGAATATAATCGGAGTGTGTCGAGAACAGAGCCGAGTCTTGAAGCTTGAATGCACATCGACCAAGATCATGATCCGTAGGGAGAAAGCGATCTATTGTGTGGCATATTAGTTTTATGCATTCACTCTTCGTCAGTAGAGTTGATCGTAGTCATACCACGACAAGAGCTGATTATAGCTAGGTAGGATCGCAAGGTGTCGTCGATAAAGGTGTGGTTCTCGCATTCGCGGGCGATGATTTCATCCAGGGCTACACCAGAGCGATAGGCATGGTTAGTCGAGGCTTAGGCAGTGTGAAATTAAGTAGAACGCGATAGAACATACACTGCCAGAAGTGATCTTCGTGGTCGAAGTCATAGTTAACCTCGGTTTCCATGCTATGAACAGCTTCATGTCGTCTCTGGGGACAAAGTGGACTGGTAGTGGGATCCGGGCTACAAAGGCGATGCCCTCGATGCGCAGCAAGACCTGATGGTGAGGGAGCGGCGCATTGACAATGGATCGGTCAGTGGATCCGGATCTCGTACTTTGTTAAGACGAGCGTCGAACTTGAACTCGTGAAAGTGGGAGGAGAGCAGGGTGGAGAGACCATGCAGCAGCTGGTGGTAGGACGACGGGTTTGGCAGAAATGACGCCGATGCAAGCGCTGGAGAAGGCGCAGTTACGAGAAGGTACTCCGTACTAGTGTTGCCATGCAGTGCGAGGCAATAGACGGATATTTGTTCTACCAACTCCGAGACTCGCCCACTAGCACCAGGTTTTTACCCCATTCGGCTTAATTAGGACGCTAGAATCCACGTGCATGTCAGCTCCCGCAGGAAAAGGGAAGGGGAATAATATCCCTAAGGCGAATACGGATGCCGCGGAAACTTGATTCTGTTCACGAGGCTGACTCAACCCTAACAATGAAGTCTATTCCGTATCCAAATAGGCGGCCGACTAATTAGGAATTCCATGCTGTATACCGCGAACCCTAAATATGTCCATACTTTTTGTCCCCATCATGATCCGTTTTATACAGTGAGGCTATTCTGCCCCAGGTTGTTGTAAGACGCATTGAATGCGTGTGCCAAAACCACGTTGTATAGTACCATCAACACTTATCACGCTGGTCATTTCATCACTGCGGTCGCTTAAATGGATGCGCCTCGGTGTTCCTGTTTGACAAGTTAGTAAGTTTTCCCGGCAATTGCCCATCCATCAAGGTACTTACAGAATAAACTCGTCCAGACTGATGAGCGTGGGTTCGCTGAACAATAAGTAGTAGTACTTGAGGGTTTCTGCCAGCCAAAATGACTCCATCGTGTCATCTTGCTCCATGAGTTGACTCGTCACATCCTTGACAGCTGCATGCGCAATATCAGTCTTAGTTGCCCGGTCAACCGCATTGAACATCTTCCAGCCCTTCTCGTGCCATGACTCTTCGCCTGTTATTCGATACATGATGAAGACTGACTCGATCGCTTCAGGCCGAAGCCGATAATCTCTAGCCTTAATCTTTGTATATCCCGGTGGCAGTCGCTCTTCAGATATTCGTGCTGCCACGTACTTCTCATGGGACAATGGGACTTTGGGTACAAATGGCGGTACATCAACCACAAAGTCATCTTCCTGCCCTGTTGAATCCGTTGATCTCACTGGTGTCGAATCGTCATCGATTCTAGTTTCAAGATCACGCTTCCTCTTCGAGCTAGGGTCGGAGATGATCAAAGTTGTATCGTCGTCCTCGTCTCCCAATGCCTTTTCGGCATTCGCAATTGCTGCTTCGTGCAACATTTGTTGTTGCATGTTGTATACTTCTACTGCTTGGAACCTTTCCTTCAATTGAGGATCTAACGCCATATGCCATTTCGCTGTATCCCATTCGCATGAGGCAAGGCTGTCGCATGGAACAAGTTCGAACTCCTCTGCCATGACTCCCACAGGCGTAGACCCATAAGCCCAGACACAACCATTTGTCAATTTCTCGGCAATGACCATGTCGCTAGGTATGTCAAATATTTTAGATCCCAAAGCAAACATTCCTCCGGCGAAACAACCGAGATGGGTTCCTTCAAACTTGGTGACTCTACGCTTGGAGGGGTTCTTCTCTTTGGGAGAGATCACTTGTTTGGCTGCGAAAAGGATATCTTGCTTGTCTTTGGTCATAGGTCTGTAAAGTAGCTCGTCCCTTACAACCTCCATGGCATCCAGATACATTTGCTGGTATTGGTTGTTGAGTCCTCCCAGCAACGCGTATTGTTTTGGGAAATACTCGTAGGTGGAATCAGCCATAGCTCCGATCCCATAGCTCTGGCTGGTTGCATGTGGTTCGGTGTTGAGTCCTTGCGGTTCACAATCGATGTTATCGAATTCCTCTGCCCATTCTGGGATCACGACCTTTTTGAGATCAGCTCCATCTTCCGATCCATCCTGATTCTTCTCTCCTTGGTTATCCTCCTGCCCCTCATCTTGGACGAGGTCCGGGACAGGTCGGGTCGGTCCACGTACTTGACGCTTGGATAATGGAGAAGGTTCAAAATGAGACTTGGAACCACTATCAGACACCGGAGACTCCATCTCCTTGTTATTCGTTGTCGGATGCGATGAGGACTGTTTTTCAGATCCAGCATCTCGAATCACTTCGGGCTTCTTGCAGCCAGAAGCATCAAGCTTCAGCGGCCAGAGGCCGGGGAGGGTCGTTTTCATCTGCCATTTTTCGAGAGCATCTGTAACTTTTGCCACAGCATCATAATATTTTGGCTCTTTGGTTATTTGAGCTAACCGTGTGAACTCGACAGATAAAGATCCAAGTTCCGCCAGAACCATGTGCGTGCTTGCTCTATGTGGCTGTGACGCATAGGATGGAGCCCAGTTGTAATACCCAATGGGCATTCTGTTTGGCGTGTCAAATGCTCCCATTAGAACATCCGCCAGTTCGACGGCCTTATCGAGTAGAATCTGGTGCTTAGCCTTGCTTACATCATATGCTGCAATGAGACCTCCCAGATAACGAATAGTGGTCTCAAAAAGCGGAATGTCCTTTCTTGTAGTCGTTTTAAAATCGATGTTCTTCACAAAGCCAACAGCTTCCTCAAATTCATCATGAAGTCCCATTATCCATAACGTATCCAAGGAGTCGACAAGCGTAGCACCCCATCCGTTGAATGGATCTCCCACTCCTTTCGATATGGGCTTCAGCTCATCGTGAGGAAGTGACAGGTTTTTGTAGCCATACCATGCATGCTTGAACGACTCCCGCACGGCAGTCTGTCTGCGCAGCCTTTCGCTCTTCTTGGTCGATGACTCTTTATCAAAGTTGAACTGGATGCGTGGCAGAGCTTTCGGTTGTCCAGACGGCAGATGTATGAGGCTTTCCGCGGGCACTGGGAAATTCTCTCTCTGTTGCTTCCAGTATGCGTTTTTCTGGCCATTGGGCCTAGGCTGAACCTCCAACCGGCCCTGTCCACGTTCACCAAAATCATCCCCTAGCGCAGGTTGCTTCACCAGGAACTCTTCACCCGTCACAGTCGGTCTTGCATCTGGATGCGCAATGGGGCTAGAGGAACTTGGTGTAGTCTTTTTAGGGGGCAATTGATCGACCGGTTTCTTCGGTTCAGCGGGCAGAGTAGGTGAGGGCACAGGTCTAATAACAGGTTCGACTGGGAGCACGTGTCCCTCCGGCGAAGGCTCTGGGCTTGGAGGGGATTCGAAGGTTGGAGGCGTTGGCTTGCCGCCCTCTGGGTGAAAGCCGATGGCTGCGCCTAAAGTTGAACCATCCCAATGATTTACTCGACTCAGGTGATATATGGTGAAAATGGCCAGAGATGCAACGATAAGAAATACACGGTAACGGCGAAATCGGATCATGTTTGCCAGTCAGCAAGGGGGGAGAGTGCGTGATAGTGAAAGGGAATTCATGGGCCTCTTCGACCACTGGCAATCCTAACAGAGTTGAGCAGAGGATACGGCAACTCGATTACAAGAACGAGTGAAGCCGGCTCACCCAAAGCGAGATAACATTGACTGAACAAAGGAGAAGGACAAGGTCAGTCAGCCAACTGAAGGTTATTCAAGTATCGGAGCAGCACCAGCGTTCGTGGTCACTGGTGAGGAGGATCGAGGATGGCTGCCAAACAAGGCTTACGAAGCCCACATGGAAGCAATAGCAGTCCGCAAATCAGGAGCCACGATGCTGATCCTTCTCCGCTAGGGACTATTGTTCCGGCACGTGACTGGTCGACTCCGGCTTGGCATTCCTTCTTCCTCAACTTGATAAGCAAATGCCTGACTATGTTGCAGTGTTGTGAGTAACAGGTAATAAACTGTTGTAAAAGAAATGAAATCAACCCATTGCTGAAACCGAAGTAGATTACTTTGTTACACTAAGTCTTCTTCATGAATCGTTCTAGTATTACATCTGGTATCGAAGCTTTTGCCGGCGGGTATTCCTCATCCGTCCGATCCTTTCCAATGTCGTCACGTCTTGTGCTTCTCAGCGCACACCGACTCCTTGAAAATACAATTACTCATGAGTGCAAAAGCATCGAAGCCTGCCTTAACCTCTGTTCCAGTTCCACGTGTAAAGTTTCATGTCTTCCCAGGTATTGGAAGCCTTGTATTGGTTTCCTCTTGAGCATCTCTCCAATTGCTGAGATGAAGGACATCACCTCCTTGACCAGATTTACCAGCTGGTCCTGCTCACCATGGACTGGACCAGCGGAAACAGCGGCGTCAAAGAAACCAGGCATTGCATCAGCGAAATGGACCTGGTCTTGAAGAAACTGGGAGTCCACAGCTCGAGGTTCCTCCATTTTACACAGGCAAAGTCTCTCGCATAACCGAACCAGGTGAGTGATGATGCTTGACAGTACCAGATGGCAGGCGTAATCTGAACGGATAGTCTTACTATTCAAAATCCTCTGCATTGCTGCATTGCACTTTCTTAAAAGATCGATTTGGAACTCCCGTGGCTGCATATCGTCGCTGGCGTGCTTTTTGAGATGTGCAAGGAGCTTAATGCACACCATCTCCTCGTCTTCTTGCGCAACCTCGGCATGACGACCGACTGCTGGATTGTGCTGGGGTAATTGCAGCTTTGACGTATTTGCGGGTACAAAAGTATGTCTGGAGGTGGGCCGGGTCTCCAGTTGGGCCGGAGATAAGTATCGTGTGAATTGTGGAGGGCTGAGAGCAGGAGTAGGCAGTCCGCTGTTGGTGAAAAATGTTAAGTCACTCGTCATGGAGAAGCTCCGGTTATTGCTCATGTCGATGGCGTGCAATGAATCCGCTGTTTCATCGAAATTGAGAAACCCTTGCTCGTCGCCACCAGCGATAAAAGTTGTCCAGGAAGGTGGACCACAATGGCGTTTGGCCGAGTCCTCGGATACCTGAGTGTTGGCTGGTGAAGGTATTGATTGAACAGGGGCTGTATTGACAATCCAGGACTGTGAGTTGATGTTGCCAATGGAGTCATCAACTGGACGTTTCCGTCGTTTGCCTACAACTTTGCCGACTCGAGATTCACTATAAACGCAAGACAGTCGTTTTTCAGAGCATCTGCGGCAGCCTTGCTTATTGCCATCACATCGAACCTGTCCATCCACGTTAGTTACTCAAATCCACAAGAAGCCCGGTGGAGTACCTACCTTTGCCGAAAAGCAGTGGTTGCATGCTGCTCTCAGTTTTATGGGCTTTGCATCTGATTTAGCTGGGGGTGTAGGAAGAGCTGATGGAGAGGTTGATGATGTTGAAGAGGCAACTGATGGGGCTGATGATATTGGCGGAGTGGCAATGGATGTCGATGTTCCTGACGCCCTTGCGACCTGTCAACGAGCATGTCTCACATGGGGAATGCAATGCACTCACTCAGCTTGATCAACCATAGTGGCGAAGACAATGGAATGAAGGTATTCAAGGGCGGTTCACAGAGTCGAATGGGAGAAGTTGAAGCGGCAGTTATTATGAGTCCAGATGAGGTGATGGTGTGTTATGGTTATGGAGGAATTAGATGGAATCCAAAGTTCAGGTTGATAGAGTGACAGGCTTCAGGTTTGGTGGCACAAGGCACGTTGTTTGTATATGCATGACGGGCGTGGCTGTTGAAATATTAGAATAGGAAGTCTGATGGACAGCCATTTGGGTTGTTCATTCTTGGGACAAGGGTCCAGGGGGACGGACAGGGGGCTGTAGTGTCACAGGTGGAGCTGGCTAGCTATCGCCGCTCAGAGACCAGGGTTGATCGCCTTTCCCACGCGGGATACGAGGCGGTAGGTTTCTGGTCTAGCAGTCAGCGCCCAGGGCCAGGGCCAGGAGCCGTAGCGAGACTCAGAAAATGAACGGTGTGCGGTGGCGCTTTGGCCTCAAGATTTTGGCCCGTCAACACCATCAGATTATCAACTGCTGTCAGACACAATACTTGGCCCTCCCTGTGTAAATAAGCGTGCTTACTCGTACATACAAGCAACCATGCCGCTAACTGCCTCCAGGGGGTACGGAGTACTCGTAAAGGTACTCGTACTTGACATTTGTTCGTCGCACCAGTCTGAGGTTTGAGGCTGCTGAACCTCACACCCCCTACACCACTTGACTAGCCCATCAAATACTGATGCAATGGAGCTGACTCGAGGCTCAGCGTGAACGAACCAAAGGCCTTTCTCGTCAATCACCGGCGAATCCTACTTGGTACCTCGTCCATACCAAGAACCCCGTACTCCGACGGATTGCGGATTCTGTGTCATTAATCTCTTGCCCTCAACGCCGCTTTCGTATTGAAACGCCTCAGTTCTCCCAGAGCGAATCGCGGGGTTGGTCGGTACAAGGCTCTCACCAGCTCGAGCAACAGTACGGAGTAGGTGACAGGTTCAATCATCACCATCAACAATTCCATTGAGTTCACATCGTAGGGGAGGAGCAGCCACAGCAACAATGGCTCGCTCAGCCGTACGTGCCGCAGTTCCCTAAGCCGCAAAGAGCCACCAGTTTAGATTGGAAGAGGGGCAGATGACGAGCTTGACCAACTGAGTGCTAGATTGACAAGCCTTGACGCCGGATCTGGTTATCGTATTCTCCTGACAAGCAGTCAATTCAAGCCAAACTTGAGCCCGTCAAAGCCACCGTGATCAGGCTGGACTCCATTTACTTTTTGGGGCAGTCACTTTGATCTAAAACTGTGCTGCTCTCGTATTCTTGCAAGCCTTCCCTAATCATAAGCCCCCAGGTTACCTTGCTCGAACAAGCCTAAATTATGGGAACAGACAGGAATACGATAGGGCGCCACGACAGAGGTCCCCCTAATCACTCTGGGGCACAGTTTTCCGTGCAGAGGTGACGCCAATGATCGACCAAGCGAGGCTGATAATCGACTGCCAGATATTTGATGAATGGGGTCGCTAAGAGTACTCCGTACTCCGTGCTCCCTACACGGAGTACAACATATACAGTTATGGTGACATCGATTCTGGAAAGCATTGAAGAGAATCTTTATAGACCAAGTTGATATGGAGATCTTATTATGCGTCCCCTTCTCTGTGGTTCTTAGGCGCCGAAATGTTCTTGTTGGATTTACAAGACATACGTAAGAGTCAAAAACATACTATGCTAGAGAAATCCTCAACGAGGTTCCATTCTAGCTTCTGCATGAATGTTTCCTCACCAGCACTTGAAACAGCGATGCAGCGCTCAATCGCAGCGACTTCTCACAACCGTTATGGCGTTTGCACGGCCTGGAGCAGGTACGGAGTTTACTGGAGGGAGAGGTACTTATCGTCGACTTTACAAACCAATCTCACAGGTAAGGGTTATCAAATCCAGTACTCGATCGTTGGCCGATGCCTTTTGTGGTCTAGTCATGCTGACCCTTGGCCGATCGTTCCTCCCACGCCCTCATACCTGGTATCGTCCCAACATCTCCCTCCAGAAGTGATATCACTAATACGTCTCCACATATTGGACGAGGCACTCCACGCATTCAGGTCCGCAATCTCGGGAGCTTCACAATCCCATGTCCCGGTCACAAACAGTGGCGCTCCCACGCGCGTGCCATGCACTTTATTTCTTAAAAACCTGTCTTCCCGAGCCCCTTTCCTTGACAAAATTAAGATAGCGATAGGAACGAGATATGAGATATCCGTAGGGCTGCCACATTGTCCCACAGTATGAGCCAAATGGCTATTTCCTCCGAAACAGAAACCGCCGAAGCAATAGCGTCAAGATATGAAATATCCTATCCACATACATGCTCTCCTCTCCTGGCTAGGTTGAAGCAGACATCTCTACAAGGAAGTTTCAAAGCTCTCGTTTCTAGCCGGAAAGGATTTACTGTGTCTGACAACTCAATATTCATAGATCGATAAATGAAGGGTGCATTAAACTTGTTCAGCAAGGCCCTTCCTGAAGAACGTTACCTCGTTAGCAAAGCCTCCGAGTTCCTCACAGCCTGGGTCTCACCGACTGAGTAGCCCTCTCCAAGCTCTCAGCCGCATGTCTGTGCCTGTGCTAACAAACGTAAAGGGGGAGGTGGTGGGGCTCTAAATTATACTAAATTGCTTACATGATAAATACCCCCGGCTCGTTTATTTAAAGCATCGACGTCCTAGAATACCCAACACTCAAAACCACACGGCCTAGTACATCATTGAGTCAGCCAGAAGGAAATCATGCTTGGTGCTACCCGAAACCAATTGGCCACGCATTGCGACTCTAACCCAATACTACCCTTTTCGCATATTGAACCCGATTACTGTTTGGGCAAGTCGAATCTCTAAACATCCAGCTGCCAAGTCGCTTCACGAGAAATAAGACGACAGCCGCCAATTATCCATAACTCAATGCATTCCTACTACCCTCGTGATTTGAAAAGAAAGCTACTGATTGAGCTTTCGATCGATCTTGTCTAGCCGAGCTGTCGGGCTGGCTGTGCTCGAAGAACGCGGCACATCTGTCTCGCTTCTACCCTTCTACCAAATGCAACCGTCCTTCTACAGTGACACATGCACAGCTAGAGCATGGGGGACGGTAGGGATACGAGTAGCCCTCAAAGTCCAGAACATGCAGTTTGGGAATGATTTTCTGTGTCATGACGGATCGTATCAGCTCAAACCAACACTATACCAAGTCGCTTGCGCATGGGCGTACCTAATCAGCTTGATCATCGGTGGAGCACGATTGTGCCGAAGTATGAGGACAGCTGCAGCCAGCCAGCCACGTTGCTGACTTGTCCCTCAATCGCTATAGATCACAACAGACTGTTCAATAGGAAGCACTGGTACCAGACTTTTCATCCTCGCAGACGAACTAGCCTCGAGTTGCACCAATTTACAGGCCTGTGCAATGACATTCACCGCCCAGGATGCTTCTCCGCTTCAAACTCTCCATACCCTTTTCATAAAGTTGAATCAGCAACTTCTATTTGGAGCCAACCCCATCCTGCCTTTACAACACGGCAAACACTAACTCTTTCACCTCCGGCAGTGAGGATTTGGCAACGTTGACCAAGTGAGTGATAGCTTACCAATACTAGTAGACCCTCCCTTGGGTGGTCACTGATGATCATTGTGATCCTTCTAGACTCTGGCCCCTACCCAGGTGTGACAAGACCAGACTTGTACCTCCTTCGTTGTTGGTCCAATGGAGGCTTATTCGTCACCATAAACCCGGAGACCTGACTTCTAGTGTCTATCTGTCTTACGCGTAGCAGTCACCTTTGTTGAAGATGCTCATCTTCAGACTCATGGTACGAGCTTCTCATAGGGGCAGTCACACCCAAACGCCATGGACAGGTTGGTGCTATGGCCCCGCCATCTTATGCACAACTGCCAATAGAGTGAATGTCGTCAGTCGCATGTGTGATGCCTCGGAGCAAAGAAAACGATAAACTTAGTTGATTCATTGACTTGGCGTAATACCCCAGTTCCATAACCACAGCACGAGGTAAGAGCAGTTGTGCAGTTTGTTATACTGGAACCGAATGCGAGAAATGCATGGCTTCCAGGGGGCTAAATACATAATCTACATGACCCAAGCATATCTGAGTGGATGGACAAAACGTGATGGTTCAAATTGCCCCAGATGAGCACTTAGACTATCTTGGTGGGGACTATTTCATTACCGCAGGAACTCAACACTCATTCCTAACGAGTCACGTCCTATTCAATGTTCACACATACATACTCCATCCTCAAGGCAAATTATCAAGGAACACGGCGTTGCCACAGCGAAAGTCGCACTTCCGGCACAAATTGTCATCAATTACACGCTGCCGAACACATTGCTCTGCAGCATGCTGACCAGAATCTGACATCCTGATTTTGTCAAATCCGTCTCCTTAGATGGAGTAATTAGTAAACAAATATATGAAGATTAAACGAGAGGCAGAATCAATTTGTCAGTGGATTCTTGATAATCCTAGCTAATCATGCTTGCAGCCTCCGTTATGCCGCATCCATGTTAGAGTGCAGTTTACGAACCGAGCATATCCCTTCATCGAAGCGACCAGTTTCAGAGTCTGGTACATAATAGGTAAACAACGAAGGCTCATTACGAGAACTCATACGCCGGCTTCATGCACAATCGGCAGGTCACGGCTGGACGATCGAAACATACTAGAAACGCTGATCGGTTCTCTGTAACCTCGAGCCTTGGTCGACAACTCCCTGAGTCATGGCGGATACAGATAAATTAGGAAGCACCGCCCACCACCCCATGGCGCGGTGCGTACCTATCCGACACCTCAAATCTCCCTGACGAATGCATAATGGTAACAAGGCTCTATGGTCTCACTGTTGGCCCACCCACACGGCAAAAGCTGCGTGAGCGGCAGCCCTGTGAGGCAAAAGCCGATGCCGCGGAGCGGAAGAATGAGGGTCAGGAAGTCCGTGTGTGATTTCATGCATAACCTGACTTGAGGCCATCCATCGGGTATATCCCGAGAAATCAATTTGAACAACATCAAAATCTGCGAAGGGTGGCCTTGTAAATCGACCCCGCAGTACTCCGTACTGACTTCTGATGAGGGCTCAGAAGGATCCGACGAAAGCATGTCATTAGTGCATGTTACAACTGGGGATTGAACGAAGCCTTGTGTCGCATTGGGCATCGCGGCCTCGCAACCTACATCTGAAAGAGGATATGATATTGCTCAGAAAGGACTCGCACATTAAATGACTATTCAAGGGGAAGACTGATATTCGTAGCTAGTTCGAATCCTAGTTAGACTTCAATTCGAAACATACCCGATCGTTGAATATGCTAGCTGGAGCTCTGGCCCATGCTGAATGGAGGGCCTTGCTGGCCTGAAAAGTAGACTTGTCGATATTTTGTTTCGTCTGTCAACTAGGACTTATTTCTTCCATGGATTTGGTGAATCCGCGTAAGTTTTGCCATGGTGTAACCAGTCAGTTAGGGCCGAGGGTCTTGCGATTCCGCTCTTAGGCGAAGGATGGGCTCAAAGGTTGGGAGGTTCTGGGGGTGCGTCAAACACCAACCCCTAAAGGCATGGCAGCGTCATTGAGTGAGCGGCCTTACATGTATCAACATGGCCCAACTCTGTGGCCCGCAACTTTGACAATCACTACTGCGTACGCACATCTTGTTCAACTATGATGCACGTCAGCGAGTTTAGATAGTGAGTCATGAATGCGATTGGACCCAATACCAGTTTTGGCTCAGATTATGAGATCTGTAAGCAACTCACCTTCCCTTAGGATCTTGGATTAACAGGTGCAACATCCGTCATGACCAAGGGTAAGAATTCTGAATTCTTGAGAACTCGAAAACTTGAATCATGAATATGAGTCTAAGGGCTTGAGGAAGGAACACGTTGCAATCTGTGTGCCGCTCCTTCCCTTCTGAAGGGCAAAGCAGCAAAGCCACCAGGTGGGAAGGCGCGCGTTCAGAGATCCATCAGTCCTCAATTGTACACTCTAACGATCACTATCAAAATCATCCTTTCAGTTACTATCTAAACGTGAAAATCAGGCATTCGAAGTGCGAGAGAATGACCAAACTGGGTTTTGTTTTCGTATTCTGGCCCGATCAGGGGGCTGGTCTCAACTCTGGAAGAGCAGGTAAGCTGGCCAAGTATTGGAGAGTGCCAGATATCGACCCGCAGCCAACCTGGAGCCCAAAAACGAAGAAGGGCAGACAGTGGGCAAAGAAAGCATCTAACTAGTTGTTAGTCTTCGACAACTCATCAGGCTCATCCTCTTTCAAGGTCTAAGCGACAATGGAAGGATCAGGCGCCCATTCGAAATGATGCTTGTTCCAGAATGCCTGAGGCATCAGTGCCTCGTAGCCGGGGTCAATCTACGCCGTACGCAGTATCAATCAATGCGACGTTTAAATTGGCTTATGCGGAATTCAGAAGGCTGAATATGGGGTGGCCTCTTGAAAACTTGGAGCGTGCCCAATCCAGCGGCACCTCTCGAATCTATGCCCATTCAGGCAATGAGCAGAGATGTACTTTTGACCAACCTTCAACAAAAATCAAGTCCTCGTGTTCCTGAACCTAAGTCCAAAAAGGACTGCCTTTCATATTCCTTTCGGGACTCAACGTCTACTGTAGGTTCAGTGAAGTGGCATCAAGCATCCAGTCTCCCACTGCGCCAATTCATTCCCCCTTGCTATTTGCCCTTCCATCTTGTTGCATTGTATCGAGCCCACTAATTCACATTCCCTAACGCAGCCCAAGCGAATACGAGGCTGCGGGAGGAAACATTAGGATGACGAGAGAAAGCGAAAAAGCTAAAACGGCCCTCGTGTCATCGACAGATTGGGAGAGGGCACTGCACCCTCGGAGGGGCGAGGGGCCAGACCACCATCCGTATTCTTCATCCGGGACGGGAAACTCAGCCTTCCTCAGCCTCACCTTGGCCAACGGTAGCAGCGTCAAACTACGGATAGTGTGATGCCGACACATCCATCATTCTTGAAGGTGAATTGGAATACTGGGAATCAGTTCCGCCTACCTCTTGAGCGGCTGGTCAGATGTGCCAGCGATACAGCCACAAGATATCGTATTTTCTTATTGTTTTCGTCTGTCAAAGTGGTTCATGATGGAACAGGACTGCATGGGAAGGGACGAGCTTAGCTCACCCATCCAGCAAAACCAACTAACAAACTAAGGTCTTCGATGCGTGCGAAGGCTAGTCAGGAATAGCCATAGGCAAAGTTCGTCGTACCAGGCGCTTTGACTTCCCCTCCAATTCATCATGTACGATAGTGAAGTGAAATACGCCAAACCCAGGACGGATGAAAGGGGGAAGCCTCGACCCTCCATGGCATCATTCAACATGGAAGAACTTGAGGACGAGAAACCCCAGTCAATAATGCGCAGTACGAGGATGAACAGGGCACTATGGCAGCAAGCAACCCATGATATCGAGGCAACCTTTCCAGCTAACTAGTTACATGGCATCTGGCAGTGCCCTCAAGCGAGACTCGACTATCACATAGGCAACACGGATCGATTGACCCAGTGCAAGTGCAAGCGCACTGCAACCTGCCTCCACACACATGTTTGTGCCTACCAAGCCCCCCAGCAACAGAATTCTAGTTAGGTACCAATATACGAGCTGCGAACAGACGATTTACACCGGGTACTTTACTTGACAACCATAGTGAGAGCAGACGAGCCAGCTAGTGCAGCCAGCGCCGATTCCACTCCGTGCTATCCGGGGCTCTCAATACCTGTGTAGGTACCCACGGCGGTGAGGATGCTTCTCTCCTTGAACTTCCATGCCGTACCTATGAACCATACCTCCCATACCTACCCACTCAGGCGTCCTAGCAATGTCCAGTTAGACAGATACTACATGTAGGTGCCTACGCATTCGGCATAGTTGTAACTTGTAGCATGCTAGTGTGGGTGCCGCTAGTGCGCGACTCCCCGTGAAACTTCGGAGCAGCAGAGAACTATGCAAGTAGGCTACAGCGGCAGAGGCGGCGAAATGAATCAGTACAACTTAGGGAAGTGGGACAGATATTATATAGCATGTAATGCTTTGGTTCTTCGGTGGAAATGCTATGTAGACTACAGTCGTATGTAGACGCCTTCCAGCTCAACAGCTATCATAGCACCCATGTGAATTAGGCATGCGACTGCAATTCTATTACTTATCTATGCTTGACAAGTTTGCCGTGCTATGCCATGTCATGTCATGTCATGTCGCGTCCCTTTTCCGGATTATGTCCGTTTTGCTGGAATGCTTCGTGCCGTACAGTATCCCATCCATCCATGTGCATGAGCATCAGCATGATCATAGTTCAATCCAAGCGAGAGCGAGGCCAATCCCATCGATGCTCTCAATCTCAAAGGGAAACTGAAGGCGCGAGTCATGTGCCAGTTGGGGAGGCACGTCGTGTTTCCTTCGCTTGAATTGATTTGATTTCACTTCGGTCTAGCATTTCTCTCATTTTGCCTCCCTTGTAAGATGCGTATAGCATGGCGGAGAGGATGGGAGATGCAGGGTGGAATGGGGGATAGCAGAGGCCGTCCAGTACCGTTTGGTCCCATGATTCCAAGGATCACGATTCCAAGATTTTATCGGTGGGTGGATGAATCGCTCTCCAACAGCGTTCATTTGCACATATGTAGTCATGCACCAATGCATAAACCTACAACAAAAATGTCCGTCCAACCGCGGGAATGCAATGCAACAAGGCTCCAAACCCCATGAATGAGCAAGATATCCTGCGGGCATCCTTGTGCTTGTCTTTGCTCCCTCTGAGATGCAACACATCCCCATGTCATGATCCGACATGCATTTCTCTCGACTTTTTTCAAATACCCGCTCCTCCAACACCGCCCGCATTCCTGACCTCGCCTTGATGAGCACGCTGAAACTGTCGGATCAGACCCAGTGGCCCACCGCTCGTCAGCTTTTCGACATTGGTATCATCATCATCGCTAGTCCCTGTGCTTTCGTCGGCAGAGTCATTCTCGTACTTCCATGACCCAAGTTCTCCTTCGCTTTGGCCTACGGCTGCCGTGGACATGAGGCCAAGCCCGGCATTACCACCACTGCCAGTCCCTGTTGGCCCTTCAGCTCTAAGACCTCTGTTTCCTGTGGTCTGGGGTTTCGCATGGCCTGGTTGGACTGAACTGTTGAATTCGGGGCCTTCCTCTTCAGCTACGTCAGCTGGAAGGGGAACGCGACGGGCTCTTGCGAGTATAGAACCTTGGCCACCTCGTGGGTGTCTTGAGGCTTGTGGTGATGTGGCGAATCCGCTAGCGGAAGGTTGATGGTGTGGGTCGAGTAGCATAGATTGAAGAGGTGAGCCGCCTGAGTTTTGCTGAGCAGGGAATCCGGGAGTACCAGAGATGCCCCGATGTGTGGGTGATAATAAACTCGTTCGGTGCGTAACGCTGTTGAATGTACCATCGCGGTCGAGACTTGGGAAGGTTGGTGACGGTAAGCCAGGGACAGGAGGCGGCAAATTGAAGCGTCGTTTACTGGTGTTATAGTTAAAGCGAACATCTGTCTTTGGATTGCGCACGTAGTCGTTGATGAAGCCCCAGTAGCTGTGTTCCAACTTGTTGTCCTTGGAGGCAAAGTAATCGTCTCGTGCGTTTCTTGTTGGATCGGTTGAGGGTGGTTTCACTCCCGGCTTGTAAAAGCCAAACTCGGCAAAGGAACAGACGTATCCGATTCCATCAACATGGATTGTGAACTCCCGGAAGAAGTCAATGATTCTTTCACTGCAATTAGGTAAACTGAAACACAACACGAAAGGTGTGAAGATCATGCTCAGAACCTCCTCGACGAAGATAACCAACTTCATTTGATACAACTGAGAGAATTCTTGCTTCACATCAGTTGTATGGAGGCGGCCTTTCCAATGAGCTGGCTCGTAATGAGTGAAATCTATGACCTCCTGCAGAGAGTTGGAAGTGTCGTAAATCATATTCTCATCCGGTAACAACCCACGGGCAATGGCCCAAATTGTACCAAACACACCAAGGTAGAAGATCGTTGTTCTGCCAGGTGTAATCTCAAAATTGAGGAAGTTTTCCTGATCCAAGATAGTTGCCAGACCTAAAACACTGACTACTGCTCCAGAAACCAGGGTGACGAGTTGGGCTGTTTGGACAGTCTTGTCCTTTGGAAATTGATTGATGTATCTGTTGGCAAACGGATATGACATGAAAATCCGACGTTGAAACAAGTGGTACAGCTCGTTGAACTCCCGGAACTTCCATTCCGCATATGGGTTGTATTCTCTTGTACCGATTTGTGATGGATTCTTCTGATACTCATTAAAGTTTAAGAAGATATGTTTGATAACAAAGAAAGCTGCCAGAAAAGGGGCAAATATGAGACTTGCAATTCCAGTCATGAGAAAGCGATTCCGAAGAGCGATGGAGAGATCCTTTCTATGCGTATCTTTCAAAAACAACGATCGGACTTGGCCCTTATCGTTGAAGATAAAATCCATGATGCACAGGTCAATGCTCCATTCCAATGTGCGGGTGAAAAGACGTTTATTCCGAAAGAACGGTACCGGTATGGTGAGGTCGAGAATATCCTTGTTGATCATGGCAATCATATAGTTCTGCCGCCGCATCAACCTGCTGGCGATGTCGTGTGCATCCATTCGTTGCTTGCTTTGTGTTTTGATCCAGCCACTCCGCTTCTTAGCGGCAGCTTCTGCAGTGTTTGGGTTGGAGTCTCTCAGTGCCATGAGGCGGCTGACCACTTCCTGCCAGGAGATCGATTGAATCTCATCCTCTGGAATACCGAGAAGATACAGGTAGAAGTCATGCATATGCCTCAGTCGAGGTATGTCCAGAACGTATCCGATCGACTTCCAAAGCCAGATGAATGTTGTTATCCACAGAAGAGCCTTGGGTGTAAAGCCCATTTTGCTGGCACATTGGGGAACAAGGATCTCGGACATCTTGGTCTTCCCTTTGAAATCCCGGTAGTCAATACACTGGGTAAGGAAGAGAGAGAAGCCGACAATGAAGCCGATGGTGACAATGTTGAAGAAACGCATGAGGACCGTCGACCAGAAGCCGTGACAAATGTAATATGTATAGACATCAAGCAGGAAGTTATCCAGGTTCAGCACATTCACCCAACGGAACATGGCCTTCTCTTTTGGGTCCTGATTGGCGAGGCTGCCCCAGAGGTTGGTGACGGTGGAAGGTCTCTGAGGAGTCGAATTAGAGGCTCGGCGGTCTTGAACGTGTTTTGCAAACCCAGTCTCTTCGAACGTAGGTAATCCGTCTGGGATCGAACTCGGCGGAGGTGGAAGGGCTATGGATCGATGGGCGCCAGTGGCATCTTCAATCAACAACGAAGCTGGGACATCATCATCCGCCTCCTCGACATCCATCAAGGCATGGGATTTGGCCCCCTTCCACCTCGACCTATTCACACCCTTACCCTTGTCTTTCCGCGTGGGTTGTCTCGAGGACTGAGTGCGGGCGGTATGGTAGGAATTACGGGCAGGCTCCTGGTCTTCAAAGCCATCACGATACCGTCGTTGTGAGTCAGGTGCCAGCCCCGCTCTTTCTTCAATATCAGAGGCGTCCGAATCTTGATCATGCTGCCGGATAGTCTCGTAGATGGAGGACGAGGGGTTGTTGGAGCCTGTAAACCGGGAGATGAAGTTGGAGGTCATGGTCGGTTGGCAGTTGAGCCGGGTACAAGAGCCCGACAAAGCAAGGTCAATCCTCGAGCTGAAGGATGATCCGAGTGAGACTTGCGAGAGTGAGGGAGATGTAAACAAGAGATGTGAAGCCTCACGACGACATCATGAGGTCGTCGTCCGCGCGTTTGTGCCTGCAAGTGCGAACGCTTTCTGTAGGCACAGGCAAAGGCACATGACAGGACTGTCCCGCAGGCAGGGAGCGCGGGTGTGAGTGTAAAGACCAGACGGCGACAATGCTTGGCCAGAATCGCGGAATGGACGTACCCGCTTCGCAGTAAGCGAGGGTATTATATATAAAATTCTCAAAGGATAACAAAGATGAGGGTGGTGGTGGTTGACTACTCGAGGTCAACTCATCAATATGCAACTTGAACCGTCAATACACGCACAGGGACAAAGGAATGAGGAGAAACCTGGGGAAACCGACCTTGAGGCTGGAAGGTCTGCCGCAGATTAGCCGATGGGGGGTGGGCACTCAGTGATGATGCTCACCAGCTAAAGAAGCAGGCCGAGGCGGCTGACCTGTTCAACTAATTCCCTAGGCAATATTACCTATAAGCCGCCTAAAAGTGTTGCCTTCTGAAGGGGCTCACAGCTTGGTTAGGCAGCCTCATTACGCCTAGGAAGTGGCCCTTTGGTGAAACAAAAGCTCCCTAGGCGAGCTCATCCTCCCACCAAGCAAATCACCACAAACAGTGCTTCATTGATCAATTCATGGAGACACCTATAAAACTAGGCTAGTTAGTAGCAGCTAGGAGGATTTATCTACTCTTTCATGCAGCCCCATAAGTCATTAATGCTCCTCCAACACCATTCATCAGTCATGTATATCATTTCAAATACAAGGATAAGTCCATCCAGGAATCCTGTTGACATATTTATTACTCCCGTCCAATGCTCCGAACCAAAATCAAAAACACAATTCGGTGCATCGTGAAGTCAATACCCGGAGCGCTGCCGCTCATAACCCTTCTCTTTTCTTTTCTTTCCTTTCCATCTAATCATAGTAGCTGATCTCGTGTTTCAAAAAAGTAATGCAACCAGAAACGAAACCCCAAAACACGCCACGATCAGCTGCTTGTGTTCTGGGACTTTGGACGGGTCGAGCTTTTCCAGGCTGCCGAGTCCGGCCGTCAGCACCGCAACCAGGATGATCATGCGATTCAGTATGCTGGTGGTGAGTTTGAAACACAACAGCGGGAAAAGAGTCGTCGTCAATATGCATAGAGGAACCAAATCGTTTGGCTGTATCGTTGCGGAGGACCTTGCGGTCATTGCTCTACCATCACATCTTGCATCGTCTAGTAACATCATCAAATCGTCGTCTTCGTCTAAGAACCGTGATTCCGGCCCTGATAGTGGTTTGTTCTTCCGTAACCAACTTCGAAACTGTTCGATATCGGTGGGTACCGCCGTGCTGCATAGGTTTTGCACCTTCTGCGCTGATAAAAGTGCTTGGTCTGTTGTGATTCATTCGTTAGTGGAGATCTTGCAAAACTTCAGAAACAAAGAATACCTACAGTATTGCTCGATCTTGATGTAGAGTCTTCCCAGGACTTCAAGGCGGTGGGCATGTAACTCAGAATGATTCCACTGCCAGTTCAGCCTGCGTGAAGCTGGGGAAGTGCTTCCATCAGAGTTGAGGCGACTTCTCGTGTCAGCCATATCCAAATTGGCAAGTTGGTCTTCCATCTCAATGATTTCATCCTGCAATTGCAACAGCACTCGGTAATTTATTCTCTTGAACCGTCGGAAAACGGGAGGAACATTCCCTTGGGCTAGTCTGTCTGCAACCAGATCGTACCCGGATAGGGGCACCTCCTTTGGAAGGGGAAAGTCCTGTTCAGAGGGCTCGGGGATGCTGTGCACACTCGAACGTCTTTGTTCCGGGCTCGGTGTCCTGGTATCTGGCCCAGCGCTATGCTGTTTATGAGTGGCTCGTGGTACTTCGGGCCATTTCAACCGGAGACGGCGAGGGTATGTCGGTCTGTCGATAAGTTGACCCTGGTGTTCAGCATTGTTCTGGCCCTCCTCCGGCAAAGGGGGTAGTCGGTCATCCAGTGCAGGTTCACCATTCGTCAAACAAACGCTGTTGGATCCCATGGATATACCAGAATCACTGTGATGACTACGTACATAACCCTCGTCATCAGACTCGTCTGCAGGTGGAAGCTCGCATGGCTCCATGGCAGTCTCGGTCTTCTCTGACAGACGAGGAGTGGAGGCATCATCGCCCTCCTCGTCCACGAGAAACTCAAAGACATCAACCGATGATTTTGGTGTGGTCCTCTCCTGCTTCATCTTCTCGGGTCTGGGGTTGGGGCTGGGGTTGGGCTTTGGCCGGGGCACAGATGTCGGCGCTGGCATCGGCATCTTCTCCCTTGACTTTTTGTGCTTGGAGGGCCTGCGGGGCTTGGTCTGACTTGACGAGGACCTCTTGTAAGACTCCTGAGTTACAGTGTCGTCGGATCCATGGGTGGCATTTGTAATTGCAGAAAGGAGGGACAGTTTGGAGGAACGGGCAGCCTTGTTGACGCCGTAGGTGAGACTGCGGCGTCGGCGAACGCCCTGGTCGCGAACTGAGATGAACATGCAGTGTCAGGAGATATAATGGGGCCGAGGTCGCCTATCCGAGGAGGTCGCGTAGCCTCGTCAGGATCTAGGTCGTAGTCACAGTTGGAATGCGTAGTGAATGCTTGGTAGTAATGATAGACCGCGGAGAATGATAATTAACATTCTCCATGCTTTGGATAGAACATTGATTTGGATATGGTATGAATGAGAAAGGCTGAAAGCAAGACCAAGATGGTGAGCGTCATGAGTGTGTATCGTCGTGCTCCCCGGCCCCCTTGCTGGACAACAACTCAAACGGGATTGAAATGCAGGATATGAGAGCAGTGGACTGTGGGAAAGGGGACGTGACGGGGAGTGAGGGGCACAAGCGAGTAACCACACCACACCACGCTCAGCAGTACTGCACTGCACGGCACTCTCCTAAAGAGCTGAGTAACAAGCTGTGCAATCGCGAGCAACCACCCTGGCGACCTCTTTGACGATCAAATCCACGCGGGTGATACAATTAGGGAGGGAAGAGGAAAGAGAACACGAAAGGAGAGGATTGGGGGCAGGGTCCAACATCCCAAGGCGCAGAATGCAGAGGGAGTAGCAAAGGACGATACATGCTCCAGTCAGAGAGGCAGTGGGATGCCCACAGCTTTATCTGAGCGAATCTGCTTCGTAGGCACGACATTTGTGCCCAACAATGCCCGACCGGATGAACGCCAGCGCCAACGAAGAACTGCAGACGCCCGATTGACGTCGCCACTTCACTCGACTTCGGCAGCGAGCGAGACATCCAGCTTATTTCGCTACCCAGGGGGTCCAGGCAATCGGGGAGGTCGGACCAGACTTTAAAATCAAGATACAGTTTAAGCTGCCGGGTCGATAACGAAATAAAAAAACAGAACGACCTGGTGCTGGACTTACCTAGGTGCCTAGGTAATGGGCTAACAGATCAGAAACTCCAGGGGGGCGGAAAATGTCCATGAGCGAACGGAACGGTGAGAAGTCATGCGGCTTTGCAGCCGGCCAAGCAGAAGAGAGCAAATTCAATAGAATTGTTCAAATCGGAAAGGCACATGCTGGTTCTACCAAATCAAAGCTGAGGCGAAAAGTACGGCCGCGATGGTCGAGCGGCTTGGTGCAGGAAAAGTCAGGAAAAGTTGACGGTTTTCAGAGCGAGGCAGCCATTCAGGTCAAGCCAGCGAAGCCCGCTTAAGCAGGGGGTCCTCCGGCCCTGCAAGGATGATGCACGTCCAGAGAGAGTCGAGCGGATCAACAGGCCATACTAACTGATCAAAGGTTCCCAACAGGGCCAAATAATGATGAAACTGAATGTAGTGAAGAGTAACTAGGGATGTCGTTTCATTGCCCCTTCCTCAAGGGTAGATATTTATCACAGAAGTAGTAGTACTATGAGACCATAGGATCGAGTTCCAGCCTCCGCCATCGAAGGGGATGCCCTGCATTAGCGGAGTTCAACTCGACTAAAGGCTATTGAATATATCTCCCATTCCATCATGGTTCGTTCTGAAGTCCATCAATCTCGCCCTTGCTGCTAATAAAAATGAGTCAGGAGATTTTCCTTCGATCTTGAGCCCTTATCCCAGAAGACATATTTGGGAGTCTTTTTGGCACCTTGGACCAAATCCGGATGGTTTCTCTTCCAGATCTCGTCTGCATCATCAGGGAACTTCTCAGTTCCTCGTGGCACAAATCTCACGGCGACATGGCCTCCCCGCATCTGCAGTGATATGATTACACTGAGATTGTTGAGCATGAGATATCTGGCACGGCTCGCGGCCTTTTGCCAGACATCCGCCCGACCATCTTGATCCATCGAGATGACCTCCTCATCACTGGCCCACTGATCGACAGCGAGTTCGACGGAATGATTTTGCAAAAGCACGGCCAAGGCAGCCAGGATTTCCACTTGGGCGAAGCGTCTTCCCAGACAGGCGCGGTAACCTTCACTGAATGGGATATACGCTCCTTTCGGAGGTCGATACAACTTTTCCGAAGTATCTGCCGACTCGTTCACTCCGAGACCATCCGATGTGACCGTCTCGCCCGGCATTTCTTTCTTGCCATTCGCTGTCGTTTGTGCGTCTCCATTCTCATCCACAAGCCAACGTTCAGGTCGGAATTCCTCGAGATCATTATCAATGTTTGCGACTGGGTGCACGGGTTTTCCCCCAGGCAACGTCGGTTTGCCAGCTGGCCAGTACTTTGGATGCCGGTGCACCGTCGAGGCATTCAAACTGATGTATACTCCACTTGGAACAATGCAGCTTTTCCCGCCAACAGTAAGTTGCTGATCTTTGACTCCAATCGTCGATTTTGGGATACCGACAACCGGGGGAACCAAGCGCAGCTCTTCATTTAGTACTGCACCAACCATACCACCAAACAAAGCAGGGAGATCTCGATCATAGTCCCATTCCGAAGGAGGCTTCCCTTGGAATATCCGATCAAGATCTTGCTGGACCGCTCGTTGAGTCTTGGGATTCAAGGCCAGATGTAGTAAAGAGAAATGAATCGAGTTGGCAGCGGTCTCATGACCAGCAAGGATGAGGACGAACATATTCCCTAGAATCCCCGAATCCGTAAGATGGACGTCCTTGCTTGTTTCTGACTGAAGCTGACCCTTGACCAATCCGCCCAGAATGTCCATTGATTCGTTTTTCCCGTCTTCTCGGCTGAGCTGATGCTTCTTGGATACCATGGCTTCTTTCATGTAATTGCCCCATTCTCGGTAGGCCTCGGTCGCCTTTCGCAATATAGCGAACGGCGCTCGCTCAAGAATCCAGCGAGGAAGTATGAACTGGAAAAGGATAGTGTCTAACAAGCAGTGAATGGCGTATGTATAGCTCATGGAGTGCCCGGGGTCCCTCTCGTCTGTCTGGTTCTGAATTTTAGACGGGTCGACATAGTTGACATCGATATCAGCCTTGGTGTCCGCGGACGGCCATTGAAGCTTCCTACCAAAACCGGCGCGGCTAATAACATACAAGCTCAGTCTCATGGTATCGTCCATGACACGGTCAATGGTGACATTACCCTTGCCGCCGGGGCCTAGCCAGGACGTAAGCATGTCAGAAGCTTGGTCAATGGTTTCCGAGAAGACAAGATGATTGTTCTTCTCGGTGAACGGCGGGCTGGTGGCTTTCCGATGCTGGCGCCAGACAGCACCCTCGGTGGAGACAACATTCTTGCCATAGACATCTAGTGAGCGATAAATCTCAGTGGGCTTGGGGAAGTCGTTCCTTCGTGAGGTGATCTGGGAAATGACAGACGGATCAACCGTGTGCATCACCATGCCACCAGGAGAGACGGTGAGGAAGGTGTCATGGCCAATCCTTTCAAATGTCTCGATACTGTTAAGATATGGGAAATCTGGAACACAAACGTCGACCCATTGTGTCCATTTGCGAGGTAGCTTGGCTAGCAAGGGGAGCCATAGGCGGTGTGTGACCAGCCAGAATCGATTCAGAAAGTACACAGGGACAATGACATAGGGGAGGCCGGACTGTTTGGCCTTGACTAAGTTTCGACGATAGCAGAGATAATAATTGACAATATAGTAGACAAGGTAGGTAAGAAACCCCAGCCCGAGCACTGAGGGCATTTTGGGGGGAGTGCTTAGGCTGATGAACCGTGAGGTACGGGAGTAGGTACTGAGAGCGATAATAGATATGGTGACTATCCTTCGCAAAGTGGATTACGTCGTTGAATCGGAAAAAGTATATGGAGAGGAAGCTTGATAAAGCATCTCCTCATTAAAAAGATATTCTGGAACAAGTTCGTGAGAAGAGGGGGAGCAAGAGGAGAGGTGGTCTCTGCACCACTGGCAGTGTAAATGATTGTCTGAGACGGTGAATGTTTTGGAATGAGATAAAAAAGATCCAGATCCCAAAGGGGGTTGGAAAGAATAATAATAACTGGCGGCCGTAGGTGCCAGGGGTAAGATACAGACCGGAGAGCTCCCTAGAGAACTCCCTTTTTACATACCTGTCTAGGTACTTAGCTAGCAGGTGGCTTGAAACTAGCAAAAGGAAACGCGAGTAAGCAAGATGATTCTGATTTTCGCTCGGGGTAGAATTGAAGCCGAATAATGGCACCAGGAGGCAAAAGGAAGATACTCTGTACCTCGTATCCGGGGGTCCTCGATCAAACAAGCTTGGTGCAAAGCTGACACGCACGTGTGCAGCATCCACATCATCGCCAAAAAGCAAATTGGAGATAGGTGCGAATATTTATCAGGCCAAAATGATGATGGAAGCGAGCTGCAACGACCAAGGTCGCTTGGCAGGATGTATCCAATAACAAGGACGAGGTTAGTTGCATTGCATCAGCGACAAACTTATGACTATGATTTGATTCGGTGAGAGCCTCGGTGTTGGGTGCCCTGCACAGGGGCGGGATACTTGCTGACAACCTGGGTTAGTGGTTTACGAGCTACGATGGATGACGAGGACCCAGATGCAATCCATCTGTGATTCAAGAATGATACCTAGGTACTATCTCTCGAGTTTTCGCCTGTGGTCAGGGATACGAGATGCTGGTGCGTTGTATCGTTTGTTCAATGCTAATTCAACCCGCGGTGTCAAGAAATAAACCCTGGTAGGCACTTTTTCGTGGAAAGTATGCACCAGACAGATAAAACCTACCATTGTTGGCTGAGTCTGAGTAATTAGCAGTGATCCTAATGTTCTAACTAGAACACACCAAGGGACACATGTTTCAACCTCATAAATCTAGCAAGGCTTTTGGAACTATGTCGAACTGGCCTTTCTATTGCTCGTCCCCGCTGCCACCCATCAGACCGACTCGTCAAGTTCGACAACGGTCTTGATCAATCAAAAGGAACTACAAAATACTCAAAAGAACTTTGCGCCAACTCGTCGAAACCGATACAGTATAAGAAGAGACCCTTGCTACCAGCGACTGAGAAGCACAAACTGCCCACAATATTCGTAGTATACCCGCAAGGCCCCGATTCAGCGACTCCTTCGCAATTCTTTCATACTATTTCTGTTGTGCATAGTGTGGTGCTGGTAGTGGTCATAGACTGTGTCACTCTGGCTGTGTCTCCAAGTTCTGGTTACTTCATCGTCCCTGTTCCATCCATCCACTCTCTAAGCGGTGGCCTGCTCAAGACGTGCTCCTTGGCCCTGTGGCTCAGCCGATGTGGTCTCAACCGTCGGGCTGGATATCCTTGGTTCAGCGGTGCCAGCTTCTGATGTTGCTCGTGTACTGTCACGTTCTCGATCTGTCGGCATCAGATTCGAGCCCAGGCCTCCTGCGTTTGAGTGAATGGGTTCTAGGGTTGGTTGCCACATTTGTAGTTCTTGCTCAGCATCGGCAAGGATCTGTCTGGCTTCATTTGCCTGGGCAAAAGGCTGGCGCACATCGCCCGGAACGACGGGGGTATCATCGAGCAGATTCAGAATTCGTCGGCCATGCTTGGCGAGAATGATCTGTTTCTCAGCTCGCTCGATGGTCGCGGCGAAATGCACATCATATGCCTCCTTGATCTTTTGACGAGTCTGCGAGCATGTTAGCAAGTTCGGTATGCTCTATCTAGATATTCTTACGATATTCGTCAATTGTGCTTCAGCAACCAGGTTCTGTGCCTCGGCTCGGACGAGTTCCTGCTCTAGAGTGACCAGCTTGGGGCTTGAGGGCTCCTTGTACTTGAGTTTCTGGATCTCATCACTGATCTTGGCCTTCTGGTCTCGGCTCGGCTGGACGCTGGCCTCGATATTTCTGATCTGCTTCAAGATAGCCCGGTAGTCCTCGAGGTTCTGGACAAATAGATCTTCCTGTTCTCCTATCTCAGACAGAATGACCCCGACCTTGTCCGAGATATCAGAGACAGAATCATCGTTCGTAGACTCACCCCAGTCGGAGAGCTGGGAGGCAATGGATAGCCGCTCGCGGCCGGCAGTCTCGTAGGCGGTGATGGCATGGTTCTCGGTCTTGATTATCTTGAATAGCTTCTTGGAGAGCTCGGCTTGAGGAATTCCTCTCAGGGTGGATATAGAGAAGGTATGTTTTGAGGCAGCTTTGGAATGATCATCCTTCTTGCGGGACCGGATGGATAGCGCGCGGTTCATGGTGGATGGAGGTCGGCCTGATTGTTGATTATGTCTTGTGAGTGGAAGAGATGAAAGCGGAGTATGATGCAAGAGGGCAAGGTTACTCTACTAGGAGGCTAGGAGGGGCAGGGTTGGGTCAGAATGAGCTATATAAAGGAAAGAGAGGGAAAGCGAAATTCCAAGGCTGTGACGATAGAGTTGAGAGTTGGAGCTGGAGCTCTGTTTGACCCTGGGATCTGGATTGGGTGCGGGAGTACGAGAAGCACACGCAATACCAAAGGAGCAGTAGGAGTGGCAGCAGCACCACAAGCATCAAAGCACAGAACAACAGACGATCGATGATGGAATGCGGCGAAATGCCATGACGTAATTATGTGAAATGCATCATTTGGCGGGGTTCAGGTCTTCGCCTGCCCCACTGCCACTGCCAGTACCACCCACCACCTCCTACTACATACTATGTACTCCTCCAACATGGCATTCACACCGCCAGCGTGCTCCGTGCGAGTATAGCAGTACTCTGTAATATCAACACCACGAGGAGTACCGGAATGATTTGATGGTATTGTTCGCTGCTTTTGATTATTGAGCATTAAAGTACATTTGATTGACTGATGATCATACACAACCACACTCTGCGCTCCCCCAATTGCTCGAGATCAACTCCATACTGAAACCAAGCGACAACGCCACAACCACAATGCATTTCGCACATACCGCTCATGTCTTATCGCTTCATTTTTTCTCTCTTTTGTTTACATCGATACATTCAAAGAAAGTAGACCAGATCCCTAACCTGATCTGCCATACACGAGAGAGAGAAACAGTGGGAAAACATCAGGCTCATCGAAACTAAGACCCCCCAAACTAGTGATGATATTGTCGGCTTCTTCGCTCCTCAGTGACGATCCTGGTGCGGCTGCCACTGCGTCTTGGCGATTCGCTATGATAATGATGGACATACTCGTGGCTGGGACGATGGCCCGAAGTCGATCGTCGAGTCACGGTCTCCCTTCGGTAGGTGGCCACTTCTGGCCGAGAGACGTAAACTTCTCGGGCATATCGAGGTTCTTTATATTCATGCCGTCTAATGATGACACGCTCGCTGTCCTTGCTGCTGCCGAAGCACATGGTGGTGGATTGATAGCTTGAAACTGATCGGGAGGACATGGATTTAGTTTATCGCTGTGTTGGGATTATCTTAGGTCTTTAAAGTATTGGCGACTGGCAAGCAAGCAGCTGACGATTCCAGTAACGATTATCCACTGTTCTTGAGGGATATAAAAATCTTGTAGGCTGAATACTTTGCCTTGCGCGCCTCGTCAGATGACCTTGATGCAGGGTTATAAAATCACCCAAAGCAGACAAATTAAAGGAGAATCGTATTTCTGTACCGATAGAAAGATAGAAGACAACATCTTCTTCTTCGCATCCCACGCCCATTGATATAGCCAAAAAATGGATTGAAAGTCACCACCCGTTTTCCTTGATTATGCCCCCTTGGACTTGGACGATGTCATCGAGTGGCTGGGCAAGACATGGTCCCGGAAACCGGTGGGTGGGGTTTTGGGCCTCTTAGCGAATCCTCGCCCAGAGGCAGGGGGGTCTTCACGCCTTCTACGCTGTGTTTCAGGGATAACCACCTCGCTTGGCTTGTAAGCGTTGAACCCATGTCTCGCGACTCGCTAGAAATGAAGAAAAAGCAGGGCACTCGGTACATCATCGCTCGAGCCTTTGCATCGGGTGAAGAATGAAGTGCACCTTTCCACAATACGGAGCACCTCTATCAGACTTTGTCTTATCGGGCACTGACAGGGCGTCCAACGGTCAGGTATCGATAATACTGCTAATGACACAACTGCGGAGCCGTTTACACTTTCCCCAGGTGAAATAAGAAGCACTGGTGAGGCGAAAAACTGGAAACTATGTGGTCAACTATGATCACCTGGTGCATGGCCTAATGCCACCCTCAAGGGACCTCAACGGGTTCGCCTTGGTTCGCCAACCTGGCGTGTCTCTCATCCCTGGGACTTTAGGGCTGAATATCATTTCTGACAAAGGGCATCTGTTTACTCGGTACGAGGTAAATAACTACCAGAAAACAGCTACTTACGACATAGTGGTCGATCAGTAGCAAGTCAATACGACGTCGCTTCTATCTAACGACGTCGAGTCCCTCCATGACCATGTCGGCAATGGGGAAGTTTGGGAGCCTTTCCATCCAATGGCTCGGAGAAACGTAAGTCCCGCTCCTGAATACACTGCCACACCCTACCAACTGCTTCTTGCCCATTGCAGCCTCACGAAAACGACAGCCAACCAACGTTTGAATTCTGTTGACGCCTTCCCATTTTGACCATCCAACCCGAGGCCCACAAGGAGGTATGTATCCAGTTCATCAGCATTGCCTACTCTCAACCTGAACACGTCGCAAGAAGAAAAGAATCAAGACAGCCCCGCCCCATCGCCGACACCTCAGACCGAAGCATCACCATCGCTTGACCGCCGTCGCAATGACGATGATGACGGTGTGCTCGATCTTCTCACGCACCCCACTGGGATCCGCATAACGGCCTACCAGGATCTCTTCTCGCCTGCACCCAATCAAGAGGGACTCCGCGCCTGAAGAGCTTCCCTGAGACCAGGTTCGATCAAAACTATACCACCACACTACTACTTTACACGACATCAAAGAGACCCGCCGTCCCCAGCACACCAAAGCAAAGCAATGGCACCGTCGGACACTCCGCACAACTTATAGCCGCGCGATGCATAAAACCGCCCGCTGCAAAGGCGTGCTCTATCTGTACGGCACCAGTACTTTCAACTCCCACCCCACGGCCAACAGGACCAGTGTTTGGGCGGGGCAAAAACCTCCCCCAAGCAACCAGGTCCCTGATCCACACATATTTCTCGACAGTAGAGTGGAAACTGCTGGAAGTCTTCTCACCGTCGCTGCTAAAACCTTTGCAGATCGCCGCGACAGGGGGCCACGGATCATCGACAGGGATTTGAGGTTTACTTCTGAAATGCCGGCAGCAACAGCAGCAGCTAGCGCCGATAATCGTGACGATGACGGCAATAGGGTGCTCGATTCATAGCACAAGTTAACTTGCCTGTTGGGCCGGCCCTGTGGTTGTCGTCGTTGCTGCCGCTACTAAGCATGCCGAGGAGATGCCCCTTTGGCCACACCGCGATTCGTCGATTTTCGAGATGAATACGAGGGTCCATGCTTTGTTGTTTGAAGTGAAAGTAGTGTCCATTGTGTCAGCAAACATGAAACTGGAAGTAAAGTGTGAAATTGATTTAATCGAATCCCTTTTTTTTCAGTTAAAATGCCTTTCCTCTTACTGGGAAAGTAAACTATTTCGGTAAATCAAGCATTTTGCCAGCTGGCCGAGCCCTGTGGCTCGAGGCTGGTATTGTGAAAAGTGCTCCTTCCCCAGGCACTTTTCCGTGCACATACCTAGTAGTACAAAAGTTCCATTGTGCCCAACCCCTTGCATACTTCCAATAAGCGTACTTTATTCATTACCGGGATACTTCCACTGTTTGAGACTGGCTCATCGCTGCCGTTGCGACGGCCGGTGCTTGTGATTTTGCAGGACTTTGATCTGCCCCTCCCGCTCCAACAAATTCACTCTTGGGCGTGTCTACTGTCCCTTCAAACCGGCCAGTTATCCCTCCAGCTATTTTTGCATAGCTGGGCGTCACTGGGGTTCCTGGGTTTGGTCGCTGATAGGGATACGGGGTCGGGACGGTGGGACCCTTTGCAGTGTACATCTGTCCATTCACCATTGGCTTCTGTGGTGACCCAGACCGCCCTAATGCAGTCATAGCACTATCCTGTGCACGCTGCTGATACCCAGGCTGTGTCGGCCTCTGCACAAGGCCTGGTGTCTGTCCTTGAACTTGATTGTTCGCGTAATTGCCGAGACCGTTCTGTAATGAACGTTGATACTGTTGGATGGTTGCGCGAGTGCTGTTGCTGTATGGCGTGTTCTGAGTGTGGAATGGAGTCTGTGAATAAGGGGGGCGAGCCGCCGCGGGAGTCTGATAGTTCGTAGCAGTTCTCATACCATAAGCTGCAGTAGCGGGCACCGAGGAATTGTAGTTTCGGGCTTGAACATTGAAGGCCGGAGTGGTGGTCTGAGGTTGTGCGTAATTGGGACGGACTGGAGCTGTTGCTACAGGTCGATTAACTGTTGCTGTAGCGTTCGCACTAGTCCGTTGCCTATTCGCCACAAAATCGTCAAGTTGACCAGTTCCAGCGTATTCGGGTGCTTTGGTTAACAGTTTGGTGGAGATGTTCAACTTTTCAAGTTGATCGCCATTCAATTTTGTCACCGCGAAAGGCGGTAGGCCATCAATGAGCAGACCAATCTGAGTGCGCAGCATTTCAAAGATGTCGAACTCTTTCCCTGAGGGTTTCGAAATGTGTCCTTTGGATTCCAGGGTCCGGATTTCTTGGTATGAGCTTAATGTTTGGATGAGATCAGAGACCTCTTCCAAAAGGTCATTAGTATCCTTGTCCGTTTTTGAGCTGACTTGAGGAAACGCCTCGTTTTCACCTGGCACCCAGTTCTCGAGAATTTTGTCAAAATCTTCCAAATCGTGCTTTGTTTCATGGTCATCAACCAGTTCTTGACTGTTAGTTGTTGTAAATAGGCTCGACATCTTTCGGGACCCAGACTTTCGCCACCAACGCTCACCAATGTCGTCTGATGAAATGAGGGCCTGGGAATTATCTGAGGTTGGAGCAAAGGAAGAATAGACACTGCGGAATAGTGCATCATCATCTGCTAGAGCTGGCTGTAAACCTTCGCTGACGACAGACTGGGGGTTTTTCTGAAGATTGTCTCCTCCATATGAGATCCAGGAGCCGGTGTTCAATCTCGCATTCCTGTAGTCACCCTTGATTTTCAGAGAGCCATCGAAAACGTCGGAGTGAGGAACAAATTTCAACTGGTTTGCTGTTGTAGAGCTTCGAGACGGACGTGGCTCCTCTAATGGTCTTACCCGAGCGGTGGTAGGTAAGCCAAAAACCTCGCCAAAAGATCGAGGTGCTAGCTTCCGTGTTTTTGTGCCTCCATTCAATGCGCTCAAATCGGTCAGTTCAAACCCATTTGGCAGGGCAAGCCGGTCAATTTCACCGCCTGCATCTCCTTCATCATCTGCGCTTCGTCGCTCCTGCAAGCCCGAGTATAAATTTTGTACTTGGCCATTTGTTTGCGTTTGAAGGGATAGAACATGGCCCGTGCGTGCATTTGGCTGAACGACGTCGTTGAGGTTTTCAACAGCGCTGCTCGGAGTGTCGCCGTTGGGAAGTCGCGTAGGCTCTTTCAGGTAGCTGCCAACCAAGCTGACAAGGTGGGCGAGTTGTGCTCTGAGATCAGCTTCGGAAGGCGTGGCAGTCGAAGTCTGTCCGTTGAGGTTTGAATGGGAGAATTCATGAAGTAGAGCATTTCTGGCAGTGTTGACATCGTCCATCAAGGATTCTAGTGTAGTGTACGATTCTGCGAGAATTCGGTGCTCGATGGTGTCGCTTGTGTCGTCGACATCTGCCAGACGCGCCTTTTTGGCGCTGGGGCTCTCCGAGTCGGAAGGAGGCAAAGAGCATTTTAGGAGGGATGGGCGAGTGTCATGTCTGATGCACTCCATCAGCATGATTATGGGTTTTTGGGATTTGGACTTACTTTCGAATTAAGGGAAGAATGTTCTGAAGAGCGAGATGAATCGAAGGGTCTTGAGATTTGGTGGGTGGTGTTGGCTGAGGAGATGGTGTTCTTTTTCGCTTCCCGAGGTGGGAGGATGCGATTGCGATGGTGTCACCATCGTGGGTTGAAGATATGCCATTAGTTTCGGCCATCATGTTTTCTGATGCGCGTTGTTTGTCGCCCCGAGACGTTGGAGATGAATTATTGGATCCCTTGATGATACGCCTTCCCCCGACTCAGCGACGGTCTGTCCTGGGCCACTTGACATGTATGATATGCATTCGAAGAGGGAGCGACAGGTGGGCAGTAAGGAATGTGCGGAAAGCTGATTGTAGTTAACTGATCGGATTGGATTGGGGCGCGAACGCAGGGAGATCTGCGAGATGTCAGGGAGTTTGGAAGGGTGGAGGTTCGAATGGCTTGGGGGTTCACGGTTCCCGAACACCAGATTTTGGATGCAGAGGTTCAAAATGTGGACAAATAATTGTAACCCCAATCATGAGAGCGCTGAGAGGGATGAAGGGAGGTATAGTAATTACTAGTATGAAAGGTACGCAGATTTGGTTCACGCGCAGTAATATTTGAAGAGTCAGAAGATCGGGAGAAGTTTGTCCTGCTCGCTGCACCTGCACGCATGCTATCTGGCCGGACTCGCTAGTAGTCTTGGCAGTGCTTGTTATGCCACTAATACGAATCCATATGTGCCAACTAGGGAGCTAGTGAAGCACTAGTGGTACTAGTTTGTATACCCCTTCCGAGTCGTCATTACCGAGCACATTCTCAAGCAAACGAATCTTACTTCTCTCTCACTTCTAGATATCTAGGTCCAAAACATGGCATATCTGGAAGATATGATGCCGTTTGAGGTCTGAGATAGTAAGCAGGCTATATAATCCTTAATCGGCTCTGCTAAATCCGCTTGATGTCCAACTCTTGCAGATTCCTCGCAGTGACTTCAGTGTTAAATTCTAAGGAATACTCAAATGGATTCTGACTAACATTTTTAATGTGAAATGAGTCTGATCTGACACGACCTTCCTTCAACGCTATAAAGAATGTAAGAGATCACTTGAACCACTGATCAAGTCTGATCCCTCGAACGATGAAAATCTTCTCGGTCCCGACGAGACGTCTCCCACTCTCATCAATGCGTACCTCGCAAGTCTCCATCAAACCAAACGCCAAGTGTCCAACAAACCGCGGGTTGCAGTGCTTTATCAAGCATGTGAGCCGCCAGTTGTAAATTGTGTACGGAAACCGAAGAAGCCTGGTGGATATCAGGATTCTGGAGCTGACATTGCTTTTGCCCTTCGATCGAAGAACATCTGTGTCATCACACCTGAAATGGAGCCACTTCCCACTCAGCACCATGGCTTTTGTTTTCCGGACACTATCTCTGGAATTCTAGATGCTATTGAGCAAGGCGCAAATGTTCTATGGGCGAATACATCTTTGTTTGCTGAGCATCCCTTGCAAACATCGACTGCTCTGGATCAGTACTTGGAGTGCGTCAAGGTGGTTGGCCAGCCTCCAAAGCTCGTTGAACAGTACGATGACAAGAACTACGTCAACGACCTCCTTCGATATGATGGCACATTCTCAATGCCTAGATGCTGGATCGCCCACTCAGATCCGAAATCCGTTTTGGATCTGTCGACACTCCCCTATCCAGTTGTTGGCAAGCCTATCCGGGGTCGCGGCAGTCATGGAGTGAAACTGTGCCAATCCGAAAGTGAGTTATCCAGTCATTTATCAGATCTCTTCAAGGAGTCACCAATTGCTATGTTGGAGGAATATCTTTCTGGACAGGAGGGTACAGTGACTGTGATGCCCCCCTCTGACGAGCATCCTAAGTATTGGGCTATGCCTATCATTGTGCGCTTCGACCATAAGGACGGGATCGCGCCATACAATAGTATTGTGGCAGTTACTACTAATTCTCGACTTCCTACATTGGAGGAAATATCCGAAGACCGCAACTATGCACAGATCAGTGAGGAGTGTGAACGCATTGCAGAGCTCTCCAGGTCACTGCACCAATCAGGGTTGATGTGAGACGATTTGAAGACAGCAGTGAATCTCGATTTGCGGCATTCGACGTTAATATGAAACCGGTAAGACTCTAACTACATTGTTGTGCCCTCCGCTCATGTGACATAGAACATGACCGGTCCCGGCCGACCAGGACGTGAGGATCAGGCAAGCCTGACAGCGATGGCTGCCATGGGTCTCGGATGGGATTACCCGACACTTCTGACGAAAATCTTGGACTCTGCGAAGACTTTGAAAGAATTACGTGAAATGTCACTAGATCAAGGAAAACAGGTGTAAGATGGAAGAATTCACCACCCATCGTGTTCATGTTGGAGGAAGTCTAGATGAGGCTGCACAAGGCTGGATGCTCTGGTTCGACCCTGGGCCTTCCCCTCACGACACTCCGGGGTTGGCTCCACGGCATGCGAAGCTAACCAACTAGAGAACACTCTCATATCTCCGTAATTCCGATTTCCGAACGAGCCTACGCCTCGGTGCTAATACCCCAGATATATGCACATGCCTGGGTCGTGCAGCAACTATGATCTGAGGCTAATGATATCCCCAAGGCGAGGAGCGGAATGAAGAGCGGGCGCTCAGAATGTCTTCTATAATACTTAACCCCGTCTCCCTCTGCAGAAAAGTGAAGTTGAATATATTCGAGAACATTACATATTCACGTTGCCAATTGGTGGTAGTAGCAGGAGGGCGCCATTGATACACAATTCGCGTATTCGTTTCAGGACATAACGGTAAATATGGAGAATCTCAACGCTGTTTCATTTCTTGAGTCCAACATCCACTTTGATTATGACGTACTCATTATCGGTGCTGGGATGAGTGGAATGTTTTCGCTCTACCGCATGCGAGAGTTGGGTCTTCGGGTTAGGGTGCTTGAAGCTGGTAGTGGAGAAGGAGGCACGTGGTTCTGGTCAGTTCGCCCATTTCATCTACGAGTCAATGCCAAACACTCCATGTCCCGCTGGGTGTAGGATGCTGACTTTCGGGACAGGAATCGGTATCCTGGGGCTAGATTCGACTCAGAGAGCTACTCGTACAATTTTTCCTTCTCACAGGAAGTCCTTGATGAATGGAACTGGACCGAGCATTTTGCCCCTCAGAGGGAGACACTCAAATACCTTCAGTTCGTGACCGACAAATTTGACCTGAGGAGGGACATGCAGTTCAATACCAGCGTTGTGTCCGCGCACTATCGAGACGACACTCGGTCATGGCTCCTAACGGACGCCAGTGGGTGCCAATACTCTTGCAGATTCCTCATCACAGGCATGGGGCTTCTAAATCACCCCACACTACCAAATATTCCGGGCATCAATGACTTCAAAGGCGTGGCGATGCACACTGCAAGATGGCCTGACGATGCTACTTTGGATGGCAAACGGGTAGGCGTCATCGGCACCGGCGCGACTGGAATCCAGACAATCCAAGAAATTGTCAAAGTCGTCGGTCACCTGACGGTCTTCCAACGAACAGCCAACTGGTCTGCACCTTTGCGAAATAGCAAAATCTCACCAGAGGAAATGGAGCAGATCCGAGCTCGGTACCCTGAGATATTCCGGCTCTGCGACGAATCCTATGCTTGCTTCCTCCACGGTGCAGACAAACGCAAGACATTCGACGTTCCCACTGAAGAAAGGGAGGCCTTCTGGGAGGAGCTGTACGCCAAGCCAGGTTTTGCAAAATGGCTTAGTAACTTTGGCGACATTAGCTATAATAGGGAAGCCAATGCGGCATACAGCGACTTCATGGCGAACAAAATACGCCAGCGGGTCCACGACCCTGTGGTAGCAGAGAAGCTCATCCCAAAGAACCACGGGTTCGGCACCCGACGCGTGCCGCTGGAAACGTTCTACTTCGAAGCATACAACAGACCTAACGTCAAGCTGATAGACATCACCGAGGATCCGATCGAAAAGATCACCGAGAAGGGCGTGAAGACGCGCGATGAAGAAGTCGAGTTAGACGTCCTTATCTACGCGACAGGGTTCGACGCCGTGACAGGGGCGTTCACGGCGGTCGACATCCAGGGGGTGAACGGCGAGAAGCTCAACGAGCACTGGATTGACGGGCCTCGGACCCAATACGGGCTCTTCGTACACGGCTTCCCGAATATGATGATGGTGTTAGGCCCGCACCAGATGTTCGGTAACATCCCGCGCAGCATCGAGTATGCGGTTAATTGGATCACAGACTGTATCCGTTATTGTCGGGACAACAATGTCACGAGGATCGAGGCCACGCAGAAGGGCGTCGCTGATTGGACGGACCACGTATTCAAGTGCTCTGAGGGCCTCCTCGCCAATGAGGTCGACTCGTGGATGACAGGCGTCAATAAGAACCTCAAGCACAAGCAGACCAGAAGTATTGCCCGGTATACAGGCCCAGCAACCGAGTTCAGGCGTGTCACTGGTGATGCGGCGGCGAGGAAGTATGTAGATTTGAGCCTGAATTGATGGAATGGGTTATGCAATGGTATCGTAGCCACGGGGTTTTTTGATCTTGAGCAGTCGCCACAAAATCCATCTCTTCTACAAATACCCTTCCGACCTATATGTACAGCTCAATGTGCTAATATAAGAATATACTCCATCAGTGCTAGGCACAGCGCATGCGCTCTCCGACTTCCAAGAATGCACGCTTCCCTCATCCAAATCATAGGGCGTTAAACATTACAACTCCAAAAAAGAGAGCAGACAGGCTCGCAATGTTTCCCCAACGGGTCCCTCTACCAAGTAATCGTACTGCTCCGTTTCCACTCCCACTGCTGTTCCCGCTCTGACCATTGCCCTGGTCTTCGATGCCAAATGGAAGGCCTTGATATCCAAATGTCAGATTCTGTGGAATACTCGCATTGTAACATTGGCCATTGACGATATCTAACCCTGTCAAGTCGTCGGGAACCTTGAAAAACATGTAGCTTTGTTGGTTCAGATTCTTGAACCCCTCGGTGTTGTATGGGAATCTATCGCTGGGGTCGGTGGACGACGTGTTGCGCAGGAAAATGCATTGAACTTGTCCTGGGTACTCGGTGGCCATTTTAGGGTAGTCCCTCATCACGTCGCTGTTGCTTGTGTCTGCCACTAGAATGAATTTGCGATTGGGATAGGTGAGGAAGATCTTGTCTAAGAGGAACTTGCGGATGGATAGCGTCGCTGAGAGGTCGCTGAAGTTTAGCGGACGTGTATCGAAGGAACCTCCAGGATACGTGCTGTAGATAAAATCCATGTAGTTGCGGGTGATTTGTTCGGGGGTTGTTGTCAGGTAATGGAAATGCATGTTCGGTAGACTCACAGACCAGTTTCGGTAGATATCTGGCATGTTCATCCAAGGCGTGAACGGGCGTGCAAAAGAATTCAAGAGCCCTTCTTTGGGGTCGTAGATTTTGGTAACACGGAGAATGTCATCGATGTCACTGATGACCGTGAGACCCCGATCCGAAACTAGGTATGATGTTGCATTCCCCGTGTCCGTTCCTTGTGCATACACATTAACCCTTTGAGGAGGAATTTCTCCAGTTCCAGCTTGAACCCCCAGGGTTGTATTGTCAATAGGGACAAATACGTCAAAGTCTCCCTCATCAGTAGTGGGATAGGGTAATTTGATCAGATTCTCCCCTCCACCAGGTGTGATTCCACCTCCACCAGGTGTGATTCCACCTCCACCAGGTGTGATTCCACCTCCACCACCAGGTTGCCAACTAGAGCCAGCCGAGGGCCCAGGGAGGATATCCATCGTGACATTAACGTCACCTTGCTGGACAACATATATTTCCCGTGTCAGGTTTCGCGCTTGTTCTTGCTGCGAAGGGGGCAGGTCGGCAATGCTGGTATCGATGAGGAAGAAATTGGCGAGATCATCTATGGTGTCTTGGGAGATGTTGGGCTGTTTGAAGACATTGCCATGAATGCGGAGGTTCCATCCACTTTGGGTCCAATTGCCGTAGCCTGGAATGTTCAACACTTGTGTTGGGATGGCGTCCATATCACTGCTGCTGATACTGGCAGAACTGAGAACCTGACTACCTGTGGGTAGATCCACCTCGTTCGGTAGAATGCCCTCTGTTACGTAGGACGGAATAGCTGAGCCTAGTTCACTGAAGACCGAATTCACGTACGAATCAAGCTTAGATGTGAGATCGCTGATCACCCCTCGCCTGGCATGAGCATATATTGCTAGAGTTGCTGTTGGAGCAGGGGTGATCAAGGCTATCTCTTCAGGCGAGACATGGGTTGGTGCTGCTTGCGCCCGAAAGAGCAGGAGAGAGGCGAAGAGGAGTTGGAGGGCCATGGTGTTTGGCTGGCCGCTGGAGTGATAGAAGGGTATTGGAGTGCGGAGGACGCACTGTTTCAAGGGTCAATACAGCAATAGACAAAGAGGATGAGTCCACCCAAGGCCTAGGGCGATATGATATATGGAACATATACATAGAGGAGTGAGAGGAGAGTGGGAAGCGAAGGATAGACTTGAGTTGGGGATGGGGTAAAAGCGAGGGCAGCGGTGGGTAGAAATCAAGGCAGCAAGAAGGCCGCTTTAGGTTGCTTAGTTGGATGGGTCAAACTGTTTTGGTAATAACGGAAAGCGTGGGTGATCGATCGAGGAAGGCACGCCACTGCCATTGCAGGGATCGAAACAGGTACGACGACGCAATACATCCATGGATACAAGCAGGTCATCGGTGATCACTGCCAGGGCTGGCGATGACTTAAGCTCTTATGACGTCAAGTGAAGCGGGTCTAAAAAGCTTAACCGGGTTAAAGTCCGCTTGGCAAATCTGAACAAAACTTGGGCACTGGAAACAAACGCGAACTCACGAAACTCTCAGTACATTTATTATTATGGACCATAGAGACTAGGTCGCGAATATTAATCAATCGAATTGAGTACTAAGGGTTCTATTATTTTATAAATCTATATACACTATTTGGCTTGGTGTTCACTACGACGTCCGTAGGAGCATCGCGTCCAACGTAGATCAGCCCTAAAATTGGTTCATCTTGACTGTGACGACTATCCTCCTATTGCCTACAGACACCTACTCATATGAAAGGTACTCATATGAAAGGTTGTGCTCGTACATCTGACTCGGCCAACCTTCCTTCCCCCATCAACCCGGTATTAGTTGGAATACTGGCAACTGCCATATCCTCTACACATATCAGATGTAATCATATGGAAACTGGTGTGATTCGCACCTTTTTCCTACTGCATTTGGCCCCTGTGGCTGCCTGCGCAAGACTTCGCGCAACTTGATACCGCGCCCTCATATCCGATCATGCTGGTGTTACTTCCCTTTGGAGAAGACGCAACCAACACCCCTCTCCCTCGTAAATTCGTGTCAGCCAGGGTTAGAGCGCGGCATGTAAACACCTACCAATTAACCCAACTCGAACGCTGAAGTGTTTTTGTCGCCCCCCCCCCCCCCCCCCCCCCAAAAAATTTTTTATCACCTAAAAATCAAACCCCCTCCCCCCACGACGTCGGGTGCCCGGGAACACCA
>Ga0105239_10000568_pt1 | contig 52997 bp, 51 predicted proteins | sample KBSC44metaG_FD_92761 | JGI IMG/M metagenome (GOLD analysis project Ga0105239, IMG submission 92761) | Corn rhizosphere microbial communities from Kellogg Biological Station, Michigan, USA - KBS C4-4 metaG | ecosystem: Host-associated > Plants > Roots > Rhizosphere > Soil | place: Michigan, USA...
ATCGTCGTGGTCGGCACGCCGGGCGGCGGCAGCCGGCGGCAGGAGGCGGCCTTCGCGGTCACCAGCATCGACCGCGCGGCGATCGACCGGCTGGCGCCCGCCAGCACCGCCGACGTGCTCAAGCTCGTCCCCGGCCTGACGATCGAGAGTTCGGGCGGCAAGAACGGCGCCAACATCTTCGTGCGCGGCTACCCTTCGGGCGGCGACGCCGAATATGTCACCTTCCAGGCCGAGGGCGTGCCCTTCTTCCCGCCGGCCACCCTCTCCTTCCTCGAAAATTCGCAGCTCTACCGGATCGACGAGACGGTGCAGCGGGTCGAGGCGGTGCGCGGCGGCACCGGCGCTTTGTTCGCTTCGGGCCAGCCCGGCGTCACCGTCAATCTCGTCCAGCGCGAGGGCGGCGACCGGCTCGAAGGCGTCGCCAAGCTGAGCGTGGTCACCGATGGCGAGGTGCGCGGCGACGCCCTGCTCGCCGGCCCGCTGGGCGACGCCACCCGCTTCATGATCGGCGGCTATTATTCGCAGGGCGACGGCATCCGCTCGCCGCGCTTCGACGCCGATCGCGGCGGCCAGATCACCGCCAACCTGCGCCACGATTTCGGCGACGGATCGGTGCTGGTCTTCGCCCGCTACCTGAACGACCGCTCGCAATGGCTGCTGCCCGTGCCCGTGGAGCAGAATGGCCGCCGGATCACCGCTTATCCCGGCTTCGATCCCGGCAGCGGCACGCTCGCCGGTCCCGACACGCGCACCGGCACGCTCAACGACGGCACGCGCTACGATCTGGAAGACGGGCGCGGCGCCCGGATCGTCCATCTCGGCGCCAATCTGGAGGGCGATCTCGGCGCCGGCTTCACGGTGCGCGACAAGCTGAGCTGGCTCGCCGGCCATGCCGACACCACCGGCCTCGTCTCCGGCGACATCGCCCCGGAAAGCGCCGCCGAATATGCCGCGAAGCTCGGCAGCGGCATCGCCTCGCTCACCACCGTATCCGACGGCCGCGCCGTGTCGCCCGATCAGGCGGTGGTGGAGGCCGGCATCTGGACCGTCCGCAAGCGCATCCACGCCCTCGTCAACGACGCGACGCTGGAGTGGAAGACAGGGCCGAGCAAGGCGACGATCGGCCTCTATGCCACCCGCTACGGCTCGCGCGATCGCTGGAACACCGGCAACGATCTGCTGCTGACCGCCACCCCCAACGCCGAGCGGCTCGACCTGACGCTCGCCAATGGCGCGATCGCCACGCGGAACGGCTTCACCAGCGGTGCGAGCTTCCTCGTGAACGCGCGCTACACCGGCATCGATCTCGCTTTCTACGGCGTGGAGGAGGTGAAGCTCAACGACCGGGTCCGCATCGACGCCGGCATCCGCCACCAGCATCACGCCGTCGACGGGACGATCGCCGACACCGCCCCCGCCGGGCCGGGGGGGCTCGATGGCAATCCGCTGACCCTCTACGACAATCAGGACATGGTGCTTTCCGGCACCACGTCGCGCCTCCGCTATCGGGGCGGCGCCTGGTCCTGGACGGTCGGCGCCAATGTCGACGTCACGCGGGCGCTCGGCGCCTTCGCGCGGTTCAGCCACGGCAACAGCTTCCCCTTCTTCGACAATCTGCGCGACGGCATCACCGTCGCCCCGCAGGTCGATACGGTGGAAGGCGGGATCAAATTGTCGACGCGCCCGCTCAGCCTCTACGCCACCCTGTTCCACAACAGCTTCCGGGGCCTCGCCACCACCGTGATCACCGACGGCGCGCCGCTCGGCTCGATCGGCGGCGCGCGCGCCACGGGCGTGGAGCTGGAAGGCGTGTGGCGGCCGGCGAAGCCCGTCTCCGTCACCGTCTCGGGCACCTGGCTCGATGCCCATTACCGCCATTTCTACACCGACGACGGCCTCACCGATCTCACCGGCAACCGCGTGCAGCGGCAGCCCGAATGGCAGTGGCGCGTCACCCCCGCCTGGGATTTCGCGGTCGGTCGCCGCAGGGCCAGCCTGTCGACCACGATCAGCTACATGGGCGATCGCTGGTCCGACGTGCAGAACGCCCAATTGCTGCCGCGCTTCTGGAAGTGGGATGCCGGCCTCACCCTCGACATGACGCGGCGGCTGCGCCTCCAGGCCACCGCCGACAACATCACCAACGCCATCGGGCTGACCGAAGGCAATCCCCGCATGCTCGGCGCGCAGGGGACGGGGGCGATCTTCGCGCGCCCGATCCTCGGCCGCTCGGTCGAGCTCAGTGCAAGGTATGATTTCTGATCATGGCGCGCAGCCCGCCCTAACCCCGTCCAGGTCCTCCGGATTTCCAAGACCGGCATCGCGACGCGCATGCGTTTCGCGAAACGGGTGGCCGTCGCCGGAACGGCCCGCCCCCAACGACAAGACCATCCTTCAGGAAGGAACGACATGACCCACAAGACCCTCATCCTCGCGCTGCTGGCGGGCACCGCCGCGCCGGCGCTGGCGCAGTCCGTCCAGCCCAACCCGACGCCCTCGCAGACCGCCGCCGACGCCCCGGCGCCCGCCACCCCCACCGAGGGGCAGGAGATCGTCGTCACCGGCAACGCCAAGCGCGAAGGCCTGCGCAAGCTGGACGCGAGCTACTCGATCTCCACCGCCTCGGCGCAACAGATCAAGGACGTCGCCCCCATTTCCACCGCCGATCTGCTCAAGATCGTGCCGGGCGTGTGGGTGGAGACGTCGGGCGGCTCGGTCGGCGCCAACGTCTTCATCCGCGGCTTCCCGTCGTCGGGCGACGCGCCCTTCCTCACGCTGGAGATGAACGGCTCGCCGATCATCGCGCCCTCCTCGCTCTCCTTCCTGGAGGACAGCTCGATCTTCCGCATCGACGACACCGTCGAGCGCATGGAGGTGCTGCGCGGCGGCCCGAGCCCGATCTTCGCCAACGGCCAGCCCGGCGCCACCACCAACTTCATCCTCAAGGAAGGCACCCAGGATCCGCATCTGTCGCTGCGCGCGACCTACGGCACCGAGGGCAGCTATCGCGGCGATTTCGTGGCGCAAGGCCCGATCGACGCCAACACCACCTACATGGTCGGCGGCTTCTATCGCTATTCGGACGGCCTTCGCCACACCGGCTTCACCGGTGATCTCGGCGGGCAGATCACCGGCAGCGTCACGCACAAATTCGATGCCGGCAAGCTGACCGTCTACGGCCGCTACCTGGACGACCAGAACGCCTTCTACACGCCGATGCCGCTGGCCACCGACGGCAACGGCCACGTCAGCACGCTGCCCGGCTTCGATGCGCGGAACGACACGCTGGTCGGCAAGGAGATCGAGCACACCCTGATCGAGGTGGCGCCGGGCGTGAATGGCGGGCCGACCCAGAAGAAGGCGGTCGACCTGTCCAAGGGTCGCGGCGCCAAGGTCTACACCTTCGGCTCCAACTTCAGCTACGAGCTGGGTGGCGGCTTCACCGTCCAGAACAACATCAACTACACCAAGGGGTCGGCCAACACCTTCGCGCTGTTCACCGGCGACAATCCGCAGACCGTGGCGCAATATCTGAACGGCCGTGCCGGCAGCGTCACCTATGCCGACAGCGGCCAGACGCTCGGCGCCAACCAGGAGACGATCCAGGCCGGTATCTGGGCGGTCGAGAAGCATATCCAGAGCTTCACCGACGAACTGAAGCTGTCGAAGGAGCTGTTCGAGGGCAATACGCTGACCATCGGCGGCTATTATGCCCATGTGAAGGACCATGACGTCTGGAACCTCGGCAACAGCGTGCTGCTGGCGCTGGAGCCGCAGGCGCGCGTGCTCAACGCCACGCTGGACGACGGCACGATCCTGACCCGCGACGGCTTCACCTCCGCCAGCAACTATGCCGTGAATGCCTATTACAAGAGCGACAATGTCGCCGGCTATGTCAGCGACGAGTGGAAGATCGGCAAGCTGCGGATCGATGGCGGCGTGCGCGTCGAGCACACCAAGATCACCGATCACTACGAGAATCTCTCGACCGCCGATCTCGATAACAACCCGCTGACCGCCTACAATAACGGTGCCACCTACCTGAACGGCACCTGGAGCGATCTCCGCTACAAGCACACCCAGGTCTCGTGGACGGTGGGCGCCGATTATGCGATCACCAATCGCCTGAACGCCTTCGTCCGCGCCAACCAGGGCGCGCTGCTCCCGCAGTTCGACGACCTGCGCAACAACGCCAGCACGCCGGACAACATCAAGCCGCAGAAGGCGCGCCAGTACGAAGTCGGTCTCAAGACCTCGACCCATTATTACGACCTGTACCTGACCGGCTTCTACAACCGCTTCCACAACCTGCTGCTCACGCAGATCCTGGCGGACGGCACCAGCGTGGTCGGCCTGAGCGGATCGCGGGCCTATGGCCTCGAGTTCGAAGGCGCGGTGCGGCCGATCACCGGCGTGCAGATCGGCTTCCGGGGCGTGTACCAGGATGGCAAGTATCTGGATTATGCCACCAAGTCCGGCAACCAGGTGCCTCGCCAGCCGAAGTTCCAGTTCGCGATCATGCCGTCCTACACGTTCCGCACGGATTGGGGCCAGGCACGCATCTTCGGCACCTACACCCATGTCGGCAAGCGCTTCGCCGACGATGCCAATCTGCAGCGGCTCGCCGGATACGACACGCTGGATCTCGGCGCCTCGATCGATCTCAACGACAAATTCTCGATCCAGGCGAATGTCGAGAACGTGACCAACACGCTGGCGCTGACCGAGGGCAATGTCCGCACGCTCAGCTCGGGCACGGACAATGGCTATTTCCTCGGCCGTCCGATCTTCGGGCGCCACGCGACCATCACCGCCGCGTACAAGTTCTAAGGTCTACCCCCTGCCGGCCGGAGCAGCGTATCAGCTCCGGCCGGCACCTTTCATGAGTATCCCGATGACGATGTCCCGCCTGCTTGCCCTGCCCCTCCTCGCGCTGCCGCTGATGGCGGCCGCCCCCGTCGCCGATCCGGCGCAGCGGGTGATGGAGGTTTCCCGCACCGCCGGCACGCCCGACGACATTTACGGCCCGCTCTACCGCGCGGTGGAGCTGGCGCGCGTCTTCCCCGACAGCAAGACCTTCGCCGACATGGTCCCGCGCGAAAGCCCGGATGCGATCATGGCGGCGTTCCAATCCGAGAATCCGCAGGGCAAGGATGCCCTCGCCGCCTTCGTGGCGAAGCATTTCCGCAAGGCGGGCACTGCCGACCAGCAGAAGCTGTCGATGCGCGATCATATCAAGGCGCTCTGGCCGATCCTCGCCAAGCCGCCGATGGCCGTCGTGCCCGGCTCCTCCTCGATCCAGCTGCCCTATGCCTATGTCGTGGCGGGCGGGCGCTATCAGGAGATGTATTATTGGGACAGCTACTTCACGATGCTGGGCCTCAAGGCGGACGGCGAGCAGCCGCTGATCGATTCGATGCTCGCCAACTTCGTCTCGATGATCGAGCGCTACGGCCATATCCCCAACGGCACGCGCACTTACTATCTCTCCCGCTCGCAGCCGCCCTTCCTGGCGTTGATGATGGACCTGTCCGACACGCATGACCCGGCGCTCGATCGCCAGCGGCTCGCTGCGCTGAAAGCGGAACACGCTTATTGGATGGCGGGCGCGGCCTGCCTCGATCAGGACGGCGCCTGCCAGCATGTCGTGCGGATGGCGGACGGCAGCCTGCTCAACCGCTATTGGGACGCGCGCGACACGCCGCGCGACGAATCCTATGCCGAGGATGTCGCCACCACGGCCGCCGCGGCGCCGCGGCCCGTGAACCGCGATCTGCGCGCCGGGGCCGAGAGCGGCTGGGATTATGGCTCGCGCTGGCTCCGGGACGGCAAGACGCTCGCCACCATCCACACCACCGAGATCGTGCCGGTCGATCTCAACAGCCTGATGTGGAATCTGGAGACGGCGATCGCGCGGCGCTGCACGGCGCTCGGCGATACCGCCTGCGCCGCCGATTTCACGAAGCGGGCCGACGCGCGCAAGGCGGCGATCGCGAAATATCTGTGGAGCGCGAAGGACAAGCGCTTCGTCGATTTCGATCGCTCCACGGGCAAGCCGACGCCCTCGATCAGCGTGGCGATGCTCTATCCCCTGTTCGTCGGCCTCGCGACGCCCGAGCAGGCGGATGCGACCGCGAAGCTGACCGAGGCGACATTGCTCGCGCCGGGCGGCCTGCGCACCACCACCGTGCGCACCGGCCAGCAATGGGACGAGCCCAATGGCTGGGCGCCCCTGCTGTGGGTCGGCGTCCACGGCCTCGATCGCTACGGCAAGACCGCGCTCGCCGACACGCTCGCCCAGCGCTGGGTGAAGACGGTCTCCACCTTCTACGCCTGCACCGGCCGCATGGTGGAGAAATATGATGTCGACAGCGGCCAGGCCGGCGGCGGCGGCGAATATCCCGTGCAGGACGGCTTCGGCTGGACCAACGGCGTGACGCGGACGCTGCTCGATCGGCCGGGGATCGGCGCGGCGGTGGTGGAGGCGTGTCCGAAGGGCTGATCTCCCCCTCCGTTCGCTTCGAGCGCAGGGTCGAGCCTGTCGAGACCCGCAGTCGAGAAGTCGCCACGAGGGTTCTCGACGGACGCTTCTCGACTTCGCTCGAAGCTGCTCGAACCGAACGGGGTTGGGGGTGAGGGCGGAATCCCGCTAAGGCGCCGCCATGCTTCGCCTGACCGACCTCAAGCTGCCGCTCGATCATCCGCCCGAGGCCCTGCCCGCCGCCATCATCCAACGGCTGGGCATCGCGCCGCAGGCGCTGATAGACTTCGCCGTCTGGCGGCGCGGGAACGATGCGCGCAAGAAGTCCGCGATCCTGCTGGTCTATACCGTCGACGTCACGCTGAGCGACGAAGCGGCGGTGCTGTCGCGCCTCGCCGGCGACCAGCATGTCAGGCCGACCCCCGACACACGCTACACCCCGCCCGTCACCGCCCCCGCCGGCTGGTCCGGACCGCGCCCCGTCGTGATCGGGGCCGGCCCCTGCGGGCTGTTCGCCGGCCTGATCCTGGCGCAGATGGGGTTCCGCCCGATCATCGTCGATCGCGGCAAGGTGGTGCGCGAGCGGACCCGCGACACGTGGGGCCTGTGGCGCCGCTCGCAGCTCGATCCGGAAAGCAACGTCCAGTTCGGCGAGGGCGGCGCCGGCACCTTCTCCGACGGCAAGCTCTATTCGCAGATCAAGGACCCGCGTTTCCTCGGCCGCAAGGTGCTGGAGGAGTTCGTCAAGGCCGGCGCGCCCGAGGAGATCCTCACCGAGGCGCACCCGCATATCGGCACCTTCCGCCTGGTCTCGATGGTCGAGAGCATGCGCGAGACCATCGAGAGCCTCGGCGGCGAATATCGCTGGCAGCATCGCGTCGAGGATATCCTGACCGGCACCCGGCCGGACGGCACGCGCCGCATCGAGGGCCTGCGCTTCCACACCGGCGAGACGCTGGAGGCGGACCATGTCGTGCTCGCGGTCGGCCATTCGGCGCGCGACACCTTCCACATGCTGCACGATCGCGGCGTGTATATCGAGGCCAAGCCCTTCTCGATCGGCGTGCGCATCGAGCATCCGCAAAGCTGGATCGACAAGGCGCGGTTCGGCGCCTGTGCGGGCAATTCCATCCTCGGCGCGGCGGCCTACGCGCTGTCGCACCACTGCGCGAACGGGCGGACGGTCTACAGCTTCTGCATGTGCCCCGGCGGGCGCGTGGTGGCCGCGACCTCCGAGGAGGGGCGCGTCGTCACCAACGGCATGAGCCAATATTCGCGTGCCGAGTTCAACGCCAATTCGGGCTTCGTCGTCGGCATCGATCCGGAGCGCGACTATCCCGGCCACCCGCTCGCCGGCCTCGCCCTCCAGCGCGCGCTGGAGGAGAAGGCGTTCGTGGCCGGCGGCTCCACCTATGCCGCGCCGGGACAGACGGTCGGCGATTTCCTCGCCGGTCGGGCTTCGACGGCGTTCGGCGTGGTGCAGCCCAGCTACAAGCCCGGCGTCACCCCCACCGACCTCGCCGCGATCCTGCCGGATTTCGTCACCGAATCCTTCCGCGAGGCTTTGCCCGTCTTCGGTCGCCAGATCGCCAACTATGATCATCCCGACGCGATGATGACCGGCGTCGAGACGCGCACCTCCTCCCCGATCCGCATCACGCGCGGCCAAAACGGGCAGAGCCTGACGCTCGCCGGCCTGTTCCCGGCGGGCGAGGGCGCGGGCTATGCCGGCGGCATCCTCTCGGCCGCGGTGGACGGGATCAAGACGGCCGAGGCGGTGGCGGCGAGTCTCGTTTCCTAGCCGTTCGGTTCGAGCAGCATCGAGCTTGTCGAGATGCGCCCGTCGAGAACCCCTGCGTGACTTCTCGACTTCGGGTCTCGACAGGCTCGACCCTTCGCTCGAAGCGAACGGATATGTCTTACGAGGCCGGCGCCAGCGCCTCCACCGCCTCGATGAAGCGCATCAGCGAGATCGGCTTGGACACGTAGGAGGCCGCCCCCGCGTCCCGCGCCTTCTCCTCGTCGGCGGGCGAGGCGTAGGCCGTTACCGCCAGGATCGGGATCGCCGCCAGCTCCGGGTCGGCCTTGAGCGCCGCGATCAGCTCCAGCCCGCTGATATGGGGGAGCTGGATGTCCATGATGATCAGATCCGGCATCACGGCCCGCGCCGTGTCGATCGCCTCCAGCCCGTCGCGCACGGGCGTCGGCTCATAGTCATGGACTTCGAGCAGATCGCAGAACAGCTTCAGATTGAGTTCGTTGTCCTCGACAACGAGCACCTTGCCCGGCAAAGCGGCAATCCTCCCCGAGAGAGTGACGAGAGATAGGCGATGCGCGCGGCCGACACAAACCCTCCCGACAGCGCGACACTGGCCTTGTCCGCTCTGGCCTGGACGCTGTCCGACCAGCCCCGCGCCGAACGGCTGCTGGCGCTGACCGGGCTCACGTCGGACGAGCTGCGCGCCCGCGCCACCGATCCCAGCCTGCTGGCTGCCGTCCTCACCTTCCTCGAATCATACGAGCCCGATTTGCTCGCCTGCGCCGACGCGCTCGACGTGCGGCCCGAGGCCCTGATCGCCGCCCACAAGGATCTCGACGCATGAGCCGCCCCCTCCTCATCACCGACTGCGACGAAGTGCTGCTGCACATGGTCGCCCATTTCCGCGACTGGCTGGCCGAGGCGCACGGCATCGATTTCGCGCTGGAATATGAGAATTGGGGCGAGGCGCTGGTCCGCCGCGAGACCGGCGAGACAGTGGCGATGGAGGAGGTGTGGCCCTTCGTCGACGGCTTCTTCGACACCGAGATGGAGCGGCAGACGCCGGTGAAGGGCGTGATCGAGGCGCTCGACCGGATCACCGCGCACGCCGACATCGTGGTGCTCACCAACCTGCCCGATCATCGCCGCCAGCCGCGCATCGACCAGCTCGCCCGCCACGGCATCGGGCACGAGGTCTACACCAACCAGGGCGGCAAGGGGGAGGCGCTCACCGCCATCCTCGAGGCCCACCAGCCGCCCGTGGCGCTGTTCGTGGACGATCTCTCCTACCAGCATCACTCGGTGGCCAAGGCGGCGCCGCAGGTCTGGCGGCTGCACATGGTCGCCGAGCCGCTGGTCGCGCAGCATCGCCCGCCGGCACCCGACGCCCATGCCCGCATCGACGACTGGACGGTGGCGGCCGACTGGATCCTCGCGCGCTTCGCGGACGGGGCGCCTGCGCCCTTGACCGAATCCGTCGGCGAGGCCTAGCGCTCCCGCCATGGACATCGACGCGAATCTGGCCGCGCTCGGCCTCACCCTCCCCCAGGCGGCGGCCCCGGTCGCGGCCTATGTGCCGGCCGTCGAAGCCGGCGGCCTGCTCCACATTTCGGGGCAGATCCCGTTCACCGAGACCGGCGAGCTGATCAAGGGCCGGCTCGACGGCGCCGACGATGTCGCCAAGGGGCAGGAGGCCGCGAAGCGCTGCGCCTTGATGCTCGTCGCGCAGATGAAGGCGGCGCTGGGCGGCTCGCTCGATCGGGTCGAGCGGATCGTCAAGCTCGGCGCCTTCATCGCCAGCGGGCCGGAGTTCGTCGATCAGCCCAAGGTCGCCAACGGCGCCTCCGAACTGATGGTCGCGCTGTTCGGCGAGGCGGGCAAGCATGCCCGATCGGCTGTCGGCGTGCCGGTGCTGCCGCTCGGCGTCTCGGTGGAAGTGGATGCGATCGTCGCCCTTCGCGACGCTTGACCGGAGCCTCGTCGCGGCGCCGGACCCGGCCCGCGTCGGCTTCCTATATGCCCACGACATCGCCCATCGCGGCCTGTGGGGCGGGCCGGTTCCGGAGAACAGCCTCGCCGCCGCCCGCGCCGCGATCCAGGGCGGCTTCGGCATCGAATGCGACGTGCGGCTGTCGCGCGATGGCACCGTGATGGTCTTCCACGATGCCGATACCGAGCGGCTGACGGGCCACGCCGGCCGCATCGCCACCATGGCGACGCACGACATCCAGGCGCTGCGGCTGGGCGGCGGCGAGGAACGGGTACCGACGCTCGCCCAGCTCACCGGCCTGATCGCGGGGCGCGTGCCGCTGCTGATCGAGATCAAGACCGACACGCTGGCCCAGACCGCGCCGCTCTGCCTCGCGGTGCGGCGCGTGCTGGAGGGCTATCGCGGCCCGGTAGCGGTGATGGGCTTCAATCCGGAGGTCAGCCGCTGGTTCCGGGCGCACGCGCCGAAGATCGTGCACGGCCTCGTCATGACCGAGCATCGCGAGAGCCGGGGCCGCGCGATCCGCGACGCGATCGTGCGACGCCTTGCGGTGAAGCGGGCGAGACCCGACTTCCTCGCTTATGACGTGCGCCTGCTGCCTTCCGCTCTGCCTGCCGCCCTCCGCGCGAAGGGGCTGCCCGTGCTGAGCTGGACGGTGCGCGGCGAGGCGGACCGGGCGACGGTTTCGGCGCATGCCGACCGGCCCATCTTCGAGCGACCGCGCCGCGCATGAGCGAGATCATGGCGCGGATCGCCCCCGGCGTCGGCTCGATCGCGGCCGAGGATTGGGATGCCTGCGCGGGCACCGGCAATCCCTTCCTGTCCCACGCCTTCCTCTCGGCCCTGGAGGATTCGGGCAGCGCCGTCTCGCGGGCCGGCTGGCAACCGGTGCCGATCGTGATCGAGGGCGCCGACGGCAAGCCCGACGGCATCCTGCCGGCTTATGCCAAGGGCCACAGCCAGGGCGAATATGTCTTCGATCATGCCTGGGCCGACGCCTGGGAACGGGCCGGTGGCCAATATTATCCCAAGCTCCAGATCGCGGTGCCCTTCACCCCTGCCCCCGGCCCGCGCCTGCTGCTGCGCGATCCCGCCGCCGCGCCGGCCCTGATTGCGGCGGCCGAGGCGATGGTGGCCGAGCATGATCTTTCCTCCGCCCACGCCACCTTCATCACCGAAGAGCAGAAGCCGCTGTTCGAGGCGGCCGGCTGGATGATCCGCACCGGCAGCCAGTTCCACTGGTTCAATGAAGGCTATCGGGACTTCGGCGATTTCCTGGGTGCCCTGTCGTCGCGCAAGCGCAAGGCGATCCGCAAGGAGCGCGAGGGCGCGCAGGCGGCGGTCGAGATCCGCCACCTCACCGGCGCGGAGATCGGCGAAGCGGAATGGGATGCCTTCTGGGCCTTCTACCAGGATACCGGCAGCCGGAAATGGGGCCAGCCCTATCTCACCCGCCCCTTCTTCACGCTGCTCGGCGAGCGGATGGGCGACCGGGTGCTGCTGATGCTCGCCTACCGGCACGGGCGCCCGGTGGCGGGCGCGCTCAACCTGATCGGGGCGGACACGCTCTACGGCCGCTATTGGGGCTGCACGGAGGAGATTCCCTTCCTCCATTTCGAGCTGTGTTATTATCAGGCGATCGACGCCGCGATCGCGCGCGGCCTGTCCCGCGTCGAGGCCGGGGCGCAGGGCGAGCACAAGCTCGCGCGCGGCTATCGGCCGGTGCCGACCTGGTCGGCCCATTATATCCCGCATGCCGGCTTCCGGCGGGCGGTGGAGGATTTCCTGTCGCGCGAACGGCGCGCGATGGAGGAACAGATCGAGCTGCTCGACGAGATGGCACCCTTCCGCAAGGAGGGTTAGTCACGACCGGCCGAAAATAGGCCGTTCGCACTGAGCCTGTCGAAGTGCGTGCCCCGAGCGCCGCGTTTGCGTCACGTCCTTCGACAGGCTCAGGACGAACGGAATGCCGGGGTCGAGAGTCTCAGGCCGCCCGGCGCTGGTGCGTCGCGAGCCAGGCGCGCGCGATCTTCTGCGCCTCGACGATCTCGCGCGCGGTCATCTCGTCGGCCAGTTCGGCGCGCATCTCCTGCGCCTCGATCGAGCCCGCCGCGCAGGCGAGGTTGAACCATTTGTGCGCCTCGATCAGGTCGATCTCGACTCCGCGGCTGCCGGTCGAATAGGCGATGCCCAGTTCGTACAGCGTCTCGGGATCGAACGCGGCCTCGGCGAGGCGGCTCTCGATCAGGAAGGCGGCGGATTTGAAACTGCTTGCCATCTGCGTTGGTCCTTTTCCACGCAGCTGGTTTTGGCGGCTCGCAGCAAACAAATGGTTAACGCCAAAATGGACGCAGCCTAGACGATGGTCGAAGCGCGCACGTTACTTCGCGTTACTTGTCGTTACTCGCCGACCCCGGTGACGGCCAGGTTGTCGATCAGCCGGGCATTGCCCATCCGCGCCGCCGCCAGCAGCCGGGCGGGCCGATCGCCCAGCGTCTCGATCGGCACCAGCGTCTCGGCATCGCGCAGCGCGACATAATCGATCGGCGCGAATCCCGCCTCGGTGAGCCGCACCACCGCCGCGGCCAGGGCGCCCGCCACCGGCTCGCCCCGGCCGATCGCCGCCGCCGCCTCGCCCAGCGCGCGCGGCAAGGCGCGGGCGCGGACCAATTCATCCTCGGTGAGATAGGCGTTGCGCGAGGACAGCGCGAGGCCCTGGTCGTCGCGCACCGTCGGCACGCCGACGATATCGAGTTCCAGATCGAGATCGGCCGCCATCCGCCGCACGATCGCAAGTTGCTGCCAGTCCTTCTCGCCGAACAGCGCGACATCCGGCTTCACCTGCTGGAACAGCTTGAGCACCACCGTGGCGACGCCGTCGAAATGGCCCGGCCGCGCGGCTCCGTCGAGCACTTCGGACACACCCGACACGGAGATGGTGGTGGCGAAGCCGTCCGGATACACCTCCTCCACCGGCGGTGCCCACAGGATGGCGCAGCCGGCCTTCTCCAGCAGCTGCGCGTCGGCGCGCTCGCGGCGGGGATAGCGTTCCAGATCCTCGTGCGGCGCGAACTGCTTCGGATTCACGAAGATCGACGTCACCGCCACATCGGCGCGGCGCAGGCCTTCCTCCACCAGCGCGAGATGGCCGGCATGGAGCGCCCCCATCGTCGGCACGAGGGCGATTCGCTGGCCCGCATCGCGAAACTCCCGAACGGCGGCACGCAGGCTCGCGAGTTCACGGATGATTTGCACGGGCGACGGCCCTCCGATATGGCTGGGGCAGGCTCTGTGCGGCGGCATCGGGGTCAAATCAAGGGCCGCCGATAGCCGAATGGGGACAAATTCGAGACTTATGACACAGCGCGCGCATCTGATCGTTTTCGCCAATGAGAAAGGCGGCACCGGCAAGTCGACCACGGCCGTCCACGTCGCCGTCGCGCTGGCCGCGCAGGGCCGCCGGGTCGCCGTGATCGATCTCGACACCCGGCAGCGCACGATGGTCCGATACCTGGAGAACCGTGCCGCCACCGCGCGCCGCGAGGCGGCCGAGCTCGCCACGCCGCGCTTCGAGGTGTTCGATCCGGACAAGGACGCCAACATCCTGGGCCGCATCGATGCGCTCGCCGAGGATGCCGAGTTCGTCATCGTCGACACGCCCGGCCGCGACGATCCCTATGCGATGAAGGCGGTGACGCGCGCCGACACGCTCGTCACGCCGATCAACGACAGCTTCATCGATCTCGACCTGATCGGCCAGGTCGATCCCGACACCTACCGGATCAAGCGCCCGAGCTTCTATGCCGAGATCGTGTGGGACGCGCGCAAGGTCCGCGCCAAGACCGACGGCGGCACCGTCGACTGGGTGGTGCTGCGGAACCGGCTGCAGCATCTGGAGGCGAAGAACATGCGCCGCGTGGGGCAGGCGGTGGACGAGCTGTCCAAGCGCGTCGGCTTCCGCGTGATCCCGGGGCTCGGCGAGCGCGTGATCTATCGCGAGCTGTTCCCGAAGGGGCTGACCCTGCTCGATCTCGGCGCGATCAAGGAGGTGGGCCTGTCCCACGTCGCCGCGCGGCAGGAATTGCGCGAGATGGTCTCGGGCCTGCAGCTGCCCGATCCACCCACCCTGTTCAACCGCCCCGCCGTCGCCGCCTCGGCCTGATCGCGCATGAAGTTTCTCGTTGCGCTGGCGGTCATCGCCGCGATCTGGTGGCTGGGCCAGCGGCGCAAGGCGGCGGCGATGCTGACCTCCACCGAGGCCCGCGATCTGCTCGGCGTCTCCCCCCGCGCCGACGAGGCGGAGATCCGGGCGGCGCACCGGCGCCTGATCGGGCGCGTGCATCCCGATGCGGGCGGATCGGATGCGCTGGCCCGGCGCGTGAATGCGGCGCGCGACATTCTTGTCGCGGAATTGAACCAGAATCGCCGCTAGGAGTCCTCGTCCGGCACAATTCTTCAAGGAGACGTCTCGCATGGCCCATCGTTTCGATCCGACCTCGCTGCGCGAATATGACATACGGGGCATCGTCGGAAAGACTCTGGGGCCGGCGGATGCCACCGCGATCGGGCGCGGCTTCGCGACGCGAATCCGGCGCGCGGGCGGCACGCGGGTGGCCGTGGGCTATGACGGGCGCACCCATTCCCCGCTGCTGGAAGCGGCGCTGGTCGATGGGCTGACGAAGAGCGGCGTCGATGTCGTCCGCATCGGGCTGGGGCCGACGCCGATGCTCTATTATGCCGAGGCGACGCTGGAGGTGGATGGCGGCATCCAGATCACCGGCAGCCACAATCCCGGCGATTACAACGGCTTCAAGATGGTGCTCCAGCACAGGCCGTTCTTCGGCGCCGACATCCAGGATCTCGGCAAACTCGCCGAGGCCGGCGATTGGGAGACGGGCCAGGGCTCGATCTCCAATTACGAGATCATGGACGATTATGTCGCGCGGTTGATGGTCGGCTATGGCGGCGGCGCCTTCAAGATCGGCTGGGACGCGGGCAATGGCGCTGCCGGCCCGATCGTCGATCGGCTGGTCGAACTCCTGCCGGGCGAACACCACACGCTCTACACCGAGGTGGACGGCACCTTCCCCAACCACCACCCCGATCCCACCGAGGAGAAGAACCTCGCCGACCTCAAGGCGCTGGTGAAGGACAACGGCCTCGATTTCGGCCTCGCCTTCGACGGGGACGGCGATCGCATCGGCGCGGTGGACGGCGAAGGCCGGGTGGTGTGGGGCGACCAACTGCTCGCCATCCTGGCCGAGCCGGTGCTGCGCGAGCTTCCCGGCGCCACCATCATCGCCGACGTGAAAGCCAGCCAGGCGCTCTACGATCGCGTCGCCGAACTCGGCGGCACGCCGCTGATGTGGAAGACCGGCCACAGCCTGATCAAGACCAAGATGAAGGAGACGCATTCGCCGCTGGCCGGCGAGATGAGCGGCCACATCTTCTTCGCCCACGATTATTACGGCTTCGACGACGCGCTCTACGCCGCGATCCGGCTGATCCGCGCGGTGCGGCTGCTGGGCGGCTCGCTGACCGCGCTCAAATCGGCGATGCCGGCGATGATCAACACGCCCGAGCTGCGCTTCCAATCCTCGGAGGATCGCAAGTTCAAGGTCGTCGAGGAGGTACTGGCCCGGCTCGAGCAGGCCGGCGCCGAGGTCAACAAGACGGACGGCGCGCGGGTCAACACGCCGGACGGCTGGTGGCTGCTGCGCGCCTCCAACACCCAGGACGTGCTCGTCGCCCGCGCCGAGGCCAAGGACGAAGCGGGGCTGGAGCGCCTGATGGGCCAGATCAACGACCAGCTCGCCCAGAGCGGCATCGAACCGGTGCTGGCCGCGGGGCATTGATCGACATCCTCCCCGCGCGACGCGCGCGGGGAGGCGCTACCGCGTGCCGAAGCCGCCCATCCTGAGTGCCCATTGCACGCCGATCACCGCGCCCTTGGCCGGGCGGATCATCAGCACCGCGATCAGCGCCGCCGCCACGCACCAGCCGATCATCTGCGGCCAGAGCGGCAGATCCCACGCCATGTTCGCCATCACCACGATCGGCACCAGCACATGGCCGAGGATCAGGATCACCAGATAGGCCGGGAAATCGTCGGCGCGCTGCGCGCTCCAATCCTGCCCGCAGGCCGGGCAGGACGGCACCGTGCGCAGGCCCCGGGCGAACAGCGGCGCCTGCCCGCACGACGGGCAACGATCGGCGAGGCCGGCCAGCACCGCCTTCTTCCAGTCGCGCGCGGCCAATGAGTCGGTGTCCGTCATGGCGCGGCCTCTATCATGCTGGCGGTCGGCCGTCGCCACCCTTAGGCTGCATCCGGGGAGCAGGAAGGGGACCCTATGAAGACCGAACGAATGACCGCCTTCACCGATGGCGTGGTCGCGATCATCATCACCATCATGGTGCTGGAGCTGAAGGTGCCGGAAAGCGCCGAGCCCCATGCCCTGCTCGCCACGCTGCCGATCCTTGCGGCCTATGTGCTGAGCTACATCAATGTCGGGCTCTACTGGAACAACCACCATCACCTGCTGCAATCGGTCGAGCATATCGACGGGCGCGGGCTGTGGGCGAACCTGATGCTGCTCTTCTGGCTGAGCCTGGTCCCCTTCGTGATCCGCTGGATGGACGAAGCCGGCTTCGCGGCGCTGCCGGTCGCCGCCTACGGCTTCGTGCTGGGCATGTCGGCGGTCGGGTATCTCTGGCTCCAGCACGAGGTCATCCGGGTGAATGGCGGCCCCGAATCCCGGCTCGCCCGCGCGCTCGGCCGGGATTGGAAAGGCAGGCTGTCGCTCATCGGCTATTTCCTCGGCACCCCGCTCGCCTTCGTCCATCCGCTGATCGCGGTGGCGATCTACGTGATCATCGCCGGCGTCTGGCTGGTGCCCGATCGCCGCATCGAGCACCGGCTCCCCCCGGCGTCAGCGGATCGCGCAGGCTGAGCGCACCCACCAGCAGGGCAGGCCGATCGAAACCCGCTCGCCATAGCGGGCGATCGGCGGCTGGCCCGGCCGGCCGGGCTGGGCGAGGATCGGATCGGCGGCGAACGGGCGCTTGATGGCGATCGCACGCAGCCGCCCGTCATCGGGAATCTGGTGGAAATCCACGATGTTGACCAGCGTGCCCAGCCGATCGGCGAGGCGCGACGGCGCGAAATAGACATGGTCCCAATTGTCCTGCAGGACGGCGGGGAACATCAGCATGCGCGCCGGCACGTCCGCCGCCACCGGCTGCGGGGCGATGCGGATGCACACCAGCAGCGCGGTCACCGCCAGCCCGGCGAGCGCCGCCCGGCGCTGCCCCGCCGTCGCGACCGCCCTGGCCAGCGCGACGATGCCGATGCCGACCAGCGGGAACAGCCATTTGAAGTAGTGGGCATTGTTATAGTGCCACAGGCCGGTCGGCAGCAGATCGGAATAGCTGAGCAGCAGCACCGCATAAGCGAGCCCGATGCCGAGGATCAGCGCCCACGCCCGCAGGTGTCCGCCCCGCGCTGCGAGGATCCCGGCCAGCAGGCCGGCGAAACCCGGCACCACCCAGGGCAGCGCCTCCCCGATCGCCCGCGTGTCCGGATACCAGGGCGCGGCGGTCACCAGCAGGGTATAGGCCTTCCAGCCAAGATCGGCCGGTACGAACCCCATCCGGCTGGACAGCAGCATGTAGGCGGTCGGGTGCGGCCCGTAGATGGCGAGGTGGAGCGCCAGGTACAGCAGCGGCAGCAGCGCCGCGCCCCCCGCCAGCGCCGCGAAGGCTTGCGGCCCCAACTGGCGCCGCCGGATCAGGACGACGAGCAGCGCGAGCCCGGCCATGCCACCGACCAGCGCATCGACCGGCCGCACGGTGGGCAGCGCACCGCAGAGCAGGCCGATCAGGAACAGGCTTCGGGCGGGCGGCCGCTCCCCGTCCGGCGCCGCCAGCCGCTCCGCCGCGAGCGCCAGCATCCACCAGATCAAAGCCGCCGAGAGCGTCGTGGTCCAGGGCTCGATCCACAGCCTGGCGACCTTGCCCTGCGCCAGCGCCGTGAGCAGGAAGACGAGGCCTGCCACCGGCGGCCCGAAGCCCAGCACCCGCATCGCGCGCTGGAACCCGAGCAGGGTGGCCACGAACAGGACCAGGTCGACGAGCAGGAAGGGATCGCGCGGCAGGACAGGCACGAAGAGGCTCCCCAGCAGGGGATAGGCCAGCGGATACCAATGCGATCCGGCGTGGAAATCGAGCTGCGCGAAGGCGTGCGCCGACTGGAGATATTTGCCCTGATCGAACCACGTCACCCAGGGCGCCACGGGCGCATGCAGGCCGACGAAGGGCAGATAGCGCGCCAGCCACAGGATCGCCGCGGCCGCCGCCCACAACCAGGCGCTCCCGGCCCGAAGCCGCGCATTCACGTCGCTGGACCTCACTCGACCCCAAATCCGTCCCCCGTCCGCTAGCCGGGCGGGACGGCGGCGTCCAGCGGGATCAGAAGAAGGATGTATGCGGCAACATCAGCACCGGCCGGCGCGGCGGCATCGTATCCCGGCGGCCGTAGACGACGTAATTGTGCTGGCTGCCGGTGTAGCGGAACAGCGCGCGATAGTCCGGGGTCAACACGCGGTAGAGCTCGGCCCGCGCGGCGAGATTCTCGCCGTCATAGGCGGGCTCCATCGTCATCACCCGCTCGGGCCGGGTGCGCATGACGCGCCGCACCTCCCGCGCCTCGTCGATGCCCGTCGCCCCGACCTCGTTCAGCGCCTGGAGATGCGCGGGGAAGGGGTGATTGGTGAGCAGGCAGCTATTGGTGGCGTCGTAGAAGGCCGGCATCCCGTCATAGACGAAGACGCAGCCCCTGCCGCCGCGCGCCGCCTGCACGGCGGCGGCGAGCGTCTCGCCGGTGCCGCGGGTGATGCCATGCCGGTACAGCAGGCGCTGGCCCCACACGCCGCTGCACACGAACAGGACGGCCAGCCAGATCCGCCCCCCGCGCCGGCTCCACAAGGGCGTCGCGATCAGCGAGAAAGGCGCGAAGAGCGGCAGCGCATAATGGTTGAACCAGCTGCCGAACAGCACCACGCCCATCAGCGCCGCCGCCGCCCAGCCATCCAGGAAGCGCAGATCCGCCCGGCTTTCGGGATCGGCCGGCCGGCTGCCCGTCCAGCGGCGCAACGGCACGCTCAACACCAGCGGCACCATCAGCCCCAGCATGATCTCGATCCGGCCCTCGACCGCGTCGGGAAGCTCGGCATTGCGCATCAGGATCGAGGTTGCGTTGGCGAACCACCATTCGCCGATATGCCCCATGCCCGCATACACGGCGGCGGCCAGCCCCGTCGGCGCGAGCGCGCAGCCGATCCAGAGCAGGGCATCGATCGCCAGCCGACCGGGTGGCCGGCCGCCCGCCCGGGCGAACCACAACAGCATCACGCCCGCGAACACGCCTTCGAACACGGCGCTGTACTTGATCTGCAGCGCGACACCGAAGAGCAGCATCGCCCCCATGCCGACCCGGCGCAGATCCCCGCCATGCGCCGCGGCCCGGCGGCGGCGGAAGAAGATCAGCGCGATCGCCGCCGCCACCGGCAGATTGTAGAAGACGGGCGCCTGCCCGCCCTCGCCCCCGGCGAGGTTCAGGCAGAAAACATACAGGATCGCCCCCGCCAGCGCGCCGGCCGGCGGCGCGATCCGCCGCCCCATCGCGAACAGCAGCAGCGCCGTCAGCCAGACCGAGACCAGCGCGCCGATCTGGCTGGCGAGCACGCCGCTGCCGAACCGGTGGAACTGGGCGTAGAGCAGGAACAGGCCGATCGGCTTGCGATCCCAGATGTCGACATAGGGGATCGCGCCATGCAGCATCCGCCCGCCGACCAGCAGGTAGAATTGCTCGTCGATATGGATGACGGGATTGCCGAACGTCCGCCAGCGCGCGACGATCGCCACCAGCAGGAGGGCGATCGTCGCGCGCTTCAGATCGATCGCGAGGCGCCGGCAGCGGACAGGCGCATCGATGCCGGGCGACGCCGTCAGCGCCGTCGCCACGTCACCAGCATCGACGCGCCGAAGTTCCAGAGCGAGCCGATCACCGCGCCCGCGATGCCGGACACCCACCAGCGGTGATGCGCATCGAACAGCACCTTGCCGGTGCCGATATTGGCCAGCGCGCCGAGCCCGCACAGCAGATAGAAGCTCGCGAGGCCGACCAGCAGCCGCCCGCCCTTGAGCTTGCGATCGCGGAAGGTGATGCTGTTGTTGGCGAGGAAGTTGAAGGCGATCGCCGTCAGCACCGCGACCGTCTGCGCCGCCTCGAAGGTACCGCCCAGCGCCAGCGCCGCCTTGAGCGCGGCGAGGTGCACGCCGAGGCCGAGCGTGCCGACGATCGCGAACATCACCAGCCGTGGCGGGGCGAAGCGGCGGATGAGCCGGTCGGCGATCGTCACCGCATAATCGAGCACCACGCCGGTGCCGAGCTTGCTCTCGCCCGCCAACCGCGTGCGGAACTCGAAGGGCAGCTCGATCGCGCGCAACGGCTCCGGGCTGGAGGTGAGCAGGTCGAACAGGATCTTGAAGCCGCGGCCGGACAGGCGCGGCAGCAGCGCCTCCACCGTGTCGCGGCGCACCGCGAAGAAGCCGCTCATCGGATCGGTCACCGGCGCCTTGAGCACCAGCCGGGACAGGCGGGTGGCGGCCTGGCTGCATTTCAGGCGGACGCTGCTCCATTCGCCGGTCGAGCCGTTCTGGCAATAACGCGAGCCGATCGCGACGTCCGCAGCCCCGCCGTGGACCAGCGAATAGAGGCGCGGCAGCAACCGCTCGTCATGCTGGCCGTCGCCGTCGATCACCGCGACGACGGGGGCCATCGTCGCCATCATCCCCTCGATCACCGCCGAGGCGAGGCCGTTGCGGCCGAAACGGCGCAGCACGCGGACATCCGCGCGATCCCGCGCCAGTGCCTCGATCCGGGCCGCCGTGCCGTCCTGCGACCAGTCGTCGACGAAGATGATCTCGCTGCGGATGCCGGCCAGCGCCGCATCCAGCGCGGCGACGATCCGCTCGACATTGTCGGCTTCGTTGAAGGTCGGGACGATGACGGCGAAATCATAGCGGCCCGGTGCCGGAGCAAGCGCGGGCTTCCTGATCGGCACCGCCACCGTGGCAATCGACATACGCAGCTATCCCACCTGGGGCGCATGACGCCCGTATTTTCCGGCCCTTTGTCAGGCGGCTCCGCGCTGAACCCGACGTGAAGCAAGACGATGCGAAGGCCTGGCAGCCTTGATTTGCACGCACATTGCGGTGCGTTGCATCATGTACGGGACAAGCGACATCAGTCGTCCTCATCCTCGTAGCCGACCAGCGCGAGCGCGCGGGCGTTGATCTGGCGGGTCATGCACCAATGGACCAAAGCCTCCTCGCGCCCATGGGTGACCCACAATTCCTGCGGCGCCAGCTCCTTCACCGTGGCGGTCAGTTCGTCCCAGTCGGCATGGTCGGAGACGACCAGCGGCAGCTCGACATTGCGCTGCCGCGCGCGCTGGCGCACCCGCATCCAGCCCGAGGCCATCGCCGTGATCGGATCGGGCAGGCGCCGCGACCAGCGATCGTTGAGCGCGCCGGGCGGGCACATCACGATCGTGCCGCGCAGCTGCTCCTTGGACGCGGCGGTGGCGGAAACCAGCTGGCCGAGATCGACGCCGAGATCCTGGTAGAGCGTGCAGAGCCGCTCCATCGCGCCATGGATGTAGATCGGATCGTCATGGCCGCGCAGCCGGAGCTCGGCGATGAGCCGCTGCGCCTTGCCCAGCGCATAGGCGCCGACCAGCACGCAGCGATCGGGATTGGCGTGCAGCGCCTGCAGCAGCCGATCGACCTCGGCACCGGTGTCCGGATGGCGGAAGACCGGCAGGCCGAAGGTCGCCTCGGTGACGAAGATGTCGCACGGCACCGGCTCGAACGGCGCGCAGGTGGGATCGGCCCGGCGCTTGTAGTCGCCCGAGACCACGATGCGCTCGTTTCTATGCTCCAGCACGATCTGGGCGGAGCCCAGCACATGCCCCGCCGGCACGAAGCGCGCGGTGACGTCGCCGAGGCGGACGGTCTCGCCATAGGCCACGCTTTGCCCCGATTGCGGGCCGTAGCGCGTCTCCATGATCGCCAGCGTCTCGGGCGTCGCCAGCACCGCGCCATGGCCGCCGCGCGCATGGTCGGCATGGCCATGGGTGACGAGCGCGCGCGGCACCGGTTGCGAGGGATCGATCCACGCATCGGCGGCGGGCACGTAGATGCCCTGCGGATGCGGTTCGATCCAGGAGCCGAGGCGGGCCATCGGAGCTAGATGGTTGGGAAGCGCAAGAGTTCCCGGGAGCCTCTCCCCATCCCCCTCGTCATCCCGGCGGAGGCCGGGATCCATTCGCGCAGCGCTTGCCGCATCGCTGCGACATGACCTCGACGCGACGCCAGGCTATCATCCTCGCGCCCAATGGATCCTGACCTTCGTCAGGATGACGGCCCATTCGAGGGAGGGGAGTGACTCACCGCAATTTCGCGATCTTCAGGCCATCCTGCTTGGCGCGCGCCTGCACCGATTCCTCGCTGCGGGTCAGCGCCTTGCCGATCGCCTTGAGCGCCATGCCCTTGGCGGCGAGGCGGTGGAGCTTCTGGACCTCGTCGGTGGTCCAGGGCTGTTTGTGCCGGACGAAACCCTCTGCCATCGCGCCATCTCCTTCGCGCCTGCTCTAGACCAGCCCGCCCGGAATGAGAATCGTCATTGCGCGCGGGACGAAGCGCAAGGGGTGGCGCGACGACCGGCAAGCCCCGATATTCGCGAGCGAATGTCCGATCTCCCTCCGATTCTCGCTGACTGGTTCGCGTCGCGCGGCTGGCGCCCTCGCCGGCACCAGCTGGCCATGCTCGACGCCGCGCGGGATGGAAAGAGCGCTCTGCTGGTGGCCCCGACGGGCGCGGGCAAGACCTTGGCCGGATTCCTGCCGAGCCTCGTCGAACTCATCGGGCAGCCGACCGACGGCCTCCATACGCTGTACGTCTCGCCGCTCAAGGCGCTGGCGGTGGACATCCAGCGCAACCTGCTGGGGCCGATCGAGGAGATGGGCCTGCCGATCCGCGTCGAGACGCGCACCGGCGACACCCCGTCCGACCGCAAGGCCCGCCAGCGCGTGCGCCCCCCCCAGATGCTGCTGACGACGCCGGAGTCGCTCAGCCTGCTCCTCTCCTATCCCGAGGCGGCGCAGCTCTTCGCCACCCTGCGCACCATCGTGATCGACGAGGTCCACGCCTTCGCCACCACCAAGCGCGGCGACCTGCTGTCGCTGTGCATGGCGCGCCTGCAAAGGCTGGCGCCGGAAATGCGCCGCGTCGCGCTCTCCGCCACGGTGGCCGAGCCCGATCTCTATCGCGGCTGGCTGTCGGGCGACGGCGACCTCGATTCCGTCACGCTGGTCGAGGGCGATCCCGGCGCCGAACCGGACATCGCGATCATGCTGCCGCAGGAGCGCATCCCCTGGTCCGGCCATTCGGGCCGCTACGCCGCCGAGCAGGTGATGCGCCAGATCGAGGCCCACACAATCTCGATCATCTTCTGCAACACGCGCAGCCTCGCCGAATTGATCTTCCAGGATCTCTGGGCGGTGAACGACAATCACCTGCCCATCGGCATCCACCATGGCAGCCTCGACATCGAGGCGCGCCGCAAGGTGGAGGCGGCGATGGCGGCGGGGAAGCTGCGCGCGCTCGTCGCCACCGCCAGCCTCGATCTCGGGGTGGATTGGGGCGATGTCGATCTCGTCATCCAGATGGGCGCGCCCAAGGGCTCGTCGCGCCTGCTCCAGCGCATCGGCCGCGCCAACCACCGGCTCGACGAACCCTCCAAGGCTTTGATCGTGCCGGGCAACCGCTTCGAATATCTGGAAGCGCGCGCCGCCGTCGACGCGGTGGAGGCCGGCGAGCGCGATCCCGACATCTTCCGCCCCGGCGCGCTCGACGTGCTCGCCCAGCATCTGATGGCCAGCGCCGCCGCCGAACCCTTCGCACAGGATGCGATGCTGGCCGAGGTGCGCGAGGCGGCGCCCTACAGCACGCTGCCCGAAGACGTGTTCGGTCGGGTGCTGAGCTTCGTCGCGACCGGCGGCTATGCCTTGCGCGCCTATGATCAGTACAAGCGGCTGACGCTGGGGCCGGACGGGCTGTGGCGCGTCAGCCACCCGCGCTTCGTCACCCAGTATCGCCTCAACGCGGGCATCATCGTCGAGGCCGCGATGCTGACAGTGCGCTTCCGCAACGGCCGCTCGCTCGGCAAGGTCGAGGAAGGCTTCGCCGCCAGCCTCACGCCAGGCGACACCTTCTTCTTCTCCGGCCTCAGCCTGGAGGTGGAAGGGGTGAAGGGCGAGGACCTGTACGTCCGCGCCACGTCCCGGCCCGCGCGCATCCCCACTTATGGCGGCGCGCGCATGCCGATCTCCACCAACCTCGCCGATCGCGTCCGCCATTTCCTCCACGAGCCCGAGGAATGGCCCCGCTTCCCGGCGGACGTGCGCGAATGGCTGGAGATGCAGCGGCGCCGCTCCGTCCTGCCCGCGCCCGACCGGCTGCTGATCGAGACCTTCCCGCGCGAGGGCCGGCACTACATGGTCGTCTACAGTTTCGAGGGCTGGAACGCGCACCAGTCGCTCGGCATGCTGGTGACCCGGCGGATGGAGACGGCGGGCCTCCAGCCGATAGGATTCGTTTCCAGCGACTATGCCATCGCGACCTATTCGTTAAAGCCGGTCACCGACCCGCGGCCGCTCTTCTCGCCCGACATCCTGGAGCATGAGTTCGTCGACTGGGTGCAGGAATCGGCCCTGCTGAAACGCGCCTTCCGCGAGGTGGCGGTGATCGGCGGGCTGGTCGAGCGGCAGCATCCCGGCAAGCGCAAGACGGGCCGCCAGGTCACTTTCTCGACCGACCTGATCTACGACGTGCTGCGCCGCTACGAGCCGGAACATCTATTGCTTCAAGCAGCTTGGGCCGATGCCAAGGCGCGGATGACCGATGTCGGCCGCCTCGGCCGGCTGCTCGATACGGCTGCCGAACGGATCGAACATGTCGATCTCCCGCGCGTCTCGCCGCTGGCCGTGCCGGTGCTGGTGCTGATCGGGCGCGAGCGGGTCGCCGCCGGCACGGTCGACGATGCGCTGCTCATCGAGGCGGAGGCTCTGGTCGCCGAGGCGATGTTGGGCGACTCCGATTTTAACCATGATCCTTAACCCACCTCTTCACGATTCGGGTTAGGGCTGGGCCTTGGTCGGGGGAGCTACGACCAGGGATGTGCGCGTGAAGGGGTTTCGGCTTAAGGTCCTCGCGATGGCTGCGGCGCTGTGCGCCACGCCCGCGACGGCACAGGACAATTATGACGGCCGCATCGGCACCGGGCTCGAATGCGTGCCCTTTGCCCGCCAGATGTCCGGCATCCAGATCTATGGCAACGCCTGGACCTGGTGGGACCAGGCGGCGGACCGTTACGAGGAAGGCGCCCGCCCGCAGGTCGGCGCGGTGCTCGTCTTCCGCCCGCACGGCGTGATGAAGCTCGGCCATGTCGCCGTCGTCAGCAAGATCGTGTCGAGCCGCATCCTGATGGTCAGCCACGCCAACTGGTCGCGGATCGGCGGCGTGCGCGGGCAGATCGAGCGCGACGTGACCCTGGTCGACGTCAGCACCGCCAACGACTGGAGCGAGGTGCGCGTCTGGTGGCGCGACAATCAGGGCCTCGGCACCACCCGCTACCCGGTCTACGGCTTCATCTACGGCAACAGCGCCGTCTCGGGCGCGCGCATCGCCCACGTCAGCAAGGATCTGTCGAGCCCCTCGCCCGACATCGTCGGCGCGGTGATCGATTCGCTGGGCGCCAGCCCGGCCGGCTGAGTACGGTGAAGAGCATCACGCGCTAGATCGCTGCGCTCCCTGCTCCGTTCGCACTGAGCAAAGTCGAGTGCGCGCCCCGAGCGCCGCGCTTACGTCACGTCCTTCGACAAGCTCAGGACGAACGGGCATGATCCAGATCCACGTGTGAGCCGCTACCCGAAGGTCTTCGACAGACTCTGGCGCAGCAGGCGCCGCGCCCGGAACGCCATCTCGACGCGGGTCGATGCGATCAGGCCGAGCGCGAAGGCCATCGCGACATCGGTGGCGAGCAAGGCGGCCGGGCTGGCCGGATTCCCGCCACCCACCTCTTCCCGGATGGCACTGCGGAACACGACCAGCACGATCAGCAGCAGGAACGCCGCCGGAGAGGCTTGCTGGCTGAGCGTGTGCGTCTCCGGATCGACCGTGATCCGCATCATCCGCCCGCGATACCAGCCGATCCCCGCCCCGATCGCCAGCGCCAGCGCCGACCAGCCCCAGCCGGCGATCGTCGGCGGCGCGGAGAAGAAGACGAGGGCGACGATCACGGCATAGATTGCGGGCAGGACCCACAGGGTTTCGACCTTGAGCTTGCGCGCCTTGCTCATCCGGCGCCAGCGCAGCGCCATCACCACCGCGATGATGACGATCGGGATCACATATTGCATCCACGGTGCCGGCACGGTCTGGGTCTGCATCGCAACTCTCCCCGCTCATCCCCCGTCGCTGTGCTAGGCGAGCAACGCACCCATCGCAAGCCGCTTGCGCGCGGTCGCGGGCCTGCTATTCGGGAGCGCATGGTTCCCTTTTCGTTCGCAGGCGCGGAGTTCGTCGCACTGGCCCCCGGCGCGCTGCTGTGGGAGCGGCGCCGCGCCCTGCTGGTCGCCGATCTGCACCTGGAGAAAGCGAGCTTCTACGCGCGCACCGGGCAGATGCTGCCACCCTACGATTCGGAGGCGACGCTCGGCGAGCTGGCCGACCTGGTGGCCCGCACCGAGGCGCAGGAGGTCTGGTGCCTGGGCGACAGCTTCCACGACGCCGAAGGCTGCGAGCGGCTGGCGGACGACACGCGCGACCTGCTGCGCCGCCTGACCACGGATACGCGCTGGACATGGATCGCCGGCAACCACGATGTCGGCGCCCGCCGCCTCGCCGACCATTGCGGCGGCCGCGTGCTGGGGGAGGCGGAGGTGGACGGCCTGCTGCTCCGTCACGAGGCCAATCCGGCGGAGACCCGGCCCGAGCTTTCCGGCCATTATCATCCCAAGCTGCGGCTGACGCTCAAGGGCCGCCACGTCGCGCGGCGCTGCTTCGTGGCGACCGCGACCAAGCTGATCCTGCCGGCCTTCGGCGCGCTCACCGGCGGCATGGATGCGGGCGACCCGGTGATCCGCAAGGCGCTCGGCAACCGCGCCGCGCAGGCCCTGGTGCCGCTCGCCGACCGCCTGCTCCGCTTCCCGCTGGCGGCGTAATCCCTTTCTGGCCCTCTCCCGCCTTCGCGGGAGAGGAGCTTCTCCGATTTATAACCCGCCGTTCGTCCTGAGCGCAGTCGAAGGACGTGCCCCAGGCGCGGCGCTTGCGGCCCGTCCTTCGATTTCGCTCAGGACGAACGGATCGTCGATCAAAGCTTCAAGAAGAAGACCCTCACCCTCCCCACGCTTCGCGCGGGTCCCCGCCCTCTCCCGCGAAGGCGGGAGAGGGCTTTACACGGGCACCGCCAGCGCCGCCCGATGCAGGATGAGGCCGATCAGCCCGAGCAAGGCAATGCCCATTTGCGGCGGCCGGAGCCGGGCGAAATGCGGCGGCGCCGTACCGCGTCGCGCCGCGATCGGATCGAGGATGGCGACGCTGGCATAGCCGATCGCCAGGAGCACCAGCGACAGCAGCGGCGTCGCCGCGACCAACGCGCCGGCGCCGAGCAGGAACAGCCAGATCATCGCCACCAGCGGCGCGGCCGATACCTCCGCATCACCCCGGAAGCTCAGGCCCCGGCGCACCCCGGCCAGGAAGATCAGGATCGATGCCGCCCACCAGATGGCAAGCCATGTCACCACCGTCGGCACCGGCGGCGCCAGGGTCCACGCCATGACCGCCGCGACCGGCAGCGGCAGAACGGGGCCGTAGCCGAGGATCAGGCTGGATGCGGGGATGCGGGGCGGAGGCTCTTCCATGACGGCGCAACGCGCCGCCCCGCGCGCAGGTCCGTCAGGCTTTGTAGCGCTGCGGGAACAGCCGCTTCAGCGCCTCGACCTTCGGGCGGTCGTTGATGACGATGTACGGATAGGTCGGGTTCCGCGCCATGAAGTCTTGGTGATAGGATTCGGCCGCGAAGAAGCCCGGTGCCGTCTCGATCCGCGTCACGATCGGGCGCGGGTAGACATGGGCGGCGGTGAGCTGCGCGATATAGGCCTGCGCCACCTTGGCCTGCTCCGGCGATTGCGGGAACAAAGCGGAGCGATATTGCGGGCCATGGTCCGGCCCCTGCTGGTCTCGCAGGGTCGGATCGGCAACCACCGAGAAATAGATGCGCAGCAGATCGGCATAATTCACCTGCGCGGGATCGAACACGACCTTCACCGATTCGGCGTGGCCGGTCGTGCCGGTCGACACATCCTCATATTGCGCGGTTCCGCTTCGGCCGCCGGCATAGCCCGAGGTCGCGCTGACCACGCCCTTCACATGGGAAAAGACGCCCTGCACGCCCCAGAAGCAGCCGCCCGCGAAGATCGCGGTCTCGCGATGGCCGGAGACGGGCTCGACCAAAGCGGCAGGCGGCGCGTTCACCACCGTCTCGGCGGCGAGGCCGGGGCGCAGGCCGACGAACAAAACCACGCCGGTGACGGCCAGAGCGGCGAAAGGCAGGATGCGGGACATGGGCGCACTCCTCACGAGGGGCATGTCCCCTTATTCGGTGCGCGCCCGATGCCGGTTACAGCCTATTTCAGCGCGGCGCAGGCCTCGGCGATGCGGGTGCATGCCTCGGTGAGGATCGCGTCCGACGTCGCGTAGCTGATCCGGAAGGCCGGCGAGAGGCCGAAGGCCGCGCCCTGCACCGGGGCGACCTTCGCCTCGTCGAGCAGATAGCCGACCAGCATCTCGTCATTCTCGATCTTCAGGCCCTTCGGCGTCGACTTGCCGATCAGGCCCGAAACGTCGGGATAGACGTAGAAGGCGCCCTCGGGCGTCGGGCAGTGGATGCCCGGCACCGCGTTCAGCCCCTTCACCACCAGGTCGCGGCGGCGCTGGAAGGCCGTCGAGCGCTCCTTGAGGAAGCTCTGGTCCCCGTTCAGCGCGGCGGTCGCCGCCGCCTGCGCGATCGAGCAGGGGTTGGAGGTGGATTGCGACTGCAGCTTGGCCATCGCCTTGATCAGCCAGGTGGGGCCGCCCGCGAAGCCGATGCGCCAACCGGTCATCGCATAGGCCTTGGACGTGCCGTTCACCGTCAGCGTGCGCTCGTAGAGCGACGGGCAGACCTGCGCGATCGTCGCGAACTGGAAATCGTCGTAGAGGATATGCTCGTACATGTCGTCGGTCAGCACCCAGACATGCGGGTGGCGCTCCAGCACCTCGCCCAGCGCCTTGAGCTCGGCGGCCGAATAAGCGGCGCCGGTGGGGTTGGACGGCGAGTTCAGGATCACCCAGCGGGTCTTCGGCGTGATCGCCTGCTCCAGTTGCTCGGGCAGGATCTTGTATTGCTGGTTGGCGCCCGCCGAGATGATCACCGGCGTGCCGCCCGCATAAGCGACGATATCCGGATAGCTCACCCAGTAAGGCGCCGGGATGATCACCTCGTCGCCCGTGTCGATCGTCGCGACCAGCGCGTTGAACAGGGTATGCTTGCCGCCGACGTTCACGCTGATCTGGTTGGCCGCGTAGGTGAGGCCGTTGTCGCGCTGGAACTTGGCGGCGATCGCGGCCTTCAACTCGGCGGTGCCATCGACATTGGTATATTTGGTCTTGCCGGCGCGGATCGCCTCGATCGCGGCGTCCTTCACATAATCGGGCGTATCGAAATCGGGCTCGCCGGCGGCCAGGCCGATAATGTCCAGGCCCTGCGCCTTCAGGTCCAGCACGCGGCTGGTCATGGCGAGCGTGGCGGACGGCTGGATGCGGCCGAGCGCTTCCGACGTGTATCGCATGGATTCGGTGCTTTCCGGGCTGTGAAGGACAGGCGGCGCGCCTATGCCGGATGTCACCGCTCAGGGCAACCGCGCAGCGATCAATCCCCTGAGCGCGTTGCCGAGAAAGAATCCGTCGCGCAGATCGGCCTCGACGAGATCCTGCTCCACCGCTTTGCCCTCGGCCAGCAACCGCTCGCGCAGGATACCGGGCAGCAGGCCGCGCGACGCGGGCGGCGTCCGCAGCAGGCCGCCTTGCTCGACGAACAGATTGCAGAAGCTGCCCTCGGTCAGCCACCCGTCGGGCCGCGCGAACACCACTTCGGGATGGGCGCCGCGCGCCGCTTCGTAGAAGACGCGGTCGCTGGTCTTGTGGCGCAGGCGGAAATCGTCCGGGGAGACCGGCAGGGGGACGATCGGGGCGACGATCCCGTCCATCGGCGCGGGCGCGGGGCGGACCTCGATCGCGATCCGGCCGGTGGGGGAGAGGCGCACCCGGATGCGCGCCGCATCGCGCAGGCGGAAGGTCGCGGCCTGCAGCTCGTTGCGGCAATCGTGCCGGTCGAAGGCGAAGCCCAGCGCATCGGCGGATCGCCTCATCCGGGTGAGATGGCGTTCGAGTTCGGTGAAGCCCTCATGGGGATCGAAGGGCATCGTCTCGATCAGGTCGAAACGCGGGCAGGCCGCGGGCACGAACGCGCCCTTGGCAAGGCATTCGGCCCATTCGGCATCGCGGTCGCTGTCCGCCACCACGCCCGATCCGAGGCCGAGCCGCGCCCGATCCCCGTCCACCACCAGAGTGCGGATCGCGACGTTGAAGGCCGCATCGCCGCCGGCATCGAGCCGCCCGATCGCGCCGGTATAGAGGCCACGCGGCCCGGCCTCGACCTCCGCCGCGATCGCCATCGCCCGCAGCTTGGGCGCGCCGGTGATCGAGCCGCAGGGAAAGGCCGCCTCCAGGACCGAGACGGCATCCGCCCCCGCGGCCAGTTCGGCGGTGACGGTGGAGGTCATCTGCAGGATCGTCGGGTAGGTCTCGACCGCGAACAGCTCCGGCACCGCCACGCTGGCCGGCGCGGCGATGCGCGAGAGATCGTTGCGGATCAGATCGACGATCATCAGATTCTCGGCGCGCTGCTTGGGGTCCCCAGTCAGCGCGGCGGGGTCGCTGTCGCGCGGCGCCGTGCCCTTCATCGGCCGCGCCGCGATGCGGCGCCCGTCCACGCGCACGAACATCTCGGGCGAGAAGCTCAGCAGGGTGCGCGCGCCGTCGTACACGATCCCGCCCCAGCCCGCCGCCGCCGCCGCCCGGATGCGCGCATAGAGCGCCAGCGGATCGCCCGCGACCGGCAGCTCGGCCTGGAAGGTGAGGTTCGCCTGATAGATGTCGCCGGCCGCGATATAGGCCTTCACCCGATCGAACGCGGCGGCATAAGCGACGCGATCGATCGTCGGCACCGGCGCGCCGGCCCAGGCCCCGGCCGGATCCGGCAGCGAGGCGGGCACCCGATCCGGCGCGATCTCCTCATAGCCCTCGAACAGGCCGAACCACAGCAGCGGCCCGCCTGTCCCGGCGGCGGCCGGTTCGCCCAGCGCCCCGGCATCATAAGCGATCCACCCCGCCGCATGCAGGCCATGCGCCTGGGCATAGCGCAACGCGCTCAGGCAGTTGGCGAGCTTGGCGGGATCGTCGGTCGCGATCGCCTCCACCGGCGCGCGGTACAGCCGCGCCGGCGCCGCCCCTGCCACGCGGGCGTCGTCCAGCAACACGAAGGGGGCGGAACGATCGAGCATCGCCTCTCCCTGCAAGGCTTTGGCTTGCGTGGCAACGCCGCGATGCGCATCTGGAGGGCATGAGCGACAAGCCCCTGCCCCCTCTCCGCGCCGCCGTCGTGCCGGTCACGCCCTTCCAGCAGAATTGCACCTTGCTGTGGTGCACGAAGACGATGCGCGGCGCCTTCGTCGATCCCGGCGGCGATCTCGACCGGTTGAAGGCGGCGGCCGTCCAGCACGGCGTGACGATCGAGAAGCTGCTCGTCACCCACGGCCATATCGATCATTGCGGGCAGGCCGGCATCCTGGCGCAGGAGCTCGGCGTGCCGATCGAGGGGCCGCAGGAGGAGGATCGCTACTGGATCGCCCGCCTCAACGACGACCGGGCGAGCTTCGGGCTGGAGGGCAGTCCGTTCGAGCCGGATCGCTGGCTGCAGGATGGCGACACCGTGACGGTCGGCGAGCTGACGCTGAAAGTCCGCCACACGCCGGGGCATACGCCGGGCCATGTCGTCTTCTTCCACGAACCCTCGCGATTCGCGATCGTGGGCGACGTGCTGTTCCGGGGATCGATCGGGCGCACCGATTTCCCGCTGGGCGATCACGACACGCTGATCGCCTCGATCACCGAGCGGCTCTGGCCGATGGGCGACGACGTGGCCTTCGTGCCGGGCCACGGGCCGACATCGACCTTTGGCACCGAGCGGGCGACCAACCCCTTCGTCGCCGATTCGCGATTCGGGTGATCGTCCAAAGCCCTCTCCCGCCTTCGCGGGAGAGGGTTGGGCGAGGGTCTTCTTCTTGGACGCGCGCGAAAGCGTCGAAGAAGAAGACCCTCATCCTCCCCATCGCTTCGCGACGGGTCCCCTCCTTCTCCCGCGAAGGCGGGAGAAGGCTTACAGGTAATGCACCGGCGCCGGGGGGTGCGAGCCGATCCAGATCGCCCAGATCGCCAGCACCAGCAGCACCGCCCAGGTGAGGCAGGCGCCGACCGCGCGGAGCCCACTCAACTTCTGCGCGTCCATGCCCAGCATGTGCGCGAGGCGCGCCAGCGTGAAGACCGCGCCGATCCCCCACAGCCAGGATTTCGATCCGCCGGCCAGCTCGACCAGCGCCAGCAGGATCAACACGAAGGGCGCATATTCGACGAAGTTCGCCTGCGCGCGCATCCGGCAGAGCAGCAGCGGGTTGTTGCCGTCGCCGTGCAGCACCTTCGCCTTGTTGCGAATCGCGACCACCCGGAAGGCGAGCCAGAGGTTGATGAGCGCGGCGGCGCCGGCGAAGACGAGCGTGACGGGCAGCATGGACGAAAACCCCGCAGGAAAAGCGTGACGAGCCCCTCGCTCGCACGCCACGCGGCGGGTTGCAACAGCGCCGAAATCCGCTATAGGGCGCCACTCGCGACGAGGCCGGCCGCTGATGGTCCGCGGCCGTTCCGGCCGTGGCGATTCGGATGGTATGCGGCCCCGCACCCATTGAACACTAGGATTAGGTGCCGAAATGGCCGTTCCCAAGCGAAAGACCTCGCCCTCGCGGCGCAACATGCGTCGCAGCCACGATGCGCTCTCCGTGGAGTCGTTCCAGGAGTGCCCGAACTGTGGCGAGCTGAAGCGCCCGCATAATCTGTGCAACGCTTGCGGCCATTATAACGGCCGCGAGATCGTCTCGGTCGAGGCCTGAGCCTCACGCAACGGACAGCCAGAGTGGACGCGCCGCGAATCGCCATCGACGCGATGGGAGGAGACGGAGGTGCGGCCACGATGCTGGCAGGCGCCGCTCTGGCGCTCACCCGTTCTCCCGACCTGACCTTCCTGATCGTCGGCGACGAAGCCGCGGTCCGGGCCGAACTCGCGCGCCACACCGCGCTCGCCGCGGCCAGCGAGATCCTGCACGCGCCCGACACGATCAGCGGAGACGACAAGCCAAGCCAGGCGATCCGCCGCGCCAAGACCACCTCGATGGGCCTCGCCATCCAGGCGGTGAAGGAGCGCGAGGTCGGCGCCGCCGTCTCGGGCGGCAATACCGGCGCGCTGATGGCGATGGCCAAGCTCGCGCTGCGCACGCTGCCCGGCATCGATCGCCCCGCGCTCGCCGCGATCATGCCGACGCTGGGCGAGAAGGACGTCGTGATGCTCGATCTCGGTGCCAACACCGAGTGCGACGCCAACAATCTCGTCCAGTTCGCGCTGATGGGCGCCGCCTATTCGCGCAGCACGATGGAGATCGAGCGGCCGCGCACGGCGCTGCTCAACATCGGCTCCGAGGAGCTCAAGGGCACGGACGAGCTCAAGGAAGCCGCCGCCACGCTGCGCGCCCACCCGTCACTGCCGCTCGAATTCGTCGGCAATGTCGAGGCGGACCGGATCAACCGCGGTACGGTCGACGTCGTCGTGTCGGACGGCTTCTCGGGCAACATCGCGCTCAAGGCGGTCGAGGGCACGGCCCGCTTCGTCACCGACCTGCTGCGCCGCTCCTTCCAGTCGAGCTTCCGCTCGAAGATGGGCTTCCTGCTGTCGAAGCCGGCGCTGCACCTGCTGCGCGTCCATCTCGATCCCAACAACCACAATGGCGCCGTCTTCCTCGGCCTCAACGGCATCGTCGTGAAAAGCCACGGCAGCGCCGAGGAAAAGGGTGTCGCCAACGCCATCGCGGTCGCCGCCAAGCTGGTGCGCGACGATCTCAACCGCCTGATCGCCGAGGACCTGGCCGACTATCGCGCCGCCTCGCAGCCGCCCAGCGCCTCCATAGGATCGGCCGCCTGATGACCCTCCGCGCCATCCTCGCCGGCACCGGCTCCGCTCTGCCCGCCCGCCGGGTCGACAATGAGGAGCTCGCCCGCCAGGTCGACACCTCGGACGAGTGGATCGTCGAGCGCACCGGCATCCGCAGCCGCTACATCGCCGGCGAGGGCGAGACGACCGCGACGCTCGCCGCCGATGCCGCGCGCAAGGCCATGGTCGATGCCGGCATGGAACCCGGCGAGATCGACCTGATCGTGCTCGCCACCGCGACGCCGGACCAGACCTTCCCCGCCTCCGCCACCAAGGTGCAGGCGATGCTCGGCATCGACGATTGCGTGGCATTCGACGTGCAGGCGGTGTGCTCGGGCTTCCTCTATGCCTTGTCCGTGGCCGAAAGCATGATCCGCGGCGGATCGGCCAAGGCGGCGCTGGTGATCGGCGCCGAGACGTTCAGCCGCATCCTCGACTGGGAAGACCGCGCCACCTGCGTGCTGTTCGGCGACGGTGCCGGCGCGATCGTGCTCAAGGCCGAGGACGGCCCGGAGAATCCGGCCGAGGCGCGCGGCGTGCTCTCGACGAAGCTGCATGCCGACGGGCGCCACAACGATCTGCTCTATGTCGACGGCGGCCCCTCCACCACGCAGACGGTCGGCAAGCTGCGCATGAAGGGCCGCGAGGTGTTCCGTCATGCCGTGGTCAACCTCGCCAGCGTGCTGACCGAGGTGCTGGAGGCCGTGAATCTCACGCCGGCCGACATCGACTGGCTGATCCCGCACCAGGCCAATGCCCGCATCCTCGACGCGACCGCCCGGAAGCTGAACCTCGCGCCCGAGCGGGTGGTGGTGACGGTCGACCGGCACGCCAACACCTCGGCCGCCTCGGTGCCGCTTGCGCTGGACGTGGCGAAGAAGGACGGCCGCGTGAAGCCTGGCGACCTGCTGGTGCTGGAAGCGATGGGCGGCGGCTTCACCTGGGGCGCTGCGGTCGTTCGACTCTGAGGCGCGGCACGCTGCCGCAACGATCTATGCGCGCGGCACATCTGATATTATGATCCCCTTCCATTCGAACCAATGGGGGTGGCCTTGGCCGAGTTGCAGACATTGACCCGTGCGGACCTGAGTGACGTGGTGCATCGTGAAATCGGGCTTTCCCGCGCCGATTCGGCATCGATGGTGGAAAAAGTTCTGGGTCTGATGTGCGAGTCCATGGCGAAGGGCGAGAACGTCAAGATTTCCGGATTCGGCACCTTCGTGCTGCGCGACAAGGGCGAGCGCGTCGGCCGCAATCCCAAGACCGGCATCGAGGTGCCGATCGCGCCCCGCCGGGTGCTGACCTTCCGCGCCAGCAACATGCTGCGCGACCGGATCGCGGCGGCGGATTGAGCGCATGACCGACAAGTCCGAAGCCGCCTTCCGCACCATCGGCGAGGTCTCGGACGAGATCGGCGTGCCCCAGCACGTGCTGCGCTATTGGGAGACGCGGTTCCCCCAGCTCAAGCCGATCACGCGGGCGGGCAACCGGCGCTATTACCGGCCCGAGGATGTCGCGCTGGCGCGCCGCATCCACGGGTTGCTCAACGCGCAGGGCTATACCGTGAAGGGCGTGCAGAAATTGCTGTCCGCGAAGGCGTCGGTGGCGGAGCCCGCGCCTGTCGCGTCCGCCCCGACGCTGCCGATCGGCGAACTCAGGGCGATCCGCGCCCTGCTGGCCGAGGCGCTGGCGGCCGCCTGATCCCCCTCCCCGCAGGACGGGGAGATCAGGACATCCGGTCCGGGCCGAGCGCCGGGTCCACATCCCTCGGCCGGACGAAGCGGACGAGATGGCCGCCGCCCTCGTCGACCTGCGACCAATGGTCGACCGCGAAGGTCAGCTCGGCGAGGCTGGCGGTGGGGTATTTCTCCTCCACCTCGCTCCGGGCGCGAATCTCTTCCTCGCCATCGTCGGTGGAGAGGCTCAGCACCAGCTCCTCGATCCCCGGATTGTGCCCCGCCAGCAGGATCGTGTCGGCCGAATCGGGGGCCTCCTGCACGATCTCCAGCAGGTTCGAAGCGGAGGCGAGATAGGCGCGGCGATCCCAGCCCACCGCCGGCCGCTTGCCGTAGCCGTCGAACATCGCATCCAGCGTCTCGACCACGCGCACCGCCGGCGAGGCGATCACCACGTCGAAGCCCATGCCCAGCGATCGCATATGCCGCCCCATGGTGAGCGCGGCGCGCTTGCCCTTGTCGTTGAGCGCCCGATCGAAATCGCGGGTGGCGGGCTGGTCCCAGCCGGACTTGGCGTGGCGGAAGGTGATGAGCCTCTTCATGCCACGTCTCCGCCGCTGGCTGATTCGGGCGCCTGATGCCCGATATGATCCAGATTGGGAAGCCCGGAGGCGACCGATCGCACCGCCTCGTCGAGCGTCACCCGCCGGATCGGCACGCCGGAGGGGAAGGCATCGAGCAACCGCGAGGGCGTGGCGGGCGAGAGCAATATGAAGCGGCCGCGATCGTCCCCGCGCCGGATCAGCCGGCCGAACGCCTGGGCGAGCCGGGCGCGCACCACCTCGTCGTCATAGGCCGATCCCCCGCCCATCGCACGGCGCGCGGCATGGAGTACGGTGGGGCGCGGCCACGGCACCTGCTCCATCACCACGAGGCGCAGCGAATGGCCCGGTACGTCGATGCCGTCGCGCAGCGCATCGGTGCCGAGCAGGGAGGCGCGCGGATCGTCGCGGAAGATGTCGACCAGCGTGCCGGTGTCGATCGGATCGACATGCTGGGCGTAGAGCGGCAACCCCTCGCGCGCCAGCCGATCGGCGATGCGGGCATAGACCGCCTTGAGCCGCGCGATCGCGGTGAACAGGCCAAGCGTGCCGCCCTGGCTCGCCTCGACCAGCCGGGCATAGGCATGGGCGAGGCCGGCGAGGTCGCTGCGCTTCATGTCGGTGACGATCAGCACCTCGGCCTGCGCGGCATAATCGAACGGGCTCTTCGCGACGAAGCGCTCGACCTGGGTGTCGAGATGGCGGGCGCCGGTGCGCGCCTCGGCCCGCGCCCAGTCGCCGCCCGGGCCGGTGAGCGTGGCGGAGGTGACCAGCACCCCCTGCGCGGGGGCCAGGACCACCGATGCGAGCGGCCGGCCGGGATCGAGCCAGTGGCGGCGGATGCCGATGTCGAAGGCGCGCCCCTCGATGCGGTCGACCGCGAGCCAGTCGACGAAATCCGGGTCCGGCGGTCCGCCGAGCCGACCGAGCAGCGCCTGCCAGGCCGAGATCATCCGCGCCCGCAGCTGCAGCCCCGCCATCGCGCCTTCGATGCGCGCGCGCGCCGGCCCGTCGAGCCAGTCCGGCCCCTCCTCCAGCACGGCCAGCAACCGCCCGCCCAGCGCCACCATCGGACGCATCAACTGCTCCAGCGCGGCCGAAGCCTCGCCCGCCGCCTCGACGATCGGGCCGTCGAGCGCCGCCGCCTCCGTCTCGATGCCATAGCCCGCATCCGCCGCGGTGGCGCGCGCCAGCACGATGTCGCGCACCGCCGACAGCAGTTTCTCGATTGGGCCGAGCGGCATGCCCTCCGCGATCCGCGCCAGCCAGTCGGTCGCCACCAGGGCCTGCGATCCGGCGATCACCCCTTCCAGCGCGATCGCGCCGGCCTCGTCATAGGAGACGACATCCGCCAGCCGCGCCGCGAGGCCGCGCCGACGCCCGCGCGCGGCACGCTCGGGGCCGACGATCCAGCGCCGGAGCTCGATCGCCTCCTGCCCGGTCAGCCCGGCCGAGAAGGTGGTGTCGGCGGCGTCGTGGAGATGATGCCCCTCGTCGAACACGATGCGGCCCAGCGCGCGCCCGCCTTGCTCGTCGCGCCGCCGCTCGGCGAGCAGCATCACCAGCGCATGGTTGGCGATGACGATGTCCGCCTCCTCGGCGCGACGGATCGAGCGCTCGATGAAGCAGCGGCGATAATGCGGGCAGCCGGCATAGACGCACTCGCCGCGCCGGTCGGTCAGCGCGGTCGAGCCGGCGCGCCGGAACAAGGTGGTGAGCCAGCCGGGCAGGTCTCCGCCCACCATGTCCCCGTCGCGCGTATAGGCGGCCCAGCGCGCGACGAGTTGCGCCAGCACCGCCGCGCGGCCCTGGAAGCCGCCGTAGAGGGCATCTTCCAAATTCAGCAGGCAGAGATAGTTTTCGCGTCCCTTGCGCACCGCGACACGCCGCCGCCGCTCGGCGGGATCGGGGAAGACCCGCTCGGTCTCGCGATCGAGCTGACGTTGCAGCGCGCGCGTATAAGTGGAGATCCACACCGTGCCTTCGGCGCGTTCGGACCACAGGCTGCTCGGCGCCAGATAGCCCAGCGTCTTGCCGATGCCGGTGCCGGCCTCCGCCAGCACGACGCGCGGCCGCCCCTCGCCCGATCGTGGCGCGAAGGCGTGGGTGGCCGCCGCCGCATAGAGGCGCTGGCCTTCGCGGGGCTCCGCGCCGGCGCCGGTCAGGCGGCCCAGCCGCTCGACCGCGTCGCCCTCCGAGATGGTGACGGAGCGCGGCTGCGGGCGCGGTGCGGCCTCGTCCCATTCAGGCAGCTTGGCGAACAGCCCGCGCTCGGTCCGTTCGGGCTCGGTCATGCGCTGGATCAGCGCCTGCGCCCAAGGCCAGCGCAGCCGCCCCAGCGCATGCGCGACATCCCAGGCGCCGTGGCGCTCGGGCCAGTCCCGCTCGACCGTGCCGAGCAGCGCATCGGCGATATCGAGCAACGTCGCGGTGGCGCTGGCATCGTCCTCCGGCGGATCGATCCCGAGCGCGCGCGCCATGCCGGCCGGCGTCGGCACCGCGAAGCGGGCGGGCAGGATGAAGGCGAACAGCTCCAGCAGGTCCAGCCCGCTGATCTCGGCATAGCCGAGCCGCTGCCCGACCAGCGGCGCGTTGAGCATCACCAGCGGCCGTTCGGCGGCGAGCGCGATCGCCTCGCCCCGCGCCATGCCGCGCACGCCGCGCCCGCGCTCCGCGAGCCAGATGCCGCCGTGCGTGGCGTGGAGCGCGAGAGGCGGCAGCGGGAAGGTCACGCCTTCGCCTATAGGCAATCGCGAACGAATGGGAAACGCCGCTCCCGGCGAAAGGGGGGTGGGGCCGGCCGAGGGATGGCCGGCCCCGCGCACGGGCCGCCAATTGGGGTCATGCGGGTCCGTGCTCGCCACCGGACGACAGGGTATGCCTCGGCAGCTCCCTGCTCCCTAGAGGCTCCGTTTCACTGGCGGTTTGCCGATTGTGTCCGGATGTTGCCGCGCCGGCTCGCCGCTGGCGAAACGAGCGCCGCTCGGCTAGGAGCGCCCGGTTATGACCGACACCGAGACCCTCCGCACCGCCGCCCTCGCATCCAAGGCCTGGCCCTATGAAGAGGCCCGCAAGCTGATGAAGCGCTGGCCGGAGGGCAAAGCGGCGGCGATGCTGTTCCAGACCGGCTACGGCCCCTCGGGCCTGCCGCATATCGGCACCTTCACCGAAGTGGCGCGCACCTCCATGGTGCGCAACGCCTATGAGGAGATGACCGGCGGCGCCGCGACGCGGCTCGTGGCTTTTTCGGACGATATGGACGGCATGCGCAAGGTGCCGGGCAACCTGCCCAATCCGGAGCTGCTCCACCCGTATCTCGACCAGCCGCTCAGCCGCGTGCCCGATCCCTTCGGCACCCACGAGAGCTTCGCCGCGCACAACAATGCGCGGCTGAGGAGCTTCCTCGATCATTTCGGCTTCGAATACGAATTCCTCGCCGCCTCCACCGCGTATCCGTCCGGCCAGTTCGACGACACGCTGCGCGCGATCCTGCGGAATTACGATGCGATCATGGGCATCATGCTGCCCACGCTCGGCGAGGAGCGGCGCAAGACCTATTCGCCGATCTTCCCGATCCATCCCGAGACCGGCAAGGTGCTGCAGGTGCCGATCGAGGTGGTCGATGCCAACGCCGGCCTGATCGCCTATGTCGATCCCGAGACGGGCCAGCGGCGCGAGCAATCGGCGCTGGGCGGGCAGGCCAAGGCACAGTGGAAGGTCGACTGGGCGCTGCGCTGGGTCGCGCTCGGCGTCGATTACGAGATGGCGGGCAAGGATCTGATCGATTCGGTCATCCAGTCCGGCAAGATCGCCCGCGCACTCGGCGCGAAGCCGCCCGAGGGCTTCAACTACGAGCTCTTCCTCGACGAGGAAGGCGCCAAGATCTCCAAGACCAAGGGCAATGGCCTCACCATCGAGGAATGGCTGACCTACGCGCCGATCGAAAGCCTCGCTTTCTACATCTATCGCGAACCGAAGAAGGCGCGGCAGCTCAGCTTCTCGGTGATCCCCAAGGCGGTGGACGAATATTACCAGTTCCTCGCCGCCTATCCGAACCAGCCGATCGAGCAGCAGCTCGGCAATCCGGTCCACCACGTCCATCTCGGCAAGGTGCCGGCCGCCGACATGCCGGTGAGCTTCGCGCTGCTGCTGAACCTCGTCGGCGTCGCGGCGACCGACGACAAGGCTTTGCTCTGGCGCTATCTGCAGCGCTATGCTCCCCAGGTGTCGCCCGATACGCATCCGGCGCTCGACGGGCTGCTCGATTATGCCATCGCCTATTTCCGGGATTTCATTGCGGACTCGCTTCGCCGGCGCGCACCGGTCGAGGCCGAGAAAGCGGGGCTCGCCGATCTCGACGCCCGCTTCGCCGCGCTGCCCGAGGATGCCAGCGCCGAGACGATCCAGCACGAGGTGTACGAGGCCGGCAAGGCCGCCGGCTTCGATCCGCTGCGCGACTGGTTCAAGGTGCTGTACGAGACATTGCTCGGATCCACGCAGGGGCCGCGCATGGGCAGCTTCGCGGCGCTCTATGGCCTGAAAGAGACACGTGCGCTGATTTCGGACGCGCTGGCGCGGGCGGAGTGATTCGGGCCTGAACCGAAGCGCGCCTTGCGCGTTCACGAGCGCGGTCCACCCCTTTCGGACTGGTGTGCGTGCGCCTTCATGGCGTACCGCATCGGCCGCGCCGTTTCCGCACGGCGCGGCCACCGCAGGGGTGGCCACCAACCCGCCGGCGCGGGAGCCGGCATGCTTCATGTCTGCTTCATCGCGGCGGGCCTAGGAGAGGCCATGCGTTTTCAAAGTCTTGCTGTCGTCGCCGCCACCCTCATCGCCTGCGCCGCTCCCGCTTATGCCGCCTCGCCACGCGAGGAACTGATCCGTGCCGCCTTCGCCACCCACGACAAGGGGCAGGCGCTCGCGCTGGTCGACCAGGCGATCACCGATTCGCAGACCATCCTCGCCCAGTCACCAGGCGACCGGGAGGCGAAGCTGCAGCAGGCGCTGGGCATCGGCTATCGCGGCCAGCTCAAGCGCTCGCCGAGCGACGCCAAGACCGCGCACGGTCTGATCCAGTCGCTCGCCAGTGCCGATCCGCGCGATCCGGAGGCGCAGATCGCGATGGCGGGCTGGCACCTGACGGCGGTCGGCGATCTCGGCAATTTCCTGGCGCGCACCTTGCTCGGCGCCAATCGCGACGCCGGTTTTTCGGCGCTGGACAAGGCGGTGGCGATGGGCGGCAACCGCGCCTTCTTCGCCGGCTATGCCGCGCTGATCCGCATCAAGCTGGACAGTTCGGATACGGCGACAGCGCTCCGTCTCGCCCAGCGCGCCGCGGGCCAGCCCGCCCCCGGCCCGATCGACCGGGTGATGCAGCGCGCCGCCCAGCGCATCATCCCGATGCTCCAGGCCGGCGACGGCGCGGGCGCTTCCCGGCTGGCCAAGCAGTTGCTGCCGTTCGGGACGCTCTCTTGACGCGAAGCCCTCTCTCGTCTTCGCGGGAGAGGGTTGGATGAGAGTCTTGTTCTTCTTCGACTGAATCGCTCGGGTCGCAAAAGAAGACTCTCATCCTCCCCACGCTGCGTGCGGGTCCCCTCCCTCTCCCGCGAAGGCGGGAGAAGGCATGGGTGCCCTATTTCCCCTTCTGCGCGTCGATCCAGGCGTCGATCTTCTTCTCCAGCACGCCCATCGGCAGCGCGCCGGTGTCGAGCACCTGGGCGTGGAAGGCGCGCGGATCGAATTTGGCGCCCAGTGCCGCGATCGCCTTGTCCTTCTCCTTCTGGATGGTCAGCTGGCCGATCTTGTAGGCGAGCGCCTGGCCCGGAATCGCGATATAGCGCTCCACCTCGGCGGTCGCGTCGGTCTTCGCCATCGGCGAGTTGGCGAGCATGTAGGCGATCGACTGGTCGCGCGTCCAACCCATCGCATGGATGCCGGTATCCACCACAAGGCGCATCGCGCGCAGCATCTCGTCGGACAGGCCGCCCATGCGCTGATAGGGATCGGTCTCCATGCCGAGCGGCTTCCACAGGCTTTCCGAATAGAGCGCCCAGCCTTCGACATAGGCCGTGTTGCCGCCGAAGCGCATGAAGCTCGGCAGGCTCGGATCCTCCTGCGCCAGGCTGATCTGGAAATGATGCCCGGGGATCGCCTCGTGGAGGAACAGCGTCTCGTCCTCCCACATGTAGCGCGAGGGGAGGTCATAGGTGTTGTAGGAGAAGACGCCGGGGCGCGATCCGTCCGGCGTGCCCTGATTGTAGTCGCCGCCGGCCGAGGTCCTCTCGCGATAATCGGGTGTCGGGCGGATATCGAGCGGGGTTTTCGGGACCAGGCTGAACTGCTCCGGGATGCGCTTCATCACCCGGTCGCGGATCGCGAGGAAATTGTCGCGCAGCTGCTCCTTGGTCTTCGGCTGGAAGCGCGGATCGGTGCGCATGAAGGTGAAGAAATCGGCGAGCGAGCCCTTGAAGCCGACCGCTTGCTTCTGCGCCTCCATCGCTTTGGTGATGCGCGCCACCTCGGACAGGCCGAGCTTGTGGACATAGTCGGCGGTGAGCGGCAGCGTCGTGTTGCTCTCGATCAGATAGGCGTAGAGCTTGGCTCCGCCCGGCATCGCCGAGAGGCCGACGCTATCGCGGGCATGGGGCAGATAGTCGGTCTTGAGGAAATCGCGCAGCCGCGTCTCGGCCGGGATCAGGCCGGTGCGGATCGTGTCGGCATAGGCCTTGGTCAGCCGCGCCTGGTCGGCCGCCGGGATGCTCGCCGGGAATTTCTTGACCGGTCCGTAATAAGGCGAGCCCTCGACGCCGGCGGCGATCTGCTGGTCGAGCTGGTCGATGACGTTGTTCACCACCAGCTTGGGCTGGACGATGCCATCCTTCATGCCCTGCCGGAAGCGGACGATCGCCTCGTCGAGGTTGCGGATGAAATCCTGGTGCCGCTTCAGGTTGTTCTCATAGTCGGCCACCGTGTTGAATGGCGCCGCGCCCGATCCCGAGGCGATGTCGGGATAGAAGATGTGGATGCCGTTGAAATGATCGATCGGGCGGCCGATCGTTTCCTTGAGGATATCCGGTGCGTAGCTGCGCAGATCGAGGTCGGTCTGCCACCGGAACACGTCATAGGCGATCTGGTCGGTCGGCGTGAGCCTGGCGCGGTCGATCGCGGCGAGCGCCGTCAGGTCGCGCTCGTCGGCGGCCTTGCCCTCGGCGAGCGCCTTGTCGCTGAAGAAGTCGCCGAGGCGATCGGCATAGCGCAGGTCGCCCCGCATCAGCGCGTTGATCGGCTGGCGCTTGAGCAGGGCCTCGTCGCTGTCGTGGAACAGCTGGAGCAGCTTTGCATCCTCGGGCGACGGGGCGGCGGGAGCGGCCGCCGGCGCGGCGGACTGGCAGAAAGCGGGCGTGGCGAGCAGGGTCGCCGCGAGCAGCATCGCGATAGAGCGCATGGAACCTCCGAAGGTAATGCGCGCGATGCTAGGGCCGGTGCCGAATCAGGGCAATAGGTGTCTTAGGCGGCTCAACCACCCCGCCCGGACCCGGGCGGGGTGGCGATACGCGGCTTAGTAGAAGAAGCCGTTATTGACCTCGATCACGCGGCCGGTGCGCACGTTCACCAGCAGCACGTCGTTGCCGTAGCGGATCCAGCGCAGGCCGGCACCCGCCGGGCGCAGGTGGAAGCGAACCGGATCGATCCAGTAACGCTGCCCGTAGAAAACGGGATCGAAGCGGTAGCCGACGGTCACCGGGCGATAGGCCCAGCCCCGGCGCGGGCCGACATAGCCGCCGATGCGATAGCTGTCGGGATGCGCGCGGCGGAAGTCGCGCCAATCGTCGCGACGCTCCCGGCGATCGTCGCGCAGATCGCGGCGCGCGTCGCGGGCATCGTGACGATCGCCACGCCACTGGGCATCGCGCAGGTCGCGCCGGTCCTGGCGGATCTCGCGATTGTCGCGGCGGACCTCGCCGGCCGATTGCGCCATGGCTGCGGCCGGCATCAGCGTGGCGGCCAAAGCGGAGGCGAGAATGAACTTACGCATGACGATCACTCCTCTCATACGAGCGCGATCGAACAGGACCGCGCCGATGCAGTCCGCTGTGCCCGCCTTCGACTGAACCGGCATGGAATAAGCGCTTTATCGGGCATTCATCTCGGCGCCGCTCGGGGCGAATGGCGGGCCCGTTTCAAAAAAAAGCCCGGCGCGAACGGATCGCGCCGGGCCTCGATTGTCGGTGGCGAGATCCTACCAGAAGAAATCCGGAATCTCGTCCACCACCGTGCCGCTATAGACGTCCACCAGCAGCGCGTCGTTATAGTAACGCACCCAGCGGTAGCTGCCGTAAGCGGGCGGCAGGCGATAATAATCCGGATTGCTGATCCAATAATCCTGCGCGAAGAAGATCGAATCGATGCGGCCGCCAATGCCCCAGCGGCGATAGCCGCCACCATAGCCATAAGGCGCGCGATACGGGCTTACCCGATAATAATCGCGGTGGGTGTTGCGCCAGCCGCGCCAGTCGTACCGGCGATCGTTGCGCCAGCCGTTGTTCCAGCCATTGCCGCGATTGCCGTTCCAGTTGTTGCCCGGCCGGCCGCCACGATCCCAGCCGCCCGGCCGGTTCCCGTCGGGACGGCCGTCATGGTTGCGATCCCAGCCGCCGGGGCGGTTGCCATCGGGGCGGCCATCGCGGTCGCGATCCCAGCCGCCGGGGCGGTTGCCGTCGGGGCGGCCGTCACGGTCGCGATCCCCGCCGCCGGGGCGGTTGCTCCAGTCGGGGCGCTGCTGGCCCGTGCCGCGATCGTTGCGCCACACCTGCACGCCATTGTCGGGACGACCGGAGACGCGGTGCCCGCCGTCGGGATTGCCCGGCGGCTGGACGCCCGGACCACCCTGCGGACGACCGCCACCGCGATCGCCACGGTCGCCGCGATCGCCACCGAAGCCGCCCTGCGGCGGGCGCTGGACGTCGGGCCGCTGGCCCGGCTGGCCCTGCGCCGGAGCGACGCCGGGGCCGCGTCCCTGCGGCGCGCCACCACCCTGGAATCCACCGTTGCCACGATTGCCGCCATCGCCGCGCGCCTCGCGGCCGCCGCCGCGATCACCGCCCCGGTCACCGCCACCGCGATCGCCATGATCGCCGCCATTCTGATGCCAGCCGCCTTGCGGCTTGTCCTGCGCCATGGCCGGCACGGCCGCAACCGATGCCAGCAGAAGCGCACCTATCATCCCACGCATCCTGCTATCCTTTTCTTTGCTCGACGACGCACACTACGCCTTCACGATGCCTTTTGTGCCCCATCGCGGATGACGAGGCGCTGAATTCCTTGGTCAGCAACGCGACAGCTTGGGTCACGGCTGTCCGGTCAGCGCCGGGACGGCACGCGCGGCGTCGGCGGGATCGGGCGCGGGCGCGGCCAGGATCGCCTCTTCGCCCCGCGCGGCCCTTGCCGCCCGCTGGATGGCGCGGACGAGGCGCGGCTGTACGCCGCAGCGGCAGAAATGGGTGATCGCGGCACCGATGTCGGCGCCTCCGGGCCGCGGACTGGCGGCCAGCAGCGCGGCGGCCGTCATCACGATGCCGGGCGTGCAGAAACCACACCGGATCGCCCCTTCCGCCACCATCGCCTGCTGCACCGGATGCCCGCGATCGCGCGACAGCGCCTCGATGGTGGTGACGAACGTGCCTTCCACATGCGCGATCGGTACCCGGCAGGATCGCACCGCCTTGCCGTCGACATGCACGATGCACGCCCCGCATTCGCCGGCGCCGCAGCCATATTGGGCGCCGGTGAGGTTGGAGGCGTCGCGCAACGCCAAGAGCAACGGCGTCTCGGGCGACAGCCGGTAGCGGATCGGCTGGCCGTTGACCGTGAGGTCGGTCAATCCTTGCGGCCCGCCAGCGCTCTGGCGGCTTCGAGCAATTCGACGGGCAGCATCGCGATGACGGTCGAATTATGCTCGGCGCCGATTTCGGACAGGGTCTACAGGCGGCGCAGTTCCAGCGCGCCGGTGCTCGATCCAATCATCGCAGCGGCTTCGGCCAGCTTGGCGGCGGCTTCATTCTCGCCCTCGGCCTTGATGATGCGCGCGCGCTTCTCGCGTATCGCCTCGGCTTCGCGGGCGATCGCGCGCTGCATCGATTCGGGGATGTCGAGATCCTTCACCTCGACGGCGTCGATCAGCACGCCCCATTGCTCCACCGCTTTGGCCAGCATGCCCATCAGCCGCTGGTTGATGACGACCCTGTCCTTGAGCAGCTGATCGAGGTCCGACTGACCGATCGCATCGCGCAGGCCCGTCTCGGCCGCCTGCAGCACCGCGCGCTGCCAGGATTCGACGACGGTGATGACCCGATTCGGTTCGATCGCGCGGAACCACAGCACCGCGTTCACGCGCACCGCCACGCCGTCGCGCGTGACGGTCTCCTGCGTGTCGAGCGCCAGGGTGATCGTGCGCATGTCCACCCGCACCGCACGATCGATGAAGGGGATCAGCCAATACCAGCCCGGTCCCTTGGGCTCCTTGATCCGGCCGAGGCGGAAGACGACGGCCCGCTCATATTCCTGGTTGATCCCGAAGCTCTTGAGCGCGGCGACGAGGAGGACGACGAGCGGAATGGTCAACACACCGAAGGCGGACATCATCGTGCAGATCCTCCCATCGCGCGGTGCCCGCAGGCCCGCCTGGCCATGGTAGGCCATTTCGCCCAAGGCGGACAGATCGGGCTTGCGCTCACTTGGGCTTGGCGGAAAGGCCACCGTCGAGCGTGAGGCCGGTGCTGTCCCCGATCGTGTTCACCGAGGCATAAGGCTGGCCGCGCGTCGCCGCCTCGAAGGCCAGATCGGGGCTGGGCAGGCGATCGAAGGACGGCAGGAAGCTGGTCCTGGCCAGGTCCATGATCGACACGGCATAGCCATGCGATCCGCCCGTCAGCGAAGTGGCCGGGAAGACCCCGATCGCCCGGCCCGCATCGGCGACCGCCAGCACATAGCCGTCACCCTCGCCCGACACGCGATATTGCCCCCATTTCGCGCCGGAATCGCCGGCGCGACAATAAGTCGGCGCGGACGGGTGGTCCTTGCGCGCCGCGGCGGCAACGGCGGTGACCATCAAGGCCTGCATCATGTCCGGTGCGATCGGATGCGCCTTGGCCGATCCCTTCACCGGATCGCAGATCGTGACCGGTACGGCGGCGGGCCCGGGCGCGAGCCCCGCCGGGAAACGGATGGCGCCGGCCAGCGCCGCGATCCGCGCGTCGAGCACGTCCGCATTGAGCATGGCCGAGGAGACACGCACCACCACCAGCCAGTCGCCGACCGGCATCACCGCCACGCCGGTGCTGGCGTAGCGCGACTTGCCGCCCAGCGCATAGGTGGCGCGCAGCCCGCTCGCGACGCTGCTTCCCGGCGGGGCGAAGGCGGTGACGGTCGGCTGCGTGCCCGGCGCGACGGCGAAGATATCGCGGAGCTCGATGACGCGGCGGGCGCGATCGAACCACAGGGGCACGCTGTCTATGCCGGGATGGAACAGGTAGATGGTGGCATCCGATGCGCCCTCGCCCTTATACTGGGCGAAGACATCATATTCGTCCTGACCGTAATCGCCGATCGCGCTGCGGGTGAAGCCGGCCAGGCTGGGCATCAGGACGAGGCCGGTGAGCCCATGCTTCCAGCCCGCCGTGCCCGGCACCGCGAGCGTCCGGGGATCGGCATGGGCTGGAGCGACGGCGAGACCCGCCGCGAGACACAGCACGATCAGATACGCGCGAACCTTCCGCATGATGCCCCCGATACATCCCCCGCGATGAAATTATCATCCCGGCGGCCAGCGGCAAGTGCGCTCCGGCGCGACCTTTTTAAACGAAAAGGCCCGGCCCGCGCTCGTTGGCGCGGGCCGGGCCTTCGGCATCCCCCTCCGGGAAAGGATCAGTCGTGAACGACGCTCAGGTTCACCGCCGCATACTTGCCGCGACGATCCACCTCGAGCTCGAACTCCAGCCGGTCGCCCTCGTTGAGCGAGGTCATGCCGGCACGCTCGACCGCCGAGATGTGGACGAACGCATCGGGCTGGCCGTCATCGCGCTGGATGAAACCGAAGCCCTTCATCGGATTGAAGAACTTCACGGTGCCGGACGCCTTCTCACCCGTCAGCTGGCGCGCCGGGGCGCGAGGCGCCTCGGTCACCGGGAGCGGATCGCCCTCGATCTTCAGATCGCTGGCCGAGACCTTGCCGCCACGATCGACGAGCGTGAAGGCCAGCTGCTGGCCCTCGGCCAGGCCCGCAAGGCCCGCCTGCTCGACGGCCGAGATGTGCACGAACACGTCCTCGCCGCCATCGTCACGCACGATGAAGCCGAAGCCCTTCTGGCCGTTGAAGAATTTCACGGTGCCCTTGGCTTCGCCGATCACCTGGGCGGGCATGCCGCCGCCGCCGCGCGGGCCGCCGAAGCCACCACCGCCGCCGCCGCCACGGAAACCGCCGCCACCGCCGCCGCCGCCGAAGCCGCCGCGACCACCGCCGCCGCCACCGCCGAAGCGATCGCCGCCACCGCCAAAGCGATCACCGCCGCCACCGAAACGGTCACCGCCGCCGAAGCCGCCGCCGCCACCGCCATAACCACCGCCGAAGCCGCCGCCGCCGCCAAAATCGTCGCCGCCGAAGCCGTCGCGCTTGTCCCTGCCGCCGCGCTGCCCGCGCCGCCCACGATCAAAACTCATGCTGGAATAATCTTTCCCGGGTCGCCCAATATCTCGTGGAGAATATACGCCGGGCGCAGCGCACGATCCTCCGGGCGCGAAATAAGACGCGCGCTTGTTACACTCATAACGGATTATCCACAGGCCTGCGAGCCATTTCATCGTGGGTTCAGGCCGGCACACCGCCGCGTGGCATGTTTGCAACGCTCCCAATCCAAAATGCTTGGCGATCGCCGCCGAGTCGGGCAGCTAGCGATAGTCATGCAATCCATAACCTCGCTCCTCGCAGATCCCGGCGCCTGGGCCGCCTTCGCCACGCTCGTCGTGATGGAGGTGGTGCTTGGCGTCGACAATCTCGTCTTCGTCTCGATTCTGTCGAATCGCCTGCCGCCCGATCAGCAGACGCGCGCGCGGCGAATCGGCATCGGACTGGCGCTCATCCTGCGGCTCGCGCTGCTCGCCACGATCAGCTGGCTGGTGGGGCTGACCAAGCCGGTGATCGACCTCGGCCTCCACGGCCCGCTGGTCGATGGCCATCCCGCCTTCGAGACCGCTTTCTCCCTGCGCGACCTGATCCTGGTCGCCGGCGGCCTGTTCCTGATCTGGAAGGCGACCAAGGAAATCCACCATACCATGGCGAGCGACGAGGACGGCCATGGCGGGGAGAGCCCGAAGAGCCGCCTCTCCTTCGGCTCCGCCATCGCGCAGATCATCGCGCTCGACATCGTCTTCTCGATCGATTCGATCCTCACCGCCGTCGGCATGACCAGCGAATTGCCGATCATGATCGCCGCCGTGGTGATCGCGGTGGGTCTGATGATGGTCGCCGCCGATCCGCTCGCCCGCTTCATCGCCAAGAACCCGACGGTGGTGATGCTCGCGCTGGGCTTCCTGCTGATGATCGGCGCGGTGCTGATCGCGGATGCCTTCGGGGTGCACATCCCCAAAGGCTATATCTATGCGGCGATGGCCTTCTCCGGCGGCGTGGAAGCGCTCAACATGGCGGCCAGGAAGCGCAAGGCGAAGAAGCACTAGCTTTCTCCGTTCGTCTTGGGCCGTCGAAGGGCGTGCTTGCGGGCGCCGCGCCTGGAGCACGCACCTCGACTTCGCCGGGGGCGAACGGATTTGGCGGCGCCGAACCGTGCTGAACCATTGAGCGGTTTCGCACTTGCGCCTATGCGCGGCTGATGACCGTGCATTTCCATGAAGAAGACCTGCCCGCGGGCGTGTTCGCGCCGGGCGCCGCCGTGGCCGTCGATACCGAGACGATGGGGCTGATCACGCCGCGCGATCGGCTGTGCGTCGTCCAGATCTCGGATGGCGGCGCCGACGAGCATCTCGTCCGCTTCGCGCCGGGCAGCGATTATGCCGCGCCCAACCTGCGCGCCGTGCTGGGCGATCCCGACCGGCTCAAGCTCTTCCACTTCGCGCGCTTCGATCTCGCCGCGATCCGCTTCTATCTCAACACGGTGGCGGCCCCCGTCTACTGCACCAAGATCGCGAGCCGCCTGATCCGCACCTACACGGATCGCCACGGCCTGAAGGAGCTGGTGCGCGAACTGCTCGGCCAGGAAGTCTCCAAGGTCCAGCAATCGTCGGACTGGGGTGCGCCCGACCTGTCCGACGCGCAGAAGGATTATGCCGCCTCCGACGTCCGTTTCCTTCACCAGATGAAGGAGAAGCTGGACGAGCGGCTGATCCGCGAGGGCCGGATGCACCTGGCGCAGGCCTGTTTCGATTTCCTCCCCGCGCGCGCCGAACTCGATCTCGCCGGCTGGCCCGAGATCGACATCTTCGCCCATGCCTGAGTCGGTCGCCGGCCCCCTGTCCGACGTCGCGCGCGCCGAACGGCGCAAGCGGCGCATCTGGGCGAAGCCGGGATCGAGCCACGATCGCATCATCGCGGTCGCGCGCGTGACGCTGCCCGCGTCCGTGCTGGGGCTGGTGCTGGCACTCGGCTTCGCGCCGCTCACCTCGGGCCGCGACATCTCCTTCGTGCTCGCCAAGGATCGGGTCGCCGTCGCCAAGGAGCGGATGCGCGTCTCCCAGGCGCTCTATCGCGGCGAGGACGAGAAGGGGCAGCCTTTCTCGCTCACCGCGAAATCCGCCGTGCAGCAGACCTCGGCCGATCCGATCGTGAAGCTCGACACGCTGGCGGCGAGGATCGCGCTCCAGGGCGGTCCGGCGACGCTGACCGCGCCCAAGGGCACCTACAACATGAACAACGAGCAGGTCGGTCTCGACGGTCCGGTCGCCTTCCGCAGCGCCGACGGCTACGCGCTCGACACGCACGACGTCGATCTCGACATGCAGACCCGCAAGCTCGCCAGCCGCAATCCGGTGACCGGCAAGATGCCGCTCGGCAATTTCAGCGCGGACCACATGACCGCCGATCTGGACGGCAAGATCGTGGTGCTCAACGGCCATGCGCGCTTGCATATCACCCAGCAAAAAGCCACATCGCCGAAATGACCCTTCGTCGCGCAGCGCCGTTCCCGATCCTGGCCCTCGGGGCTCTTCTGATCGCGGGCACAGCGCCGGCGCAGCAGGCGCAGCCGGCCAAGCATAACGGCAACGCCCCGGTCGATTTCGATGCGGACCATATGGAGGTCCACGATCTCGAGCATCGCGCCTTCCTGACGGGCAACGTGCGCGCCGTGCAGCAGGACATGACGCTGACCGCCGATCGCGTCACCGCCAATTACACAGGCTCGATGGCGAATAGCGGCCAAAGCGGCGGCGGCAGCCCGCAGGTCCACCGGCTGGACGCGACCGGCCATGTCGTCGTCACGCGGCCGACCGAAGTGGCGCACGGCGATTACGGTATCTACGATGTCGACAAGCGGCTGGTGACGCTGCTCGGCAAGGTGACGCTCGATCGTACCGGTGCCAATGCCAGCACGGTGCGCGGCGGCCGGCTGGTCATCAATCTCGACACCAACCAGGCGACGATGGACGGCGGCGCGGTCGGCGGCAATGGCTCGGCCGGCAAGGGCGGGCGCGTCTCCGGCCGCTTCAGCGTGCCCCAGCATACCGACAATTCGGCCACGCCCGCCGCCAAGCCGACCGGCAAATAATCCTGGCCGTCGCGGCGGGGCTTGATCGCCATGCAGGAAGCCTGCCACATGCGGCCGACATCGGGGCAGCCATGAACGACACGATCCTCTCCTCGCGCGACAGCGCCTCCCCGACGCCGCCGGCGACGCGCGCGCTGTCGATCGTGTCGATCGCCAAGGCCTATGATTCGCGCCCCGTGCTGCA
>Ga0105239_10000569_pt1 | contig 52971 bp, 51 predicted proteins | sample KBSC44metaG_FD_92761 | JGI IMG/M metagenome (GOLD analysis project Ga0105239, IMG submission 92761) | Corn rhizosphere microbial communities from Kellogg Biological Station, Michigan, USA - KBS C4-4 metaG | ecosystem: Host-associated > Plants > Roots > Rhizosphere > Soil | place: Michigan, USA...
AAGGCCATCCAGAGATCGATCGATGCAGTCTCTCAGGCAGGTGGCGGAACTGTTGTCGTCCCCGCCGGAGTCTTCCTCACCGGCCTAATCGAGTTGAAAAGCAAGGTGACGTTGAACCTCGCCGAAGGAAGCACCCTCCTCGGCAGCACTTCCATGGAAGACTACAAGTTCGATTCGGCTTCTTCCGGGCATGATGGTCCGAACCCCCGCCATCTCGTTTTCGCAAACAATGGGGACAACGTCACGATCTCCGGCACCGGAAAAATCGACGGCCAGGGCCAGAGTTTCTGGGAACCTTCGGAGAAGTCCTCTCTGGAGAGCGAACCGTGGGCTGAAGTCGCCTCGCACGATCTCGCCCCGAAAAAAGGCGGCCGCCCCAGCCCGTTATTGCTGTTCGTGAACTGCCGCAGACTCACAGTTGAAGATATACACATTCAGAACTCACCGGGATGGACACTGCACACGATCAATTGCGACAACGTCGACATTCACGGGATTTCAATCAAGAATCCAGTCAATGGTCCCAACACGGATGGAATCGACATCACAGGTTGCCAGAACGTTACGATTACAAACTGCTCGATTGAGACCGGCGATGACGCGATTTGCTTGAAGAGTCAGAACCCGTTCGGCCCAGAACCCCGGCTCGTGAGAAACGTCGTGGTGACAAACTGCCAAATTTCTACATGCTGCAACGGATTCAAGATTGGAACGGAGACCGAAGGAGGATTCGAGAACATCACCTTTTCCGATTCGGTAGTGTTCAACAACGATGTCCCCTACAGAGAACGTGTCATTGCTGGTGTCGCTCTGGAGATCGTTGACGGTGGCTGGATCGATGGCGTTATCGTGAAGAACATTCAGATGCAGCGCAGTCGCACGCCGATCTTCATTCGCCTTGGAAACCGGAAACGTGCTCACGACTACCCGCAGCATGGAATCCGCAACGTGAATATCGAAAACGTACAGGCGACCGAAGCGCTAGTGCCGAGTTCCATAACCGGGCTGACCGGAGCGGAAGTTCACGGCGTCACGCTATCGCATATTCGTATTCAAAATGCGATTCAGGGACATTCAGACTGGGTCAAGCGTTCGGTCCCGGAGAAGGAAACTGCCTATCCCGAATCGAGGATGTTCGGGATGCTGCCGGCATCAGGACTCTATGTCCGGCACGCGCGAGATCTTCGCCTCGACGACTTTGCTATTACCTCGCCACCGGGTGAAGGCCGGCCGGCGCTCATATTCGACGATGTCGCAGGCGCCCGATTGGCAGGAGTTCAGAGCTCACCGATCAGCGGCGGATTGCCACTCATCCTCCAAAACAACTCGCACTACATACAGATTCTGAAGCAAGCCGGCTAGCCGTTCAAAATCTGAAAGTCGCGCAAATACCGGCTTGCCACCAGGCCTTAAGGGCCCATATCCGCCGGCGTGCAAGCACTGACACTCGACGGAGTTGGAATGTTGGACGGCGGAGTGGCCCAAGGCGTCGCATTGAAGTCGAAGAAGTCCAGCAGATCGGGCTGCGCTGCATCCCGAAGAGTCAGGTGTGCAGACGGTCCAATAAACCGGTTCTCGACAAACTTGATGACTGCGGTGTGGTCCATCGGGATATGGGAAACATAGTGCTTTCGAGTAAACGGAGAGATCACTATGTTCGGCACTCGGAAACCAATCTGCGCGCCAAAGCCCTGCAGAGCCGCTGCATCCGCCGGATGCGCTCCCGGATCGTTAGCGTAGAGGTCACAATGAAGATCTCCCGCAGCGGCAGGAACGCAGGGGAAATATGGCGGGTTAGAGTCTGGGTTGACGGCTATCGATGAGATATCAGGAATGCTTCCCATCGAAGCGGACGTGAAATCATTGGAGTGACCCGGAACGGGCGGAACGTGGTCGTACGGACCACCGCCCTCATCGTAGCTGAAGAAGAACACTGAGTCCTTCCACGAAGAGCTGACCATCAGCTTGTTCACAATATTCGCTACTTGAGCTTGGCCGAAGATAACTGGCTTGTCAGAGCCCGGGTGTTCATCGTTCTGGCCGTATCCCGCCTCGATGAAGGCGAAGCTTGGCAAAGTGTTGTTCTGCAGATCCGTAAAGTACTGACTGATAGGCGCGATGTGGGTGGGGTCGATGCAGAATGAGTTTGCGGTGTCACCCACGACGCTGGAAGGCTGCGTCGGCGGCGAGCACGTACCGGTTGTGTTTTCGTTGATATACCGGAATGAGTAGGTAAGGTTGGAGAAGTGAATCGCCGGGTAGTGGCTGTTAACCGGGCCTGAACAGTCATCCTGCTCGAGGCAGAAACCTTGGGTCACGGTGTAATAGATCTTCCATGAAACCTTTGCCTGATCAAGCTCTGAGAAGATATTCGGTATGTTCAGTTGCGGCAGATGATCGTCACCGCCCGGATCATGCACAAGTCCCTGCGAAGTGCCTCCCGTAAATGTGACCAGCCGATTAGGAACGCTCTTGCTAGCCATGGGCGAGAACCAGCGGTCCGAGATCGCAAACTGCGAGGCCATGTAGTAGTAGTAGTTCAAAAAACCTTCGTCGTAGTAGCCCATCGCGCGTCGGCCGACGAGGTCTGTAAATGCTCCCGAACACGACTTGCTATTGACGCAGCTGTTTGCGAAGCCTTCCGCAGTATGCACGAAGCCATCCATCCGGATCGGACGAGTATCGAGGAAGTTGTAACGGTTGACATCTCCGAAACTTGACAGCCAGTCAGAGGAATCGTCATCGATACAAGTGCTCTTCAGCTTAAACAAGGGATATGCATTTCCCGCGTCATCGAGATTCGTGATTGTGTTCAGCTTGTCGTCAATCCCATCCACAAGATACTGAATGCCGTCGTCGCCAACATCGTAGTGTTTGGCGGCTCTATAGGGGTTCAGCATGCCGAAGTAGTTATCGAACGAGTGATTCTCCTGCAGCATGAAGATCACATGATCGATAGACTGCACGCTCCCCACAGGATTCACGTTCACAGATGCCGATGCCGTTGCTTTGCCTCCGGGTCCTGTAGCGGTCACCGCGTAGGCCGTAGTCGCCGCAGGTGTCACGATCTGCGTTCCTCCAGTGGCCTGAAGGTTATAGGAAGTATTGTCAGACCCTGTAACGACAACTTGCGTTGCGTTGGCTGCCACAACGGTCAGTGTCGACGAGTTGCCTACAATGATTGTCGCGGGATTCGCCGTAATCGAAACCGTAGGCGCAGGATTCGCAGTTACAGTGACCGTGGTTTGTGCTGAGGCCGTTCCGCCTGGACCAGTTGCCGTCGCAGTGTAGGTAGTGGTCGCGGTCGGGCTTACCAACTGCGTGCCGCCGGCAGCATTGTTGTTGAAGTTAAAGCTCGAGCCGTCCGATCCGGTAAGCGTAACCGAGGTCGCATTGACAGCAGTCACCGAAATTGTCGACGACTGACCCGAGGTGATGGACGTGGGATTCGCTGAGATCTGAATCGTGGGAGCCGGATTGGCTGCCACCGTGACCGTGGCTGTCGCCGTTACTGTTGTTCCGCCGCTTTTAGCGCTTGCCGTATAAGTGGTCGTGGATGTGGGACTGACCGCCTGGGTGCCTCCGGTCGCTCCGAGAGTGAATTTGCTGCCATCCGAGCCCGTGAGAGATACCTGGGTCGCGTTCGTCGCCGTGATCGTCAGAATCGAGGAGCTGCCCGCAGTGACAGAAGCAGGATTCGCGCTGATCGTAACCGTCGGCGCTCCTGAGCCGGACACTGAGATAGTGACGGTTGTAGCTGCAGTTGCCGAACCACCTGGTCCTGTGGCGTTCACTGTGTAAGTAGTCGTGGCCGCGGGATTCACGGCTTGCGTTCCGCCTGCCTCCGGCATGGTGTAAGAACTACCGTCAGAACCCGTGACTATGACTTTTGTAGCGTTTGTGGCGCTTACCGTGAGCGTTGAAGCTGCCCCTGTTGCAACGGTTGCCGGATTCGCGGAAATAGTGACAGTTGGCTTCGAGCCGGTAATCGTGCCGCTGACCCCGCCGCATCCACCCAGCAGTAGTGCAACTGCGAGCCCGAGAAACTCTGGAGAAACTAATCGGCGAAACTTGTGAGATTGAAGCGACACTGGAAAGGCCTTCCTTGCCCGCGCGCTACCCGCGCGCCAAGCAGTGATCCCGCACGGAATTAGGCGCAGCTCTCCGAGCATACCAGTGCAGGCATTTTGGAAAAACCAACGTTTGTATGACATCAAATGAAACCGGGACTAGTTGCTCCATGGCTGAAGCGGGGAAAGCTCACACCACGGCTTAGATAATTAGACGGTTGAATTGTCACACTCAGATGCCTCACGGGGCTCTAATCGCCTATGCGAAAGATTCCGGTAACTACCGGGCTGGCTTTCTTGCCTTCTGAAGTCGCAAAAGCCTTTATCGTCAGTGCGGTTCCCTTCACGATAATCGGCGTTCGATATACGGGTGCGCCATCCAGCGGCTGCGACCCATCAACCGTGTAATGCACGGTCGCGCCTTCGGTCCTGCAATGCAGCGTTACCTCGGTATCAGTCTTAAACACGCCGGGAGTCGGGCTGAAGAGGGGCTCGCATGTCACGTTGGCTTGCGAGGCCTTGTCCACGGCAGGCAAAGGTGCGCTGATGGCCTTAGAAGGCTCAACCCCCAGCATGACGGACATCAAATAGTAGCGGCGAAATTCGTGCGCTGGCCATCCTTGATAGTTCTCGTTCCAATCCTTAAGGAGCGCCGCGACATCTTGAAAACCTTTGGAAACCGCAGAGGAGCGCGGTTGGTGGAGCGCGGCAAGCAAGAGCTCGACGCGAGGCGTATTCAGGCGATCGTAGATCAGAACCGTGAACAATCCCTCAGCAGGAACCTGGAGGTCAATAACCTTTCCATGCTTCTCGACATGTCCTGAAGTCTGCGCTTTGTTTGAATGGTCGAAGGGCTCGATCTTGTATGTGTAGTTTCCGTCCGACAATCCTCCGGCCAGACCCGCTACCTCGACCTTGTTGTCGGAGCCGATAAGCGCAACCGCTTCGTCACGGGAAGGACCTGAGTCCTCCTGCTTTCTCGGGGTGTGAGGATCATCCAGATGCCTGGATACGGCATTCACACGCGATAGCAGATCCACAGCCATCGGAGCCGGCTTCTTATAAAGCGATGGCACTCGAAACCCTCGCTCGCAGTCTCGCGACGCGAAGCATTCGTAGAAAATCCGCTGGCCGTCCGGCAAAAGCAATGTAATCGAATGTTCGTGTCCACCCTGCACAGCCTCCAAAAGAGAGCCCGGCCGGACTGCGTCTCCGGCTGCCACTAAGGTGCTATGTCCGGCGATGCGCCAGCCACCGATGACGCGCCACGCGACTCCAGGTGGGTTGTCTCGACTGACGTTTTGGGCACTCGCGGGAGGGGAAATCAGAAGAAACGAAATTAAGAACAACTCCAATGAAAAGAGCGAAATACAAACTCCCAAGTACCTTGAGTTTGCCTTTGTCGCAGCAGAGATGCACATACGCTTGAAAAGCATTGCTGCCCTATTCTCACCCAGCGTGCCCACGGGAGTCGACCAGCCGCTGTTTAAGCAACCGGAACGCAAGGTGGAATCATCTCATCATATGTGAATCCGTTTTGAAATCTCTGATCCCTAGTGTCCCAAAACACATGTGCTGTGCAGGATCAGAAAAGACCGGTAGTTGGTCCATCGATTACTAGCTGGTCGGGACCCATTCGGGAAGCCACACGCAAGCCCGCTTGATACCTATCCGGCCTTCGCGGCGTAATACACGTCGCTTTGATGTTTTGTCTGCTTTCTGCTTGTTTAGCTGACAATGTCGTTTTCATTTTTCGTTGCCGATGCAGGTGTATGCGTATGTTTGAACGTCCTTGCTTCTCCTTGCTGTATGCGAAGGCTGCCGCGTTTTTCTCCAAAAGAACTATGTCGCATACTCGGATGCTTTGTAGCGTGATTCTGTCAATTTTTTGTGCAGACACGACATCAGTCTTAGCTCAAGCTCCAACACCTGTCCCCGTCCTCACCTGGCGTTACGACGAGACCCATGCTGGACAGAACACGTCCGAGACGGCACTCACGCTCGCGAATGTGAACCCTGATTCATTCGGCAAACTTTTTTCGCTCAAAGTCGATAGCTCCGTTTATCCGCAGCCACTCTACGTGCCGAATCTGAAGATGAAGGACGGGCTGACCCACAACGTGCTGTTCGTCGAGACATCGAACGACACCATGTACGCCTTCGACGCGGACTCAAACGGCGGCGCCAACGCCAATCCTATCTGGAAAGTGAGCCTCACGGCGACCGATCACGGCGCTGGCTCTGGTGCGACTCCGATCCCATGGCAGGACACTGGCTCTCCCGACGTTGCTCCGACAATCGGAATCACGGGAACCCCAGCAATCGACACTACAACAAATACGATGTACGTCGTGAGCAACACCAAGGAGAACGGCGTATATTTCGCGCGGCTGCATGCCATCGACATCACGAACGGCGCGGAGCGCACCGGGAGTCCGGTAGAGATCAAGGCAAGCGTTGCAGGAACGGGCAACGGCAGTTCAGGCGGTCAGCTTGCGTTCAGCCCTCTCTGGGAAAATCAGCGACCGGCCATCGCGCTCCACAACGGCTACCTCTACATCGGCTTCGCGGCACATGGAGATTACGGCCCCTGGCATGGATGGCTCTTCTCCTATAACGCCACTACCCTCGCGCAAAAGGCCGTTCTCTGTCTCAGCCCGAACACCTACGGTGCCGGCATCTGGGCCTCAGGCGCAGGTCTGCCGATCGACGACGGTGCCACTGGCGGTCGGATGTTTGTCGTCACCGGAAATGGGCCTCGAACAGCACCGCCATTCGACGGGAATACGGCATACGGGGAAAGCGTTGTTTCTTTCAGCCTCGCAGATGGCGGAATAAAGCCGCTGGATGAATTTACGCCGTTTAACTATCAGACGCTGAACAACAGCGACTTGGATCTGGGATCAGGTGGAATCCTGATGGTCCCCGACCAGCAGGGTGCACATCCGCACGTGCTCGTTCAGGCAGGCAAAGAGGGTCGCATTATGGTCCTCGACCGGGACAATCTTGGAGGCTTCGCCTCGGGAGCGTCTTCGAACACGAATGCACTCCAGGAGATTTCGGGATTGATCCCACAGGGAAAGGGATTCTGGGCGACACCTGCCTACTGGAATGGAAATGTCTATCTCTGGGCTGAGTACAACGTCCCCATGATGTTCAAGATGAATACTGGGGTAATGGACATTGAGCCTGACAGCAAATCGGACATCAGCGTGACCTGGCCAAGCCCGACGTTTTCGATCTCTTCAAATGGCACTCAGGACGGCATTGCCTGGGCCGTCGACTCCGACCAGTTCAACTCCAAGGGACCGGCCGTGCTCCTGGCATGGGACGCCAATGATCTCACAAAGACGATTTATCAGAGTGACACCAACGCGACACGCGATCATGCCGGACCAGCAAATCGCTATTCCATTCCCGTTGTTACCAACGGCAAAGTGTACTTCGCTGCGAACGGCGAAATCGATGTATATGGTCTGCTCAATGGCCAGGCCACTGCTGCCGCGCCCGTGATCTCGCCGGACGGCGGAAGCTTCTCCACGACCCAGAGTGTGACCCTGACGAGTACCACTCCTTCTTCGTCCATCTTCTACACTCTCGATGATTCCACACCTACATCATCATCGACTGTCTACAGCGGACCGATAGAAATCAGCTCTGAGACAACTGTGAAGGCGCTCGCGAGCGCACCAAACTACCTGCAAAGCCCGGTGAGCAGCGCCAAGTTCACCTTCACTACGCAGACTCCATCGCCCGTCTTTGCGCCATCGGGTGGAACGTACACAACAACCCAATCGGTCACGCTCTCCGACACCGATACCAACGCGAAGATCTACTACACCATAGATAAGTCCCCGCCTACCGCTTCTTCGACTCCCTACACGGGCCCCATCCAGGTTTCGACATCGCAGACCATCACCGCCATCGCGATCGATCCGACGTTGCAAAACAGCGCTGTAATCACTCAAGCCTACGTCATCCAGAACCCCAGCACCTCGCTCGATTTCAGCCAGGGATTTTCCACGACGCAAGGATTGACGTTCAATGGAAGTGCAAAGGCGTCGAACGATACACGCATGCAATTGACGGACGGTAATCTGAACGAGGCTGGTAGTGTTTTCTGGAACACGCCGATTGATGTTCGCGCGTTCACGACCACTTTCCAGTTTCAGATCTCCGGAGATACACCGGCGAACGGATTTACCTTCTGCATCCAGAACGATCCTAAAGGCGTCAATGCACTCGGCGGAAGTTCATCCGGCCTGGGCTACGGCGGAATCACCAAGAGTGTTGCGGTCAAGTTCAATTTCTATGACTTCAATGGTGAAGGCGATAACTCAACGGGTGTTTATACGAACGGCAACCCGCCCGTCCTGCCAAGCACCGACATAAGCCCAAGCGGAATACAGTTGAACAGCGGCGATTCCATTCAGGCTCAGCTTACGTACGATGGCACCACTCTTACGCTGACTCTCCTGGACTTCCTCACCAACAAGACCTTTACCATGTCCCAGGCAATCAACATCCCGCAGATCGTCGGCGCTACCAATGCGTATGTTGGCTTCACGGGTGGGACGGGTGGTTTTTCTTCCAGCCAGAAACTGCTCACCTGGATTTACAACGCGCAGCCGGCACCAGCGCCGTCCTTCGCGTTGACTTCCAGCACACTAACCGCAATCAAAGCTGGCGCATCTTCCACTTCCACTGTCACCATCACTCCAAGCGGCGGATTTATTGGTGCAGTGTCTCTCGCCTGCTCGCTCACATCAAGCCCGTCAGGGGCTCAGAACCTTCCAACCTGCTCTGTAGATCAATCTGTATCGATCTCCGGTAGCCAGCCAGCGACCGCTACGCTCACGATCAAGACAACCGCTGCTTCAACAACCACGGCTCACTCGCAACTACCCAGAGTCTTCGCCGTGGGCGGTGAAACTCTCGCTGCGGCAGTTCTGCTCTTTATCTTCCCGATTCGTCGCCGCAGGTGGCAATCGCTGATTGGTGTGCTGCTGTTTGTGTTCCTGTTCAATGCAGTTAGTGGATGCGGCGGATCCGCCAAGCCGATCACCGGCGGTGGCGGTGGAAGCACCGGCACAACACCTGGAAACTACACCGTCATTGTCACCGGAGCAAATGGCGCGACAGCCGTAAATGTCGGGGTGAATTTCACAGTCCAGTAGCTTTAAACCAGAAAAGCAATCAGCCCTGTCGCACTTCGCCGGTAGTTTCTAACGGCGGCCTGCGACAGGGCTTTTGTATCTCTGGAGCGTGTGTTGCATTCACTTCTCATCTTCGATTAGCGCGTAAGTAAAGCCATAAAGAGCGCTCATCATAAGCGCATTCCGCCCCTCATTGGCTAAGTACCTCAGTAATACATCTAGTACCCTCTTCATCTTCCTCGTGATTACCGCTGCGCGTATGCTGATTACCAAATAGTCAATCAAATCCCTCGTGCAATTCACCGGATGAACGCAGTTCTGGAGAGTAGACACGATATCGGTTTCTGAATGTCTCGCACGTCGGCATTGGAACGACTTTCTGGGCTCACCAATAGTGTCAGCCCTTTGGTAATACATTCGTCCCCGATCTAGGTTGGATTTCAGTTAGGAACGGTCGGGATGTATCTTAGTGCGCTTCACCGCAGCATCGATTGCCGCACCCTGAGCGGCCACTATATCCGATCCATCTATTTACTCAACGAGAAGCGCTTCGCGCTCTTAAGAACCGAGCTCCACCCGGTCCTTCACGTCGATCGCACTGAATGTTCGAAAAACAATGCGACGTTACGTTTGGACTCTCCCTTAGAAACACCGACAGTGATTCCCCCCGCTGATCGTTTCGGTAGTTCGCAACTACTCAGCTGCTGAGCACACGCACCGACATATCACTCGAGGTTGATTTATGAAGACTTTATTTTTCGCATCATTGGCGCTCGCGACATTCTCAGTTCCCGCGCACGCTATCAGCGTTTACTCGCCTTCTAACGGCGCCACCGTAACCTCCCCCTTCGTGGTGTCGGCCAGCACGACGACATGCGCCGGCGTTCCGGCAGTTTCGATGGGCTACTCACTCGACAACGCCACGGCCGTCATTGAACCAACTTCTTTTTCCGCGTCGGTCTCCGCTGCTCCGGGATCCCATGTGCTGCATGTAAAGTGCTGGGGTCAGAAGGTCCATGCCGAGACGCTGCTGAACATCACGGTAAAAACTGCATCCTCAGGATCCAACATCACTGTTGCTGCACCCGCTGCCGGTGCGAGCCTGAAGTCTCCGTTCACGGTATCCGCCAGCGTGAAGACTTGCTCCTCGAAGCCCGCGGTCTCGATGGGCTACTCCATTGATAGTGGCAACGCGGTGATCGAACCCACCTCATTCACAGCCTCCGTAAGTGCCACCCCTGGAAACCACGTCTTGCACATCAAGTGCTGGGGCCAACAGGCGAATGACCAGGTTCTCATCAACATCAACGTTGCCTCGAGCTCTTCTACCGCAACACCGACTCTTTCACTCCCCTCCGGCACCTACTCAACGACCCAGACAGTGTCGATGGGCTCCTCGACCACGGGCTCGACAATTTACTTCACAACGGATGGGTCCGCTCCGACAACTGCCTCCAATCGCTATTCCGGCCCAGTCTCCGTCGCGAAATCGATGGTCGTCCAGGCAATGGCTGTAGCGCCGAACTTGCCCAGCAGCGGAATGGCTCGTGCCAGCTATGTAATCTCGACTTCTTCGAAGAGTGGCCCGTCCATCCCGTCTTATGCCACCGCCGAAAAACAAATTCAACTGCTTCCTGGCTGGCGTATCAAACATGATCCTGCCACACCCGGCACTTCTACCGGTTCGATGACGCTGGTCAGCGATCCCACCGTGACCGGCCAGACTCAGAAGTTTCACACCACCTTCACCAATGGGGGCGGAGAGCTGTACTCGATCACCTACGAACACGACACTGACGCCAAGAACTTCGTCTACGATGCTCACGTCTGGATCGCATCGGGCAGCGTGATCAGCAACCTCGAGATGGACAACAACCAGGTCATGCGCAATGGCAACACGATCATCTATGCGTTCCAGTGCTCGGGCTACAACAATGTATGGGAGTACAGCGCAAACGTCGGTTCGCCGAGCAATCCAGACGTCAAGTGGATCAAATCCACGGTCGCATGCAATCCAGCGAAATGGACTCGTGACACGTGGCACCACATTCAGATTCAGACTTCGCGCGACGACTCAGGCAACGTGACGTATCACTCCGTGTGGTTCGACGGAACTGAGTTTCCCATCAACAAAACTGTGAATTCGGCCTTCTCGCTCGGATGGGCGCTCGGCGCGCTGGTCGCCAACTTCCAGATCGACGGAATAGGCACTGGATCTTCAAATCTGTACCTGGATCAATTCACAATGTACCGCTGGTAGTCTCACCGGATTCCTAGCTGAAACGGCGGGTAGGCATATGCCTATCCGCCGTTGTTTTTTTACCTGCTTCCCGTCATTGCAACCGATATGCGGTACGCAGCAAATTCTGAGAGCTGGCTATCTTCTGATGACGATACAAATACGTGCAGAATCTGCACGTTCCGATGAACTTTTTACCCAATAAACATGTATGTTTTGCACGATGCGGGTAAATATTTCCAGGATGCCTGGCGTTTCAAAATTTTTTTAGAAAAGGCGTCATTTTGCGTTGAACGAGATACTCATCTGTGAAAGGATGCTCAAGAACATTAGAAAAAGTTGCCTGTGGTCATAAAAAAAGACCTGGGGCGAATGGGCTTAGTAACGCGGACGAAGACCCCCGCAAGAATCCGCAAGCGACTCCCACTCGAACCTTTCGGCCTTTCCATGTAGTTGTATCAGTGTCCTCGATTCCGACGACCCTGGTACTGCGATTAGAGGTTGCTGAGTAGTAAGACCTGGTACATCTCCTTCGTGCCCTCAGACCAGCCCACTCAAGACAAATAAGAGTTCGACCTGCGCTTTGCAGAAGACCGCGAGTGGGAGTCGGCGAAATCTGTGCCTTCAAATCGCAAAGGAATCCGATGAAGCTTTTCAGAAATCTTATCGTTACGTCATCCGCAGCCCTCACCCTTTCACTCCCGGCACTAGCTGGCATCACCATCAATAGTCCCTCGAATAACACAAGCGTAACTTCGCCCTTCACTCTATCCGCTTCCTCTTCCACCTGCTCCTCCACCAGCGTTAAGACCATGGGCTGGTCGTTCGACAGCAGCAGCGATACAACCGTTGTCTCCGGTCAAACGATCAACAAGAGCATCTCCTCGTCCACGGGTACCCACGTCCTGCATGTGAAGTCCTGGGGCTCCGGAGGCGCAGCTTGTGTTTCCGACATCACGATCAAGGTCACATCATCCACCAGCGTCTCGACCACTTCGTCGGCTACGATTCCCGATTACGCTGATTCGGTAAGCTCCATTGAATCCCTCGGCGGCTGGAGAGCGCAGCACGACGCCGGTGGCGCCGGCACCTCCACTGGCAGCATGAGCATCGTCTCATCCCCGTCGAAGTACGGCAGCGCGAGAAAGTATTACACGACGTTCACAAACAACGGCACCGAGCGCTATAGCGTGTCGTTCTCTGACAACACGACCGCCAAGAACGTCTTCTACGACACTTGGATCTATCTCACCAGTTCTGCCAGCAAGATTGGTAATCTGGAATTCGATGTAAACCAGACCATGGATAACGGACAAACCGTCATGATGGGCTTCCAATGCGACGGCTGGACCGGGAAATGGGCTTACACGGTCAACACAGGAAGTGCCAGCAGTCCCAAGCCCCACTGGGTGAGCAAGAGCGGTACGACCTGCAATCCCCGCAGTTGGTCGACGGGTAAGTGGCACCACGTGCAGGCCAGCATGTCCAGAGATAGCTCTGGATACGTTACCTACCACTACATCTGGCTCGATGGTGTCAAGACCACCATAGGCGTCAAGGCATTCTGCGCAATGTCCCTGCACTGGGGTGACATCATCAACACCCAGTTCCAGGTTGACGGCTACGGCTCGAGTGGAACCGTAACCGCCTACATGGACGGCCTCAAGGTCTCCGTCTGGTAGAAACTCTCTCCAATTAACCCGAAGCTCTCAATCCCCGGAACGTACAAATCGTTCCGGGGATTTTGCTTTTCTGCGATCTGCACAAAGATCGCTCCGCAGCCTCGATGCAGTATCGTCTGTGTAGATATGAGAGCGGCAGAACTCATTGCGCCACGCACCTTCAAACTCGCCGAGATGCCCATCGAAGATCCTGGCCCCGGCGAGATTCAAGTAGAGGTGAATGCGATTGGCGTCTGCGGATCAGACATTCATGCCTATTCGGAAGGAGCCGTGGGAAGTACTCCCAACGAATATCCGATGGTGCTCGGCCACGAGCCCTCCGGAACAATCGTAAAGATAGGTCCGGTCGTCACCGGACTCGCTTTAGGCGATCGCGGGGCCCTCGAGCCAGCCCTGTATTGTTACCACTGCGAGTTCTGCCTGACGGGCCACCATAACGTCTGTGCCAACATCCGCTTCCTGAGCAATCCCGGTTACGCCGGATTCTTCCGCGACCGCGTTAATCTGCCCGTGTCTAACTTCGCCCCGATTCCCCGCAACATGTCGTTTGAAGAAGCCACGCTTGCCGAGCCTCTTGCGATCGCTTTGCACTCTCTTCATCTCGCATCGATCCGGGCAGACGAACACATCGCAGTGATCGGCGCAGGGCCAATCGGCCTTATGACGATTGCTGCGCTTCGGGCCTTAAACGTGGGCAGGATCTGGGCCATCGAACCGCTCCACCACCGCCGCGAACTGGCAAAAAGCATTGGCGCTCACGTGGCGATCGAGCCAGACGCCGCGGTCAAAGAGATTCTACGAGACACCGGAATGCGGGGAGTCGATTGTGCAATCGACTGCGCCGCCGGAGAACGCACCACGGATCAGGCTCTCCAACTGACCCGGAACGCCGGCCGCGTCGCTCTTACCGGCATTCATGCGACGCCTGCCGTCTCGCTTGATGGCTCCACGATGAGACGCAAAGAGCTCGCAATCTACAACGTCCGCCGCTCCAACCACGAAACTCACGATGCCCTGGAATTGCTACGGGCGCACCCTGAGTGGTTTGCACCCGTACTGACCCACAAGCGCCAGATGGACCGCATCGACGATGCCTTCACGATCGCAAGCCAGTACCTCGATGGGGTTGGAAAGATGATCGTTACGCCCTAGATGGCATTTCAGCGATAGCCGCCGAGACTCACCAACTGGCTCAATTCAATCAGAACTGAGATCATAGACAGAGACTCTTTGTCGAAAGGCAGTCATGACCACGCCGCAGTTGGACAAGCTCACGCGTACTCAGGAACTTGTCGACCTGGAAAATCTCTACGGCACCAATAACTATCGTCCTCTCGACGTCGTCATCGAGCGCGCTGAAGGAGTATGGGTCTACGACATTGAAGGCAAGCGTTACCTGGATTGTCTGGCTGCGTATTCGGCTGTGAATCAGGGCCACTGCCATCCCAGGATTCTCAAGACTCTATATGAGCAGGCAGCCAGGGTTACGTTGACCTCACGCGCGTTTCGAAACGAGCAGCTGCCCTTGCTCTACAAGGAACTGCACGACCTCACCGGCTTCGACATGGCACTTCCCATGAATTCTGGAGCCGAAGCAGTTGAAACCGCAATCAAAACTGCGCGTAAATGGGGCTACAAGCTCAAGGGCATTCCGGAAGATAAAGCGGAGATCATTGTGTGTTCCGGGAATTTTCACGGGCGCACCATCACCGCCGTCAGTTTTTCGAGCGATTCGCAATATCGGGATGGCTTCGGACCATTCACACCCGGATTCAAGATCATCCCTTTCGGCGACTCTCGTGCTCTTCGCGAAGCGATCACTCCGAACACCTGCGCGTTTCTCGTCGAACCGATTCAGGGTGAGGCCGGCATCGTAATTCCGCCGGACGGATTCCTTCGCGAAGCTGCTCAGATCTGCCGGGAGAACCGCGTACTGCTAATGCTCGATGAGATTCAGTCGGGTCTCGGCCGAACCGGTAAACTCTTCGCCTACATGCACGACGGGATCACACCCGATGTCTTGATCGTCGGCAAAGCGCTCGCGGGCGGTTTCTATCCTGTCTCCGCTGTCCTCGCCTCTCGCGAAATCATGGGTGTTTTCAAACCTGGAGATCACGGAAGCACATTCGGCGGCAACCCTCTTGCCTGTGCTCTTGCGCGAACCGCATTGCAGGTGCTGGTGGAGGAAGATCTGGTCGCACAGTCAGCCAAGCTGGGTGCGTACTTCCTCGAATGCCTTCAATCCCTTCGCAACTCTTCGATCAGAGAGATTCGGGGCAGGGGCCTCTGGATCGGGATCGAGTTGAACCGCAGTGCGCGCCCCTACTGCGAAGAACTCATGACGGAAGGTCTCCTCTGCAAGGAAACCCACGACACCGTGATTCGCTTGGCTCCTCCATTGACGATAACCAAATCCGAAATTGATTGGGCTTTGGAGCGCATCTCCGCTGTAATCGGGCGAATGCAATAGAACTGGCCTAAGCAGGGGTCAGCCCGAGTCCGGGCCCGGTGGGCAACAGCACCTTCCCCTTCTCGATTCGTACGCCGCGCCAGGGATCATTTGCTACCAGCAGGCCACCATCGAGATCGGCATGATCAACCAGCGGCGAGATATGCGCCGCAGCAGTAATCGTGCAGGAACTTGAAACCATGCAGCCGAGCATCACTTTTAAATTGAGTGAGCGGGCGATCTCAATCCAGCGAATCGCTTCCAGAATTCCGCCTGACTTATCAAGCTTCACATTGATTCCGTCGTAAGCATCGGCCAGCTTCGGAATCATATGAGCGTCGGTGCACGCCTCATCGGCATAGATCGGCAAGTGCACCTTGCTGCGGACGTACCTCGTCTCCTCCAGCATGTGTGCAGGCATCGGTTGCTCAACGTACTCAATCCCCTGCGATTCGAGCCAGTTGATCTTGCGGATGGCTTCTTCCTTATCTGACCAGCCTTCGTTCGCATCGACTCTTATTGGCTTCTTGGTCACACTTCGTACCGCTTCGATCGTCGGCTCATCAGTCTTCAGGCCCACCTTAACCTTCAGGACTGGGAAATCAGCCGCTTCCAGCGTCTTCTGCCGCGTGATCTCTGGGGTATCGATGCCGATCGAAAAATCAGTTACTGGAGCATCCGAGGGATCGAGACCGAAGAACTTGTACAGCGGCACGCCCAGCTTCTTCCCAATCCAGTCGAAGACCGCGATGTCTACCGCAGCCATCGCCGCGTGTTGCCCCGGCCCGAGCGCCTGGCGAATCTCCTCCAGCATCTTTCGATAAGCGAAAGGGTCGCCCTCGCTGATCTTTCCTGCCACGGACTCGATAGCCTTCCGCGCCGACTCGGGAACTTCCTTGTATCGGATAATCGGCGCGCCCTCGCCGTATCCTGTCACTCCATCTTTGCTGTAGCGAAGCTGCACCGTCTCGCGATAGTCGCTGGAAGACATCGTCGTGGTCCAGGTGTGCCGCAAGTTCAGTCGCGCAAGACCACACTCGATCTTCGCGGGCCCACCAGCATGTGCCGGCTGCAGACCTGAGGAAACCAATGGAGTCGTGGCCGCCGCCCCCGCGAGCTTCAGATATTCACGTCGATTCATTGCTTCACTCTCCGCGTTGCGACCAGAAGCGTTGTCCATGGCGCATCATCCAGCCGGCTGATCTGCACCCCGGGATGATCGTGAGTCGTATCGTGAATGAACTCGCCCTGCCCCAGGTACATGCCTGTGTGCGTGATTTTGGACGCGCTCGAGCCGAAGAACAAAAGATCTCCGGGTATGAGATCTTTACGATCAACCGAAATCACTCCGGTCCAGGCAGCCTGTAGGTCCGCATCGCGCGGCATCTCGATTCCACGCTGCCGTACCAGCATTTGCGTAAAGCCGGAACAATCGAATCCGAAGCTGCTGATGCCTCCCCACGTGTACGTCGTGCCGAGGAATCGCCGTGCAACTTGCAGTGTCTCTTCAATCGAGAGCGCCGCTACTTTCTGCCCTACATCGCCGCGCTGTACCCACGCGCTCTGGCCATCAATGAGCCTCACTTTGAGCCAGCGGCCATTGTCCTTGGGTGAATCTGCAGCCACTTCGAGTATGGATTCCCACGGCAATCGGAGCGCCGGAGCGTGTTCAGTAACGTCGGGCTCGCGATAAGCGTTCGCACTAATAGCGGTCACGTGAACCGACTTGTCCCCCGCGGCATACACATCACCCGCCTCAGATTTGACGTCCGCTGAGCTGACCCAGCCTGTGTACCCGTCCGCCGTGCGGATCTTGAACCAGTCATGTTGCTTCTCGAGCGACAAGACACCCGTGCCATACAACACCTGCGAGGTCACTTCACTGTCAGCCGTAGCCTCTTTATACATATTGACTACGGGCCGCGACACGACGAAGTCGGCATTAGGCAGCGACTTTTGTGCCGCAACGAAAAGACCCGACAATAGCGCACACACCGGAAGAACTCGGGCTGCAAGATGCGATTTGAACGATCGTGTTACAGTCTTCGTTCGATTGGCTGTCATTACTCCCTCGACGTACTCCCTCTAGCTACTCTATCTCGACTCTTTGGCAAATCAGTAGAGAAGATAGTGCTTCCGCTTTTCGACAAACGCATTATCAGCATCCTGCCAGTCCTGGGCGATTCGGCGCGGGTCCGCTCCACTCTCCATCATCTGGAGCGACCTTTTATTACGCATCAATCCATCAAGCAAAGAGACCTTGAATTGTCCCGGATAGAGCTGATTCAGCGCGGAAACGATCTCCAGTCCAAGCTCCGGTGCATCGAGGCTGTCCCGAGCCGTTACTACGAGGTTCACTCCCCCACAGCGTTGATTCGCGTACATTGACTCCGAAGGCGTGAAGCTCACCGGCACAAAACGCACTCCATCGATCTGCCTTCCGTTCAGATAGTTCGCCAACGTAAAAGCATCCACCCAGGGTGCGCCCACTACCTCAAATGGCGTGTCGGTTCCTCGACCTACTGACACGTTTGCGCCCTCAATCATCCCGATACCGGTATACAAAGTGGCTTCAGTCAAACTGCGCATGTTTGGCGAAGGATTGATCCACATCCGCCCAGTCGAGTCCCACCAGTCACCGCGCATCCAGCCTTCCATCGGCACCACAGTCAACTTCGCGCCAATGGATCGCTCGCCGTTGAACAATCTCGCCAACTCACCCATCGTCATGCCATGGCGGACAGGAATCTGGGAATAGCTCACAAACGATTCGCTGCCACGATCGGCAACCGGGCCTTGTACGTAGACACCGCTGACCGGGTTGGGGCGGTCGAGAACAACGATCTGCTTGTCTGACTTTGCCGCGGCCTCAAGAAAATAGCCGAGGGTTGTTTCATAGGTATAGAAGCGCGCGCCGACGTCCTGGATGTCGTAGACAATTAAATCCAGATCTGCCAGTTGTTCCGGCCTGGGCCGGCGCTTCTCTTCTGTATTTCCATACACGCTATATATCGGAACTCCCGTTGCTGAGTCTTTCGAGTCACCAATTGCCGTGGTATCTAGCGATCCAGCAAACCCGTGTTCAGGACTGAAAATCGCCTTCAGTTCAATTCCCGCCACATGCGCCAGCGCATCGGCAGTACGCTGCCCTCGCCCATCCACTCCTGTCTGATTCGTCACCAGGCCAATCCGAACAGGATGCTCCCGATTGGGGTGCAGTTCTCGAAACTCGTGCTCCTCCAAAATGTCGATTCCCGCTTTCGCCACGCCGTTGCGCGCCGTGACACGCCGTTCGCCCATCAGGGATTCGTTGTAGCCGGTGATTCTTGACAGCCGCAGCTTCTCGCGTTGGCTCACCGTCAAGTCAAGCGAATGAACCACGGCCGTCGCCAACCTTGTGCGCAGTGAGATCACCGACCCCTCTCCAATCGGATGCACCGCATTGGTGAGGAGGATGATGTACGTGTTCGTTGTGGGATCAATCCACAATGACGTGCCCGTGAAACCTGTGTGCCCGAAGGAGCCCACGGGAAGCAGCTCTCCCCTGTTGCTGGCGAACGGCGAATCGATGTCCCATCCCAGGCCCCTCAGGCTGGCAGCAGCAGCTGGCTGTTGTGGCGTCGACATCTTTTCAATCGCGAGACGGCTCAGCACTGCCTTGCCGCTCAGCAGCTGTTGCGCGAATTTCGCAAGATCGTCTGCCGTCGAGAAGAGGCCGGCGTGGCCTGCTACACCGCCCATCCGCCGCGCCGTAGGATCATGAACTGTACCGCGCAGCATTTTGCCGCTCTCGTCATATTCGGTCGGAGCAATCTGCGGTAGCCATTCCGGCGGAGGCAGAAATCGCGTCCTGCTCATTCCGATCGGCGCGAATATTTTTCTCGCCGCATACTCGTTTAGCGGCAGCCCGGAAACCTTCTCCACCAGAAACCCAAGCGTCTCAAAGTTGATGTCGCTATAGACGAATCGGGCGCCCGGCGGGTTCACCGTCTTCGAATCCATCACCATCTTCACAGCGGTATCGTGACCCTGCCATGGCTTTGTCAGGTCAAGATCCGGTGCAAGTCCCGAGTAGTGTGTCAGCAGCTCTCTAACCGTGATCTGCCCTTTGCCATTATCGGCAAACCACGGAAGGTACGCACTGACGGGATCATTAAGGCGAACTCGGCCGCTTTCCACCAGCTGCATCACAGCCGTGGTAATTGCAATGCACTTAGTGAGGGACGCGAGATCGAAGATCGTGTCGACCGTCATCGGCTCGTGCGTTGGTTCAATCGATCGCGACCCGAACGCCTTGCGATAGACAACCCGGCCGTTATGTCCGATTACAACTACTGCACCCGGCATCTTCCCCTGTTCAACTGCCTCCTGCACAATCGAATCAACATCCTTGAAGCTCCGCAGATTTTGCCGCACGGAGGGATGCTCTGCAGGAAGGGAAGTTGTCAAGCCGGTGAGCAGCGCGAGACAGAGCGTTGCATGCAAGACGCGCAAGTTGGTTGGTCTGCCCAGCATTTTCACCTCAATCGCCTTGCCGCTTCGGATAAAGTCATCAGCGATTTTACTCAACTCCGGCTGAAGAGCGTCATGCTAGAGATGCTACCCTGAGCACCTATGCGCGCCGTAGTTCAGCGAGTTTCGAGCGCTTCAGTCACAGTGGACGGACAACGGATCGGAGAAATCGGGGTAGGCCTGCTTGTGCTGATCGGCGTTTCTGCGGGTGATACCAGGTCTGACGCAGACTACCTCGTCGACAAGATCGCCGGGCTGCGCATTTTTGAAGATGAGAATGGCAAAATGAACCGCAACCTTGTCGATGCCGGTGGATCGCTGCTCGCCATATCGCAATTCACGCTGTATGGAGACGTGCGGCGCGGTAAGCGACCTTCCTTTGATGAAGCCGCTCGCCCTGATCACGCTCGCGCACTGTACGAGTATTTCGTAGCGCAGGTCCGCGGTCTCAAACTCCGCTGCGAAACCGGGCAATTCCAGGCCACGATGTCAGTCTCCCTCATCAACGAGGGCCCGGTGACCATACTGCTGGATAGTTCGAAGCTGTTCTAGGCTTCAGAGCGGTCCAATCCGAACACGAACCAAGCCGGGTCAAGAAATTATCCTTCTTGCGCGCCAGGTTTGCGTATGTACCTCCCAGCGGATAACTTTGTGTACGTCAACCAAGACGCTGGAGCCAAGATTTTGTCGGATTCCGTAGACGGCACAAAGCCCGATTCCCAGTATCTTTTGCTGCCGGAGGCCCCTCCCGAACAGGCAGGCCCAGTCAAGGCATGGGAACAGGATGTCGAAATCCTCACTTACGCACCTGCTGAACCGGAGCGCAATCCCATGTTTCTGGAACGGCGCGTATATCAGGGCAGCAGCGGCAAGGTCTACCCCCTTCCTTTCATCGACCGCATAGCAACATCGCCTGTTCCAAGACACTGGAAAGCAATTCACATTGAGAATGAATATCTCCGCCTCATGATCCTTCCCGAGATCGGAGGACGCATCCATATCGGCTACGACAAGATCACGGGCTACGATTTTTTCTACCGCCAGAATGTAATCAAGCCGGCGCTGGTAGGACTCGCGGGCCCATGGATCTCGGGAGGAGTTGAATTCAACTGGCCACAACATCATCGGCCGGCAACCTTCATGCCGGTTTCAACAGAGATCGAGAACGCCCGCGACGGTTCCGTCACTGTATGGTGCAGCGATCACGACCCCATGCAACGCATGAAAGGTATGCACGGCATATGCCTGCATCCCGGGAAGGCTCTCGTGGAGCTGAAGGTCCGGCTTTACAACCGAACTCCGTTCACCCAGACATTTCTCTGGTGGGCCAACGTTGCCACGCGTGTGCACGAGAAGTACCAGTCATTCTTTCCCAGGGATGTCGGGTTCGTCGCGGATCACGCAAAACGCGCCATCACTTCGTTCCCTTTGAGTGATCGACCGTATTACGGCGTGAATTACCACGACCGTGCGCAATGTGGCGTGCCCGCAGAGGAAGCTCCGAGCCAGTTTGTACCCGATGGCAGCTTTCCGCCGAACGACCTCAGCTGGTACGCGAACATTCCCGTCCCGACCAGCTACATGATCACCGGCACTGAACAGGACTTCTTTGGCGGCTACGATCACAACGCCGGGGCCGGGGTCGTGCACGTTGCGAATCACCACGTCTCGCCCGGGAAGAAGCAGTGGACATGGGGTAACCATGAGTTCGGATATGCATGGGATCGGAATTTGACCGATCATGATGGCCCATATATCGAACTGATGGCCGGCGTGTATACCGATAACCAGCCCGACTTCTCCTACCTGTCCCCTTGGGAAACAAAGACCTTTACTCAGAACTGGTATCCGATTCACGGTATTGGTGCACCTGTAGCAGCGAATGGAGACGCGGCCCTCAGCCTTCGTGCATCGCACGGCAATTTGCGTATCGGAGTCTGCGTCACCTCTCCTGTTGACAATGCGGTCATCATCCTGAAGATCGGCGGAACCGAAACTGCGCGCTGGAATAGGAACATCACCGCTGCAGATCCAGCCATCATCGAGGTTCCCCACGCGCACGGTGACGACCTCGCCGGCATTGCCGTGTCCGTCCTCGCCGGGCACCGACTCCTGATCGAATACGATTCCGCACAGATCCATCCTGCTGTTCCGCCGATCGTAGCGAAGGAACCGATGCCTCCTGAAGAGGTGGGCAGTGTCGAAGAGCTTTACCTCATCGGCTTACACCTCGAGCAATACCGCCATGCGACGCGGCTGCCCGAGACTTACTGGCGCGAAGGGCTCCGTCGCGACCCGAATGAATCACGTATTCTCAATGCGCTCGGTCTCTGGAATCTTCGGCGCGGAGAGTTCGAACAAGCCGCGCAGCTTTTTCAGGCCGCCATTGCGCGGCTCACTCTACTGAATCCAAATCCGCGCGATGGCGAGTCTCACTACAATCTGGGGCTCGCTCGCCGTTACCAGGGCCGGAACAAAGAGGCCTACGACGCCTTCTACAAAGCGACTTGGAACGCAGCGTGGCGAGGCCCAGCCTACTTCGCGCTCGCTGAATGCGACGCCGCCAGCCGGAAATGGGAAACAGCCGTCGACCACATCCAGCGGAGCTTGCGTGCCGATGCAGACAACCTCAACGCCCGCAACCTTCTCAGCATCGTGCTGCGCGAATCGGGCAACTCTGCTGCCGCCGGCGTTGCTCTCGATGAAGTCTTGGCGCTCGACCCTCTGGACACTTTCGCGCGATGGCAAAAGGGTATTTGCCCAGCAAACGGCCAGGAGTGCCTCGACATTGCGTTCGATCTCATTCGCTCAGGACTGCACGAAGAGGCCTGCCGGGTGCTTCACGCAGCGGACCTCAGTGCCAGGGATGGATCGGCGCCTATGATCTTGTTCACCCTTGCTTACGTTCAGGAGAAGCTCGCCGATCCGCAAGTTCGCCAGACTCTTGAGCGGGCAGCGGATTCCTCAGTCGACTATTGTTTTCCGCACCGCCTCGAGGAGATGCTCGTGCTCAAGTGGGCACTGGCTAAGGCATCCGACGTCAGCAAGCCCTCCTATCTTCTTGGAAATTTGCTTTACGATCGGCGCCGCTACGAAGAGGCCATCCACCACTGGGAGAACGCTACGAAGGGTGCCCCTTCATTTGCGACGGTTCATCGCAACCTGGGAATTGCATACTTCAATGTTCACCGCGATCCGGATCGCGCTTTGAATAGCTTTGAAGCTGCATTCGCCGCGAACCCTCTCGATGCCCGCATACTCTACGAGCGGGATCAGCTCTGGAAACGAACCGGAAGACCGCCGCTAGAACGTCTCAGCGAGCTGCTGCGTTATCCGGACTTGGTTGATGCCCGTGATGACCTGTCCGTGGAAGTCGCCACGCTACTGAATCAGACCGGAAATCCCGACGACGCGTTGCAACTCCTGCTTCGTCGCCATTTTCAGCCGTGGGAGGGTGGCGAGGGCCTTGTCCTCGGCCAGTATGCGCGTACGCGGCTGCTTCTTGGACGTAACGCGCTCGACAGCGAAGACTACCCTCACGCACGGGATCAGTTTTTCGCTGCACTTCAGCCGCCGCAGAACCTCAGCGAGGCAAAGCATCTTCTCGCGAATCAGAGCGACATCTACTTCTGGCTGGGCGAGTCCTTTGCACGCATGGGCGATCATGAGCGTGCTCGCACATGGTGGCTTCGCGCGGCACGGCAGAAAGGCAATTTTCAGCAGATGTCTGTACAGGATGTGTCCGAAATGACCTTCTGGACAGGTCTTGCGCTCGATCGCCTGGCGAGGCCGGATGAAGCAGCAGCCCTTTTCAATCGCATCTACGATCACGCTTTGAAACTTGAAGCAACAAAACCGAAGATCGACTACTTCGCTACTTCCCTTCCCACAATGTTGCTATTCGAAGAGGACCTCGACCGCCGCAATCACATCGACGCACTATTCCTTCGCGCGCAGGCTCTGGCTGGATTGGGTCGAATCGATGAGTCTCAAAATGTATTGAACGAAGTGCTTAAGCTCGACTGCAACCACGCTGGAGCGGTCGACCTCCTCAACAAGGCCGGTAGCCTCAGAATCGAGTCGACACGTTGACGATGCAATCTCCGCATCTTGCACCGCCGCCGGCCTCCTCCGCCCACCCGGATTTTCACCTGCGCTACGTCTGCACCATCGCATTCATCGCCGCGTTGGGTGGATTGCTTTTCGGTTGTGACTGGGTCGTCATCGGCGGCGCCAAGCCCTTTTACGAGGTGTATTTTCATCTCACCTCTGAAGCTCTGATCGGATGGGCAAACAGCTGCGCGCTTCTCGGTTGCTTCGCAGGCTCGCTTCTCGCCGGTCCTGTCGCAGATCGATTTGGCAGGAAAAAGCTGCTGATCTTCTCCGCACTTTTATTCGCTGTCTCCTCTGTCTTCACCGGATGGGCGCATAGCTTCAACGCATTTATCGTGTGGCGCATCATCGGCGGAGGCGCCATCGGATTGGCATCAAACGTCTCGCCCATGTACATTGCCGAAATCAGCCCGGCTCAATGGCGAGGTCGGCTTGTCAGCCTCAATCAGCTGGCGATTGTTATCGGCATCCTTGCAGCCCAGCTCGTCAATTGGCGCATCGCTGAAGCGATTCCGAACGGCATCGTGCCGGCCGCGTCATGGAACGCACAGTTCGGTTGGCGCTGGATGTTCACCGCCGTTGCCGTTCCCGCTGTACTGTTTCTCTGCTCCGCTCCCTTCATACCGGAGAGTCCCCGCTGGCTCGTCACCAGAGCTGAACTGCAAGGCGCTCTCGATGTGTTGAAGCGAATCGGCGGGGCTCAATACGCGCAGTCTGAGTTGTCCGCCATTCAGCAAGCAGTTGCAACTCCGCATCAGCACGCCCGGTGGCGCGAGCTCCTCTCCAAGCAAGGCCGCAAGCTCCTCCTCATCGGCGCAGCGTTAGCCGCCCTTCAACAGTGGAGCGGCATCAACATCCTCTTCAACTATGCTCAGGAGGTCTACCACAGCGCGGGGTACGGCGTAAGCGAGATCCTTTTCAACATCGTCATTACCGGCGCCATCAATCTAATCTTCACCGTCATTGCCATGTTGCTCGTTGATAGCTTCGGCCGCAGAAAGCTCATGATGCTCGGCTGTATCGCCGTTGGTGTATCGCACCTAGCCGCCAGCTTTGCCTATCGTTCGCACGCACGAGGCACATGGGTTCTCATACTGACACTGTGTGCCATTGCGTTTTATGCAATGTCGCTCGCGCCCGTAACCTGGGTGCTCATCACTGAGATCTTTCCGAATCGCATGCGCGCATCGGCCGTCTCAGTCTCCGTCGCAACTTTATGGATCGCTTCCTTCCTGTTGACTTACTCATTTCCGTTGCTGAACCGTTCCATCGGCACGTCAGGCGCATTCCTCATCTACGCACTGATCTGTTTTGCTGGCGCGATCTTTGTTTTCACGGCAGTCCCGGAAACAAACGGAATCTCTCTCGAAAACCTGGAAGAAACCACGCTCCATCGCTGAGAGAGTCGGCGTCATTCGCCAACAAGGCGCTAAGGGACGACATTATATGGCCGCATCATGTCGTTGTCTTCGTGCTCAAGCATGTGGCAATGGAGTACGAATCGACCGGTATAGCCTTCAAACTTCACCAGTATCGACAGAATCTCATTCGGCAAAACGACTCGGTGTCTTTCCAGCCAGACTCTCCCGGCGAAGGAAACCGCTCCTCGCCCACCGGCTGGATGGCTCCCTTGGTGAACTGCGGATAGTCGTAACCTTGCCGGTGCAGAATTTGAAATTGAACTAGATGAAGATGCATAGGATGAGCATCTTCAGTTGTGTTGATGAAGCGCCACTTCTCCAGTGTCCCGAGCTTGACGATTTCCGTTACCAGATCGTCATAGCCCTTCTCATTGATCTTCACGCCGAGGGACCGTCCCTCCTGGTCCATGTGTTCCATAAGCACAAAGTCTCTTGACCACACCGCGTCCGTTTCCGAGAATCGAACGAACGGAGCAGGTGCGCCAACAATCAGCGTCTTCGACGGCGCCTTGACGTTCTTTCGATCCAGAACAACCCGGAATTGCATCACCTCCTCCAGTCGAGCCGCGTGCATGCCCATTGACGCCACCCCGGGGAGAGTGCCGTAGCATTGTTCATCAAAGTGACGGTCTTGCCTTCAAAGCCCGTGAAGTCTACGACGATATCGGCACGCTCCGCCGGTCCGAGCAGGATGGATTTTCTAAGCTCCGGCTTCGGCAGCAAGCCACCGTCAGAGCCAATCTGAGAGAACATCAATAACGACGGAATATCCGCCGCTCGTCTTGCCAGATTGAAACGAAAATCGAAAAACCGCGTATTGGCGGCATTCAGAACCCGCAGGCGATAAAGGCATTGGGGGCGACTAAACCTCTTTGAGCAATTCAGTGCGGTACCTGGGCGCAAGTGCCGCTGCGCGCTCGAGAAAAGCAGCCATCTGCTTTTCGTCTAATTTGGGTGGAGCGGTGGTGCGTGTTGCCACGGGCACACCAACCTCCTGAAAGAACTTCTCCTGCCCTGCCGGCGAGCAGACGCAGATCAGGCGCGCAGGATTTGCGGCTGCGTTATGGAACTGGTGGGGAGCATTGGCGGGAATGTTTACGGTCTCGCCTGCGTGGACTAGAGATTTGCTTCCTCTAAAAGTTGCTTCGATCTCCCCTTCCAGCACGATGAAGGTCTCCTCAAAATCATGACGATGAGGGCCCGGGCCGTCACCCGGTGGGATGTGCATATCGACCACGCAGAAGCGGCCATTTGTATCTTCCCCATCGACAGTGATGGTGTAGGTATCGCCGACGAGGCCGATGTGTGGATACTTTCCTGCATGATCGGCGTTCGCGGTGGTCAAGGCACGGTTGAGATCGCCCGGTGGAACAGGCGGGAACCCTGAGTGAGTATCTGGCACGTTGCGTCTCCTTGAGTTGTTACGGCGCCTTTGGATGAGTCACGCCTTCCAAAGCCTGGCTGTTTCCGCGGCGAAATCTTCATAGCTGCGGGGCGCGCGACCAAACAGCTTTGTGAGGCGAGCAACCTCCGTCTCTGTAGATGCGAAGCCGCGGTCGAAATAGCCCTGGAACATCATGCGCAGATCGTATGCGCTCCAGCTCGGCATATTAGCGCGCATGCTTTGCTCCCATTGATCGAAGTTGTGTCCTGTGTACTTGATCTCCTTGCCCAGCAGTTTGCTCCACAGGGCGGCATTTCCCGGGCCGCTAATCAACGTCGGTCCCACGATGTCATAAGTCTGCTGCTCGTGGCCTTGCTCGGTGAGTGATATCGCCGCAGCTTCCGCAATGTCCCGCACGTCGGCGGTGGCGATGCCGGCGGTTCCGATGGGCATCGGATAGATTCCCGCTCCGGTGAGAGCGCCCTTCAAATTGATGTCGTTTTGGATGTAATAACCCGGCCGCAGGATGGTGAATGGAACACCGAATTCACGCAATGCGTTTTCAACCGCCAGCTTCGATGCAAAATGCGGAACGTCACGGAACTCGTCGACCTTGAAAACGGACAGGTAGGTTACATGTTTCAAGCCTATGCGTTTCGCGATTCCGTAAGCGATCAGAGCCTGCGTCAGCTCATCTGTTACAACAGCATTGAGCAAGAAAAGCTTGTCGACCCCCTGCATTGCCTTTTCCACCGAAACCGGATCAAGCAGATCTCCGACGGCGACTTCCACCTCGGCGGGCAGTTTGCCCGCGTCAGGTTGTTTACGCACAAGCGCCCGAACCTCCGCGCCACGCTTGATGAGTTCGGTGACTACCAAACTGCCCACATTGCCTGTTGCGCCAGTTACCAGAATTTTCATTGCCTCTCCACGTATTTCGATTTGTCTGTGATTCGTCGATGCATATGTGCTTCGTATATGAGACGCCCGCCGACAATCCGACGAATTATGCACATGGGCAAAGCTGAGTTGCGTTCACGCAACACTCCGGTAATATGAACCGAAGGCGAACCGATTATCTGTTCCGAAGTGATCATCGCTCTGTTCCAACCTCAGGAGTTCTCCTTGGAAATACCTGACCTGAACGACGTTCGCAATTTTGTCTTGATTGCGCAGGCAGGAACGCTTACGGCGGCCGCGCGCGATTTGAGCTTGCCGACCTCGACTGTAAGCCGGTCTTTAACCCGGCTGGAAAAGCAACTGGATGTGTTGCTCATGCAGCGAAGCCCGCGAGGCCTGACTCTGACGGACATAGGCAAGGAATATCTACAAACCTGCCGGCGGGCCTTGAGAACACTGAGAGACGGCAGTGAGCTCTTGGAGAACAGACGCGATCAGCCGGGCGGGCTGATCAAAATAGCCTGCCCTATTACGATGGCTCGCTCAATCTTTGCGCCATTGCTCAAGGAATTCCTGACACGCTATCCAGAGCTGCTCGTCGAAATCGAGCCGTACTGTTCAGGCTGGGACCAGGAGCCACGCGAAGATGTGGACGTCTTTTTCAAAGTGCGCGCCCCCCGAGATTCCGCTCGACGCGTCCGGCCATACCCCGGGACCAAGCGGGGACTTTTTGCGAGCAGGGAGTATATTGCGGCCTTTGGCGCTCCGGTTTCTCCTGAGGAGCTCATCGCGCATACCTGCATCGGATCGGGGAACTGGAAGCTAAGCCGAGGCTCGAGAATTACGGCACCGAACATCGTGTTCAGGGTTGTCGCCAGCGATCCGGTCGTTCATCTGGAACTCGCATTGAGTGGGTTCGGCATCGCCATACTTCCGCTCTACATGAGCAAGTGGCGGGAGGCACGCGATCGGCTGGTACCGGTGTTGCCGCACTGGCACCCGGAGCCGATCACGTTGTGCGCGCTCTTCTCCGGACCCGCAAGGTTGACTCCAAAAGTGCAGGTGCTGCTGGATTTTCTTGGGGAGTACATTGGAACCGATCGAGATCCGCGGCTTAAACAAGTTCCGTCAAAAGGCCTCTTCACCGACGCGAACCTGATCGTCACTTCCGGGCCTTGATATCAGTTCCGCCATGCGGCGGCCGCCTGAGCGCGAATCGTTCTGAACGGTAGTCTTGTGTGGAATATCCCTTCGCACCGAAGAAAGCCACTCACGGACAGTTCACTAATGAGTTGAAGTAGCTGGCGCAGAGAGTAACCTCAGAGTGGTTGCTGCAATCGGACACAGGGATCTCTTGTTCTCGGAGTGGAACCTGAGAATTTCACATCTCAGACTTTAGAAGGTGAATCAGTTCCCTGCCCTCGGCCCATTTCTTCAGCGCTGATATCTAAGTGAATCAGTTGAAAACGCGAGTATCCAGCATGAACGCCTGACCTCTGCTAACGGGTGATTTCCCGGGGTCAGACCTGATTCAGGCCTGGCCCGAGAGCTGGGAACGTACCGCAATCGGTGTCGATGAGTGCGTCGGCCCGTTTAGCGAAGATTGAGATTGGGATGTGTTGAATCGATGATTATCTTTGGGCGATTCTCGCGCACGATCGACTGCATCTCTTGAATTGTCGCTTCGATTTCGGCATCCGTTGTGTAGAAGTAGGGAGCTACGCGAACGCCCGCTCCGGGACGGTAATCCACCAGGATCTGCCGACGGATTAACTCATCGGTGACTTTGCGGCCTTCCGGCACATTGAAGATTACGGTTCCACCGCGCAGTTCGGGATCACGGGGGCTATGAACGGCGAGGTCTGCGGCGTCTGCGAGCTCGATCATACGCTGGGTCTGGCGTTTTGATTTTGCTCTGATAACGTCAACACCAATCTCGTTCACAATCTCGTATCCAGATCGAGCCGAATACATGGCCGGCACGTTGGGCGTGCCATTCAGGAATCGGTGCATATCGGCTGCGTACTGGATGGGGCCATTTTCAAACTCGAATGGGTGTGCGTGCGCAGCCCAACCAGTCGCTGCAGGCTGAAGCGTCGCATCCAGATCCGGACGGACGAAAAGATATCCCGCACCCGGGCCGCCCAGCAGCCACTTCACTGAACCGCCAACCGCGAAGTCGACCTGCAGAGCAGTCACATCCAGCGGAACGATCCCTGCGGACTGGTACAGGTCGGCCACAATGTACGCGCCCACAGCATGCGCGCGTTCCGTGATGGCCTTGAGATTATGGAGGTAGGAACTGCGGAAGGCGACGTGGGAGATGCTCACAAGCAGGGTGCGTTCATCGATGGCATCAAGGATTCCCTCGAGAGGAATGGTCATGCCATCCGTCGATGGCACGGAAACGATCTCCGCGCCCTGGCGCGCGAGCCCGTGGTAGAGGTAGTCGTTTGAGGGGAAGTTCAGGCCGTCGGTGACCAGCCGGTTGCGCGTGCCGCTCCAATCGAAGCAGGAGCAAACGATGTTCTGCGCAATAGAGACGTTCTGGTGCATCGCGACCCGGCCTTTGGGCGCACCTATGATGCTGCCAATCAAATCGCCGCAAGTGAGCGGCATATCCCACCAACCCTCATTCCACGCGCGAATGCCGCGTGTCGCCCACGTTTCCGTGAACTCTTTGAGAGCGCACTCTGCGCGCCGCGGCATGGGTCCCAGCGAGTGGCCGATCATGTAGGTTGTGTGCTCGAGAATCGGAAACTCTGCGCGCCAGCGCAACAGCGGATCGCTCCTCTGCTGTTCCATTTCCATCGCAACATCTTCTCTTTGTGCCATCAGAACTCCTCGACTGCAGCGTTTCTTGCCGCTCCGCTGCGCCTGAGTGCAAGGAAGTATCCAATGCTCAGCAGAACGAGAAAGGGTAGTCCGTAGATCAATGTTGGACGAAACGCGGAAGTAAACAGCGTCGTGAGCAGGGCGGCACTCATGAGTACGATGCCGAGGATGCTGGTGAACGGAAATCCCCACATGCGGAAGTCAAGCTGACGTCTGCCCCAGTGCCGTCGAAAGAAGAGGTGAGTGACAAACACCATGAGCCAGGTGAACATCGGTCCGAATATTGATAGCGAAAGCATGAGCTGGAATGCGCGCTCTCGATACCACGCATTGAGCACTGCGGCCACTGCGATGCCTAGCGTGGAACACAGCAGGGCGCGTACGGGTACACCGTTGCGGCTAAGCTTGCCCAGCGCTCTCGGCGCCAGGCCCCCGCGGCTGAGGCTGAAGAGTATGCGCGCCGTGATGTAGAGTTGGCTGTTCATGGCGGACAGAGCCGCTGCCAGGATGACGAAATTCACCACTCCAGCCGCTGCAGGCAGATGCGTTTGCTGCATGACGATCACAAACGGGCTCTGCGCCGCGCCCGCTGCTGTAATCGTCCATGGAACCAGGGCCAGCACGAGCGTCAGCGTGCCGAGGTAAAACAAGGCAAGGCGCAGCATGGTGGCGCGGAATGCTTGTTGAATCGCGCGTTTGGGGTCTTCTGCCTCCCCAGCAGCGATAGCGATCATCTCAATGGAGAAGTAGCTGAAGAGCGAAACCAGCACGGCAACCCACATGCCCCAAAGCCCCTTGGGGAAGAAGCCCCCGTGTGCAACATAGTTGTGCAGACCGATGCTGTCGTCCTTTGCATAGCCTGCATGCAGCGCAAGGTATCCGCCGAGAAAAAGGAACGCACAGATGGCGGTCACCTTCATAGCGGAGAATGTGTACTCCACCACACCGAAGAAGCGCACACTGGTGGCATTAACTAGAATCAGCAGCACCGCAAAACCGGCGATCCAGACAAAACCGTTTACTACCGGAAACCAGAATCGCATGTAGACCGCGATCGCGGATACTTCAGTGCCCAGCGCCAGCACCACGCCTGCCCAGTAGGCCGCTCGCACGAGGAACCCAGCCAGAGGTGAGATGTAGAACTCGGCCCACGCGCCAAACGAACCGGTGGTGGGGTGCGCGACGGTCATCTCCGCAAGGCATCTCATGACCAGCAATGTGATGAGGCCGCCGATGGCGTAGCTGATGAGGACAGCCGGGCCTGCTAACCCGATGGCGAAGCCGGAACCAAGAAACAGGCCGGTTCCGATGGCTCCGCCAATGGCGATCATGGCAAGCTGCCGTGCGGAAAGCCTGCGCTGCAGTCCCGCCTCGCGCTCGACTATGCGAGCGAAGTTGGGCGCACCCCGCTGGCCCGAATCCTCGCTCGGCGATGAGCTCATCTCATCACTTTATCCTGAGAGGCATGCATCTTCTGGATCGTCCCGTCCTCAAGCCTGACTGTCGCATCGCTTATGGCAGCGATCCTGCACAGTTCGGCGATTTGTGGCTGCCGGCATCAGCATTGAAGGAGCCTCCTCCCCTGCTCGTCTTCTTCCATGGCGGCTGGTGGAAGAGCGCCTATGACCTGGGTTATGCGGGTTACTTCTGCAGAGCGCTGCGGCAGGCCGGCATCGCCGTGTGGTCAGTCGAATACCGCAGGCGAGGAGAGACCGGCGGCGGCTGGCCCACCACGTTTCAGGATGCGGCCAGCGGTTTCGATTTCGCAGCGAGTCTGCACAACACCTACCCGCTTGACCTGTCCCGAGTTGTGGTGGCAGGACACTCGGCCGGTGGACATCTCGCCTTTTGGATTGCTGGCCGACAGCATCTGGAGCCCACAAGCAGCATCTACCTGCCGCGCCCGCAACTCCCGCTTCGCGGGGCTATCGGACTGGCGGGAGCGGTGGATCTGCGCCTCACGATCGAGTTGGCCGGTGATGGACCGTTCGCCCACGATCGCGATGAGGTATTCGGGCTCATGGGAGGTAGCCCCACGGAACATTCTGACCGCTATCGCAATGGCAACCCGGGCGATCTACTGCCGCTGGCGTGCCCGCAAGTCCTTCTCCAGGGAACGGTCGATGATCAGATCCCCGCAGCCATTCCGGAGCGCTGGTCAAGTCTCGCGGACAGCTGCGGCTCGCACGCGACTGTGTACATGCTGCCCGGCGCTGACCACTTCGATTTAGTTGATCCCGAAAGCCCGGTATGGCCACAGGTTATGGCCCGCTGCCAACAGGCGTTTGAATAAGGGCACTGACCCGTACAGTCAGGTGGACTATATGCCGGTCGTGCCACCCTGCCTTAGTGCCGTCGGCGAAGAGAATGGAAACCTTCAGCCCTAGCCCGTTTATCGATAGTGATCTGTTGTTCCCAAGAGAGCAACGATGCAGCGTCTCTACCCTTCGACGAAGCGTCTTTCGACAAGGTCTTGACCGTCAACACCGTGTACTTTCTGGAATCACTCGAATCAAGTTTTCGTGAAATCCATCGCGTACTCGCTCCTGGAGGCACCTTGGCGATCGGCTTTCTTCCAAAAGAATGAATGGACCTGATGGGAATGCCGGCAGATATTTTTACCTGTCGCACCGCCGAAGAAGTTGTCGCTGCAATCGCACAATCGGGCTTTTGCGCAGTTCAGCCAAACGAGCCATTTCCCGAGTCGGCGTGGCTAGTCGTTATTGCGAACAAAAATGAGAATTAGCCCTCGCAAGTCAGCCAGTGTGTATGAAAAAGCCAGGTCCTGCAGCAGCGACGTGAGAGTCAGCTGCCGCCGCGGAGCCCTGATTCGCACCAAAATTGGTTACGTCCGCTTGGGCGGTTACACACTCGGAACTCGTTATCGCTCAAGACCTCTATCTCCCCCATCGAAGTAGAGTGACTTCGGTAAACCATCCTGATCGCACCGGAGTGCGTTCCCATCCTGTTCAGAAACCGGAAATCGCAGCAAGTCCGGCTTGACTAGAACCGGACGATCCGAGATCACATATTGCCCGATGTATTTCTTCTTCTCGACAAAAATGAGGCGGTGACTGAAGTGGATGGCACGTCCCGGAGGGTGTGATTCCTCCCATGTGTAGTAAAAAACCTGAAGTTCGTCAGCATTGCATCTGATCGTTCCGAGACGACTAAACGCAACCTTGCCATGTAACTCCCCGCTGAAACCTTGTTTGGAAAGAATATCCCGCAAAGATTTCGTGCCCAGCCTCTGAGCGGTCGATGTGACAGAAGACAACATTATCGCCAGCAGTACATGAACAGAACTGGCCCGTTGCAACATCTCTCTTCCTCCATTCGAGACCACTTGATTGTACGCAGAGCCTTCGATTTCACCATCGCGGGAGAGTGGTGGCCTATTCTTCCCTAGACGCGCTAGGGAAGGTTGGACGGTCGCCCACCCGCGATCGCAGAGATGGTCGATTACCTATAGGGTTGACTGCCTTAAATTCTGTATATCCGGCAATGGACACGGATGTATTTGGCAATCAACACTAATTGATATCTGCGGGAACGTTCCGTCGGCCATTCGTTCGTCGAAGAGATGATGTGACTGCAGCTGTTGAAGAGTGCCAAGCATCTTCACGCGGTTCGCTTCGATAAGCGAGCCAAGCTCACGTTCATAGGCGGACTTCGTTGTCCATACCACATTGAACGATTCGTTGGGCTGCCACGGCATTTCACTGGGCTTCACTCCAACCCAATACGCAACGAGCTCATGACGGAAGCTGGCGTCGGACTCACCGCTCCAGCACCCTCCGCTCCCACCCGTTTCCTGGAATCGTTCGACCTCGACAGTGTGGTCACCTAGCTTCACGATAGGTATCAGCCCGGAACCTCTCCTCTCAGCGTCGTCTTTGATCTCAAACAGACTATAGTCATAGACGATCGGCCATCCGGGCAATTGAGAATCGACAGACGAGTCACCACAACTCATTCCGCCCGCACCGGCGAATACCATGCGTTGACGAGTCACATGAACAGTTACGTGCTGCACAAGACCTTCGACGATGTGATAAGCGAAGTTACGATCAGGATTGTGGGCCAGAATCATCGCGGCCGCATGTGACCTAGTTCCCACCATTGCGGCTCCAAAATCGTTTGAAAAGGCCCAATTCATGAGCATCGAGTTAGAGCGCGCCAATGGAACCCTTCCGATCAATAGCATCGACTGTGCCGGAAACTTATCAGCCAACGATTGGATCAGCTCCATCGAGACTGTTGCATGCTCTTGAATCAGTGCGTCGAGAAGCGCAAGAACAACACGACGCGAGGCGATGCTCTTCTGATACTCCCCAGTTGTAGGCGCTGTCAGCAATCGCCCAATCACACCAGGAATCTCCGAAACGACATCTGCATCATGGCGGCGGCGAGCAAAGTCCGCCGCCCATGCAATAAGGCGGGGATCCCCACTTTCGAGCCACGTGTGGAGCAGGCTGGAGTCCACGTTTGTCTCTGGGGTAATTTGCGGATTCTGCGCGTGGGCTGATGCCACAGAGCAGGAAAAGAAAGCCAACGCGATCACGCATACAACCGGAATGGTACCGTTAATCCGTTTCATCGAAGTCACTAATGGTTTAGACACCGAAGAGCCGAAAACTTGCTTGCGTGGGTTCGAACCCCACCGCCCGCTCCATTCGCCGCAGACCGAGGTGGTATTGTGAATTCCAAAAAAAGACAATCCGAGCTCTACGCAAACTGCGTGCTCGGCTTCGGCACAGGTACCGCACACTGCTGAGCGAATCCGGTACGCCCCTCGAGGTGCAGCAGAAACCCCGCTGCATGCCGACATTCGCACGACGACGCTTTACGGCCGCGTGCCCATAGCGAACATGCCACCGATAGCAACGTGGTCCGGGAGATTCGGATACGAAAATCGTCTCGTAGGCCCCAAAAGCGAACCGGGCGCCCTTGGCGCCCGGATTTCCGATGGGTTGGGAAATGGGTTGAAATTTCCTAATTGGTTGCGGGGGCTGGATTTGAACCAGCGACCTTTGGGTTATGAGGGGAAAAACCGACTCACACAGGTACAAAGCCAACCAACAAAGACCAACAAAAGAATCGATATAGCGCAGCGAGGTCGGTTCTGATTGGATCATTTCGGATCGTGTTCGCGGACAGATAGCGGACATCCCGGGAGCTGTCATCACTTGGGAATGGGTCTTGAGTAGCACCAGCGAGATCTGCAGATTACAAGTACATCCGGAATGCGGCATGGAGTTTGCTTTAATGACAGCTGGCGATGTCATTGGTCTCACGCTCTCCAGTACACAGGAGAGCATGCTCTCAGTCTGGAAATGCGACCATATATATAGAAATGTTAAGGTTGTCCCGCGCTGTTCGGGTTCTGTCTGCGAGTATCGGGAATCTTGCTGACTAGAAGCCCGTTTACCTGTACCGATCGGACAACCTGGTGTGCTCAGCCAGCACAGAGCTGGCGAACAAACGTCAAAGTTCCGGGTAGCCGGTCACTCCCCCGAAGACGCCTCACTGAAAGTAAATAAATTTAGCGTTGGAGGAATCGCTTCAATTTTTCAGCGGGGGAGATGGGGGCACCGGCCGATCTACGTACAGATAATCGAACTTCTTCCGAAACTGACGGAGCACTTCCGGATCAATGTCTTTGCCGGTCTTCGCCAAGCGAAGTTGGGCAGCCAGCGGTTCCAATTCCTTGTCATCCGGAAACAGTTCCAGATGCCGACTCAGCATCGCCTCCATCCGGTTGCGGTGCCGCATTTTTTGAAGCTGCTTGAACTGCAGGTCAAATGTGCAGCCGTTCAGATCCGCTAACGCTTGTGCCTCCGCTCTCATCAGTTGCTCGGCTTTAGCCTTAAGCGCCTTGTAGCGTTTCCATGACATCGCTTCCCGCCCAATCTCAATACTGAAGATCCGGCTATCGAGCACGACGCGCTCATGGTGTTCCCAGTCGCTCACTGTTGAAACCCTCCTTCTCGTTGGTTCTGCGGAGCGGAGTCATCCTTGATAAGCAATCTCATATCAAGACAGTCCGTTTGAGGCTTTGTATGCGCCTCGGCGCTAAACCACTTTAATGAGATTGAAGAGAAGACCAAGCTACATAGCCAAAGAAAAGGTCAACGCCGAGGCCGAGAAGCCACCGTATTGGTCGTGGCCAGTCTTCCTGGAGAAAGAAACATGCCGGAAGGCAAACCGATGCTCTGCACAAGCAAGAAGACGCAGATCGGAAGGCACAGGGGTTATGCCGAAAACGGCGAGCGCCAATCCTAGAAAGCCAAGGATTTGTGACGCGGGGATTGGTGCGGCACCCTCTTCTTCTCCCATTGAAGCCTATGCTATATGGGGTTTGAATCATGGCCCTCCATCAGAAGGTTGACTCATGCGTCCTTATCAAGTGGGCCTGTCTCCCAATCCGTTCGGATGGGCTATTTTACGCGCTGCCCGCGTCGCCTCTCGGGGCTGACTACGGGCAGCGTCGTCGCACAGGTCGACACCTGTGCGATGGCTGCCGGACCCGCCTTCAGCGTTGACGTAGGGTGGCAGCACACCAGAAATGCGAAGAGAGACTCATCTTTGTCTTGCGCACGCTGCGGCGAGAAGAAGAAGTCTACAACGAACGGTCACAACGATGAAAGCGAGTGAGGGGTTAGAAACCGCATAGTGGCCCCGATCTAAAAGTGTCCGTTAGATAAATCTTGAGTGCAGGCAACACTTCTGGCTTTACGCCGAACCGTTCAATGGCCGCTCGCTCCACTTCCCACACTTTACCCTTACTATGTACCATGGTCCCGCCCATAGGCGTCGGGACAACCCCGTTCAGGTCATATCTGTATCGAATGCCGCCTCATCGCCGTTGTAGATATAAACAACTCCCTTGGCACCACTTGCGCTCATCAAACGTTCCTTCAATTTCTGAGATTCGGGACTTTGGACTGAGAGTTGTAAAATTCCCTGATTTATTTTGATGAGCGTGTAAATAAACTTGCCGTCTCAGGCGTCCAAGGAACTTGTGGAGAGACCGCTGGCTGACCACATGGCTCGACTCGAACAGAAGATCGTGGTTTTGAAACGCGAACTTCGAAACCCTAGTCTGGCGGATTACGAGAGAAGCGAACGGGAGATTTCCCTGCTGAATGCAGAGGAGGTACTTAAGCTTTTTCGCAAAGCCTTTGAACTGAACAGAAAACCTAAATATCAAATCAAGCAAGCCATCAAGTCTGACACCTGCACGTTGGGATGATCGAAATCTTTTCTCCTGGACGATTAGTCGCCATCCTTCTCTTTCCGCCGTGTCTCGCCTTTATGCTCTGGCAGCCCATTCTCTACTCTAAAGTTGCAGATCGCTACCGGAGCACTATCTTGATCAAGTACGGATTCTGGATCATCCTGACAGCCGTGTACGCGGCATTTCTGCTCGGGATTCTCGTTGAACTGGAAATCTATCGCAATGTATAGAACGAGGGCATGGTCAGCGCGTGCTGGCAGCGATCACAGAGTAAATTGCGGAGCTTCCCTCAATGTGACTGGCATCTCGGCACACCTCGCAGGAAGTTCGATGATCTATCGCCTCCCAGTACGCAGCCACCGACTCTTGATCCGAGTGCGGTTTGTAAATCAGGATCATCCATTGCGTGATGAGCCTTCTATAGGCTATGCAGGGCATCGACTCATGTTACACAGACCGAACTGAACTCAAAAGTAACTTTGGAGAGATATCAGTTCCGCATTCTAGTCGCTCCTGGGAGTTCGTCTTCTCTCCTCTTGCGAATGCTTCAGCTTCCGGTGTTCGACGTACTTCTCCGCCAGCCACACAACGGCATCGGCGGGACTTTGCAAATCGGATGGTAGGGGAGGCATCTTCTCGCCACACCCAGTGCAGGTTGCTGAGATCGGCTTCATCTCATCGTTGTACTCAATCTTGAGTTCGCTCATTATTCCTTCCCGGACGTCCAGCCGCGAGCGGTCTTGTGGACCTTCGCTTTTCTGCCCTCAAACATGACTTCGTAAGCACCAGCAGGAAGCTCGCTGGGTGCCTCTGCGATGTCAGCAGCGACATACTCCCAAATGTCGAGCTTGGGCAGGGATACCTTAACGGCTCTGACTACGCATTGAGCCTCCAGGTTCATTCCTTTGAGTAGTACGGCTTCGCGAATCGAGACCAGGACAGACCTCCGGGGAGGACCGGGTGGGGATGGGGAAAACTCCGGTCAGGACCCTCATACATTTTTGAAGTGATGTACAGAGATTATGCGAGGTTTGAACAGGGTGATGTGACGCAGATCACTCGATCTCGCCCATCAGCCACGTTCCGCCGAATGTCGACTCCGACTCGGAAGTTGGCAATTTCTTGTCATTTAGGAAAACCCGGGGAGCCAGTGCTCGCATCGGAATGCCTTAATATGCCGCAGCCCTCGCTCCATGTCCGAAACCTGCTCGAGACAGCCGTACTGCACCTCCAGCATTCCCCGGATCTCAATGAGGAAGAGGTTCAGTGGATTCAGCAATTCGCCGCGCATCTGATCACGGAGTTCAGCGTGCTGAAAGAGCCAGAGCTTCTCTACGCGTCCATGGAGGACGAAGCGCCTATTAAGCGGTGAGACTCGCCTACTGCTTCAGGCAGCGAGCGATTCAAACCGTTTGAAGTAGCGCAGGCACTCCCCACCGAGCCGGACAAAGGCAGACCTCATGTAATCAAGACAGAGAACTGGAAGCATGGCCTTTTCTCAGCGGAGTACTTTCCCAAAAGCACTTGGATCACCCTTCGGCTTCTAGTTCCGCGATCAGCGACTCGACATCCCGTTTAAATTCTCTTACAGCCATGGATGAAGGGCAAAAATGCGGACTGTGCGTAACAATGTGTAACGTTGCGCGGAGGCTTTGTAGGATCTTTCTGTGAGAACGTGACATTGAGGCCCCTCACTTCAGCTCTGCAAGTGATTGCTAGCCAGTGTAATCATGGAACAAAACAACAAGGTAGATCACTAGCTTGCGACGCAAGCAGCGCAAAGGTGACCCATCAGACCGTTACGAATGGCGTTGAAGGTCAATTTCGGTTGTCACCAGTGAGCTTCTCTCGGAACTATTTTGCGGTCGGGGCGGGGTTCTGGTGGTCTTTTAGTGCTGGCTGTTGATGTTCTGTCCTTTGCTGAGGTGTTCTTGGCTTTTCGATGCGGAGAGTGTGGTTTGACAAGGTGAGGGATGCAAGCAGAAAGATGAACTTGAAAAAAACCTGCACGGGTCCAATTCTGACTTCAAAAGGATGCAATGGCCTCACAAGATGTGATGAGTTGTGCGGCGATGATCACAACGCCTCTGTTCGCCAAACGAAAGAGACCGTTGACTCGTTACCCGTTTTGCAGATACCGTTAGCGCTACCTGAGACGACCCAGGAACACAGCTAGGCGGGGAAGCCCGACTTCGGGGAGGAGGCTGGCTTTCCAACCTGTGTAGCATCGTCCAGACTCCATCGCAAGATCTTCTCCAGCACTGATAATCACTGGATAGAGGGTTGCTGCTTGTGCTGCCCAAACCCAACAAAGGATAGCTATGCGATTCGAATTCAAATCATTTGCAAGTTGCGGACTTCAACCGAAGTCTTTGTAACTGGCGTCATCCCGCGGCTTTCGTGCATAAGCAGCAGCTTCAATGCTGAATGCTCTTCGCATGGCGCATGGTTATATCCCTGAGAGTTCCAGACAATCAGTGTGTGGACCCAATCCCCTGGAGAGAAGGCCGTTTCGTCGAACCTTCCACTCGTTGAACTCCCATTTGGCAGGTAGTTAATACTGTCAGATTCGTCATATGCGTTGTTCAGCAGAGGCGTGAGTTGAACCACCGGGCTGTCAAGCGAACAGACCGTTTTACCAATGTTCTGGACCTCGAAGACCAAGAGATGATTCTTTGGGACTGGTGATGAGGTTGAAGGCGGCAAAGCATAAACATCGAGGGAGGACGGACGGCAGGGAGGAACGATCTGTGGGCGGTTTTCGGCATAGCAGCCGATTCGGAACGGCCCTAGGATGATGGCCAGCATTACCACTGCCATACTCTTAGGCATTGCGTTCTCCTAAATATGCACCGGACAGTTTTTGCACACGTAGCTTACGCTCACATCGGGTCGCGAGAGAGTTGTCGGCAAAGAGGACAGTGAGGTCAAGAAGTTGGCCCCAGTGCACAAATGGCCGGTTACTCAGGAGCTGAGTTCGACTAGGTTCTCGGAGCCATACAACTCCCGCACAGCTTGGCACTTGGACTTCGCAACGGTCTACCGCAGTGATTGCACGGCGGACCGTAGAGCGAGAGTCGGTGGTGCCACACAGCATTCGGATTTGTTTCCTTGAATCCCGTGATGGCTTCGAATCTTGTGAGCATGGCTTCGAATCGCTTGGTCAGCGGAACGCTCTTCAGTGGCGCACCGGTTTTCTCGCGATACTCTTTCACTGACCGCGCTCCCTCTTGAAAAAGGGCTATCACTTCGGCAAACTCTTGTTCGTCGAGCATCGGCATTTCGGACTTGCACCGCCAGCACCAGAGCTGTCGCATCGAGTCTGTACCTTGTTCAATTGTGCACCAAAATCTGGTGAAGGCCGAGTGACCGGTGACTGGGCCAGAGACTGTCAATCACTACAGATTTTCCATATCTGGAATGCTGTACCCGAAGACTCCCTCAGTGGATGAGCTTGTGGACTTACCTGCCATCCTGGCTAGGAACGGCGCTCCAATGATGTGGATGAATGGACCTTTCCTTCCTGTCCAGTTTTCACCAAAAGGACGAGGAGCATAACCAGCGACGCTTCCAACGATGAGAAGAGAGCCATCTTCCTGCAAGTCTCCAACTCCGATATCGACACAGGGGTAGATGTGCTCTTCATCTACGAACAGCCTCTGCACAATGTGCTCTATGGCATTTTGGGTGATCAGAGGTTGCGACTGCCCAAGCCATCGGAAAGCAAACGAGCGAGGCAGCGTCTGACCGCACTTCTTCTCCGCAAGGCATATGACTTCGTCAATCGTCTCAGCCACGAAGTGCGTGAATTCTTCTCTCGTCATTTTGGTGAGCGCCCCGTCAAATCATACGGCAAAATCGCCCATGCTCCCGGATGGTCGGCAACTCGGAACAAACCAAGAAATTGCTAGTTTCCGAGTTGCCGGTGATACACCCAGTTCATCGCTTCACCCGGGAGGTAGGTCTTGATACTTCTGACGGAACAGCTTGTACCTGTGTCCGTCGTATCGAAAGAGCCTAGTGGCTGAGTGTGACCCTGCGGCCCAATCGGTCCGAATATCTGAATATCCATTATTGCGACTCCCTAGGATGGTGACAACGTTCCCTTGTACCCAAAGCGCGTATGGATGGTCATCAACGGAAGTGACAATCCAAAACCAGGTGTTATCTCCTCCCGTAAGCTGGCGCTCGCCTCTCACAATCATGTCATTCTGAGCTGTGTTGTGCAGGTGGACGATCAAGCCCTTCAGGAGCTTTGAAGCAGTAGCGGCACGAGCCGCCGGTTCTGCTATTTCTTCCAAACTTTCCTTTGCGGTTTCAGTATCTAGGATCGACGCCACGACGAGTGGAGGAGGTGAGGGAGCCTTGTCGAGGCAACCATCTTCTTCTCCGTCGAAGACTCGCTTCCGATCACATCCAGTCTCTCCCTGAACGACTGATATAGAGAGAACAATGAGGGTGAGCACCAAAAGGAATCTGGACGAATTGGGGATAGTGACCTTCATTAACAATGCTTCCATCCAGCGCATTTCCCGCAAGAGACTCTCTTAATTCTGATTGCAATTCTATTGGGTGAGCCGTCGCAAAACGACATCAGGGGTGTGTCGTCGGCGACTGGGAATCCGAGGGCAAGAAATTGACCTCAGTGTCCTCATGGCCGGTGATACGCGCAGTTCAGCTTTCATGGGTGATCCGCAATCAATGGTGCCCTAAGGAATTACCCCGCTGCGCGGCAGTGATCGCTACACTCCAAATGACTCTGATCGCAATGAATACGAGTGTGCCGAGTACCAAAGCTCTTCGCTTCGTGGCGAACACGATGCACGTGAGGTACACCGCTACGCATCCAGAGAACAGGTAAGGCCGCCCGTTCGGCTGCAATAGCGAGAAGGAGAGTGCAAAGCCCAACAATGCACTAGCTCCCATGATGATGAGCAGAATGTGGTCCTTGAGCGAGAACTGAAGGCGTCCACGGTCCGGCTCGTGCCCAATGTGCATGACGTCTAGGATAAGAGAAATATTGTGGTCGCATGGCCGGCCATGAGGAACCTGGCAATCTTTTGCCCTCAAGGTGACCATCGCCGGTGATTCGCCCGAAACCCTGAAATCGCGGCCTCACCGCTGTCAGTGATCGATGAAAGGTAAAATGAGCGGCAATGGTCGTTCAAGGGTTTGAAAACTCACTCGCTTCGCTGAAGGAAACAACAGTCAAGACTTCAAGTCCAGAGCGTGTTCCGGAACACGGAATTGCACCTGTAGAACTGTACTTCAGCGACGGCTCGCGATTGCGCACGGACTATTGGCGAATCATCTTGGATGATAAGGCGCACACGACCAGCTTCGACCACAGGCAACAGTACGGGCTACCGGCTCCCATTGATGCGTTCGCCAAGATCGCCGAAGTGCTGGATGGAAGGACTCTACGAGATGCGAAATGGGACCCTCGTACAGGCGACCTGATGCTTTCGTTCCAGCCCAATGTTCAGCTTCAGGTCTTCAACTTCACTGGCTACGAGGACTGGGAGATACACTTCAGCAACGGCTCGGGCGAGTATTCACCCTACGCTCATTGACGATTCGGCCAGCGGGGATCGCGTTCTTGGGAGAGTGTTGTCGGCAACTCGGACCCTAAAGGAAGAAATTGCCAGCTTCCGAGTTGCCGGTGATTGGCCCTCAACCGTGATTTAGCAGCGAATCGCACGATCACTTCTATGGCGTTTGGCCTTTCCGGCAGATGAAGCTGTCTGATTCAGGATGGAGTGATGCAGGAAGACTGCCATCGTCAACTGCGATGCTTAGGTGCAAATACTCAGGCGTATCTTCTAGGAGTACAGCTTCGACTTGGTAGTGCCTTGACTCGGCAACCACTTCATATACATCCCGGCCTCGCAACTCAGCAAGAACCGCATCACAGGACATAGAAGACCATCGTGTCAATTCTGTTTGGAGCACCTTCTTCCACCCTTCGCGCCTCAGGTCGGGGAATTCGCCGTTGCGGAGTGCATCGATTACTCGTCTTAGACTCATGCGATCTTCTTCGGTCCGCAGCTCGTCGAAACTATCCGGGAGCGACCGTCGCAATCGCTCCAGCCGGGAGTCCTTCAAACGGACAGAGGTTGTAGTGTCCCACTCGTGATCAGCGTCCTTGCCACACAGATGCCGCTCAAGCTCATCGGCGTACTCTGAGGGTGAAACCTTTCGCTTAACCGGAAGAGTGGCCATTACCAGAAGAAATCCTGTTGCTGCTAGCGCAAGCAGAATAGCCCACACCGCATTATCGAAAGCCATACCGACGATCAAGCACGGAGCCATTTCGCAGATCATAACGTGTCACGGATGTGCTGGTCGGCTACTCGGACCCAATCCCAAACTCGGTTAAGGTCCGAGTTGCCGGTGATTCGGGAGCTAACGAGATCTATGCTCTCTGGCGAATAGCCGATACAACGAATCTCGTGCAACGGCCTATTGTCTGTTAGACGTAACCACCGAACAGAACTGGGGCCAGATGGGAGGCTCTCGGCATTTCACGCCGCATCCTCGTCGCTTGCCGAAGGCTTCAGGCCTCTTCGCAAACTCTATCTACCTCGGAACTACAATCAAACCCTTCGCCCCGTACGATCCAGTGATCGTGTAAGGCGATCCAGGAGCTGCCGTGACATTCGTTGAAGTGACGGTAAAGACGTACAGCTTGGCCGTCGCGTGCAGATAGCCAGTGTCATAGCTGAGGGCGTAGAGGTGATTGCTGTTGTCCCACGCAACTTGATTGACGTTGGGATTTGACGTAGATGAGAACAGATTTCCTTTGTAGAGCGTGGGTGCCGATGAGCCGTTGAAGTGAAACAATTGCAGTCCCGGAGAACCCCCGACCGCCACGACTTTGCCTGAAGGCGACATGGCGATTGAACTGGGATACACATCCAGCTTGGGCAAATTTGCGTAAGTATTCGATGACGAAATCGCACCTGTAGTGTCGTTGATGGAGAAACTCGCCAGCCAGAATCCGTCAGTGCTCGAAAAGGGCAAATCCATCACCACTGCAAGATGACTCGACGGATCGGCAGCTACCGATAGCGGGAAGTAGTTGGTCCCGTCACTTGGATTCGGCGTCGGTCCTTTCCAAGTGAAGGATGCATTCGACACTAAGTCGCCCGCAGAAGCCCTCTTGAAAGCGTAAAACTGGCTCGCATATGGATCGGTTTGCCCAGCTCCGTATGCGAACAGGTCGTTGCTGCTGTATGTGTCGATATAGAGGTTGGAGGGATAGCGGTAGCCAATTGTGGTATTTTCCGCAACTCCCAGATAGGTGAAGTACCCGGTCGAAGACAGCTTGTAGGTTTGGTAAGCACTGCAGATTGGATTTCCGTTGGAATCCTCGGCTCCCCAAAGTTGTACGGTGAAGTACTGGCCGGTTTTGTCCAGAATGTTTCCGCTCAACCCAGCTGTTGTGCCGCACTGCCCCCCGCCGTAGCTAGCAGTGTTGATCTGTGTGACTTGCGATCCGACGCCGCCGCTCGATTTGAGCTTGTAGGAGTGTAAGTAGTTCGTGCCCACGCTGATGAGATAAGAGGTCCCGCGAACAGCTTCCATCTGACCTGACGCATAGAAAGGCGAACCTGCAACCAGCGTCAGCTGGCCCGATGGAGCAGCGTTGTACACTCGAACGCCCGACTTGGTTTGCACGTATACATTGGCGATCGGTGTTGTTTGTGAGACGGCAGGAACCGCTGTAGCGAGTGCAAACAGGCCCGCTAGAAATAGGTGTCGCATGGACGCAACCTCCGGGGATTTCGAGCGACGATCTCGCTCATTGATGCTCGAAAATCCTACCTAGGTTGCTCACAACGCGACTTCGTCAATTCTTGAGCGGGGTTGTTTTGCGGATTGTCGGCAACTCGGAACCAACCAAGGAATTGCTGGCTCCCGGATTGGCGTTCGGCCGTCTGGAATTCAAGAATGACGCTGGGGGCGGCTAATCGGAAACTGAACCTATGGTGCAAAGTTTTCTGCTCTGTTGGTTGCTACGCACTTGAAGTATCTGGGCACGCGGGCTTTGTACCGAACGTACTCCTCTCCGAAGCGACTGAGTAGGAACTCTTCTTCCCGTAGCACAACCCCGTAGTGCAGCGTTAGAACCACGACAACCAGCAACGCAGCCGCCCAGAGCTGGAGCGAAAGCAGAGACAGGCCCAGATAACCGATGGATCCGAATAAGTACATTGGGTTTCTGCTGAACCGAAATGGCCCTGTCTTTACGAGCATTGTGGGGGTGCGCGCATTGTGAATCGGGGTGCGCATTCGCTTGAACGTACGCACCATCCAACCGTAGCCGACGACCCCTACTGCAAACAACACCATCCCGACAGCGCCGCTTACGATGCGAACGGGCTGGCTGAATAAAACCTGCACAGGATGAATCTTCTCTAAAACGATGCCGAGCAAGAATCCAGCAAGGGGAACTAGGGGCGGGAAGACGATTACACGTGAACGGCTCGGGTAAGTAGCTTGCATCGCGACTCCTTGCGGCACAATCATGGTGTGGCGTGTGTTCCAGGTTTAGACGAAGAAATGCGCAGCAGCAAAGCTCACACAGAAGACGCGATATGAGTCCGAATTAGCGGCAATCGCATCTGCTGCATCGCTGATTTCCTGTCAGGGTCTCGAACTTCGAAGCTGGCGAACCCCAGAACGAGCACAAGGGCGGGCCAATAGATCCGCCCAGCAAAGTGCGTTTTGTGATCGCCTTCACAGCCGGACTGCGCTTGCGGTAGCGCAGGCGCGATTCAAGGGATTGCGATCAGCATCATAGAACTGAACAGTCGCCCGATCCGTCCACCTCGTTGCAAGGCGATTCAGGACGATGTTGTGATTGATCGCCTGAGTACCTGCGGCAAAGCCGACCGGGGGAGGGCCTGCGCTGTAATTGGATGAGGTGAACAGGATGTAAGCAACGTCCGTAGCACCATAGGTTCCGTCGTCATTGAGCCACCAGACGCCAAGACCTGTGCTCCGCTGACCCTTCTCAAAAGCGGGATTGGATGTCGTTTCAGTCAGAGTTCCACCTTTTGAAAACATGACGATCGAGGAGAAAAGAGGTGCGATGACAGGACCGCCGCAATTACCGGCTGGATGCAGAGAGACCGTTACGGACCATGCTCCGACCAATCCAAAAGGGGACTGTTGAGACTGGGCCTGGGATGTTTGGCAGGATGGCAGCATCGCTGTGAAGAGAGCGAGGGCGGCGCATACGATCCGGGCAGAGCGTGTTCCATTGATGAGCATTTGAGTTCTCCTTTTCGATGGCAGTTTGCGGCTGCGTGGTTAAGGTAGCCAGAATGAAGGCGCACAGTCTTGAGGAGGAGTTGAGGATTCTTTCCTGATTTCTTGAGGATCCATGCGGACCGGCTGGTAAAATCGCCTAGCGTCCGAACTTATGATGGGCAACTCCCAGCTGACCTATCAGTTTGCAAGCTTCCGTCTCTTCCCGCGCGAGAGACGCTTTTTCGTTGACGAGCGCGCTGTCAAGTTGGAGCCCAAGGTCTTCGATACGCTTCTGATGCTGGTCGAGAACCAGGGCCGCCTGGTGGAAAAAGACACATTCCTGAAAAAGCTGTGGCCAGACACATTCGTGGAAGAAGCCACTCTGGCCCATTCCATATCCGAGTTGCGACGTGCTCTGCGACGCGAGAGCGGCGACACGCAATTCATTGAGACGGTGGCCAAACGTGGCTATAGGTTTGTATTCCCGGTAAAGGTCACTGGCCTGGAGGATCTTGACCAAAGGCCAACTGCACCCGTTTTGGCTGTGCTGCCGTTTGAAATCTTGGGACCGGAGCCGAATCGTGAATACCTCGCCGATGGTCTAACCGAAGAAGTCATAGCTGCCCTGGGCCAAATCGATCCGATCAGGTTGAGCGTGATTGGGCGGACCACAATGATGCGATACATGCGCACGAGCAAGTCTCTCCAGGAGATCGGCGACGAGTTAAAATCGTCGTTCCTGGTGGAGAGTTCGGTGCGCAGCGAGAGTGGCCGGATTCGCGTCACTTCAAAATTGATAAGGGCCAGTGATCAGGTGCAGATTTGGTCGGCGACCTACGACAGTGAGCCTGGAAGCATGCTGGCCTTTCAGCGGGAGCTGAGCACAACCATTGCACAACAGATCAAGCTGCGGCTTTCGCCAGGACGTCTGGAAGCCCTTTCTCGAAGGCAGGCGCACAATCCCGAGGCATATGATGCATACCTGCAGGGGCGCTATTACTGGAACCTCTTTAGACCCGCAACGACGCGTAAAGCAGTGGAATGCTATCTACGGGCGACCCAACTTGACAACAAATACGCATTGGCGTGGTCCGGGCTGGCGGACGCGTATGCCTCTAGCCCCATACACGCCGATGCAAGGCCTCGCGAGGTGTGGGAGAAGGCTCGTGCTGCGGCCGAACAAGCGATTGCCGCTGAACCAAAACTCGCCGAGACGCAAACCTCGTGGGGATTTGTGAAGTTCTGGCTTGACTGGGATTGGGCAGAAGCAGAGGCCGCATATCGAAGAGCAATCGCTCTTGACCCCACCTACTCGCTTGTCTATAGGTTGCTGGGCATCTTGCTCAGCCATGTGGGGAATCGAGAGGAGGAGGCAAGGCAAGCGATGGAGCGGGCGAGGGCCATCGATCCATTACAGGCTATGCATCATGCGTTGTCGGCGCAGGTGGCATTCTTGGGCAGAGACTTTCGGTCGGCGCTCGAGTTCGCCCGTCAGGCGGCAGTTGTCCTGAAGGATTTTTGGATCGCAAATCTGCAGATGGCCCAGGCCTACGAGCAGCTTGGAGAATATGCGCTTGCTCTACAGGCCCTTAGCCACGCTGGATTGGCGGGAGAAAACAGTAAAGTGATTTCACTGCGAGGATACGTTCTCGCGAAAATGGGCAGGAATGACGAGGCTCGCGAGGTGCTCAAAATGCTTGAGGGGCAAGCTAACGAGCGCTACATCCCGCCATGCGCTGTGGCAATGGTACATACCGGTCTCGGCGAGTTCGAGGCCGCATTTGCATGCCTCAGTCGGGCTCTGGAGCAGCACGACGTGCATCTGTCCAGCCTCCCTCAAGACCCTAAGTGGGATGTTTTACGGGCCGACGCGCGCTTTGCTGAGGTCCTACGGAAGTGCGGACTACCCTATCCTGCACAGTTGATCTGAGTCGTTCACTGCCGAACAAGATGATGAATATGTCGCTATGGAAGCAGTGCGACAAGGAGTCATTTCGGGCAAGTTCTGAGGCAACCAAGCTGGCGCCGGAGCTGTCCCCTGAATTTGCTGGGATCATTCCACCGCGCGCCATTCGATTCAGTCGCTGGGCATCTTAGACCCTCCTGTTCGAACACCAAAAATGGGTTATGTCCGAGTAGCCGGTGATACTACCCAGCCGCGGTTTTCGACTGGCCAGCTCAAACTCTGATCGACCATATTAGGCGTGGGTTCACCGCGTGTTCAGCGCCCCGCTTGCAACTGGCGCGACGGAACGCCCTGCCATCCCGGTGCACCGTCCTCCCATTGGTTGTCCGTGAGCTGTTCAACGCCAGTGCCGTCAAAGCGCATGACGAAAATCTCACCATAGGGCTGAGGCGCATCCAGGTACGCTGCTTCATCTTTGAAGCCCATCCTGGAACTTGCGAATGCAATGTACTCACCGTCGGGCGACCAGGTCATGTGAGCGTCGTTGCCACTCCCGTTCGTCAGACGCTTCAGATCGGTGCCATCGGTCCTAATGGTATAGACGTCGTAGGTTCCCCCGGAATCGTACTTTCCGCTGGAAAGGCGTGCGAACATAATCAGGTCGCCGCGTGGAGACCAGAGCGGAAAGTTGTCATATCCGTCGGTCAGCTTGGTAGTCGCTTTGGTTTCTAGATCCATGATGCGCAGACCTATTCCTTCGCGGCTAAACGTCCGATACACGAAACGCTTTCCATCGGGAGCAAACGACGGGAAAGCATTATTACCCTTGCCATCGGTCAGTTCCTGGAAGCCGCTTCCATCAGCATTCACGAGGGCCACCTTTGCTCCGCCATTGATGCGATCGTCCGGCTTCTGAAACTCAGAATGGAAGCCATCGAAGAACGCTGAAAATTCGCCAAGACCGAAGAGTATAGTGCGACCGTCAGGCGACCAAGATCCTGCCAGTGCATTGTTGATCTTGTCTTGGTAAGCCACCCGGGAGACGCCCGTAGCCACGTTTGTGACCGTGATAGCAGAGGCGCTTACATTGCCGTTCGGACCGCCGGTAGTGACAAACTCCGTGCCCCTAGAGTTGAACGACGGAAGCGTACCGCCCACGATGCGCAGATCGTATTTCGAGTCCCGGCTGAAGGTCTTCAGCATGGGAGTTGGGGCTGCGGCGACACGTTTGTGATAGACGACCAGTTTTCCATCAGGCGACCACGACGCGGTTCGGATGGGACCTTGTGGCCCCCGTCGTCCGCTCAGGTAATAAATGCCGGGATCGTTTGTGCCCTTGCGTATATAGCCGATCTCGTTCTGCGCTAGTGGAGACGGATTAATGTTCACGCCCGCGCCCGGCAGTTCAGTTTGCGCGCCTGTGGCAATGTCGACCGACATCATGCGCGTATAGCTGCCCGCTACAGGATTCGCCATGCGGTTTGCCAGCGTTTGCTGGGCAGTCATGCAATAGACCACCATGCGACGGCTATCAGCCATCCACTTCGGACTCCCGCAGAAATCCTGGTTCGTAGGCACTTTCTTGAGACCAGAGCCATCAGGGTGCACGATGTAAATGTCGGCGAGTTGAAGGCGTTCCCACCTTCCTTCGCTGAACGGCATAGGTTTACCCCGTCCTGACGAGAACGCAATCCATTTCCCATCTGGTGACCAAGAGGGTCGGAAATCTCCGCCCGGCCCAGTAGTGAGCCGCTGCGCGCTGAGGGTGACTAGGTTCAGAATCCAGAGATTAGCGATTCCGCCCTGGCGTGTGCTGACGAAGACAAGCTTCTGACCATCCGGCGAGAATGCGGCCTGATCGTCATAGGCCGGATCGGCCGTCAACGTTTTGAGGCCAGTGCCGTCGGAATTCACCCGAAAGAGATCTGCCGATCCATTGCGTTCGGAGGTGAACACAATCGATTTGCCATCCGGCGACCAGACGGCGTCATAGTCGTCTTCGGAGTTGGGGAGCAGCGGATGCTCGCCGCTTCCATCGGATGAGGCGACGAAAATCTTTGGATGGCCCAACCGCAATTCGACGCGGTTGAACGCGATGGTGGGTGTACACAGTCCCTGGGCACCCAGCATCGTGAGGCCAGCAACAGCAACCAGAATGGAACGCATCCCGCGAGTATATCGCTGCGCATCTCCCGTCGGCTTAGAAAATGCTGTCAGGCTGAATCAATGCAGCAAGCATTTTGGCCGAACTCTCAGGTCCCTCAGTAATCAGAATTCCGGTTGAGCCGGCGCTCGGTACTTCACCCTCTTCAAGTGTGAGCGATCGCAGCTTGTGTGTTTCGTGAGAAAGTTGTCGGTAATGGGGACATTGGCAACTTCTTGCTCTCAAAGTGACTATGGCCGGTTACTCGACCCCATCGTCGAATGATGAGATCTTTTCCAGCGCCCGTCTGCACAATGCGATGGACCCGGCGGCCAACAGGCCGACGACCCCAAGCCATGCACCGTTCCAGTGGAGGGTCAAGGACAGGACATCGTGCCAAGCCATACTGTAGAGCGAACCCAACACAAAAAACAAAGAGTATCGCCAAACGACTCGCATCCGAGGCGTCGAACCATTAGCCGTAACCATGAAGCCGCCCGATAACAACGCGTAGATACCTCCGATCAGAGCCGGAACTATCAGTCGTTCTCCAAGAGAAAGACTCATTTTTTGTCCCTTAAATGTATTTTAGGTTCCATCGTCAAAACTTGACGGAGCGGCGCATTTCTCGATCGTTGGTGGTTTGTCGCCAACTCGGACCTTTTCCGATTCTTCGCCACTCAGGCAATAGTCGCATCATGGCTGGGTGGGAGGTCACCAGTCATGAGAATGAAGCTGAAATCCAGAAAGCACGGCAGGAAGCCAAAGAGTGTGTTGCGGCTGCCGGATCTTGAACATGCGAAATCGGCTGTTCTGAGCAGCCTCAGTAATGTCGATGCGCAACGAGGCTACAGCCACGCAATCGATGAGTTCGTGGACTGGTACTGTTCAGAGCCACGTCTTGCCTTGAATCGCCTTGTCATCCTTCGCTACCGAAGCCACCTTGAAGAGAGACGACTAGCGCCAGGGACGATCAACCTACGACTGGGTGCTGTCCGCAGGCTGGCATACGAAGCAGCCGACTGCGGCCTTCTTAGTGCGGACCTAGCAGCGGGAATTCGTCGTGTCCGTGGAATGAGGAAGATCGGTGTTCGACTGGGCAATTGGCTCTCAGCAGAGGAAAGCAGGGCGCTCTGGGAGGCTCCGGATCCCAATTCCATGAAAGGCAAACGGGACAGAGCGCTGCTCGCGCTTCTCCTGGCGTGCGGTCTTCGCCGACACGAAGCAGTTTCGCTGAAATTACGCGATCTGGAACGGCGCGAAGGTCGTTGGGCGATTGTTGATCTAGTCGGAAAGGGAGGGCACATCCGGACCGTCCCTATCCCGGACTGGGTGCGCGAACAGCTAGAATGCTGGATCGCTGCAGCCGGAATTGAAGAGGGCAGGATCTTCAGGAGGGTGGACCGATTCGGACAAGTTCGAGGAGAACATATATCGGAAAAGGCGATCTGGCATATCGTCAAGAAGTCAGCCCGAAGAGCTGGTCTACCAAATGTAGCTCCTCACGATCTGCGCAGGACCTGTGCGCGTCTCTGTCAAGCCGCAGGTGGTGAGCTTGAGCAGATCCAGTTTCTGCTCGGACACGTTTCGATTCAGACCACGGAGCGCTATCTTGGGAGCAAGCAACGGCTGCGTTGCGCTGTGAATGATCGGATCGGAATTG